>Ga0209342_10004463_pt1 | contig 14559 bp, 17 predicted proteins | sample RifCSP16_2_FD_184023 | JGI IMG/M metagenome (GOLD analysis project Ga0209342, IMG submission 184023) | Soil microbial communities from Rifle, Colorado - Rifle CSP2_sed 16_2 (SPAdes) (version 2) | ecosystem: Environmental > Terrestrial > Deep subsurface > Rock core/Sediment | place: Rifle... | reverse complement strand
GGATGGGAGTGAGGTTTTTTTGCCGATCCGCATAAGACGTCAAGATAACAAATACCAAGCGACGCAAGTGGTCGAGCATACAGACATTATCGTAGCAGCATTCGCTGTTCCAAAGGCTTGTTATATGGATCAGAAACTGGTGATCCGCATACTATGCGGATCAATCTAATTATTGTTATATGTATAGAATTAATAAATACCTCCTGAGAACTCAACACCATGGTACATCATAATACCTCCAGTCAGCATGAACAGCACTCCACTAATCATGCGAAGGAATCGTCTACCCTCCAAAAGAAAAGTGCTCTTGGCCAACAAAAATCCTACGACAAAGATAACAGCCCCTCTGCCGATCAAAATAAATCCGAGTTGTCTTCGTGTCGGTTTTGGCTCCCTAATATTATCCAAGGCATCCTTACACTGATCACGTTGGGGACTCTGATTGTTATGTATTTTCAGTTGATCTCTATTCAAAAGCAAACCAGAACACTGCAAGCCCAACAGATCAATGACACTCGTGCTTGGGTTACGGTTAAAGGTATCAATCTCACTCAATTTAGGGAAGGGCAACCAATTTCTGCTCTGGTTGTATTTCGTAATTCCGGCAAAAGCCCCGCTTTGAAGGTGACTATTTACAACAACATTCACTTGCGCAGCGTCCCTGTCCCTGTGCCGATGCCGCTTGGCAAATATTCTGGACGCACGAGCGAGGCCGTTATCGGCCCATATAGCGACTTTGGCAATTTCATTACTGCAAAAGAGGCATTGACGACAAAAGACATCGAAGCTCTTACTCAAAAGAAAAAAGATATTTACGTTTGGGGCCGTATCGAATATGATGACATTTTTAACCAACACAGGCGTACTGAATATTGCTTTGTCGATAGGTTCAGGACAACAACCTTTAACGCTTGCACAAACAACAATACAGCAAATTAATATTGCAACATATAACAATAGCATAGACCAGACGCGGATTAATCCTGGCAAGTTTTCATTCCCTCGGTGTCGCCCGCGCTGGTCATGCATAGCGTTAGCCTGCTGAAATAACCTGTGATCAGACACAAAGGATGTTTTGAATGAAACTTACTGATACCGAAAAACGCGAAATACTGAAACTTATTGAGGCGGATAAGCCGCTCCCCGATAAATACCGCTTTATGCTCTTTGACGACAAGAGGGAAGTGGAACTTGTCTGGAACGGTAAGACCAGCGAAGTAACCAACATCGTCCTGCCTTTTCAGGTAATTGAACAGGTGGATGAACCTCGGAAGTCGAAACCGCTAATGGACGCCAATACACGCGAATCAGGGAAAAGCATTCGCGTTCATTCGCGGTTAAAATAATCCGGATCAATTGCCATTGTTTGACTTCCGAGGCAGACAGAAATCCGGCTGGAACAACAAACTCATCTGGGGCGACAACAAGCTCATTCTTTCATCCCGGTACGAGAAATGGAAAGACATCGCCGCAATCTCTGGTCCACCCGGGCTACGCTTAATAAAGGGGCTTCACGAAGAAGTCTTGTCTGGCGCGTGGCAAGGTTACCGCTCCTCTCGGCTTGGATTGCAATGGCGGGTGATCTACCGAGTTATTCCCGAAAAACTTTTGTTCCAAGTTGCTTCGATAACCGCCCATGACTATCGGAGGTCTTAAATGAGTGAGTATCGCCCTGCAAAGAAACGAATTACGGTTTCGGTTGGCGAGTCAGTGCGAATCATTCGTGAACTTCAGGAATTAAGCCAAAATCAACTATCGCAGCTTACAGGCATTCCACAGGCTACGATCTCGGCAATCGAAATGACCGAGTCCGTCTTGGGGTAGAGCGTGCGAAGGTTCTGGCACGGGCACTGAAGTGTCACCCAGGTGTTCTAGTCTTCCCCGGATGGGAACTTCCAAACGAAGCTGCGGCATAATGCTTCGTTTTAACAAATTTGAATTTGTTTCGGATTTTGTGCTTAGGATTTCGTCCATTACGACTCGTTCGGGTTAGGGTTGTATTATAATTTATACCCGATTTTGCGGAGGAACTGTTTGCGGTTTTGGACGTCCTTCTCAGCCTCGACACCTTTGGGACTATAACCATCAATAACGCCCATTATGCCCCTGCCCTGTTCAGTTTCTGCCACAATGACCTGCACGGGATTTGCCGTCGTGCAAAAAACAGAACACACCTCCGGACACGCCTTGATGGAGTTTAATACATTCACTGGAAACGACTCTTTGATGAGGATAACAAATATATGGCCGGCTGCGATGTTACCGGCATTTCGAATAGCAATTTCTTTGAGAGTGCTGTCGTTCCCTTCAGACCTTACAAGACATGGGCCTGAGGCCTCACAAAATGCAATGCCGAATTTTATACCAGGTACGGCATTGACCATGACCTCGTATAAGTCCTCAGCCGTTTTAATAAAATGGGTCTGTCCAATGATGATATTGGCACCTTCGGGAATCTCCATTGTTACAGCCTTAATTTCCATCGTAGTTTATTTGTAATAATTCAGCCGCAAATTTACGAATAATCACGAATAAAAAATAGAACTTATAACCACCCCTCTTTCCCCCTCCTTCGCAAGGAGGGGACTTCTGCGTGAGATCAGACGAACGCTCAGTCGAACGGTGAAGGGGAGGGCTTCCATAGACTATTTACCATACCATATTGGTTATGGACACGAAAACCGCTTAAATAAAATGAAAATTCCTATACAATTAAATTAGAATCCGTTTTAATTCGTGTCCATTCGTGGCTAACTATATTTATTGCAGTTCAATGACGTTAACCTTTCCAAAACTATCAAGTGGTTTATCGAACTTTTCTTTATCACCAACCACAAGAATCTTGATCTCGTCCGGATGCAGATATTTCCCGGCAACCCGCTGAACGTCTTCGTGGGTAACGGCCTGCACGTTATCCAGATAAGTTTCGAGATAGTTCAAAGGCAGTTCTTCGTATTCAATATCGACCTTTTGCCCTACAATACTGGCGCTGGTCGTAAACCGAAAGACAAATTGGTTCATGAAGGTTTCTTTCGCCTGTGTTAGTTCCTCCTTATCAATCGGTGTCTTGCGAATTTTTTCAAGTTCCTCAAGCGCAATCGAGATGGCGCGGTTGGTCGATTCTAGCTTGGTCTGACACGATACAAAGAACATACCAATGTCTCTCGAAGTTTGAAAAGCGCTATACGCAGAATAGGCAAGCCCTTCATCCGAACGAATCTTGCCCGGAATGCGTGCCGTAAAGCTGCCACCGCCCAGGATAAAATTCATAATCATGACCGGGAAATAATCGGGGTTCTTCCGGTGAATTCCCAGATGTCCCATGATTACATTCGCCTGATTAATCTCCTTATACACATAAAACACAGCCTTCTCAAAGCGTCTATCGACCTTGGGTACTTCAGGAAATTGAATTTCCTCTTTCTTCCAAACTGCAAATACCGTATTCAGTTTCTTGATAATCTCGTCCTTATTGAAATCGCCTGAGATACCAAGGATGATGTTATTGGGATGGAAATATTTTTTGTGGAAGGCGGCCATATCATCCATGGTAATCTTCTCAATGGATTCCAATGTCCCTTCAACCTTTCTGCTGTAAGGGTGTTTGCTGTCATACATAATCTTGCGAAATTCCCTCTGTGCGATTTGTGAAGGGTTATCGTTCTCGCGGCGAATGGACTCAATAACCTCGTCCTTCCGCATCCTTATCTTGTCTTCCGGAAAGGCAGGGTTCATAAGCACATCAGCAAATATTTTCAGGCTTTTGTCAATGTCTTTCTTGAGCGTGGATAAGTTTGCGCTACCGGATTCACGATCAATAGAGGTTTCCACAGAAGCCGCTATGAATTCAAGTTCCTCGTTCATCTTATCGGCGGGCATAGATACGGTACCTCCACTTCTCATGACAAACCCCGTCAAGCTGGCCAATCCCGCCTTTTCTTGAGGTTCATAAATTGCGCCGGTTCTGATACGGGCGGTGATATTGAATATGGGCAAATCATGATCTTCTAAAAGATACAAAATCATACCATTCTCTGAGACAACCCTGTCCACTTTCGGAGGGACAAAATTGAGGGACTTGAATTTGAAACCCGAAATGATTTTTGCCCCTTCTGATTCAGGCTTTCCAATTGATGGGGCAACAACGCGTTCATGTCCTCCCTGGGGTTGTGCATGGAGATATAAGGTATAGGTAAGAGAAAATACGTATGCTATGAATATAACAGGAAATATAAGATATTTTTGCTTGTTCACTTTAACTCTCCCAAGTTTCAGATTTTTAAATTAAACGCAATTCGAATCCCCGTTTCCACGAGGACAAGATTAATAGGTGGCTGTCGTTTTTTCTGGCTTATTATTGCCTTCCTTTGCTTCCTTCGTCTTATTGTTATTTTCTTTTTTTACCAGTATGGCCACCGTGCGATTGCTCTTCATAAGATATTTTTTTGCAACCCGCATTACGTCATCCGCCGTTACCTGCGCTATCTTATCCATGAAGGTATTAATGTACCGCCAGTCGGAAAGAATCTCAAAATGCCCTATTTCGTTCGCAAGCCCGGAGGCAGAATTCAGATCTCGAATAAAGTCCGCTTCCAATTGATTCTTGATCTTCTGCAGTTCCCAATCAGACGGCGGGGTGTTTTTTAGTTTTTCAATTTCTTCATAAATGGCAGACTCTACCTCAGATACTGTGTGGGGTGCACGTGGTGCAGCAATAAAAGTAAAGGTATCTGGATACTTTCCTATTTGATCATAGGCATGCGCCATGACAGCAATCCGTTTTTCTTCAATCATGGATTTATACAGTCTGGAAGTTCGACCATCTGAAAGGAGCGAACTTAGCACATCCAGCGCATACAGATCTGGATGCCCGACTTCCGGGATATGGTATGAAATTGCAATATATGGATTTGATTCAAATTCGATCTCGACACGCCGTTCCCCTTTCTGTTCAGGTTCTACGGTCTTTACACGGGGAGGCGCTGACTGGCTTGAGATATCGCCAAAGTACTGTTCGACGAGTTTTATCATGTCGGCAGGATTAAAATCCCCCACGGCTACGATTACAGCATTGTTGGGGGCATAGTACTTCTTAAAATATTCTGCGGTTTCAGTCTTGGTAATATTCTGCACGTCTGACCGCCACCCAATGGTGGGCCAACGATACGGGTGTGCAATAAAGGTTACCGCATTCAACTGTTCAATCAGCAAACCAAAAGGGCTGTTCTCCGTTCTGAGCCGTCTTTCTTCCATAACGACGTCCCGCTCAGAATAAAATTCCCTGAGCACAAGATTCTTCATCCTATCTGATTCTATAAATGCCCACAGTTCCAATTTGTTTACCGGAAGGTCGCAAAAATAGTACGTGCCGTCGGTAGAAGTTGCTGCATTAAGACCGGAACCCCCATGCCGTAAATATAACGAAAAGACTTCATCTTTCACTACCAAATCCCTGAGTTTTTTTCTCATTTCTTCCAATTCCTTTTCAAGTGATGCAATCTTTTTCTTATCGGCGGCTCCCATATATTTCTCTGCGGAGATTTTCATGACCAGTTCATCTTCCTTATCGAGCAAAGGTTGTTCTGCATCGTAATCCCTTGTCCCAAATATCTTTGTCCCCTTGAACATCATGTGTTCAAAGAGGTGGGAAACTCCTGTAATTCCTGGTCGTTCATCCACCGAACCCACCTTGTAATTCACCCGAAGACACACAATAGGCACGTCGTGCTTTTCCAGCATAAGTAATTTTAAACCGTTTTTGAGCACGTACTCCTTTACGTCGAGCTTCAGGGGATCGGCAAAAATGCCACTAGTAAGGAACACAAAGAACGTTATGAGAGAAAGAATTGATATCATTGTCTTTTTTTTCATTTTCAGCATACTCCTCATGGTTTTAATGAATGAACAATCTGTATAGTTTAGAATTCTAAAACGACAGTGTATACGTTTGCAATGTAAATTTTCCAAATTTCTTTTCCAATCTTCATGAAAATATACTCGTCTTTCTGGAACTAAGGCAATAGAAAACTTGTTCTTAGCGTAAGAACGGTAATGCAAGAAATGACTCTTGCATTATAAGGAGAACTCATGGTAATATCTATCAACAAATTAATCTCTCTGATTTGTTCCATACATTGCATCAGAGCGCTCAATCATCTTTAGAAAATGTGATATAACCGAAGAATATCAATTACTAAAAATACTTAACATTAAGATATTATTTCGTTAAAAGGGGTGTCTTTAAGTATATACGAGGAGCCGGTCATTATGAAAAAAAGGAGCCTTTTAGGTTTAACCGCAATCACATCTGTTTTTTTTATCTGGGCAGGATATGCAGTTCATGCCAGGGAATTGAAACACGACGCTACTGCAGCAAAACAGTTAGAGATTATCAGAAGAAACTTAAGCAGTCTTACAGAAATGAAGTCTGCCGATGCAAAGAAATACTATAACGAGGCGCTGAATGACCTGAATACTTTGATCGGAAAGTATGACGGAACAGAAGAGGCGCTGGAAGCAAAATTTTTCATGGGCACTGCGCACAATGAGATGCACAATTTTGATGAGGCAATCAAATGCTTTGATACGGTGCTGAGTCAGGGAGATGTAAATCAAAATTTTAAGGCACGCACATTATATTTTAAGGCAAAGGCTCTTTTAGGAAAAGGAGACATAGCAACTGCAAAAGGGGTTGTTGCTGAATTGCGGCTGATTGAGCCCAGGGCAGCCGATGCCTTTGGCAACGAATTGAGTGGGACACTACGAATAGGCGCGGAAGCGCCAACATTTAATGTAACAGACATTGATGGGAAACCTATCGACCTTGCACAATATAAAGGAAATGTCATTATCATCAATTTCTGGGCTACATGGTGTGACCCTTGTGTACAAGAATTTCCCAATGTAAAAAATATGTACACTAAATTCAAAGGGAAAGGCGTTCAGTTCATTGGCGTAAGCCTGGATGACGACATTGAGGATTTACGCGGCTTTGTGAAGCAGTTAGAGGTTGAATGGCCACAGGTATTTGACAAGAAGCGCTGGCAGGGTGCAATTCCCAGTTTATACCATATACAGGCTATACCCACCATGGTCGTACTCGATCGGGAAAATAAGGTACGCTATATTGGAAGTGATACAGAGAGTGTTACCCAAATTGTTACTACACTCCTCTCTGAATCTAAAGATATGCCATTGTTCAGATAACAATAGCTGACGAGCCGAAGTAAATCTTACGGAAAGCCCTGAATACCCAGTTGTTTACTGAACTGTATTACCAGCAACAAAATACCAAAGACACTAATAGCAATTATTAAAACCCAGTTCTTTTTCTTTTTTTTAGCAGCAATAGTGGATTCTTCTATGGGGGCAACGGTTTTCTCTTCCGTTGCCTCTTTCATTTCACGCCAGCCCTTTCCGTGTCTATCGCGGCAGGTTTTACTTCCGGACTCTTTACCTTTTCCACCGTCGGTGACGTTATTTTTCGAGGCTTCCTGGTATCAATCTTTGGCCTTTCAACCGGTGGAGCTTGTAGCTTTTGTTGCGGCTTTGCTTCTGGTTTCGTCTGCGCGGCTGACTTCCCATGCTCAGCGGCTTGAGGGGTTAAATATTTACCACAAAAACGATACTTAATCGCTTCGTCCTTGATTTCTTCTGCACAATAAGGACAATTTTTCATAATTTATTCCCCTTTGGTTTTAAAAAATATATACAAAAAGAGGCAACGATACCCAACCAGATTTGCACAATTACAATGTAGTACAAGAAACCCTTAATCAGTTTACCAAAATACGTCCTCTGCAATTCCGTCACAGTACCACTCTTTTTTTGAGGGCTCCAAAACAAGGTTGAACCCATTTTTTTAAATGGTTTAAAAAGATTTTTATAGGCAGGATCTTTTTTGTCCACCTTTATATATGGCGACTTGTATTCTTCGAGCTTCGTGGCAGATTTCATTTCCTGAGGTGGTTTGGGAGGTTCAACCGGCCTCGCTACAACAGGAGGGGGCGCTGGTGCAACAACAGGCGGTCTGTATTCTTCCTGCATGGGAGGTGTTACTGGTTTTACTACGGTTGATTTTCCCAGTCCGGTTTCTACTTCCGATGGTCTGGTTTCAGCAACTTTCGGCTCCGGGACAGTTGTTTCGGGAGGTCGTGTCTCTGGGGGCCGATAAGGTTCAACCTTTGTTTCTGCAGGTTTGGTCTCCGCAACCTGTTCTTCTCGTTGTGGGGGTGGTGAGACAGGTTTTGCTACCTGGGGAGAACCCCCACCCATAGTCTGCATGCGCTCCTCAATCAATTTTTTGTATTTTAAAAGTTCCTCCTCGGCCTTGTCATTCATACCGAGTTTTTTGTATGCCAGCCATAGTCGTTGATAGGCCTCGACATATTCCGGTTTAGTCTTGGTAACCTTGGTAAATTCCTTAACAGCATCATCAAACATGTTCTGTCTGAAGTAGATACTTCCCATGCCAAAGTGCGCTTCAGCGTGATCAGGATTAATCTCTATGACTTTTTTCAACAATTCAAGAGATTGATCAATTTTACCCAGTTTGTACAGGTTGTATGCGTCGAGGTACAATTTATTCGCTTCGTCATCTCGATCTGCAAACAGGATTGGCATGTGTAACATGCCAACGAGGATAAAGATGAAAAATGCTACAAGATTTTTTTTCATCGGAAAATACATTAATTCTCCCTAAATCGCTATTTGAACTTGTCTATTTAATATTAACATTTTGTGCTAGCCATGCACAATAAATTTTACCGGCTTCCTTTGAGTTTTTCGTAAGAATTCAAGGCGCTTTCAGCCTCCTTTTCCATGCCCTTCTTCTTGTAGATTAGATACATTTCCTGATAGATATTAATCAGATCAGGCTTCATGTTCAATGCCGTTTTCAGTTCTGAAAGCGCCTCGTCGAGCATGTCTTTTTTATTGTAAATCATCCCCAGTGCAGCGTGGGCCTCTGCAATGCGCTGGTTCTTGCTCAAGGTGTCTTTCAAGATGGCAATAGCGTCATCAAGTTTACCCTGTTGTACATATTCTCCCACCGTTTGGAAATAAGCCACAGAACGGTGTAAACGTTTTAAGTATATAAAAAAACTTAGGGAGGCCAAAAACACCACACAGGTAGCGCCGATAAGCAACATAAGTAATTGTTTTTTCATAGTTATATTTTTGCTTGATTTAAAACCTTTTCCAATTGTTTAACATCCGCCAAATCCTGTAATCTACCAGTTTTTTTCTTGTTTTTTATTAACTGAGTTTTACCGATAAAACAAACCGGAATATTGGAGCTTCCAAAAATTCCTTTTACTCTGTTCTTCCAAACTTCGTTCCAGCTTACACCAGAAACAGAGGTTAATATATCTATCCTTACCGGTTCATAACCAAGCTGTATTATCATGTCTTTTTTAAGAAAATCATCTATAGTTAATCCCAAACCTCCAAAACCAAAAGCATTCAGAACTTTCACTATCCTTGCTACATTTCTTGGAGTTACTTCAATTAAAATATCTAAATCGCCAGTAGAACGTGGTCTTGAATAGATTCCAACCGCATGCGCTCCTACTATCACATATTTAACTTTGTGATAATTGAGTAATTCTAAAAACTCGTTGAAGTCTTTGTTCATCGGGATTTAGGCCTTTTAGCTCGCAATAAAATCTTCTTAATTGATTTATTGCATCTATTTTTGCTTTTATTGATTTAGATTTCCAATATTTCAAACTTTTTTCATCCTGTTTTTCGGTATCAGTTATCTTATAGATGGTAACGATTTTTTTCATTGTCTCTTCTTTAATTTAATTACCAAAAAACTATTGTCAAAATTATGAGTGATTTTCAGACTATAACCAAGAAACTATGTAATCTGTGAAATCTGTGGTTTCACACATTTTCTTTAGTCTAGGACAATGCCTCGGGAATATTTACCTTTATAGTTATGCCAGACGTATACCTAATTCTTTCAGTTGTTGCGCATCGACCTCAGATGGCGCATCAGTCATGAGACATGTGGCCTTCTGTGTCTTCGGGAATGCGATAACCTCGCGAATATCGTCAAGCCGTAATAACAAGGTAACCATGCGGTCTACCCCTAACGCAATCCCGCCATGAGGAGGTGCGCCATACTTCAGTGCATCGAGCAAAAATCCAAATTTCTTATATGCATTCTCATCGTCTATACCAAGCAGACGGAAAACCCTCTTTTGTACCTCAGGTATGTGAATACGGATACTTCCACCGCCCAGTTCCACGCCGTTGAGCACCAGGTCATACGCCCGAGCCTTCGCCTCTAAGGGCTTTTCTTCCATAAAGGAAAGATCATCGGGTTGGGGAGAGGTAAACGGATGATGAAGCGCCTCATAACGTTTTTGATCCTCGTTATAATCAAACAACGGGAAGTCCACAACCCATGAGAAATTGAATGCACTGGTATCAATAAGTTTGTTTTTATGCCCCAGATGCAGCCTCAATTGTGCAAGCGATTGAGATACTGTCTTTGGTTTATCGGCAACGAAGAGGAGCAAATCTCCTTTTTTAGCATCCATACATTGTTGTATCTTTTGCTGGACGTCAATTGGAAAGAATTTTGTTATCGAAGAATTTAAGCCCGTTTCCTCTACCTTGAACCAGGCAAGTCCCTTTGCCCCGAATTGACCGACAAAGGCCGTTAAATCATCAATGTCTTTTCTTGAGTAATTACTGCACCCAACGGCATTGATACCGCGCACCTGTCCACCAGATTTAATCGTATCCAAAAATACCTTGAAATCAGACTTCTGAACGATATCGGATATATCTTTAATCTTCATGCCAAAACGCAGATCGGGTGCATCACAGCCGTAAGAAGTCATGGCCTCTTTGTAAGAAATCCTGGGGAAAGGGATGGTAATCCTTTTTCCAATAACCTTATCAAAAATCGCAGCAATGAGTCCCTCGATGACCTGGATAATATCACCTTCATCTACGAAGGACATCTCCATATCCATTTGCGTAAACTCCGGCTGCCGCTGCGCACGGAGGTCTTCGTCGCGGAAACAGCGTACGATCTGAAAGTAACGATCATAGCCCGCTACCATGAGGATTTGTTTGAAAAGCTGGGGCGACTGGGGTAGCGCGTAAAACTTTCCAAGATTGACCCTGCTGGGCACCAGGTAATCCCTTGCCCCCTCCGGCGTACTCTTTGTCAATACGGGCGTCTCAATATCGACGAAATCCAAACTGCCGAGATATTCACGTATTGTTTGACATATCTTATGGCGGAAGATCAATCGCTTTTGCACTATGGGACGCCGCAGATCCAGGTAACGGTGTTTCAATCGCAACTCTAATGATACATTACTATCATCCACAATCTCGAATGGAGGCGTTTCTGATTTATTTAATATCTCTACGGTATCGGAATATACCTCTATCTCCCCTGTGTCCAGGTTAGGATTTACTGTGCCTGGTGGTCTGGAAGAGACAATTCCTCGTACGGACACAACGTATTCGTGTCGTAATTGGCCGGCAATTTTAAAAAAATCTTCTCCTTTATCAGGACTGAAGACCACCTGAGTAATGCCATATCGGTCGCGCAAATCGATGAAGATTAAACCGCCATGATCGCGGACACTGCTTACCCAGCCAAACAGGGCTACGGTTGATTTCTCATCTTTTAAACGCAATTGACCACAGGTATGTGTTCGTTTCAATTTAGACATATTTATTTAGTACTATCCTGTAAAATTTTTGTGTAAGTTTCTACAAATTATTCCGTTTAAGTCCCCCTTAACAAAGGGGGATTCAGGGGGTTGTGTTTTTTCTGGGCTATCCCCGTTTTCACGAGGACAAGTTTACAACCTCCTAGCCCCCTTTTCTAAGGGGGATTCTCTATGCCATACATCGTATAACCAGCTTAAATAAAATGAAAATTCCTATACATTTTTATTTCGGCTCTTCTGCTTAGGTCTGGGGCGATTGTCTATTCAGGAACCACTTGAGGACTTCGTTTTGTTTGAGTGAGATTTCTTCGCTTGTTTCCATTATCTTGATCTTAACGTCGCCGCGGGCTAATTCGTCGGGACCCAGCACAATCACGTATTTTACCCCCAATTTGTTCGCCGTACGCATCTGTGCCTTGGGACTTCTGCCTTCGTAATCAAAATCTGCAGAAATGTTGGATCTCCTTAAGAGGTTAAGCAATGAGAAACATTGTTTTCTTGTTTCTTCACCGATAGAAACAATATACACCGCGGGAGAAGGGCCACAAACCTCCTGATTAATGAGTTTGTTCTTTTTTGCTGTAACATTTTCAAGCGCAAGGATCGTCGCCTCCATACCGATGGCAAATCCCACCGAACCAATAGAAGGTCCCCCAATATCAGAAATCAGATTGTCATATCGCCCGCCTGCACATATGGCGTCACGAGCGCCCAGAGAAGAGTGGGTGATTTCATAAACGGTCTTGGTGTAATAGTCCAGTCCCCGCACCAGATGGGCATCGACAATGTATGGAATACCGATTTCCAGAAGGGCTTCCCTCACGGTCTTCGCATGAGTCTGGCATTCTCCGCATAAATAGTCATTAATCGAAGGCATGTGGTGACTGATCGTTTTGCATTTTTCATTTTTGCAATCCAGGATACGAAAGACGTTCCGGTTGAGCCGCGATTGACAGAGTTCACATAGCGCCTTCTCATGTTCACAGAGTTTTTCCTTGAGGATACTTCTAAAAACCGGCCTGCATTTCTCGCAGCCAATGGAGTTAATCTTGACCGTGTATCCCTTAAGGTCTATGCGGTCGAATATCCGGGTAGCCACACTGATAGTTTCCACATCCAACAAAGGGTCCCTAGCCCCGACCGCTTCTAACCCCATCTGGTGAAATTGCCGAAGCCTTCCAGCCTGCGGACGTTCTTTTCTGAATTGCGGGCCTATGTAATAAAACTTTTGGAATTTTTTGGTCTTATGCAATTCATACTCCAGGTAGGCGCGCATCACGGGGGCCGTGTTTTCAGGACGCAGGGTTATGCTTGAATCCTCACTATCAGCAAAGGTATACATCTCCTTTTCGACAATGTCGGTAGCCTCTCCTATACTCCTGATGAATAATCGGGTATCTTCAAAAACAGGCGTTCGGATTTCATAGTATCCGCAGAGTTCAAACTCCTGCCGACCAACCTCCTCAAGCTTTCGCCATAAAGCCCATTTTTCCGGCAATACGTCTTCTGTGCCCCTGGGCGCTTTAAAGACGTACTCGATTTTTTTCGCAGTATTTACATTCATTGCACCAATCCTGTTGATTTCAATAATGCCAAATATAAAAAATAAATTATATCAACCCAGACACATTATGCAAGGCTTTTTGGGGGATACAATTGTGATGTGTTTTGTCTATGTTAAATTTGAAACTTCTCAATATCAAGTGGAATTCAGTAAAACTTTTACAACCACTCCCTTTCCCCTCCTTCGCAAGGAGGGGATGAAGGGGAGGTATCTTTCGCTGGTTCAATCGGCCTCGTTTGAACTAAAATATATAGAAGGCTCCTTCACAATCAGATGCCAAATGGTATCATAAAGGCATCGTGAAATAAACTGTTAAAACTGATAAACAGGCGGAGCAGGTATGAGATATTTTGTGGGAATAGACCTGTCCTCGTGGAAACGGGGAACGGCGCATGTATTGAGTGTGCAGAACATGGTCAGTCGTAATACCGGAAAGAAGATGAATGTTAACGAGACAAAGAGACTCAGTGAATTAGAGATAAAAAAGCTGTTTTCGGATGAACATCTCATCATGGCATCGCAGAGCGACAAGGCAGTAATAGACTTTTTCAATGAACGGATAGACAGGATAGAAAAGGCCGTGTTGAAAGAGGTAAAATTACGATATCCGTATGAAGAACTGCTAACGGCGCCGGGCGTTGGAGAAAATATGTGGTTTTGTAATATGCTTGGGATTGACGTAAGTGCTCCACCTTTGCCGGAAAAAGAAACACGCCTGGAATTTATTAAGCGTTACGCAGAGGATTCCGGGAAACGCCTTGCCTCTTTAAAAGAAAAAAATGATGCATGGTGGGAAGAAGAGGTAAATTTTTTCCAATGTAAAGCGGTAGCGTTCCTGGATTGTTACAAGGAGAATCGCCCACACAGCACACCATCGCGGTCAAATGACGATGTTCCTGAGAATGATGGGAAGAGAAATTTACAGCACGTATGGTCCTTCTGCGGATACCGGTGGTTTGATGCAAAACAAAGCAGCGACTATCTATCCATATACAAGTATTGAAGCCCTGATTGACGGAGAAACAGCCGGTGGTAACAATAAGGCGACATTACCAGGTCCGGATGATAAGCCGTGCACAGAACGGCCTGATCTAAAATAAAACTAATTATATTACATTTAACCTTAATCCAGCAACAAGAAGAAAAAGCGCCGGTAGTGTAAATTTTAGTATCTACTCATCGTATTTTCAAATACAACCACTGTTAGCCAACAAAATCAGGCAATTTACCACGAAATAGTAGCCGTAAAGCCTGACTTAAATTTATAGCTTGTTTTCGGCAAGTAGAGAG
>Ga0209342_10004462_pt1 | contig 14560 bp, 19 predicted proteins | sample RifCSP16_2_FD_184023 | JGI IMG/M metagenome (GOLD analysis project Ga0209342, IMG submission 184023) | Soil microbial communities from Rifle, Colorado - Rifle CSP2_sed 16_2 (SPAdes) (version 2) | ecosystem: Environmental > Terrestrial > Deep subsurface > Rock core/Sediment | place: Rifle... | reverse complement strand
AAACCTTACTATAGCGGTGTTCCTATATACGTCGTCATTATCCAATAATAAATATTTATAGTTCCACCACATCTGCAAGGATTCTATGGATGTCACCAAAGCCAGCCGTAGCCACTCGTCTAAGTACCTATAACTAGACGTATTAGTATCTCCCAAATGTAGTCTAAGTCTAGGTATTAAGAAATCTACGGTGGTTGTTAAAGGCATTATTAGCCTCCGGCTGTTGGTTGTTTGTTAAAGGCATTATTAGCCTCCGGCTGTTGGTTGTTTATATTGAACTTTGGAAAGAGTTTCTTCTAGATGTTTAACAATCTTTTCTGATTTATCAACATCTCTTGCTCTATTTATCAATCTAAATAAAGGAGCCTCTTCCGTAAACTTTTCAATTCTGTTCTTGAAGGCCAAAAATCTTAGGCCCAAGATTCGATCTAACTCCTCATCGCTGACTTCGTTAGGGGACCTTGGTTCCTCAAATACCTTTGCTAATTCAATTAGCCTTCCTGCCTCAAAGTGTTTCTTATTGATTTTTCTGAAGAACAAATCCTGACGTTCATCCCAAATCTCTACAACCTGTTCGTCTAATTCATCAGGATTGGCTGGATTTCCTTGTAGAATGATACCTTCTGGTTCATCTGAAAATGGATTTAGTGCTGTTACATATACCTTGCCAAGAATAGTTTTCTTATACCTCTTTAGTGGAGTTCCCGCTTTCATGGCGTCCACTAGCCTTCTATCTACTACCTTTTCTGTCATTATATATTCTCCTTATGATTTTGTGTATACAAACAAAACCCCTCATTACCCTTACATTAAATTGTAAATGAGGAGTCTTTGTTTTTACTGAAATTCATTGTATCCTTCCATGTAGGATAATCAAAAGAGGAGAGGAGAGATCATTCCCGCCTCTCCTCTTTTGCCAATTAATAAAATAACTTCAACTATGAAAGACCACCCAAGACATAAATACCCTGAGCATTGTCTATAATCATACCAAATTGCTGATAGATTTCTAGGAACCACTGAGGAGGAGTTGGATTCATATCCTCCCACTGCTTCTGACGAACATCACCGTAGGTAATAAATTCGCCAACATTTTCACCAACTACCAGAACCTTATCCTCCGGTAGTAGGGCTGTGTATTCCTCGGGGTTGTTGTAAACCTGATCTAATGTGATAATAGGTACTCCATAGTACTTACCTAGACGGCCTCTTTCACGAATTTCGTCTACGGCTGTCTGTGACCCCTCTACGTTGGTACCATCAGTCCAAAAAGCTCCGAACTTAGTAATAGGGGTAACTGCGGCACGAACACCAAGAATTGCCTTTGCTGATCCAACGGTGTTATTAACCTGATTGATGGCATCTTCTAGTGCGGAAGCCGTAATAGTACCACCTACTGATGTAAAGTTACTAGGAGTATTAACTGCTGACCAAACTGTAGATAGGGCTGTGAATACTTTATTTACATAGTAATCACGTAGTTTTGCTGCCATTTCACGACGGATTTCTTGAACGGTTCCAATTTCTCCGCTCTCAAGTTCCCAAAGGTTATAAGTAACCTTTACATCGGCACCGTCTAGAACATAGTTCATACGTTCTGAAACAGTGATTTCACTTGACAAATGTACTGAACCAGGAACTAAAGTACGAACCTCGATTCCCTTACGCAATTTCTTTACAAGAGAATCTCCTGGCTTTAGCGCACGGGTGCTAAGAATATCACCGATGAACTGATTTGCCAAATGATTTGGCTGAACAAATTCTACAATTATTTCAGCAAGAGCCGCACGTTCATGCGGATTCTTCATTAATGAAGATAGTGCTTCGTATACTTTCTTTTCATCTAACTTTGACATGTTATTATCCTCAAATAATCTTATAGAGTCCTGAATGTCAATGATCCGTCTGTACTATTGTAGTGCTCTACAACAGCCACAACTGTTTCGCTACCACTTGCTTCCTGTAGCTTTCCTGCTTCTGCTGCTGTGTCGTCTCCAGCATTAGCAACTGATAAATCTGCTCCCGGGGTCTGTAATGCGGCTGAATAAATATACTGGCCTGATGGAACACGGAATACACCGCGATCAAATGCAAGTGCTTGAAAACCTGATGGAATAGCTACGCTATCACGATTTCCAGGCCATGTCAAATGAACCGTAGCTGAAAATGGAACATTAGCAGCCTGATCCCATCCACCATGGCGTAGGGCCCACTCGAATGAAGGCTGTGGAACAAACAGCTTCACTGGTCCCGTTGCTGTGGCGTTATTTACTGTCCAAGTTACGCAAAACTTGGCTTTATTAGCCTCGGCCTCAGTGTCCGGCAACTTTACTCCAGGCAGATCACTACGACTTCCAAAATCATAGTCACCAGGAGTATTGGTTGTTAGAAGAACCATGCGGCCCTCTACAATATCTTCTGTTACTACTACACCAACTATATCGGTATACTTTCTGATTTCCATGGTAGAAAATCCTCCAAGTTATTTCTTGTCCAGATTAGTTAGAAATTCCAGAACTTCTTTCTTGCCAACCTCTTCTTCCGACTTTCCACGAATTGCTGGAGCGTTTGTAGTACCAAGTCTTACGCTGGCAACTGCTTCCGGTTTGAAAGCTGAAAGTTCCTGTAGGAAAAAGTCTAGCTGTGCATCAGACATAGCAAGAAGTATTTCGGCCTTAGCTTCAAAATAGCCATCTTCTACTTCAATCTTTGCAGTAGCGAACTTTTCCTTGATTTCTGCGAGCTTTCTTACTCTTTCTTTCTCGGTATCTATTTCTGACTTAAACTCTCTAAGCTGAGTTGCCTCAGCCTTTAGTGTTTGTAACTCTGAAGAAAGAGTTCCATGCTCTGTCTTTAATTCATCATATTTAGCTTTTACTTCATTCAATTTTGCTTCGTGAGCAGTATTAAGTTCCTGTCTTAGTTCCAACAGACCCCTCTCATGCTCTACTGTAGAAATTGTATCCATGATATCTTCGTCCTCCAAAGATGCTTGTATAGTCTCTTTGATAGATGCGAGTGCTTGTACACTCGTTCTACCTAAATATGCGGGCATTCCTACTATTGTTGCAGCATTCACCGAAACTCCCAATAAATCTACAAAACCCTCTTGCTGTTTTTCTTCTGAAAAGGTTATTTCCCAAGAAAAATTAATATCCTTTTCTTCTGCAAATTTTTCTTTTAGGAGTTCAACATCTTCTCCTCTTTCTCTCAACCATAGTGCGGCTAGAGCCTCGATCTTATCATCTCTTTCTAGGAGATGTGTTATGACGCCTAGGGGGAAGGTTTCCTGGTGGCCTTCACTTATTTCACCAAGAGCCATCTTTATTGGCATATATAAACCTGTCTTTAATACGTTTGCGAACTCCTCTTTTGGAACCCTTTGTCTATTAAGATTTGGTTTATCGTCCAATAATGTGAATTTTATCCATGTAACGTTGGGGTTTAATGATACTGCGGCCAACGCCTCAAGTATCTTTCTTTCATCAGTATTCAACATCAGTTGAATATCATTGACACTAAAAGTAGAAATTTTGTTCATATCATTCTCTCTTATTATAGCATAATTCATAAAATATGTAGGTTTCCATCATTAAATTATGCGTAAGGGGGTATAATAGGGGGTTCTTATGGTGTTTCTTCTCCAGAATTATGAGAAAAAATAGCCATCAATAAGTCTTTCAATGGCATGGTCCACAGGTCTACCTCGGCCATGCCTCTTTCTTTTGCTTTATTTGGAGACATACCATGTCTCTTTATAAAGCTAATGGCACAGATTCGCTGTGCATCGTCTTTTGATTTACCACCATTTTCCATTTCGCTTCTTACACAGTTTTCAAATTCTGCTGGCATAGCTTATTCCTCTGGAGGTTGGGCTGGTCTACCCGGCTGTTCTCCACCGGGCTGATTTGCCCCTGGTTTATTAGATGGAGCCACTGGGTCTAACTCCAAATCATCTAACGTCTGGTTTTCTTCTACTCTTTTTTCTAGTTCTGTATTTAAATTATATCCATATGCTTCATCATATGACGTTCTAGACAAGTTACCACTTTCGTATAATTCTTTCAATCCCTCGAAGAATAGCTGCATACTCATTAGATTTATAGGCTTCCAAGAAACTTTAGGAAGAGTAGCTATGATTTGATTCCTACTCTTCATTTCAATAAATATCTGATTTACGATTGGTAACAGTGCGTCTCTCAATCTTTCCATGGTATGAAGAGGAGAAATTGTAGCTATTTGTGGATCGGATGCAAATGATCTTTCAGTCTCTCCAGTTATCAATATCCTTGGAAAACCCAGTGCAACCATAATGTCCTGATTAACTGATTCATATTTATCACTGTTTAGAAGAGGATTTACATCAGGAAAAATCCATTCTATTGATACAGTGTGATTTGTGAATAATGCAAAGATTCTTTCTAATGGGCTGGTATCATTATTTCGTTGCCACTGAAGTTGTTGTTCAAGATCAGTTAAGATATCTTCCTGGTCCTCTGTCAACGGAAACTCATCACTTCCAACTTTAACCTGCATTATGGCACTAATGACTCTTGCGGCCAGTGCATAATCCATTCTTCTAAGATTCCTCTTGTGCTTCAGTGACTCCAGTGCCGGGGTCAAATATGGAATTGGATATGAAGAATCCTCTAACGAATTTCCCTTGACTATCAAAGGATTGTCCAGTCTAACTTTTGTTTCTCCTTCCTTAATTAATTGTACAAACTCTGGATATAATTTGACTATTTCTAGATATAGTTCCCTATCGGCGGTGCCATCAACATACTCACCTTCATTCTGTATAAAGTAGGCAGTTTCATCATCTATCTTTATAAAATATGATTCCTTATCAGACAACAGGGGCCTATTGATCTCTATATTGGCCGAATCTCTTACCCACATACTCGTAGGGTATAGAAGGGAGTTCAATCTCTTGATTCCCTTATTTCTTAAATCCGTAATTCTAACTCTTGTAAGACTGATTTCGGGTACTACGAGACCCGTAATCAGATATTCCAGTGCCGCCTTTCTCATAAAAGGAGCAACATCTTTAGCCACCGCTTCAAATATTGACTTTTCTGTTACACTTACTGTTTTATCTAATGTTACAACTAATTCATTAATAGCGATGTCTACTACCTTATTTATAACAGTGGCTGCTAAAGGGTCATGTCTATAATAGAATCTACATTCTTTTATTACGTCACAATACTTGCTTTGTTTATCAAAGAATAGTTTATCTACAGTAACAGGACCAAAGGTATCATCCCTAGTATTTGTAACGGGCTGAAAAACCTGAATTGTGGCCTCTGCTACTCTCGGCTTTGCCAATCTAACTACTGCATTGGCCTCTTTATTTTGATCTGTTTTTGTTACCATATTACATTCCTCTGACTACCCATCTAGCTTTCATAAGCGGCTTTTTAGGTTTAGTAAACAGTCTATGTTCCATCTTGGTAAAATAAGCCATTACAGCACATAGCATAGCAGATGTATTGTGATCTTCACCCCTCTGCCCTCCGCCGGGAGTTAGAGTTCTATATACAACGTCTCCACTAGGATTCTTAGTATACGTCATTCTCTCTAACTCAACTACCAAATCCATATCTGTAGAGGAATAGATTATCTTGTGAGAATTTGTATACTCTTGTAAAAGGGTTATGCTATAGGGTTTTACCTTTACCTTTATTTCCTCATTGTCTGCATCCTGACCTAGACTGATCCAGCTTCCGAAATCCACTGGAACGAGTCTTTTATCATACTGTTTGTGTAGATAATTATCGCCCAAAAGTAGTTGTTGAACTAGCGGTTTACCGGGACCTCCAGCGTCTATCCCTATCATTGCTGGATTCAATTTGCTATCCAGAAAATCTATTAATTTTTCCTGAATAGGATATGGTACTTTTATTAGGTTTATTCTTGCGTGTTCATATATCTGTCCGTTCTTCTCATATAATACCATAATAGCGGTTGCTTCTGTGTATCCTAAGTCGATTCCCAGGATTATTATATCATTTTCTGGCAAAATTGGCAGTAATGCCAACTTATTTATCATTTCTGACATGTTTTTATTATCAATTCCTGAGAGTTTTATTTTATAAGTAGGATAGGTTTTTATCTCCATTAGTCTCCTATCGAATACTGCATATGTAGGAGAACCGTGTCTACCAAGAACAAAATGTACGTAATCCTCCCCATCTACTCCCCCATATTTCTTTAGATTGTTCTCCTCATCACTAGGGGAGTATCTAGGATTTTGATGGGCAGCCGTTCTATGATGTGAAAAACCGTCGTCTATCTCATCAGCATAGTATAGAACATTGTTTTCCCTCAGACCCGTAGGTACCCCTGACACAAATAATTTGAACCCGCTTTGCCATGTATTTAAAACGGGCTGTAATTCTGTCCAGGTTCCCCAAGGATAATAACCAGCCTCGTCCACTATGACGATTGGGCTGTGAATACCAACTACATTGGCACCAGTACCACTGGTTCCCGCAATTCTACATAGTAATTGCGATGAATTTAGAAGTTTAATAGAGAAGTTTGAACTATTTATACCCTTAGTTGGTTCTATAAATTCTGACAGTAAATAGTTATTTCTTAATGATCTTGTAATATTTTGAAATACGGGTTCCAAATGGACCTTATTAGGAACGGTATATAGTATATAATCATTAGGAAATAGATTGTTTACTAATAGCCAGAGAATATAATCTGTAAGCGACCATGTTTTTCCTACTGATCGACCACAACAAAGGGATGCATAGTGATTGAAATCTGCTAAATACTCTTTTTGATATTGAGAATAATCAAATCGGTCGTCGCTCCATTCAGGAATATCAAGAGTTCTATAAAACTCCCCGAATAATATAGGATGTCTTACAATTTCATATAGTATCAATTCATCCCGTTCTAGTCTTTCTATTAACGCCATTTTACATGTTTCTCCAATACTCTGTTAAAGGAACATCCCCATCTCTACTATCTATTTTTATGGATGGCTCTAGGGTTACTCCAGCTAATTTAATAGGTTCGCCGTTGAAGGGCAATGTCCACGCTTCGCTGCCAAATCCCCCTCCCCACTTCTTTTTGTAGAAGTCTGCGTTTCTACCGAAATGCTTATTAGTAGACCCTCCATGTCCCTGATGTATTGTTCTGCTCCAGAAATGAAAATAAAGTGAATTTGATAAAGTACAAGAATTAATTTTAGCGTGTACAGCTCTCCTGGCATAATCGTTGTCGCTATAATATGCTGGATAAAAATTCACGTCTATATACCCTATCTTATCAAAAACCGATCTATTAAATAGGGCCAGATTGTGAACATCACTTAGACCGGCTTCGTCTAAAATTATATTCTCTGAATATCTATCAAAGACTTCCCACGGTCTTTCATTGAAGGCACTGAATCTCATTTCTGGCCCTTGAAAATATCTAGCTGCACTTGGAAACGCCTTGACCAGCGACTTTGCACTAACCTCTTTAGAACATATCCACTCATATTTTCCCATCTCTGCCACTTTTATTAATGAATCTATGGCAAATGGATAGGCAATCACATCGTTTCCCATAATAATAATATTGTCGGTAATTGAATCTTTCCAACAAAAATCATATATGTCGTTTAAACTATACGGGAATCCATAATTTCTAGTATGGGTTATATATGGTATACCGGATTGATTAGCAAAATCTACTGTTTGTGTATCTCCGGGCTTTCCTACTACTAAGATAATATCCCTGATCCCGATTCTTTTAGACGTTTCTAGAATCGACCTAATTGCCAGTTTAGTAAATTCAATATTACCAAATGTTACCATTCCCAATTTAGTAAGCATAATCAATTACACTCAGCATGGTTTCAGCTACGTATTTGGTATCTGTGGCCCCACTCCAAACCTTTTTCACCTTTATAGGAGTAGTTCTTACGAAGTGTCCTCCCTGTACTCCATATGTAAAGGATAGATTTATCTTCCTCTCATTCATACAATTTTCTCTAACCATAGTGTGAACATGAGCACCGGAACATCTTCCTATTATTACATCGCAAAAGAGGCTAAGATAAGAAACTTCATTCAAGTCAAATCCATCGCCTGTAAGGGTTACATCTGATGTATGAATTATATTTTCTAAGGAGGTATCTATCTCTTTGGTTACAAATATCAACTTATCCTTATGATAGTTTGCTACTATTTCTATTGCGTCTTTGAAATCGAAATTCTCGGCCTGGCTCGATTGAACATGTTCGTTACAAATTAATATCTTTTTATCTGTAGAATTTTGTATAAAAAATTTAGTAGGCTCTATCTCATGTTTACCATAATCTATGCTAGGGATATAGTCTATAAGATGTTTATTAAAAAGCGAGATGTCCAGTTCATGTGCTATATCATTGTGCATCTTTTGAAACTGCTCTACTGTACAACCTATCCCTGGTAGAACATATTTAGAATCCCTACCTATCCAGGTGTTTATATAAAGTATGTTATTCTGCAAAGCCCATGCCTTATCATTTCTCATGTTACTGTCGGGTTTCATATATTCAAGTTTATCTATGTCCTTCAATATGCGGGGATTTCTTAAATGAGCATAGTAGAAACTTTCGGCATCTAGTTTATTCATATAATCTTTTACGAATTCTCTGGATGTAAATAAATCCCCGTGTCCGTGTCCGTAATAATTATAGAATATGACGGCTTTTAGCATATTCTCTAACCTTTTGTATAACGTAGTCTTGTTCTTCTCTAGTTATCTCTGGATAACTAGGTAGTAATACTACTTCCTTTGAAAGCTTCTTTGCTACAGTCTCAGTTCCTCTACCGACTAGAGAATTATTTTGATAGTTCAAATGTCTATGATAACTTATCGGATAAAACATGGGCCTGACTTCTATTCCATTGAAATCCATAAATCTCTTTATATCCCCATAAACACGGTTTCCAACTAAGCGTATTCCGAACATCCAACGAGAATGAGTAGAGTACGCCTCCTCATATTGTGGTATTAACTTTTCTTCCTCAAGATTACTTCTATAATAACTAAATATATCATCCTTCTTTTCCCATATATAATCTTTATACTCTAATTGCCCTAATAAGATAGCGGCCTCTACATTTGTCATTCTATAGTTATGGCCTGGCATATGGTGTATATACTGTAGTCCCGACTGTCCTTGTCCATAAAATTTAGAGGCGTACTCATATGCATCTTTATCATAGGTTATAAATGCTCCACCCTCTCCACTGGTAACATTTTTATTTCCATAAAAAGAAACAGTAAAACACTCGGATGCGGTGCCACTTTCCATGCCCTGATATGCACCTAGAAATCCCTCACAGTTGTCCTCTATAACTGGAACGTCAGGATACTGTTTTTTCAGTCTTGGAATATCTATTATATTTCCTAAATTATGAACCATTAGAAGTATATGTGTTCTATGTGGTTTATATCCAGTAAGGTCTATATTCCATGATTCTATATCAGCATCTTTAGGCCATAGCTGAAAATCTTCTTCTATAAATGGATTCCAAGCGGCTACATATACATTATTAGGACAGATTATATTTCTTCTCCATTCGTACTTTAATCTCATAATGCGGGCCATAATATGATTGGCCGCTGTTCCGCTATTTGTAAAAACTATATAATCTGTGTTCCAAAATTTTGCTAATTCATTTCTAGCCCTTTCTAAGTAGGGTCCTTTTGATGAAATCCAAGTAGAATCTAAGGCGTCGTGGGCATACTTTAGACTATTTTTGGGAAGATATGGTTTATAGATTGGTATTAGGTTGTGCAACGATTATGTCCTTTGCTGCATTTATTATATCTTCTTCGGTCTTATTATACAATCTTTGTATTGGATAGTATCTATCGTTCAAATGTATACTTAAATATTCGAATAGAGATTTTAATTCCTTATCATTATTTAAATCCATCATATGGATAGTATATATATCTTTTATTTGTGACGCTGTTTCCATATATAGGTCCCAATACATTTTATAGGACTCCATACAATCATCAACATCAAATTTTGGAAAAATCTCTGGCATTCCAGCAAGGGGGTGTATCCAGGGGTTAGCCTTCCAATGAGTTTTTTGTTGTGATATTGACATCTCTTCCATGCCATAGATTGCCCTTGAAACTCCGAGATGATTTACCGTAAAGGAATTGGCTACTTCATCCCTGTCTCTATAGATATGCACCACTTTTAAATCTGGAATTACTCTTCTGATTTTAGTTACTACATGTAGACTGGTCAGAGAGACCGCTCCTCTTAAGAACTCATCTCTATCTGAATTCAAAAAGGCTATCTGGCTATGTAACACACCCGCATTAATTGGAGGATACCAGGGTTGTAGAAATACCTCATGTACTACTTGAACATTTTTACAATGATTAAGGATTTCTTTTAGAGACCGGGTTCCACATCTTCCAGTACCAATTCCAATAAAAGGGGCGGGCATTATATTCTAGCCACTATTATATCTTTTGGTGCATTGCCTGTATCTTCATATTCTATTTTATATTCTGGATTTATATCAAATAGTCGCTTCATTACAATGTCCTCAGTTACACTTTCCCATTCTGGAGTTATCCATAAACCATGCTGCTGATGATATTGTAATTGTGTTATGCCCATCATTCTTCTATCATCAATAAGGATAGTATGAGTTTTAATTGGATGATTTTTTATAAAGTCCAGTTCCTGTAAAAGAGGAAGTTGCCGTATCCCCAATGCATTTGGGGTGGAAAAGTTCTCTGGAACTATATGACTATCCAACCAAAATGTTATGGGTTCATTTATTTTTGAGATTATTTCTGGAAATAATACCTCTGAATCTCCTAAATATAGGTGAACTTTACCGTTATTTTTATATTGAGATAGAGTAATATTATATAGATTGGAATCTATTTCTATGCTGATTATGTTTTCATATCCAGCAAGAAGGGCCACTTTAACTCCTCCTCCCTTATAAGTTCCCGTTTCTAAAAAATAATGATTGTTAGTATATTTTTTAGCAGATTCTACAGTTAAACTCAGTGACATTGTTTCTCCTAGTACGTCTTAATATTGTAATCTTCGATTCCCAATAATTTGTTTATTCCTGCCATTAGATCACTTCTCTTTCTATTCAGTTTTATAACTACCTGTCCTGCCTTGAATCGTTCATGCTCTGATAAAGATTCATTAATCTCTATCTCCATAAAATGAAAGATTTTTAGATTGGTTGTTATCAGACTGTCTATCAACTCTGCGGGGGTTTTAATGGTAATGAAAGATTTTTAGATTGGTTGTTATCAGACTGTCTATCAACTCTGCGGGGGTTTTAATGGTTATGTCCATTTATTTATCCAATGAACAGTCGAAATAGTGGTCTCTATAACTTCTTTCTAGTAACTGGTTTTCTTTCCACTGTAAAGGCAGATATGGAAAATTCTTCCCGAAATAATCCCGTTCTATCAGACTTATAACATCCATCCCTACCGCCATACTAAATGTAGAGCCTCCCCCAAATCTGGAATTTACTTCCGTTATGAATGGCTGCTCTGATACATGTTCAACTATCCATTGAGTATTGCTGGGTCCCACTAAACCAAGTTTTTCCCCTATTTCAGCGGTGAGGTCTATGAGATATCTGTTCTTTTGAGTTTTTGATGTGATAACTTCGCCGCTTCCCACTCTGATTCTTTCTCTACATACAGAATCTACCCACCTGCTTTTGGGATCAAAATAAGAATCTATAGAATACTCTTTTCCCTGAATATACGTTTGATAAACATATCCATCAATTCTTATATCCTCTTGTCTATTTTTTATTATGGAAATGTCTTTGGAACCGAATCCCCTTGTTGGCTTTTTGATCTTCGGGTAGATATCGGGTCCCAAGTCTGGATAAAATTCAGGGAACTCCTTATTAATAAATCTGGAAAAGGCGTCCTTGTCCAAACAGGTGTGGGCAGTCATATAAGATGGGGCCAGGACAGTTCTATTTGAATACGTCTTTATATATGAACACGCTTGTACCGCGGCATCCATTAGAGGAATTATTAAATCAACATCATAAAAGGAGGCCACCGACAAAATATCGTTATATACAGAGAAGTCATTAAAATCCTTTCCAATAATTATCTCAGCCTCTGAGCCTATAGGAACCTTATAGTCTAATTCATACGAATATACAGCGTAGTTCCTCTCCTTAAACATCCTAGCAAGCTCTACACGCCTGCCGCCTCCTATAAATAATACCCTTCTCATGGCAAGGTTACGTCCTCTAAGTTTTTGTTTCCAACTTTATAAAGGTCCTTCAGTGGCTGCTCAAAGCTATGATTACAGTGGTCACATTTTAGATGTAAGGAATTTGAACTATCTGGATAAAGCAACCAAACTGTAGACAGTAAATATCTACAGTTTGGACAAAATACATATAACATTCTTTCTTTATAAAACTTCATTGCCTTTTTCTTCAAATCGCCCAAGTAAGTCACCACGCTAGCCTCTTTGCTCGCCTTTCTAATTCTTCTAGTAAGCTGCAAATCTACTGAGAGTGATGATATATCGCTTCTAAGCTTTACCATAATGTTATTCAATTTTTCTAAGACCACTATATTCTGTACATCAATATTTTGACGTAAGGTATATACGGCCTTTTCCAAATCTTCTAACTGAAGTTCGGCTAAAATCATGGCTCGAAGCTGAACCCTGTCATTCACCTTCATATCATCCATATCGTAATCTTCTGAAAGCAGCTCTAACTTCTTTGCTACTCTTTCTTCCATCTGTTCTTCTAATACCGCGATGGATTCCAGAATCTCGCTGGCATATGACTCTTCAAACTCCTCATCGGTCATATCCTTATATTGTTTAAGATTACGAATCTTCCTTTTATCTGGTAACACCATTCTTTGTTTCATTATAAATTGAAACGCTCCTTTCCCTATGTAAATAGTTCGTTTATAGTTACAGAGGCAGTTGTACCATATATTCCTCTTCCATTAATCACTACATAGCTCTGGAATTTCCACTCTCCGGCTTCATCCAATTCTCCGGTTTGAGTTTGATATTCTAAATATCTAGGAGTTCCATTAGAATCATTAGTTACAGTAGCCTCCCAGGAATCCGCTACTCCACTAGGCTTTTTAACCCTGATTTCCGTGGTAGAAGCCCCCGTTATATCCTCCACACAATCGACTTGTACCAGGGGAGTACTTCCGACATAAAACCTTTCTCCGATTGTCATTATAGGTCCTCTATGCTAGATATTAATTTCATAGTAAAGTATGTTTTACTATAAATTGATATATCAACGTCTTTTCTTTCAGATAAAACCTTTATTGTGTCTATTATTAGTGATTTTACTTCTATTATATTGTCATAGATTACAGAGACAAGCTCTACAGTAGTCATTATGTGTCCATTCTCGAAGTAACTTTAATTATTCCTATGATTCGAGATACTATGTCCATGATTTTACGGGATATTCCACCGTAAATTCTCTCATATACCTCTAATCTTCCTAAAGATGCTATAGAAATAGCTGATACTTTTCCCGTTCTTCCTAGAGAAGCGATCCTATCCGCGGTTGGCATTAGACTATCTTCATCTGATAACTGGTTAATTGATTTTCTGTATCATATGTGGCATCCAACTGCCAGTTCTTTCTAATCGTAGCCAGGGTGCTGTCTGTATATTGAGTTATAACGGCATGTGTCAAATTATTATTATCATCATGCTCAAATCCAGACCATTTAACATTTTGACCTGTTATACCTAACACGTCTATAATCAATGTTGATAGACTGGTTTCTAATATGTCCATTTCTGCTTTTGTAGGCGCATCATAAGCAGCCAATGACACGGTTACTTGGGTTTCAACCTCTTCTGGAGTAGCGTGGGATTGGACTTCTTCCCCGAAACTACCCCCAACCATATATCCCGATTTGTCCGCATTCCAAACTCCGCTGACTATGCTTGGTATTTCTGAACTAGAAAGAAGTAATTGTACTTCATTTCCAAAGGAGTCGAATACGGTATGAGTCACCTTGTCCTCATCCCACACCCTATCTGCAATATCTAATTTATCTTGTTCTGTTACACCGGAACCCGCAGTTACTACCTGTAACCCGGCGGAGTTGAAGGTCCTAAGAGAAACTTGATTTAAATTCATAACATCGGCTATATTACTGTTAGCCCCTACAGCATTTACAGCATATTGTCCGTCATCAAAGGTTACAGTAAAGCCGTTTATTATTTCTATAACTCTACCGAGTGTAATACCAGCAAGGGATACCTGGGTAAAATGCCTATGAGTGTCTGGAAAGGGCATTCCATCTACGTCATCTTCTAGGCCCTTTAAATCCAACCTGAACTCATCTAGATTTAGTTCATAGACACTTCCACCCAAAGGAGTAAGATAACTCTGTGGGACAGATATAACCCTAGTACCCCAATCTATAGAAATTGGCATTGCTAATCGCCTTCATACTTTTTTAGCCTGTCTCTTAATCTTTGAATCTCAAGGACCTGTTCTTGATACTTACTATTGGATGATTCCAG
>Ga0209342_10004461_pt1 | contig 14561 bp, 16 predicted proteins | sample RifCSP16_2_FD_184023 | JGI IMG/M metagenome (GOLD analysis project Ga0209342, IMG submission 184023) | Soil microbial communities from Rifle, Colorado - Rifle CSP2_sed 16_2 (SPAdes) (version 2) | ecosystem: Environmental > Terrestrial > Deep subsurface > Rock core/Sediment | place: Rifle... | reverse complement strand
TATCCGTGGGATGACCGGCGGAACGTTTATCCCTCCCACCCCCACTGCGAGGGCCAAAGGAGGCGGTCACACTTGGGTCAGTTGCTGAACTTCAACCCGAACCGGGACCTGACGTTCAACCCCGCGCGCGGCGTCGACTTCGACGTCAACCGCGAGCGACAGTTCGACCACGACCGCGACCTCCAGTTTGACCAGGGACGCGATCTCGGCTTCGGGAAGCGCGGTCCCGTGTTCCGCGGGTTCATCTGTCCCGTCTGCGGTGCGGCGGTGACCGAGACCCAGACCTCCTGCACGGAGTGCGGCGCCAACTTCCTCCTCAATCCCTCCGACCGCGATCTCGCGGCTCCCGCGAAGCAGCCGAAGGCGAAGAGACCCCCGAAGCTGAAACCCAGGAAGCCGGAGGCCCGGTCGGATCGGCCCGTGGCTTCCCCGCCGCGCGCACCGGCCCCCGCGTCAGCCCCGGCCGCCGGGGCCTGCAGCCGCTGCGGCGCTCGGGTCCTCACGACGGACACCTTCTGCTGGAACTGCGGCGCACGCTTCGCGCCCAGCGAGTCCGTCCCTCTCGGTCCTCAGTCCACGGAACCCCCCGCCACGAGGGACTGGCGGGAGACGGGAAAGGATCTGAAGGACTACCTGGAGAAGTGAGAGAATGCCTGCCGCCTTGATTCTGGGGCTGAGCCCGTATGTCTGGATTACGATCATCTTCTTGATTGTCCTCCTCATCGTCCTTTTCGTCGGAGACTTCGGCGGAGACTTCGACACGGATGTCGACACGAACGTCGCGCATGGCATCTCCCCGCTGAGCCTGCCGGTCCTCGCCCTGTTCGGTACGAGCTTCGGCGCCGTCGCCGCCATTGTGGATACCCTGGACCTGCCGACGGTCGCCGTGGTGACCTCCGCCGGCCTCGTCGCGGCGGTCGTCGCGGGCGGGATGTACTTCGCCATGTCGCGTTTCCTGGTGAAGGCCCAGATCTCGAGCGACGTCACCCTCCAGAACCTGGTGGGCATGCAGGGGAACGTCACGATCCCCGTCACCCCGGGCTCCACCGGCCAGGTCCTAGTCATCACCGCCGAGCGTGGAAGGACTCTTCTGTCGGCGATTGCCTCCGAGGAGATCCGGAACGACGAGGCGGTGGTGATTGATGGAGTCGTGGGAAACTCAGTGCGTGTTAGGAGAGTGAACTAGATGGCCGGAGAAGAGATAATCATCCTCATTGTCGTGTTGGTGATCGCAGCGTTCGCCGCCGTCGGCATCTACGCAAGCCGCTACAAGCGGGTGCCGCCGAACATGGCGATGGTCGTGTATGGGGCGAAGCAGAAGCAGGCGGGCGTCCGCGGGTACAACGTCGTTTCGGGCGGGGGTCGGTTCGTGTGGCCCATCGTCGAGGACGTCGCCTGGCTGCGCTTGGACGTCCGGACGCTTGACGTCGTCGTCAACGAAATCGTGACGGACGTGACCCGCAGCGGGGCGAGGATCAACATCAAGGCCGTCGGTCAGGTCAAGGTGTCCAGCGAGTCGGCCACCATGCTCACCGCCGCCGAGAACCTCCTTGGCAAGTCGGAGGTCGAGATCAACGAGATCGCCCTCAAAACCCTCGAGGGCCACGCCCGCGGCGTGTGCGCGACGCTGACCGTAGAGCAGATCAACTCCGAGCGGGACGCCCTCTCCACGAAGATCCAGAACATGGCGGGGAACGACCTCAAGAACATGGGCATCGAGATCCGCTCGTTCGTGATCAAGGAGATCGAGGACGAGCATGGGTACCTGGAGGCCCTGGGTGTCAAAAAGACCGAGGAGGTCAAGCGGGACGCGCGGATGGGCAAGGCGAACGCGAACCGCGAGGCCACCATCGCCGAGGCGCAGGCCGCCCAGCAGGCGGAGAAGGCCAATGCGGAGGCGGAGGCCCAGGTCGCCCTCTACCACAAGGAGCGGGACATCACCCGCCAGAAGGCGGAGGCCGACGTCGAGGTCGAGCGCGCGAACCGCGAGATCGCCTTCGGGCTGCAGACCGCGCGCCGGAACCAGGAGCTCATCGTGGAGCAGAAGAAGATTGACATCCGATCCAAGGAGCAGGAGGTCCTCGTCCAAGTGCAGGAGGTCAAGCGGCGCGAGCAGGAGCAGATTGCCGCCATGGTCGTCCCCGCCAAGGCGCAGGCCGACGCCATCGCCGCCACCGCCGACGGGGAGAAGCGCCGCCTCGTGATCACCGCCGAGGGAGAGAAGGAGCGCGCCATCCTCGTCGCGGAGGGCGAGAAGGAACGGCTCTCCCGGGTCGCTCACGGGGAAGCAGAGCGCATCCGCCAGGAGGGGACGGCAGAGGCCGACATCATCCGGCTCAAGGGAGAGGCGGAGGCGTACGCCATCCGCGCCCGCGGGCTCGCCGAGGCCGAGGCGATGACGAAGAAGGCCGAGGCCTGGGAGATGTACGGCAAGGCCGCCATCACGCAGCTCATCGTCGAGAAGCTCCCGGAGATCGTGGCGAACGCCGCCCGGCCCCTGGAGAACACGGAGAAGCTCATCATCATGGGCGAGCGCGGGCCGGCGAACCTGGTCGGGAGCGTCGTCGAGATCGCCGCCCAAGGCCCCGCGTTGGTGAAGGCGCTCACCGGGATGGACATCTCCGACCTGGCGGGCAAGCTCAAGGACATCATGAAGTAGGCGGGGCGACCCGCCTACCCCCTTTATCTTGCGAGGGGGCATGTTCGCCGCCGTGCGCGTGGAGTGGTCCCAGGGGCAGACCGCGGAGACCGCCATAGAGGTGTGGAGCATGGAGTCGCTCCTCACGGCGGTGCTGGACGCGATCCTCTCCGACACGGACGACGTGGCCAAGGCGATGCAGCAGCTCGGGATGCTCAGGGTCCCGGATCGCGATGGTTCGCCCAAGGGATAGGGAAACCATGACTGGAGAGGAAATCCTAGTGGTGATGCTTGTGGTGATGGTGACCATGCTCGGAGGTGTCCTCCTGTACGCCCGTCACTACAAGCGCGTGCCGCCGAACCGGGCGATGGTCGTCTACGGCCTCCGGCGACCGGGGTCGCCCATAGGGTTCTCTGTCATCACCGCCGGAGGGCGATACATCATGCCGATCCGGGAGACCGTGGCGTGGATGTCTCTTAACGTCCACACCTTGGAGCTCACCTTCGATGACGTTGGTTCCGATGTCCGCAACCACGGCCCGAGGCTCCGCATCCAACTCGTTGCACAGGCCCGGATCTCCGGCGATGGCGACCGTCTCCTCGTCGCCGCCCAGAACCTCCTGGGGAAACCGGACGAGGAGATCCAGCGCATCGCCCGGTTGGCGGTCGAGAGCCACCTCCGCGCCGTCTGCGCCTCCCTGTCGGCTCAGGAGGTCGGCGCGAACCGGGACGCGGTCGCCGAACAGGTCCGAGAGCGTGCCGAGAAGGACCTGGAAAAGATCGGAATGGAACTCCCGTCGCTCGTTCTTCGGGAGGTCAGCGCCCGACGCGAGGGATGAGGCGCCTGGCTAAGGATGCGGTGGCGGCGTCGTCATCACGACGACATCCTTGACGGCCTTCATCCCCTGGAACGGGAGGATGAGCCGGCCCTCCGTGTCCGTCTTGAAGAGGCGCGTCTCGACCTCCTCCGCCGGCGCGATGAGGACGTCCGCGATCTTCCCGGATCGCGTGTCCATCATGAAGTTGTTCAACATCCCCAGGATCTGCCCGTCCTGGGTCATCACGGTCTTGCCGATCAGCTCGGTCGCGAACTTGCGTGCCATCCCATCACCTTCAGAGTGCGCTCTGCTCATCGGAGTCCGCATATTTGTAGGTTGTCCTGGCCGGGTACAGCGGGGTGGATACCGCGCGGACCCCCTCGTCGGGCGGTGTTTCCTTCGCGTCCGCGCAAGAATTCATGTAATCATGATAACATGAATCAGGCTGTTTCGGCGCAGAGCCATCCGGAAACGGACTCGCCCGGCGACCGCCCTACCGGTAGTAGATCATCTCTTCCTTCTTCTGCGCCCCGGACCGCTTCATCTCCTTGCCGATGCGCTCATAGAACCGGAGCGTCTCCTCGTCCACGCTGGGGTGCACCTGCTTCAGCGCCTCCTCGAAGTGCGCCCGGGTGATCACCGAGGCCTTCGGGTCGAGCCGGAGGGCGATCATGGCGGCCTCCCGGCACAAGGACTCGATGTCCGCCCCCGTGTACTCGTCGACCTCCTTGGCGAGGACGTTCAGGTCGACGCCCTGGAGGGGCATGCTCTTGGTGTGGACGCGCAGGATGGCGAGGCGGGCCGCCTCGTCCGGCACAGGGACGAGGATGATCCGGTCGAACCGCCCGGCGCGCATCAGTCCGGGGTCGACCATGTCGGGGCGGTTCGTGGCCCCGATGACCACGACGCCCTCCATGTTCTCCATGCCGTCCATCGACGTGAGGAGCTGGTTCACGACGCGCTCCGTGACCCCGTCGTCCATCCCGCTCCCGCGGCGGTGGCCGATCGCGTCGATCTCGTCGAGGAAGACGATGCAGGGCGCGACCTGGCGGGCCTTCTTGAAGATCTGGCGGACCGCCTTCTCGCTCTCCCCGACCCACTTCGACATGACCTCGGGGCCTTTGATGGAGATGAAGTTCGCCTCGCTCTCGTTCGCCACCGCCTTCGCGAGGAGCGTCTTCCCCGTTCCAGGGGGCCCGTAGAGGAGGATTCCGCGTGGCGGGCGGATGCCCAGGCGCGTGAACGACTCCGGCTCCTTGAGGGGCATCTCCACGGCCTCCCGCAGTTTCATCTTCACGTCCTCGAGGCCGCCGACGTCCTCCCACTTCACGTGGGGGACCTCGACGAGGACCTCGCGCATCGCGGAGGGCTCCGCCTCCTTCAGGGCCTCCTTGAAGTCCTCCTTGGTCACGCGCATCTTCTCGAGGATCTCCGGCGGGATGGGCCGGTTCAGGTCGATCTCCGGGAGATACCGCCGCAGCGCCTTCATGGCGGCCTCGCGGGCGAGCGCGGCCACGTCCGCGCCGACGAACCCGTGGGTGAGGTTCGCGAGCTCCGAGATGAGTTGGTCGCGGAAGGCGTCGTCGCCCTCGATCGGCATGCCGCGCGTGTGGATCATGAGGATCTCCTTCCGCCCGCCGCGGTCCGGGACGCCAATCTCGATCTCGCGGTCGAAGCGCCCAGGGCGGCGCAGCGCCGGGTCGATGGCCTCCTCGCGGTTCGTCGCCCCGATCACGATGACCTGGCCGCGGGCGGCGAGCCCGTCCATGAGCGTCAGGAGCTGCGCGACGACGCGCCGTTCGACCTCGCCGGTGACCTCCTCGCGCTTCGGCGCGATGGAGTCGAGCTCGTCGATGAAGAGGATGCTTGGGGCGTTCTTTTGCGCCTCCTCGAACTTCTCGCGCAGGCGCTCCTCGCTCTGCCCGTAGTACTTCGACATGATCTCGGGGCCCTGGATGGAGTAGAAGTTCGCGCCGGCCTCGTTGGCGACGGCCTTGGCGATCAGGGTCTTGCCGGTGCCGGGGGGACCGTAGAGGAGCACCCCCTTGGGCGGGTCGATGCCGAGGCGCTCGAACAGCTCCGCGTGCTTCAGCGGGAGCTCGATCATCTCGCGGACCTTCTGGAGCTCCTCCTTGAGGCCCCCGATGTCCTCGTAGGTCACCGTGGCGGTGAGGACCTCGCCCTCCCGCACCGGCTCCTCCTTCATGTCGACGAGCGTGTCCTCGGTGATCTGGACGACGCCCTTGGGCACGGTCTTGATGACCATGAAGGGGAGCGCCCCGCCCATGAGGGCGATGCCGGGCACGATGACGACGTCGCTCTTCGTCACGGGCCGCTTCAGGAGCCCGCGCTTCACGAAGTTCTCGATGCCCTGGCCGAAGGAGATCTTGTGGCCTTCGGAGATGATGGGCGCGATCGTGATGCGCTCGGCGATGAACACCTCGGCCTTCTTCACCTCGACCTTGTCCCCGATGGAGACGCCGATGTTCCGGCGGACGAGGCCGTCGACGCGGATGATCCCCTTCGCCTCGTCCTCCTGCATCACGCGGAAGAGCTTCGCGGCGGAGGCCTTCTTCCCGGTGATCTCGACGATGTCGCCCACATCCACGCTGAGGGCGAGGCGGCTCTTCGTGTCGATCCTCGCGCGGCCCAGCCCAACGTCAGACTGGGGGGCCTCGGCTACCTTGAGGATGATCTTCTCGGCCACGGCCGTGCCTACCCAGAAGGGCCTACTTATGGGTTTCCGTGGGATGGAGCCTTGGTGAGAACATCGCCGCCGAGGTGGTGTCGATGTTTCCGTCAAGCGGGGTGGCTTGGCGTCGGGTCACCGGGGGACTCCTCCTCGGCGTCGGTCGGGCCTTCCCTCACCGGCTTTTCCTGCTGCTCCAGGAATGCGTCCTCCGTGACGAGGACGACTCCTTCAGGTCGGGTCTTCATGACCATGAAGGGCAAGGCCCCGCCTATCCTCCGACACAACGAGAACACCTTCGCCGCGGAGGATCTCTTGCCGGCAATCTCGACGATGTCCCTGACGTCCACCCCGAGGGCCACGCGGGATCTCGTGTCGATTCGTGCTCGGCCGAGCCCCACGTCCGATGGAGGAGCCTCCAAGACCTTCAGACGAGCCTCTGCGACCATCCCAGGGGAATCTCGCGGGGGGTCTCTCTACGCCTCCTCTCGACCTGCCGAGGCTGGTGCTACCTCGACGCCTCAATTATGTTATCATGATAACATGAACTGTCATCGCTTCCCGCGATGCCGCTCCACCGCCTCGGCGATGGACAGTCGCCCCAGAGCGACCTGCCTGGCGAGTTCCCGGGTGATGGTGAGCTCGCCGCGGCTCCCGATGCGGCTCCGTCGCTGGATCTCCCGCAACTCCCCCGCCGTCGGCTCCACGGGATAGCGGGGGTCCGCCGGCACCCCGCGCCCGCCGGCGATGGTCACGGCGGCGTCGAGGTCCCGCGTGTGCGTGCGCTTCGTCGTCCCCCGTTCGTCCACGATCTCCACGAACCGTCCCTCCACCGCCAACGCGTTGATGATCCGGTTGCGGTTCGTCGTGTCCCCATGGCCGACCCGCACGCGGACGCGCTCGGCGGGGAAGTTCGCTGCCGCCCCTCGGACCAGGCGGGCGACGTCCTCCGGATCCCTCGCGGCCCGCCGGTCGAGCACCTCGCCGTCCCCCATCACCGCCAAGCCCGGCCTCGGGCCCGGGTCGACACCGACGACCAGCTCCCGCCAGCGCTCGCGGCCCCGGGAGAGCTGGATCGCCCTCGCGATGGCATCCTCCACGTCGCCGCAGATGATCACTCTCGGGAAGCGGACCACCCCCGCCTCGGCGGCCGAGGTGAGCACGGCCCCGGTCCCCGGGGGGAATCGCCCGCCCGGACGGATGGTCCGGAAGGCCAGGCCCCGCGCGCGCAGCGCCGCCACAAGATCGTGGTAGAGCCGAAAGTCCTCCGTGGCGACAGCCAGCGGGCGGTCCATCCCGCCTCCATCCGCGCGAGACCGCATAACGATTTGCGGCCCAGCGTCTGTTTGATATGCGTCCCACTACCATTAAGCCATGAGAAGACCTACCTAGGTCGACCGTGAGCACTCTGATGCGGGAGGCCCTGGTCATCGGCGTCGTCGCTGGCGCCGTCGCGCTGCTCTTCCTCGCGTTCCACGCGTTCTCGATTCTGGCGCGCCTCTACCCGTAGTCATTTCCACTTCTCGAAGAACCCGGGCCGCGCCCCGCGCTCCCCCGCGAGCTTCTGGAGGGCCTCTCGCTCCTTGGCCGTGAGGTTCCGGGGGGTCACCAGGACGACGCGGACCAATAGGTCCCCGCGCCCCCGGCCCCGGGGGTCGGGGAGGCCCCTGCCCCGCACGCGGAACACGGTGTGGGTCTGGGTCCCGGCGGGCACCTTGAGGGTGGCGGTGGAGTCCAAGGTTTCGACGCTGACCTCTCCCCCCAGCGCGGCGGTGGGGAAGTCGATGGGGGCGTCCGTCACCAGGTCGTTCCCCTCGCGCGTGAAGCGCTCGTCCGGCTTGACGCGGAGTTCGATGTAAAGGTCGCCGGACGGTGCCCCGCGCCCCCCCGCCTGGCCTTTCCCGGTCAGCCGGAGACGCAGCCCGTCCGGCGCCCCCTTCGGGATCTCCACGCGGATCTGGCTTGTCCCCTCCGTGCGGCCGGCGCCCCGGCATTGGGGACAGTTCTCCGCCGGTCGGGAGCCCTGTCCACCGCACTCTCGGCACGTCGTGATCGAGACGAACTGCGCGTACCCCCGCGTCTGGACGTGGCGGATTTGCCCGCTCCCGTTGCAGCGCGCGCAGGCCAGCAACTTCCCCTCCTTTGCCCCGGTCCCCTTGCACGCCCGGCAGGGTTCCGTGAAGGGCACCTCGAGGCTCTTCCGGGTGCCCTGGAGGATCTCCGGGAGGGTGACCTCCATCACGGCGTAGAGGTCCTGACCTCGCCTCGGACCGCCCCGGCGCCCGAAGATCCCCTCGAACCCGCCGCCGCCGAAGAAGTCGCGGAAGACGTCGCTCCCGAAGATGTCCTCGATGTCCGCCTGGCGCGTGAAGCGCGACCAGTCGAAGCCGCCGCCGCCCCAGACCCGCTGCTCCAGGCCCTCGTGCCCGTACTGGTCGTACAGCGCGCGCTTCTCGTCGTCCACGAGGACTTCGTAGGCCTCGGAGAGGTCCTTGAAGCGTTCCTCGGCGGCCTTCGGGTCGTCCTTGTTCAGGTCGGGGTGGTACTTCTTCGCGAGCCGCCGGTAGGCCTGCTTCAGGTCCTCCTTGGAGGCCCCGCGCGCGACGCCGAGCACCTCGTAGTAGTCGCGCTTCGCCATGGCCTACCGGAGCCTCACGGACCGTCCTTCTTCTCCTCGGTGAAGTCGGCGTCGACGACGTTGTCGTCGGGGCCCTTCCCCGGAGGTTCCCCGCCGGGCGGGGGCGCGGCACCCGCCTTCCCGTAGATCTCCGTCCCGATCCGCTGGGCCTCCTTGGCGAGCTCCTCCATCCGCTGCTTGATCTCCCGCGCGTCCTTCCCCTCGAGGGCCTTCTTCAGCGTGTCGACCTTCTCCTGCACGGACTTCCGCACGCCCTCGGAGACCTTGTCGCCGAGCTCCCCGAGCATCTTCTCGGTGGAGTAGACGAGCGCGTCCGCCTGGTTCCGCGTCTCCGCCTCGTCGCGGCGGCGGCGGTCCTCCTCGGCGTGCCCCTCCGCGTCCTTGACGGCCTTGTCGATGTCCGTCTTGTCCATGCGCTGTGGTGCGACAATCGTGAGCTTCTCCGTCTTGCCGGTACCCTTGTCCGTGGCGGCGACGTTGAGGATCCCGTTCGCGTCGATGTCGAAGGAGACCTCGATCTGCGGCAGGCCGCGCGGCGCCGGCGGGAGGCCGCGGAGGTGGAAGCGTCCCAGCGAGGTGTTCCCCTCCGCCATCTCGCGCTCGCCCTGGAGGACATGGACCTCGACCTGGGTCTGGCCGTCCGCGGCGGTGCTGAAGACCTGGGACTTTCGCGTGGGAATCGTCGTGTTCCGTTCGATGAGCCTTGTGAAGACGCCGCCGAGCGTCTCGACGCCGAGGGAGAGCGGCGTGACGTCGAGGAGCAGGATGTCCTTGACCTCGCCGCTGAGGACCGCGGCCTGGATCGCCGCGCCGAGGGCGACGCACTGCATCGGGTCCACGCCGCGCTCCGCGGACCGCCCGAGGATCTTCTCGAAGCGCTCGCGGACGACGGGCATCCTCGTCGGCCCGCCCACGAGGATGACGTTAGTGACCTCCTCGAACTTCCACCCCGCGTCCTTGAACGCCTGGCGGATCGGGGCGTCGACGCGCCTCAGGACGGGCTCGATGAGCTCCTCGAGCTTCGCGCGCGAGAGGTTCTGCTCCAGGTGGAGCGGCTTCCCGCCCTTCTCGGCGATGTAAGGGAGGTTCACCGTGGTCTGCACGGTGCCACTGAGCTCGATCTTGGCTTTCTCGGCGGCGTCCTTCAGACGCTGCATCGCCTGGCGGTTGTCCCGGAGGTTCACGCCCTCGCGCTGCTCGAACGCGGCGCTGAGCCACTCGATGAGGGCGGCGTCCATGTCCATGCCGCCGAGCGCGGTGTCGCCCGAGGTGGACTTCACCTCGAAGACCCCCTCGCCCATCTCCATGAGCGTGACGTCGAACGTCCCGCCGCCGAGATCGAGGACGCACACCTTCGCCTCCTTCCCCTTCTTGTCCAGGCCGTAGGCGAGCGCCGCCGCGGTCGGCTCGTTCACGAGGCGCATCACCTCGAGTCCCGCGATCTGTCCAGCGTCCTTCGTCGCCTGGCGCTGGTTGTCGTTGAAGTAGGCGGGGACCGTGATCACCACCTGCTTCACCGGCTCCCCCAGGTAGGTCTCCGCGTCCGTCTTGATTTTCCGGAGGACCATCGCGGAGATCTCCGGCGGGGAGTAGTCCTTCCCGCCGATCTTCACGCGGTAGTCCGTCCCCATCTTCCGCTTGATCTGCATCACGGTGCGGTCGGGGTTCAGGACCGCCTGGCGCTTCGCCGGCTCGCCGACGAGGATCTCGCCATCCTCCTTCACCGCCACCACGGACGGGAACATCTTCCCGCCGTAGGTGCTGCCCTCCGCGCTGGGGATGACCTTCGGCTGGCCCCCCTGCATCACCGCCGCTTCCGAGTTCGTCGTTCCCAGGTCGATCCCAATGATCTTAGGCATCTTTCCCACCTTTCTTCACGACGGCCACCAACGTGGGCCGCAGGACCTTGGCACCATAGAGGTATCCCGTGCGGAGGACGCGCGCGACGCGCCCCTCCTCCAGCGGAGAGTCCGTGACGACGTCCGCCGCCTCGTGGCGGTAGGGGTCGAAGCGGGCACCCTCGGCAGGAATGGGGTGGAGCCCGAGCTCCGCGAGGCTGCGCAGGAGGTTCTCGCGCACCATGGCGACCCCCTTCGCGTGCTCCTCGGGGAGCCCGTCGAGGGCGGCCTCAAGTTCGTCCAGGGTCGGGAGGAGCCGCTCGAAGACGGATTCCGCGGCCCGGCGGTGGAAGTCCTCCCGCTCGCGGTCCGCTGCCTTCCGGACGTTCTCCACCTCGGCTCGCAGGTAGAGCTGCTCGCGCTGCGCGTTCTCCAGCTTCTGTCGGAGCGCCGCCATCTCCGCGCCCGCGGCGTTCCACGCCGTGCCGTCCTCGTTGACCGGTTCGTCGGTGGCAACGACCGTGGTCCCCTTGGACACCTGCACGATCCGGTCGGGTGCGGCATGTTGGACCATGAACATCAGGGCGCCGCCGAGGAGTCCGACCCCGGGGACGATGACGATGTCCCCCTGGGTTAGGATCCGGTCGCGCAAGGCGCCCTCGACGGCACCCTTTGGCGGGGGGCCGTGTGGCATGCCGGGGACGTAGAGGGGGGCGAGCATGACGCGCTCCGCCGGCACGGCCTCGGCCGCGCGGATGGTGACCTCGTCCCCCAACCCCGCCCCCACGTTCCTCCGGATCAACCCGTCAGCGCGCAGGACCCCCGGGTCCGCCTTGGGGTCGGCCGGCCCCAGACGCACCGCCGTGCGGCGCTTCCCGAGTATCTCGAGCACGGCACCCTCCTCGAGGTGAAGGTTCCCTAGGGTCACGGGATCCAGGCGCGCCAGACCGAGCCCGGTGTCCCGCTGGAGCCCCTCCAGGATCCGGACCGTGGCGACCGGGTTTCCGGTCAGCGGCAGCCCGCGTGCCTCAGGCTCGGCCATTCTGGTCACCTCCGGCACGCCGGGGACCGGTCTGCGTAGGGGAAGGCGGGGGGACTCAGAAGTCCTCGCCGCCGCCGTCCTCGTCCCCGCCGCCCTTCGGCCCGCCCTTCCCGCCGCCACCCCCGCCGGACTTGGCGGCGATGACGTCGTCGATGCGGAGGATCATCACCGCGGCGTCCGTGGCCGAGGCGATCGCCTGCCGCCCGACGCGGATGGGCTCGATGACGGCGTTCTTCCACGCGTCCTCGATCTTCCCGTTGTGCACGTTGATCCCGGCGTGCTTCTTGCCCGCCTTGTGCTCCTTGCGGAGCTCGATGAGGGAGTCGATGGGGTCCAGGCCGGCGTTCTCCGCGAGGGTCCGCGGGATGACCTCCATGGCGTCCGCGAAGGCCTCGATGGCGATCTGCTCGCGCCCGCCCACGCTGTTCGCGTAGTCCCGCAGGCCGAGGGAGATCTCCGTGGCGGTGGAACCTGCCCCCGTGATCGCCAGGCCGTCCTCGACGGCGCAGGCGACGACGGAGAGGGAGTCCTCCAGGGAGCGCTCCAGCTCGTCGACGACGTGCTCCGTGCCGCCGCGGATCAGGATGCTGACCGCCTTGGGGTTCTTGCAGCCGGTGACGAATGTCATCTCGTCCTCGCCGATCTTCTTCTCGTACACGAGGTTTGCGTGGCCGAGGTCCTCCTTCGCGAGCTCGTCCAGCTTCGTGACGACGTGCCCGCCCGTCGCCTTGGCGAGCTTCTCCATGTCGCTCTTCTTCACGCGGCGCACCGCGTAGATGTTGTCCTTGGCGAGGTAGTGCTGCGCGAGGTCGTCGATGCCCTTCTGGCAGAACAGGACGGTGGCGCCGGACTTCTTCACCGTGTCTACCATCTTCTTGAGCATCCCTTCCTCCTCGGCGAGGAACGCCTGGAGCTGGCTGGGGTCCGTGATCTCGATTTTCGCGTCGATCTCGGTCTTCTTGACCTCGAGCGCCGCGTCGACGAGCGCGATCTTCGCGTCCTTGACCTGATCCGGCATGCCGGGGTGCACGCGCTCCTTGTCCACGATGACGCCCTCCACGAGGGAGGTGTCCGAGACCGAGCCGCCGTGCTTCTTCGTGACCTGGATGTTGTCCTCGTCCACCGTGCGCTTCCCGTCGTGGGTCTCCACCACGAGGCTCACGGCCTTCACGGTGAGGTCCGCCAGGAGGTCCATGTGCCCGCTCGCGGACTTGCTCGCCATGGAGGTGCGCGCGATGCGCTTCAGGGTCTCGAGATCATCCGGCACAACCTTCGTGGCGACCTTGTCGAGGACCTCGTTCGCCTTCTCGGCGGCGAGGCGGTAGCCGTGGGCGATCACGGTGGGGTGGATGTTCTGCTCGATGAGGTCCTCCGCCTTCTTCAGGAGCTCCCCGGCGAGGATCACCGCCGTGGTCGTTCCGTCGCCGGCCTCGGCGTCCTGGGTCTTCGCGACCTCGACGAGCATCTTCGCGGCGGGGTGCTCGATGTCGATCTCCTTGAGGATCGTGACGCCATCGTTGGTGATGACGACGTCTCCCATGGAGTCGACGAGCATCTTGTCCATGCCACGGGGCCCGAGCGTGGAGCGCACCGCATCCGCCACCGCGCGTGCGGCGGCGATGTTGTTGAACTGGGCGCCCTTGCCCTTCTCCCGCTTCGTCCCTTCCTTCAGCACAAAGATCGGCGTACCTTGCCCCATCATCCTGTCCACCTCAAGTGTCCCTTTCGGGTCAGCACATAAATGGGCACTTCTATATAAAGGTAACTAGGCCGCCCTGGGGCTTCCGGTGGGTCCGGTGGAGGGACCCTCCTTCTCACCGCCCATCTGATAGGGACCAAGGTTTAAGACGTTCACGAACTATTCGTGAACGTCCGAGGGCACCATGCGGGAGAAGGCGGATGGCTTCTGGCAGGCCGTGGAGCTACTGGCCCACCCCGTCCGCCGCGAGATCGTCGCCTACCTCGGGAAGAATCGCGCCGCGAGCGTCACGGAGCTCGGGGAGCAGCTGCACAAGCCGTGGACGACCCTGGCCTACCACCTCCACTTCCTCGAAGAGGCGGGCATCCTCTCCTCGTCGTACGAGAAAATCCCGCACAGCTACGGCCACGTGTACCGCGTGAACGAAGCGGAGCTGAAACGCATGCTCGAGGCCATCCAGGACGGGGTGGCGGACAAGCTCCTTCAGGAGCGCAAGTAGTCGACGAGGCGGTTGAGGCCCGACTGCCAGCCCTGCTGTAACGTGGAGCGGAGCGGCCCCGGCCACGGCGTGTCGGCGGCCGTTTCGAACCGCAGGCCCTTCACCGTGCGCTCCCGTGCGTTGTAGGCCCCGCAGAGCACGCGGAACGTGTGCTGCCGCTTCCCCTCGACCACGTCCCCGGTGTCGCAGGTGAAGAGCCAGTCCTTGACCGTGGCGTCCGGGTCGTCGAGCCCGCCGAGAATCGCCTTGACGATGGGCCAGGTGAGGGGGATGCCGGAGTCCATGGCGGCGCTGTAGCCCACCGTGAGGCGGGGCTTGGCGTGGAGGAGGATGCCCTGCTCCCGGAGGTTCGCCACCAGGAGGAGTTCGAGATCGACCATGTCCGCAACGGATTCGAGGCCCCGATATAAGGGATTGGCCGGGGGGTCGGCGAAAAGCCCCCCGGGTCAGCCGCGGAGCCGCTTCTTCAGCAGGCCGCGCTCTTCTTCCCGGACCAGGTGCTCCAGGAGGAGTCGCTCCACCGCGCTCGCGAAAGGCTCGTACTCCTCCATGAGATAGTGCTCCTTGTCCGTGCCCTTCGTCCCGTACTGCGGCCCGAACGGGTTGGCGAGGTCGCAGACCCGGTGGAGGAGCTCGTGGAGGAGCGTGTCGTAGGCCTCTTGGATGTCGCGATGCTCGGAGGGCTCCCGCCCGGACCACC
>Ga0209342_10004459_pt1 | contig 14562 bp, 9 predicted proteins | sample RifCSP16_2_FD_184023 | JGI IMG/M metagenome (GOLD analysis project Ga0209342, IMG submission 184023) | Soil microbial communities from Rifle, Colorado - Rifle CSP2_sed 16_2 (SPAdes) (version 2) | ecosystem: Environmental > Terrestrial > Deep subsurface > Rock core/Sediment | place: Rifle... | reverse complement strand
TTGCAGCGGGGCCGGAATCGGGCCGCAGAACATCCATCAGATCATCGGGATTTCCAAGGCCTACACGACCCGCGTGGGTAGCGGTCCGTTTCCCACCGAGCTCAAGGGAGCCGAAGGGGAGAAGCTCAAGCACGACGGAGACGAGTTCGGCGCCACCACCGGCAGGCCGCGCCGCTGTGGCTGGTTCGACGCTGTCGGGGTGCGCTACGCCGTGCGCATCAACGGGATGACGGGGATCGCGCTGACGAAGCTGGATGTACTGACCGGGTTTAAAAAAATCCGGGTCTGCACCGCTTACCGGCACTCCGGCAAGCTCTACCGCGAGTTCCCCGCGAGCCTGAGGATCCTGGAGGAAGCCAAGCCCGTGTGGGAGGAGATGGAAGGTTGGGCTACACCGATTTCCGCCGCGCGCAAACTCGCGGACCTCCCGAAGCACGCTCAACGCTATGTGCGCCGGCTGGAGGAGATCCTCGAGACTGACTTGATTTTGGTTTCCGTCGGGCCTTCGAGGGAACAGACGATCATGCTCCGCAACCCCTTCCACTAGGGGCCGGAGAGACGACCTGGCCCATGGTGCCACGTGCTACTTCGAGGCTTTCTCTGCTTTGAGCCAATCCTCTTTTCTTGGATCGGCCTCCGCCACGGCCTTCCCCCGCCGGACCAGAATCGCCTGCACCACGCCCAAGGAGTCCTTTTCTTTGACCACGTGCCCCCTGCGCTCCAGGGAATGGCGCAAACTCTCAGGGATCTTGCTTTCCACCGCCAGTTCGTCCGGCAGCCACTGGTGATGGATCCGCGCCGCTTCCACCGCCTTTTTTAGCGGCATGTGAAAGTCCAAGACATTAAGAATCGCCTGCAGCGTGGCGGTAATGATGCGCGGTCCCCCCGAGCCTCCGACGATCAAAACCGGACGATCTCCCTGGAGGATAATCGTAGGGGTCATGCTGCTCAGGGGCCTTTTCTTGGGCTGGATGGAATTGGCTCCATTCCCGACCAAGGCGTAGACATTGGGAACGCCGGGATGCAGCGAGAAATCATCCATCTCGTTGTTCAAGATAACACCGGTTCCGGGAACGAGTACTTTTGAGCCAAACTGGGTATTGATCGTCAGGCTGCTTGAGACGGCGTTGCCGAATTGATCCAGGACCCCGAAGTGGGTCGTCCCGCCCTGCTCCGCCTTGAACGCGCCGAAACCGTAAAATTTAGGAAGATGCGTGCGCACGGGGGAGAACCGGTTGCGCGTCCACGTCGCATAATCCTTGGAGATGAGTTTCTCGCTCGGGACCTGGACGAAGTCCGGATCCCCGAGGTATTGAGCCCGGTCGGCAAAGGCCTGCTTCATCGTCTCGGTGAGGAGATGTAGATACGTGGTCGAATCGCGGGAAATCAGACTGAGCTGATAGCCACTCAGGACATTGAGCATTTGAATCAGGGCAATCCCGCCGGAGCTCGGCGGTGGCATCGTGATGACCACCCACTTGCGATAATTGCCAATGATCGGCTCCCGCCAGACGGGCTTATAGTTTTTCAGGTCTTCGAGGGTTAAAATCCCGCCCTCTTTCTTAAGCCTTCCCGCGATCGCCTCAGCAATCCACCCCTCATAAAAAACCCGCGGGCCCTTTTCCGCCACCGCCTTCAGGGCCGCCGCCAATTCCGGCTGACGGATGCGTTCGCCCTCTGCGGGGACTTCGTCCCCCTTGAGAAAGATCCGGGCCAGATCCGGAGACTTCCGTATGAGCGAAAGCTGCCGCTCGATCGCGTGGCGGAGATAAGCACGAAGCGGGAAGCCTTCGGCGGCGTAGCGGATCGCAGGAGCCATCGCCGCCGACAGCGGAAGACGGCCAAAGCGCTTCAGCGCCTCTGAGAGGCCTGCAATCTGGCCCGGCACGGCCGCGGCAAGCGAGCCGGTCAGGCTCAGATTGGAGACGACGCGCCCCCCCTTCATATAGAGGTCCTTATGGGCCGCCGCGGGCGCGGTCTCGCGGAAGTCCAAGACATGAGCCTTCCGCTCCCGAGCCTGGTAGATCACCATAAAACCGCCGCCTCCCACACCGGAGGACGCAGGGTCGACCACTCCCAGGGCAAAGGCCGTGGCCACCGCGGCATCGACCGTCAGAGACGACGATCCCCTGGCCGGCCCTTTGGGCATGCAAGGCAGCCGGCCACAACAATAAAAGGAGAAGAAATAAGAGCGAGGTTTTACGCGCCCAAAGCATAGGGGGTGGATACCGTCCTCTGTTTAAATCTTTGGGGTTGGATTTGCAACTTAAAAATCTTTGCCCGATGCCCCTAATGTGTTAAGGTCCAAGTGTTGGTTTTCCATGGAGATCTTGTTAGGACCATTCCACCCCTACCTGGAAGACGCCCTGATCGAGAAGGTCCGCGAACATAAAAAGCCCGATCCGTTTTCACCACTGCTGATCCTGGTCCCCTCTAATTCGTTGCGCCGTCGCCTCAAACTCCTTCTGGTCCGGGAGCGCGGTCTCGATCTTCTGGACCTCCATCTTTTGACTTTTCATCAGCTCTCGCTGCGTATTTTCGAAGACGCTTACGGCACAAATACCTTGGAGCTCCGCGACGATCTCTTCTTCGAAGAGGTCCTGAAGCGGTTAATCCGAACCGGACAACGAGAAGGTGAAGGCTACTCGGGATTGGAGGAAAAGGCCGGGGGATGCATGGCTCTCTGGCAAACGCTTCGGGACTTGAAGGACGGAATGGTCGATCCGCTGCGAGCCCTGGAGGCCGTGCGCGAAGGGTACTTCGGAGGTGAAAAAACGGACAGGATCGCGAGCCTCTTTTCCCTTTTCCATGCCTTCCGCTCGTACTGCAAGGAGAGGGAGCTTTGGGATTATGCCGATCTGGGCGTAGCAGTCATGGGACAGCCCTCGGAATCCGAATTTCTCCGCCATTTTAAGCACGTCTTCTTTTACGGCTTCTATGATCTTACCCAGGTTCAGACCGATTTCTTCCACCACCTCGCCCGCGAACGCCCCTCTACCTTGTTCTTCCCCCTCTTCCGGACAACGCCGAAACATCCGGCCTGGGAGTTTTCCCGGCGCTTTTACGAAAGGCATGTCACGGGCCTGGCTCATAACGAAGCCGGGATTCGCGAACTCGCTTCGGAGCCGGAAAAGAAGCCTGTTCGCAATCCGCTTCCCTCCCTCTTTCGCGACCAGCCCGGCGAGGGGACCAACCTCTTTCCAGCGGATTTCCGCTGCGAGATTTTTACTTGCTTTGGTGCACGCGACGAGCTCCTGACCGCAGCCAAAGAGATACTTCGGCTCAACGCCGAGGACGGGATCGAATTTCGCGAGATGGGCGTCGTGGCCCGGACGCTCGAGCCCTACGTGGGGTGGATCCAGGAGGTCTTTTCCGAGCACCGGATCCCCGCCGCGATTTTCGCCGAAGAGCCACTCTTCAAATTCCCTCTCGCCAAGGCTGCGTGGCTTCTCGTTGAGCAACCCTTGAAGGATTACCTTCGCTCTTCCTTCATTGATCTCGTTTCCTCTCCCTTTTTCGATGCCAGACCCTATTGCCCTCCCGGAGCCGCCCCGCGCGCCGACCTTTGGGATTATCTCACCCGCCGGCTCGGCATCACGAGCGGATTCGAGGAATGGCAGCGGCTCGAAAGGCACTCTATCAAGGATCGGGTCGTCGAGCCGCGGGAGAACGGAGATGAGGGCACCGTGGCTTTTGGCGGCTCGGCCGATCAGCTTCGCATCCTGTGGCAGATTTACAAAACCATCCATCACGACCTAAGCGTTCTGCCCAGCGAAGGCTCCTGGAGCCAGTATGCGGAGGCTTGGAAGGCATTGCTGCGAAAATACCTGGGGATCGCCGACCAGGACGGAAATCCGCCGCCCGAAGCCGAAAGGACCGGGGCCGCGATCTCAAGCCTCCTCGATCGGCTTTCCGGCCTCGACGCGGTGGAGCCCAATATCGACCTTAGAAGGTTCCTGGAAACCTTCCACCACTGGCTCGAACACTCATCCATCCCGGTTTCAGAATCCGACATCGAGGGGGTGTCCGTACTCGACGCGATGACCGCCCGCGGGATTCCCTTTAGAGCACTCTTCATCCTGGGCATGAACGAAGGGCTCTTTCCCCGAACGATCCGCGAGGACGCCTTTCTGAGAGATCGGGACCGACGCGTTCTCGAAGCCGATCTCGGCTACAAGGTGAGCGAGAAGGTCGCCGCCTTCGACGAAGAAAAGCTGTTGTTCGCCCTGCTCGTGGGAGCTTCAAGGGAGCGGCTCTATTGCCTCTATCAGCGGGCCGATGACAACGGAAGGGCACTGACTCCCTCGTGGTACCTCTCTGAGCTGCGCCAGGCTCTATCCCGGGCCGACCCGCCCGTTCGCGTCCCTGAGACTCCGATCCCGCGCGCCGTGGTGGAAAAGCGCCAGGTCCAGCCTTACAACCGAATGGAGGCGCTTCCTCCTGAGGAGCTGGCGATCCAATGGGAGCTTGACTCCCTCGATCCTTCGGCTCTGCTGGAGTTTTTCTCCCCGTCGGCGACCCTCTACCGCCGCGGACGCCGCGCCATGAAGGCCCTGGAGGAGCCCGGTGGCGACGTTACCGAATTCGACGGCTACTTGGGACCGCTTTCCGATTTCAATGATCGGCTGTACCGATACGGGGTCTCTCCAACCTCGTTGGAGCGCTACGCCCAATGCCCCTTTCAGTTTTTCGCGGTCTCGTTCCTAGGACTTGGCCGGCTCGAACGCCCCGAGGAAATCGAAACTCCAGAAGCCTCTGCGATGGGCCGGCTCTGCCATTCGATCCTGAGAAGCGTATTCGAGAAGCTCGCCGAAAACGGCTACTTCACAGGCAAAAAGGAAAGCGTGAATGTCGGCGCCGTCGTGGAACAGGCGGCTGAGGAAACTTTTACGCGCTACGAGCTCGAAAACCCGCCGGGGTACCCCCTTGTCTGGGAGGTTCTGAGAGAGACTTTGATCGATCTGCTCAAAGAGGTGGTCGCGCGGGACCTCGCTGAGCTTTCGTCGTCGGGTTACCGACCAGAAAGCTTCGAGACCGAGCTGGAGAACTACCTGCCCTGGGAGAAGCCAAAAAACCTAAAAGGGCTTTTGCTCCACGGTCGTATGGATAGGATCGATTTTCAGCCGCAGGAGCGAAAATACCGCGTGGTCGACTATAAGCTCAAAACGACCGCCGCCGCTTCCGCCGTAGATAACAATCTCGTGCTGGCGGCGGCACGGGGCCAGCGCCTGCAGCCTCCTTTCTATGTCCTGCTGGCCAAGCGCTTTGCGGCGGGCGCCGGGGAAAGAGGGCCTGCGGCGTCAGTCGAGGCCTCATTCTATTATGTGGCCCCCCGATGGAAAGAAGGACCCCTGGTGATCCGGACCTTCTCCGACAGCGCCTGGGAGGGTGACGTCGGCGCCCGGCTCAAGCAGACCCTGTCGTTTCTGGTCGAGGGCATCACGAACGGCCGATTCGTCATTCAGCCCGGCGAGCACTGTCGCCTGTGCGAGGTCTCCGAGGTCTGTCGTAAAAACCACCTGCCCACCCGCTGGCGCGCCGAAAAGGATCCCGTATCTCAGGCCCATAAGAACCTCAAGGGGATCAAACTGAGCCACGAGCAGGTCGAGCGAGAACTGCCGGCGCGGAGGCGTACGAAGGCGTGATGATTTACCTCGATCTATCGGACCGCGAAGAGCGCGAGCGCGCGGCGGCCACGTTCGACCGGAATATCGTGGTCACGGCCGGCGCGGGCACGGGGAAAACGACCCTGCTCGTGGACCGGCTCGTACATCTTTTGCTGCGCAACCCGAGCCCTCTGGACATCAAGGAGATTGTCGCGCTCACCTTTACCAACAAGGCGGCGACCGAGATGAAGGTTCGACTGAGGGAGCGGCTGGAATCCTATCCGAACGTCCGACTGGATAGAGAGCCGGGATCGAGGGCTGAAAAGGAGCTTTTTCGAGAGCTTCGATCCCTGATGGAGAGGTACCACCTCTCCAAGGCCGAAGTCGATCGGAGATCAAGGGAGGCCCTGCACCAGCTCGAAAGAAGCTATATCGGAACCATCCACAGCTTCGCCGCCTCGCTGCTGCGCCTTTATCCCCTGGAGGCGGGAGTCGATCCGCAGTTTGCGGAAGACGAGGGACCCCGTCTGGAGCGACAGTTCGAAGAGAGCTGGCAGCTCTACCTGGATCAGGAGCTCTCTCTGGCGGGCGCCCGGAAAGAGGACTGGAAGCGGGTGCTGAGGAAAATCCGCCTCGAAGAGGTTCGCTCGCTGGCCTTTTCGCTTTGCTCGGAAACGATCCAACTCGAAAGCCTCAAGACACAGTCGCGGGAGGATGGCACCGCGAAACCCGTGGCTCTGTGGCTTAAAAAAAACGAGGAAAGGGCCGCGGAGCTGATCCAGCGCCATCCCGGCAAAAATTACAAGATCGATGAGTTTGCTCACGCCGCGCTCGCGGTCATCCGGGAGTTTCTGGCCCGGGGCGAGCTTGCCGCAGGAGTCCTCCAGGAAGAAAGGGATCTGCTCGCCGGGTCTTCCCCTGGCAGGGTCAAGGCCTGGAGCGAGGAAGACTTCGAGGCTGCCAGAGATCTCATCCGCGTGGCGAAAAACCTTTGCCAGGTCGATGGCGACCTTGCACGCCTTGTCACGGCACTCCTCGTGCCGTTCGCGAAGGGCTTGCGGGAGCGCTTCCTGCAGGAGGGTTGGATATCCTTCGACGGGCTTCTCGTTCGCGCCCGTAATCTGCTGCGCGATCACCTGCACGCGCGCGAGGAACTCAAGCGGCAATTCCAGGCGATTTTGGTCGACGAGTTTCAGGATACGGACCCACTCCAGTACGAGATCCTTCTTTATCTAGCGGAGAGAACCGGACGGCAAGCCGGGTACTGGCGCCAGGTGGAGCTCACACCCGGGAAGATTTTTGTCGTGGGCGATCCAAAGCAATCCATTTACGCCTTCAGGCGGGCGGACATCGAAGCCTACCTGGAGGTCGTCCAGGAGGTCATCCAGGCACAAGGCGGACTGGAGTGCAGGCTCACCAACAACTTCCGAAGCCACGCCGGGATTCTGAACGTCGTCAACGGCGTGTTCGAGCGGTTAATCCACCCGGTTGAAGGGCTCCAACCGCCCTATGTCGCCATCCGTCCCCCCGAGAGTCGGACCGACACGGAACCGAGAGAGACCCATTCCCTGCCCTACCGCAAAGTCCAGATTCGACGGGTAGAGAGTGAAGCCGGACCGCTGGACTCCGACCGAGCGCGCCGGCTCGAGGCCGAAAGCCTGGCTCGCTGGCTTTCCGAGGAGGTTTTGGGAAGAGCCGAAATACTGAACCGCAACGGAGAGAAAGTCCTGGCTGAGCCCAAGGATGTCGCCATCCTTTTGAGGAAATTGACCGATGTCCATCAGTACCTGGAGCCGCTGCGCAGACGGGGGGTCCGATACGTTGTAGAAGGAGAAAGGCACTTCTATGCCGCGCAGGAGGTTATCGATGCGGTAAACCTCCTGCGAGTAGTCGAAAATCCATCGGACAGGTCCGCCCTGGTCGGCCTGCTGCGCTCTGCCGTCGGCGGCCTTGAAGATACGCGGATCTATGAGCTTCACCGCGCGGGGCTTTTGGACTGCCGCGCCGTCAGAAGGGTGGGAAACGACCGGAAGAGACTTCTCTCTCCGGTTAAGGAACTCTATGAAGCCCTCCTCGAGCTCCACGAAGAAGCACGCAGACTGCCTGTCGGCCAGGCGGTCTTCCGCATCTTCAGCCGTATCCCCATAAAGCTTCTAGCGGCGATCTCTTTTAACGGCGAGCAGGCCGTGGCCAACCTGGACAAGGTTCGCGACCAGGCAGAACTCCTCGCGCGTGAAGGAGCGGGAACTCTAAAGGAGATCATCGCGAGACTGGAAGGACGGGTCCTGGAGGTGAAGGAAGAGAGCGAGAGCGCGCTGGCGGAGGAGAACGTGGACGCGGTGCGCATCCTGAGCGTCCACAAGGCCAAGGGTCTCGAGTTCCCGATCGTGATCCTCGCCGGCTGCCATGCCCTCATCGAAGGGCGCGGCGACGAGCCATCAGCCGAGTACGACTGGTCTACCGAACTCGCAGGCCTCCGCCTGGGCGAGTATCTCAATCTACCCGCCGTGTATCTCGGCGAGAAAAGAAGGCGCCGAGAGCGCGAAGAGCAAAAGCGGGTCCTTTACGTGGCCATGACGCGCGCCCGGGAACATCTGACGATCTCCTGCGCCAAAACCGAAAGAGGCGCTCCGACAAGTTTCCTGGCGATGCTGGAGGAGTGCCTCGGAGATCTGAGCGCTTGTGACTCGCCAGGATCTCTACAAGCGGGAGACGGGACCGTCGAGTTTCTAGCCGTAACTGAAAATCTCGCTGTGCCCTCCCGGCGGCGGGAAAGAAAGAAAGAGAAGAAAGAGCCAAAGGACTGGACGGCCTATGCCGATCTCTGGAAGCGGAGAGAAAACGACTATCAGGCGGCTATCCAGAAGCCGGTGTTTCTCACGCCGACAAAACTCAAAAAGCGGGAAATCGAACTCAGCGAGGGGAGCGAGGAGCTGCGGCGGCAATTCTCTGGATCCACGGATGCCTTGCTGATCGGCGACCTGGCCCACGGCTTTCTTCAGAGGTGGGACTTCCGGGACCCTACCGACACTTTTCACGAAAAGCTCCGCGTTTTTCTCGCAAGCCGGTTACAGCACCGGCCCTCAGACTCCCGCCTCAAAGTCGCGAGCGAGCTCGAAGAGATCTTCGGAGCGTTCTTTTCTTCGGCCGCCTACCGGGAGCTCGCCTCAGTTCAGATTCTTGGCCGTGAGATTCCTTTTCTCACTCCATGGAATGGCCAGGTCATGGAGGGGGTCATCGACTTACTCTACGAGCGCGACGGGCAACTTTACCTGGCCGATTACAAAACCGATCGGATCGAGAAAAGCGATCTCGAAAAGTCCGCCGAGATCTATCGCCATCAGATTCAAATCTACTCCGGGGCCGTCCAACGAGCCCTCAAGCGCGAGGTGGCGGGATTCAAGTTGATCTTTCTGCGCCTCGGCGAGGCCTTGGAAGTCCGTGAAGGAGACTGATCACATGAATGTTCTTATAACAGGCGGAATGGGAGTGAACGGAGCAGTAACCGCCAGGCTACTCCTCTCGCATGGGATACGGCCGGTGCTGATGGATAACCGGATGGATCTTTCGCTGATCTCCGATATCAAAAATGACGTAGAGCTGGTAGCGGGGGACATCCTTGACCCTCAGAGCCTTGAGAAGATTATCACTGATTACAGGATCACTCATATTGCCCACCTTGCAGCTCTCATGCCCGGACCTGCAGAAGCGGACCCACGCCTTGCGATGAAGGTTGGCGTAGACGGGACGGTCAATGTCCTTGAAGCGGCCCGAGCTCATAATATCCGCCGTGTTGTTTATACGAGCTCCAAAGCAGCCTTCGGTGCAATCACAGGAAAGCATGCTTATCCAGAATATCTGCCGGTTAAGGAGGACCACCCGTGTAACCCCCTGGATCTCTACGGCGTCATCAAGGTCTGCTGTGAAACGATCGGCAACTACTACAGGGAACGATACGGAGTGGAGTGCGTTGTGCTCAGGTTTGTCTCCATCTATGGACCGGGGAAGCAGGCCCGGCATGGAGCCCTTTCGCTCCATGGGCAAATTATTGAAGATGTCATGGATAATAAAGAAGTATCGATAGCCGGAGGTGGAGACCAGCGGAATGACACGATGTATGTCGGAGATGTAGCCCAGGCCATTTTTCTGGCACTGAAGACCGATCCTCTCCACCAGTGGACCTTCAATATCGGAACAGGAAAAGGAGTCACACTGGGAGACTTCGAACGGGTGCTGAAGAGCATGTTCCCCCGGGCTCGTATTAAAATAGGGCCTGGATTAGAGGTCCCGGGGATGAAAGAGATGAGGAAAAACAGTTACTGCATCTTTGATATTTCTCGGGCAAGGGAACATCTGGGTTACAATCCCGAATATGACCTCGAGAAGGGGATCAAAGCGTACGTCGAGGCGATAAGGCGACTTCGTTAGTAGCAAACGGTTCCCGACGCTCACTATCAGGTTCCTCAGCCTTGAAAGCCAACCGTAATGGTCTAGGTCTTGCTTACCGGTTTGTGGCGTCTCCCCAGCGCAAAAGCCGGGGGCAGAGTGCATTTTTGGATTACCCGATCAAATTTGTCCTCTGACCCCCAATTCCCCACAAGCCGTTGGCAACCCGCGTCGGCCTAACCGACGCGCAGAAGATAAAGGTCCTCCATGTGGCCGCTTTGCGGTTCTGAAAATCACTTAACGGATGTACGGTAATGCCGTACAATCCATCGTGATCGTCGGGAAGTTCCGGCACAAGGGCCTCAGACGCCTTTACGAAGATGACAACCCAAGGGGCGTGCCTGCCCACCCTGTCAGGCAACCGGCGGATTACCTTCAGGCTTCAGGGCAATACCGTCACCGAAGTGAACTTTGAGGATTATCATTAGGAGGTATAAGCCATGGCTATGAAGAACCCGCCCCATCCGGGCGAAATTATCCGGGAGCAGATCATCAAAGCTCTCGGTTTGACCGTAACCAGTGCGGCCGAAATTCTCGGCGTTCGCCGCGCAACGCTGTCCGATGTAACCAACGGCAAGGCCTCTGTCTCGGCTGAGATGGCCCTTCGCCTGGAAAAGGCATTCGGCGTCAGCATGGATCTGCTCTTGAAAATGCAGGCCGGTTACGATGCCGCCCAGGCCCGCATGCATGGCGACCAGATTAAGGTCAAGCGTTACAAGCCCGCCAATGCACGGCAGGAGAGCCCTGACTAAGATTGTACAGAGTGAAAGGTCTGACCCTACCCATTTACTCGCTGATCGCCTTGGGCCTCCTCGGCGGCGGCGCCCTCAGCCTGGGTTGGTTCCTCTTCTAACCTTCGGTCCCGTTTCTTCTCCGTGGAGTCGCGGGAAGGGGAAAACGCTCTTGCGACTGCTCCCTATTTAGTATATACATAATCTATGTTCGATTGGGACCCGCAAAAAGCTAGAGCCAACCAGCTCAAGCACGGGGTCCCATTCGAAGAAGCGGCCACGGCGTTTCTTGACCCGGAGGGATTGGATGGCGAGGATCTGGAACATTCACTGAGCGAGCCTCGCCGATTGCGCTTGGCCAAAAGCGGTTTGGGGAGAGTACTGGTCATAGCCTACACTGTAAGGAGACGAGGTCATGAAGAGATCACGCGGATTATCAGCGCAAGGCGGGCGAGCCGGGAAGAAAGGCAAAGATACAAGGTCAAAAAAGATTGACTTCTCGGACATCCCGGAGCTTTCCGAGAAGCAGCTCTCCCGTATGCGCCGCGTAGGGCGGCCGACCTTGGGAGATGAGCCGAGAAAGCTGATCGCCATACGGCTCGATCCGAAGGTCCTGGGTTGGTTGCGCAGGACAGCCGAAAAGAAGGGATTGCCCTATCAGTCGCTTGTCAATGAGATCCTGGCGGAGGAGATGAGGAAGGCGAGCTAGAGTGAGTTCGCACGCTCCATAAGTCAATAGGCAGCTAGACCCCAAAAATCCTTTAGATATTCCGGCCCGGTTAGAATGGAGCCGCAACGGCTTTTCCCTTCGTTGGCCCACCAGCCTTTTGCGAGGATCACGACCCGACCCTGAGCCTCAGGTCGGCTTCAAGGAAGCATGCGAGATTAAGAATCAACAGACCTGAGCTGGACCCGCGCTAGCTTCCCGCGAACACGCCTTTTATTCTCTGTTGGATGGCCCCCCTCCGATTACAATGCTAAACTGCCCCGCAGAAGGCTAACACACGATTGCACAGGTCCTCCAGTTGCCGTGACCGAAGGCCTCGACTCCATGCTGCCTCCAGACGCTCAGCGATGAAGAGAGGGTTTTTTGAGAGCCCCCCAACATGACCGAAGCGCGCCTCGATCTCTTCGGAGAGCCTCGCCCAGTCTTCAGCTGGAAAATCCCCCTCGATCTCGCGACCGAACTCAGTAGCCCACATTACGACCCGGTCTGTCCACAGCGTCCTGCTGGGAAGTGGATCCGGCGCGGGTATTCCGGCGAGACGAAGAAGCGCCAGGTTGTCTTTTCGGTGCATCTCGCGAGCGCCATTCCTGTCTGGCGCATGAGTGTCTGCGTCGAATACCAAGAAGGTAGGCATGCCAAGCTCTGTGACGATGGCCAAGGGTATTAATAGGGAGCTTTTACGGTCGGCCGGTACGATGTGACAGCCCACGCGCCGAAGATCGCCGGCCTTATCCATCAAGTTAATGTACGCATGGATGTAAGCTGCGTCCTCGCGACCCTCGACTAGAACGAGAAATGGGGTGAAGAAGATCTCGTTCAGTCCGGGTTGCAGTGCTTGGTGAATCTTCGCCAGGATGCCAGTAGGGGCACTCGGAGAATCTTCTTCCCGAGCCTCAGAGAGCCTCTCGGCTAGGCGGCGGACTGGCACGAAGGAGACAACAGCTTCGGAACTGACAGCGCTCTTGCGAACGAGCCTTACGCTGGCAAACGTCTGCCCGGAGATGAAGAGCGGGCTGTGTGTCGTAATAATAACCTGCGAGTTGCCACTTGCTAGATCGTGCAATACCTTGGACATGTGACGGCATTGAGGCGGATGCTGATAGAGTTCCGGCTCCTCCACGGCAAGAAGCAGCGTGGGCTCGGTTTCAGCTCCCGTACGAGACAACTCCTGTAGGAGAGCCAAAAGATAGGCCCGCTGCAGCCCGTGCCCGAATCGAGCGAGGTTCCCGGAGAAACTCCCCTCCCCGGCTACGATCTGAGCGAACGGCTCGTCGATCCGCACTGACTTGTCGGGATCTTGTTGCCATTTCAACTGAACATGTGCATCGCGATGCGCCCATTCAGCCAACCGATCCTTCAGGCTTCCGGAGATCTGATCGAGCGCTCCTTGCTGCGCCTTGAGCATTTCATCGTATTTGACCTGAGCGTCCGTTCGGATCTTGCGAAGCTCGTCATCAAACGTGATCCGTGCTCGGACGGTTCGGGCCAGAAGCTTACCGAGGGCGGTGTCCTTGGCTTCTGCCTGCTCGGTTGAGGCGTCCTTTACTGCTGGGACGAAAACCCACTGGATGTGCCGAACCAAGCGGTTGGCGCCCTTTGAGAAGCCATAAAACTGGTCTTCGCTGGGAATCAATTCGCTCTCGTCTGCCTTTGCCTCCTCGTAATTTCGCAATGCTTCGATCATACGGGCCTTGGTGGCGGGCGGCGGCAGATCCCCGCGCGAAGCTCGCAGGTTTTCATAGATCTTCTTGAGTTCATCAACGCTGGCCTTATTCTTGTCGCCCTCGAAGAACTTTGCGAAATCGCGAATGCCCTTGCGCTGACCAAATTGCAACACAGGTGCACGTCTCGTCCCAGGATCGAAGCGAGCAACAGCGGAGACCACGAGTTGGTCCTGTCTATAGTAGTCGACGAAATCTTTCTGAGCATCTTCGCCAAGATCGCAGAACGTTATTGTAACTTCTATCGGCTGGGAAGTATTGCCTCCATGGAAGTCCTCCTCCTGTAACTCCAGAAGGTTGAGAGGGGACTCCGCAGTTTCGCGGAAGAAGATGTTTAGAGCGCAGAGTATGGTCGACTTGCCTGACCCATTTGCGCCCACGAGAGGAGTGTAGCGATCAAGGTGAATGGTCTCGTCTTTGAATGCTCGCAGGTTCTGGATTCGCACTGACTTAATTCGCATGGCCTTTTCACGTTTCCGCGGATTTTACGCGATCACCGCGGTAAGGATCAGGTCTTGCACTCACACATTGTTGCAATGCAAGACGCGACCCCAATCTGTTACTCAAAGCAATCACCGACTTTCTTTCTTAGGTTCGAGAACGGTCAGTTGCCGCGGTTGAGTATCGACCGGTTCAATGATTGCGATCTCATCACCGGACGCTGCACCGAGTTCCTTGAATCGCCTAGCAGCGGGCAGGACCCTATTTTCCAGAGAGCCAACAGCGCTGTTGTAGGCGCCACTAGCTTTTTCGAGGCCGTTCCCGATGTCGGAAATATGCCCGGCCAGCGTTCTCATTCGCTCGTAAAGTTGCTTGCCCAATTCGCTTATTGCCTGAGCGTTCTCGGCGATTTGTTCCTGCTTCCACCCGTAAGCAACCGCATGGAGAAGCGCAATCAGCGTGGTCGGAGTCGCTAATACAACGCGTTTTTTCATGCCGTCTTCTATCAGTTGATGGTCGGAATCCGCCAGGAATGAACATCACGACGAACTCCGGCGCTTTGTCGAACTGCTCCCAGTAGGTCTTGGCAGATAAGGCCGACATATGCGATCGGATCTGTGCGGCGTGGCGTGCCAAAGCCTCCTTTCTTCCTTGCTCAGACTCTGCTGAAAGAGCATCGAGATACGCTTCAAGCGATACCTTGGCATCAACCACGATTTCGCGTCCGGCGGGGAGGTGAACTATGAGGTCAGGGCGAATACGCCCTTGGTCGGTTGAAACGCTTAGCTGCTCAGTAAAGTCGCAGTGCTCGGACATGCCGGCCAGCTCAACGACCCGCTTCAAAGTCATTTCCCCCCACCTGCCGCGGATTTGCGGCGTTCTCAGGGCTG
>Ga0209342_10004457_pt1 | contig 14564 bp, 10 predicted proteins | sample RifCSP16_2_FD_184023 | JGI IMG/M metagenome (GOLD analysis project Ga0209342, IMG submission 184023) | Soil microbial communities from Rifle, Colorado - Rifle CSP2_sed 16_2 (SPAdes) (version 2) | ecosystem: Environmental > Terrestrial > Deep subsurface > Rock core/Sediment | place: Rifle... | reverse complement strand
AATCACGGCCCCGCAGGCGAGTCTGGGCTTCTGCCGCGGATCAGGAAACGACGGCGGGGAGCACGACGGTGAAGGTGGTGCCTTCGCCTAGGATCGAGTCCACCCAGATCCGCCCGCCGTGAGAATCGACGATGGATTTCACAATCGAGAGGCCCAGCCCCGTCCCGGGGACGTCCTTTGGGGCGTTGCTGGCCCGGAAGAACTTGTCGAAGAGATAGGGCTGGTCGGCGGCGGGGATTCCGGGGCCTGAGTCCGATACCTGAAGGACGACCTGCCCGTCGTCGCCTTGCGCCCGCACGCGCACCGTCCCGCCTGCGGGAGTGTATTTGATGGCGTTGTCCACCAGGTTGGTCACCAGTTGCCGAAGGCGCAGCGGCACCCCGGTGACCATGGGAAGATCGGTGGGCAGATCCAATTCCAGCGTCAACCCTTTGTCCTGGGCGAGGGAGCGCAGGTTCTCGATGGCGTACGTCGCCAGGGCGCCCAGCCGGGCGTTTTCTTTTGCCGAATCGAGCCCGGCTTCGATCCGGCCCAGGTCGAGCATCGCCGTCACCAATTGAGTCATCTGATGCACGCTCATCTGAACGCGCCGGATGAAGTCTTGCTGTTGTTCGGTCACCGGCCCGGCGCGCTCGATGAGCTCGACGTAGCCGAGGATCGCCGTGAGAGGGGAGCGCAGATCGTGGGAGACCGTGGTGACAAACTCGTTCTTGATCCGATCGAGCTCCTTAAGGTGCGTGATGTCTTGCATGACGATTGCCTGGCCCACGCCCTGGATCGGCGTCCGCTGGGCATTGAACACTCGCCCGTCGCGCAGGACGATCTCCTCCCGATTGGGCAGTCGGCCCGGCGCCCGGAGCAGGCCGAGCAAGCTCGGGTCGTCGGTGGCCTCGACCATCGATCGGCCCACCATGCTCTCCCGGATACCGAAGGCCTGGCGGGCGGTCCCGTTCATGAGCAGCATCCGGTTTTCGGTGTCGACCACGATGACGCCGTCTTCCGTCTGCGTGAGGATGGTTTCGAGCTTGCGGCGCTCGCCTTCGGTACGGGCGTAGAGGCGGGCATTCTCGATGGCGATCGCGGCATAGTCGGCCATGGCCATGACCACGGTCATGTCTTCGCGGGTCATCGTCCGGCCGGGCGTCCGATTGTCGACGCCCAGCACGCCCAGGGTGCGCCCATGGACGCGCAGGGCAACGTAGAGGAGCGAGTGCACCAGGTAGGAGGTCTTGATCTTCTGAGGGGTGCTCTCGTCGAGGATCACCGGGTTGCCGCTGGCGATCACCTGGCCGGCCAGGGAATCCTCCACCCGCAGGCGGAAGGTGCGGGCGAATTCCTGGTCGAAGTTCTTGGAGGCTCGCATGTAGAGCTCGCCGCTCTCATCGTCCAGGAGCAGCAGGCTGCCTTCCTCGGCGCCCGTGAGGCGCACGGCGGCGTCGACCACCGTCGTGAGCACCTGGTCGAGATCGAGCATGGCGGTGACCGTCCGCCCGATGTGAGCCAGGGCCTCCAGCTCCTGGAGCCGCCGCTGGAGTTGCTCGGGGTGCCGCCAGCCGGCCGGACCGCCCTCGGTCGAGCGGCGGGAGCCGCCGAGGGCGCGGTTCACAGCCGCCAAAAGGTGCTCGCTGTCAAAAGGCTTGGTGAGATAGTCTGCCGCGCCGGCGCGGATCGCGTCGACCGCCAGCGCCTCGGAGCCCTCGCTTGAGATCAGGATCACCGGCACGTGGGGAAGTTCGGACTTCAGCCGCCGCATCAGCTCCGTCCCCGCCAGGCTGGGCATGTTCTGGTCGGTGATGACCAGATCCGGTTTCAGCTCGAGCGCCAGCGTGAGGGCCGACATGCCATCCCCCACGGAACGCACGCGAAAACCGGCCTGCTTGAGGACGCTCTCTTCGAGGAACTGCCGAATCTCAGGGCTGTCTTCGGCGACGAGGATCAACTCGTTGCTCATGGTCATTGCCAACCGGGATCCGGCCGGACGGTCCGCCAAACGGCGATGCTTCAATCCTCCCTGGTGAGCAACCGAGATGGTAGCATACGTGGAGAGCGGGAATGTATGGTACTTCCGGCGCGCCGCGCCGGCGGCCTACATCGGTTGGCCGATGCCCGGCGGGGTGTGCCTCCGAGGAAGGCCGGCGGCCTCGAGGTCGGAGAGCTGCCGCAGAATTGCTTCCAACTCTTCTCGCGCGGTGCGAATCGCGTTGGCGCTCTTGAGTTCGGCCGTATCCGCCATCAGGGCGGCCAGCTCGCCGCGGACGCCGCGCAAGGCCTTCTTCATCCCATCCAGCCACTCGGGCCGGACGTGGATCCGCGAGTCCACCTCGTCGACGAGCTGCTGCAGGCGCTGCGCCCGCGTCTCGAGCGCCTGGAAGAGCCGGGCGTTCACCAGCGAGATAGAAGCGTAATCGGAGACCGCCTCCAGCATCGCTTGATCGCGATCGCTGAACGGCTTCTCCTGCCGGCGCGCCACGCAGATCACGCCGATCGGCTGCGTGCGAACTTTGATGGGCGTGATCAGGGCGGCGCGGCCGAGGCGGGCGAGCTTGAACTGCGCCAGCCCCTCCCCGTGAATCCGAAGCGACTCGCCGGAGAGCATCACCAGCGAGCTGACGCCATCCTCCCAGGCCTGATGCATCTTGGAGGCGATGGGGGCAGGAAGGTTGCTCTGTGCCCGCAGGACAAGCTGGTCGGAGTTCTCGTCCTTGAGCAGCATCCAGCCGATGTCGGCTTCGGTCACATACAGGCTGCCCTCCATCAGCTTGGCGAAGAGCTGCCCTTGATTGGTCGTCGAGGTGACCACCTTGCCGATCCCAAACAGGGTGGTGAGCTCGCGCACCCGGCGCTCGAGCTGGCGGTTGCTCTCGGCGAGCTCGGCCTCCAGCTGTTCCCGCTCGTGTCGCAGCCTCACCTCGTGCAGCGCCCGCTCTACCGCCGCCACCACCTCGGCCTCGCGCAGGGGCTTGACGAGGTAGTCTCGGGCGCCGAGCCGAAAGGCCTGGACCGCGTCGGCCTCACGGCCTTCGTTGGCGGTCACCAGCACCGGCATGTGCAATCCCTGAGAGCGGAGGGCCACCAGGAGGTCTTTCCCGCTCAGGCCGGGGAGAGTGAGGCTGGCCACAATCAGATCCGGGCGGAGGGTGAGGGCCCGCCCAATGGCGTCGCCGGCCGTCTCGGCCGTGGCCACGGTGAACCCGAGCGGAGTGAGCACCTGTCGCCCCAGAAGGTCGAGGACGTCGACGTCCTCATCAACCACGAGAACCTTCTCGCGGACAGGTTGCCCCACCATGGACGTATGATAGCACGGTTAGTAGGGCGGAGGAAATGGCCGAAGAGGGGTGGGGTCGACCGCGCCCAACAATGTAGCGAAACGACAACGCAATCTAGCGAAACGATAACCGGTCTGGCCGCCGGGACCGGGCGGCATAGTAGCCCAGGCCGCCTCCAGCCAGGAGCATTGCGACGCCGATGATACCCAATAAGGTGGAAGTAGTCGAATCTCCGCCTCCACCGCCGCCGCTCGGCTGAGCGCCAAACTCCACGTACTTGGTGGCCCCCGGGTCGAGGTGGACCGGGTAGTTCATCGAGGTCGTCGGGTTGCTTTCCGGCGGAACGCCGACGCTCACGTTGTAGTCGCCGTTCTCGAGGTCTGGGAAGCAGTAGCTATCCGGCTCTCCGTCTTCGTTGAGCAGCACCTCGGTCGTATACTCCGCGGCGAGCGCGCCGGTGAGGGTGATGACGCTCACCTGGCCCCCGGCCAGCGGCGGCTCTCCGGCATCCAGGCGGGCGTTCCCGTTGGTGTCGGCGAAGAGCAAGACGCAGATCACCCCCGTCCCGAAGATGGGCGTCGGGCTGGCTGCCATCGAGGTGGGCGTGGGAGCGGAGCCTGGAGGCGCAGTGGGGATCACCGGCCCGCCGATTCCCAGCACCAGTCGGTCGCCTGGGTTGATGAAGTCGCCGGGCTGCATCCCGTTCAGGGCGTAGAGCTGCTCCAGCGGGATGCCGGCGATGGCCGCGATGGCCCAGGGCGAATCGCCCTCTTGCACGACGTAGATGATGCGCCCGTCGGGTCCCGGCGTGGGAGTCTGAAAAGGCGTGGGCTGCAGCCCGGGCGCGGCGTGGGCGGCGCTGTCGCCGCCCCCGGGCGCGGCGGCCAGCGCGGCAAGGCCGATAACGGCGAGAGGGATCAACAGGAATGAAGGGATGGTCTTGCCCATGGAGGGGCCGCGCCTTGCGGCTCAACAAGGATTATACCCTTGCACGTCACCCAGCGTCGGTTGCTGGTAGCTGAAATTCATCTCGGCTGCGGGCCTCGATCCCCCGTGCGGGCCGCCATCCCTCGAGGCAATGCCCTGCATGATATACTCGCCTGGGAGGGCGGATGCCGCTCGATATCGTCGTCGGGACGCAGTGGGGCGACGAAGGCAAAGGCCGAATCGTCGACCTCCTCGCCGCCGAAGCCAGGATCGTCGCCCGCTACAACGGCGGCGACAACGCCGGCCACACCGTCAGCGCCCAGGGGCGCCTCCTCCGCCTGCACCTCATCCCTTCTGGCATCCTTCATCCCGCTTGCACGTGCGCCCTTGGGGCCGGGATGGTCGTCAACCCGGCGAGGCTGCTTGCCGAGATCGACGAGCTCGCCTCGCTGGGCGTCTCCGTCTCGACCGAGCGCCTCAAGCTTTCCGCCTCCGCACACATCCTCACCCCCGCCCACCTGGCGCTCGACGGCGCGGAAGAGGCCGGCCGCGGCGCGAGCGAGATCGGCACGACGCGACGCGGCATCGGCCCCGGCTACGCCGACAAAGCCGCCCGCCGCGGCATTCGCGCCGGCGCGATGCGCGATCCGGAGGCCTTTGGCCTGCTGGTGGAGGAGCAGGTCCGCGCCGCCGGCCGGCTCCTCGAGCGCCTCTACGGCCTGCCCGCACCCGATCCACGCCAGGCCCACGGCGCCTATGCCGGATACGCCGACCGCCTTCGACCTCACCTGGCCGATGTCGGAGCCATCGTCGCCGAAGTGCTCGAGCGCGGCGAGAATGTCCTCGCCGAGGGCGCGCAGGGCACCTTGCTCGACCTCGACCACGGGACCTACCCCTTCGTCACCTCTTCCCATCCGACCGCGCCCGGCGCCCTGCTCGGCCTGGGCGTCGGAGCACGACACGTGGGCCGGGTGATCGGTGTGACCAAGGCTTTTCAGACGCGGGTGGGCGCCGGCCCGTTTCCCACCGAGCTCTTCGGCGGCGAGGCCGAACGCCTGCGCGGCAGCGGCGCCAATCCTTGGGATGAGTTCGGCACGACCACCGGACGCCCTCGCCGCTGCGGCTGGCTCGACGGGGTTCTCCTGCGCTATTCTTCGCGCCTCAACGGCCTCACCGAGCTCGTCCTCACCAAGCTCGATATCCTCACCGGCCTCGATCCGCTCCGCCTCTGCCGGGCCTACCTCTTCGAGGGCCGGGAGCTCGCCGACGCTCCCCCCGACCCGCGAGACCTGGCCGCCTGTTCCCCCCTCTACGATGATGTTCCCGGGTGGAACGAGCCCATCGGCGACGTCCGTTCCTGGGCCGACCTGCCCGCTCGTGCGCGGGCCTACGTGGAGAGAATCGAGAGGCTCGTCGATTTGCCGATCCGGTGGATCTCCGTCGGCCCGGAGCGCGAGCAGGTGATCCGTCGCGGAGCGCCCTCGTGACCCGAGGCTTCCGCGTTCCCTCGGCCAGCCGAGTGGCCGCCAACCTCCTCTTCCTCGTCCTCGCCCTTGCCGGGCTGGCCACCTTCCTCTACCCGTTCTGGGCGCCTCTTCAACCTGGCGCCACCGAGTCGCGTCTTGTCACGGTCGCCTTCAGCGGAGTGGCGGCGTTGATCCTCGTCGGCCTCGTCGGCGAAGCGCAGCTCGGTCTGACCGCCCACACCGTCGCCATGCTCGGAACGCTGGTGGGCCTGAACACCGCTCTGCGCGTCATCGAGACGGTCTTCCCGCTCCCGGGCGGATTCTCCCCCGTTTTCCTTCTCATCGTCCTCGTCGGACATGTCTTCGGCCCCCGCCTCGGCTTCCTGATGGGCGCCCTGACGATGCTCGTTTCCGGACCTCTCACGGCCGGCGGCCTCGGGCCCTGGACGCCGTATCAGATGTTCGCCGCCGGCTGGGTGGGAGCAGGCGCCGCCTGGCTCCCGCGCGGCCGCGCCCGCCTGCCGGCCCTCGCCCTCTATGGCGCGGCGTGGGGGTGGCTCTACGGCGCGCTCACCAATCTCTACTTCTGGCCCTTCACTGTTCTCGCGCCCGATCTCTCCTGGGCTCCCGGCCTCGCCCCCCTCGAGACCCTTCGCCGCTACGCGCGTTTCTACATGATCACCTCCCTGGCCTGGGATTCGGTCGCCGCAGCCGGCAACTTCTTCCTCCTCATCGCCCTCTCTCAACCCCTGCTCAGAGCACTCGAACGATTCCAGCGTCGCGCCCGTGTCACCTGGGAGACGGCCCAAGCCTAAGGGTATAATGCCGCGATCCCGGGCAAGGCCCGGGAGTGAGGTGTCGGTGCAAAAGCGGTCGCGGGTTCTGGGATTCCTCGCCGGGTGCGCAGGCATGGCCGGGGTGTGCGCGATCCTGGCCGTGCTGGCCTATCAGGTCCCGTGGGTGCGTGGCCAGGTCGAGTACCGTTGGGTGAGCCTGCGCGCCCAGGTGGTGTACGCGCTCAATCCGCCGGAGGAGGTTGTGTTCACCCCGGACCCGACGGTCGTAGCGGCCGTTCGGGCAAGCCTGACCGCGCCCACGCCAACGCGCACCCCGGGGCCCACCCAGATCCCCTCCATCACCGCCGAGCCCACGTTGATCCCCACACCCATCCCCACCCGCGTCGTCCTGGAGGGTGTGCGCCATGAATACCAGGGCTGGAACAACTGCGGGCCGGCCACGCTCTCGATGGGCCTATCCTTCTGGGGCTGGGATGGCACACAAGGGCGGGTCGCCATGGTCGTCAAGCCCAACGACCGCGACAAGAACGTCATGCCCTACGAAATGATCGCCTTCGTGGAGGAGGAAACCGGGCTGCGCGCCTTGACGCGCGTCGGAGGCAGCCTCGACCTTCTGCGGAGCCTGATCGCCGGCGGCTTTCCGGTGATCGTCGAGAAGGGCTTCGAGGGCATCCGCTTCGAAGGCTGGATGGGGCACTATCTGCTCCTCAACGGCTATGACGAATCGCTTGGCGAGTTTATCGCTCAGGATTCCTACAACGGGCCCAATCAGCGCATCGCCGACGATCAGCTCGAGGCCTACTGGCGCCACTTCAACTTCACGTTCCTCGTCATCTACCCGGCCGAGCGCGAGAATGAGCTGCTGGGGATCCTGGGCCCGATGGCCGATCCGGTCGTCGCCGGGCAGGTGGCGGCGCAGCGGTCGTCGGACGACATCTTCGCTCTCACCGGCCGTGATCAGTATTTCGCCTGGTTCAACCGCGGCAGCAGCCTGATGCTCCTCCAGGATTACTCCGGTGCGGCAGCGGCGTATGACATGGCCTTCTCGCTCTACCCCAACATCGCGGCCGACGAGCGCCCCTGGCGTATGCTCTGGTACCAGACTGGTCCCTACTTCGCTTATTACTTCAGCGGCCGCTACAACGACGTCATTAATCTGGCCACGACGACCCTTGGGGCGATGGACGAGCCCATCCTCGAGGAGAGCTTCTATTGGCGCGGTATGGCACGCGAAGCCCTCGGCGACATGGCCGGGGCGATCGACGACTATCGCGCCAGCGTCGACCACCACCCGGATTTCGGGCCTGGAATGGACGCCCTCGGCCGGCTGGGCGCCACGCCCTAGCCAATTCGTCTTCACCGGGCTTCTTCTTGGAACAGGCCTCGCCCCCCCGCACAAGCCCCCGCCTGAGCCGTGTGGCTCGGGCATCGCTGCTGATTGCTTTCTTCTTCGGCATCGATAAGGCGCTGGGCGTGCTCCGTCAGGTGATCATCGGCCGCCAGTTTGGCGTGAGCGCCGAGCTGGACGCTTTCAACGCCGCCAACAACCTTCCCGATCTTCTCTTCGCCTTGATCTCAGGCGGGGCGCTCGCCCTCGCCTTCATCCCGGTGCTCTCGGAGACGATGGAGCATGAGGGGCGCGGGGCTGCCTGGGCTCTCTTCAGCCGCGTGGCCAATCTGGCCTTCCTGATCACCGCCACCGCAGCGGTTGTCCTGGCCCTCTTCGCCGGCCCGCTCACCCGCGCCGAGCTCGGCGTCGCCCCGGGTTTCACACCCGCTCTTCAAACCCTCGTCGCCGATCTGATGCGCATCAATCTGATCGCCACGCTGGTGTTCTCCATCAGCGGCCTCGTGATGGCCGGCCTGCAGGCCAATCAACACTTCTTGCTCCCCGCGCTCGCCCCAGCGGTCTACGATCTCGGCCAGATGTTCGGCGCCCTGGTTCTGGCCCCGGCCGAGGGATTGCGGTTGGGGCCGCTCACGCTTCCGGCCGCAGGCCTGGGCGTGCACGGGCTCGTGTATGGCGCCCTGCTGGGCGCGGCGCTCCACCTGGCGGTGCAGATCCCTGGCCTGATTCGCTTCGGCTTCCGTTGGGCGCCCCGCCTCGATTGGGACCATCCGGGAGTGAGGAAAGTGCTCCGGCTGATGGGGCCGCGCATCCTGACGATCGGAGCCTTCCAGCTGATCTTCGTCGTCCAGGACAACCTGGCCTCCCGCCTCGCCGTCGGCTCCGTGACCGCCCTAACCTATGGCTGGTTGGTCATGCAGGTGCCCGAGTCGTTGATCGGCACGGCGATCGCCACGGCTCTCCTCCCGACCATCTCCGAGCACTTCGCCCGCGGCGATGACAAAGCCTTCGAGGCCAGCCTGACGCGCGCCACGCGTGTCTTGTTGGCGCTTACGATCCCCACCGCTGTCCTGCTGGGCACGGCCCTGCAGCCGTTGGTGACCGCGGCGTTCAACTTCGATCCGCGCGGCACGGCGCTCGTGGTCTCCGCTTCGCGCGCCTACCTCGTCGGGCTCATCGGGCACTCGCTCCTCGAGATCGCCGCCCGCGGCTTCTATGCCCGCCAGAATGCTCGCCTTCCTATGGCCGCCGCGGCGCTGGGCGCGGCCCTCTTTGCGGTCCTCAGCCTCGCCCTCTACCGGCCTCTTCAAGCCGATGGAATCGCCCTCTCGAACAGCCTGGCCTTCACCGCGGAAGCGGTCCTCCTCCTCGTATTGCTGGGACGGGCGTTCCCGGGGATCCTTCGCCAGGGTCGCCCGGTTCTTCGCGCCACGCTCGGCGCCGTTCTTGGCGGAGCAGCCGCCTACGCCGTGCTGGCCGTCTCTCCGGCGGGAAGCGTGGTGACGGGGATCATGGCCCTCGCCGTGGGAGCCGCGCTCAGCCTGCCCTTCATCTGGCCCGAGCTACGCGAACTCAAGGCGCTTTGAAACCAAACCTGACAGGTCTTCGAGACCTGTCAGGTTTCATCGTCATCCTATGGCCCTTGCATTGTCCGACAACCAGGCTCGCCTCCTTCGCCTCAGGGCGCAGCAGCTGGCCCCGCCGCGGGGCAGGCCGGCAGCTGGCGTCGCCCGGGTCGTCAGGGGCCTGGTCGGCGTCCAGGCGCAAGATTCCGCCGCGGCTGCGTTGGCGATTCGCGCCCGGCGCGCCGGCCTGGTCGTGGCCGACGTCGAGCGCGCCCTCGCCGAAGAGCGCTCGATCGTGCGCACCTGGGGCATGCGCGGAACCTTGCATCTCGTCGCCGCCGAGGACGCGGGCTGGCTCCTGGGATTACTGGGCCCCGTGTTTTCTCGAGCCACCCGAGGCCGGCAAGCGCTCGAGGCGGAGGTGGAGGACATTAGGTATTTCCTGAGCGCCGAGGCGAGCCTCACAGTGATCAGCCGCGTTAAGGCTCCCGGAGCCCGGGTTTCGACGCCACCGCCCTCCAGTGAGGCGGAACGCCACATAACCGTAGGGGCGCAGCATGCTGCGCCCCTACGACTCCATGCGCTCCCGACCTGTTGTAGGTTTGTCTACAACTCTTCCTTCTCGTACGGCGTGCCGTCAGCGGCCGGCATTTGCCCGCGACCCACGACGCCCGCCAGCACCAGCATCGTGATGACGTACGGGGTCATGAGCAAGAACTCCGAGGGGATCTGGACTTGCAGGACCGCCAGGTTGGCTGCCAATGAATCGGAGAAACCGAACAACAGGCCGGCAATCATAGCCCCCACGGGGGTCCAATTGCCGAAGATCATCGCCGCCAGGGCGATGAAACCTCGGCCCGCGGTCATCATTTGATCGAAGCGGCCCACCGAACCGAGAGTGAAATACGCGCCCGCGAAACCGGCCATCATTCCGCCCAGGATCACGGCCATATAGCGTGTCTTGAAGACATCGATGCCCAGGGTATCTGCCGCCTTGGGATGTTCGCCCACGGAGCGCAATCTCAATCCCCAGCGCGTCTTGAAGAGCAGGAACGTGATCAAGATCACGAAGAAGATCATCGCATAGACGAAGATGTTGTGCCTGAACAAGACCGGCCCCAGGACCGGGATCTGCCCAAGCAAGGGAATCTCATAGGGGCTGAAGATCCCCGGGTCATTGATCTGCGGATACGTCTGCATGAACTTGGCCGAGACGAAAGATGTGATGCCCACGGCGAAGATGTTGATCACCGTTCCGGAAATGATCTGATCCGTGCGGTACTTGATCGCCAACACGGCATGCACCAGCCCCAGCAGCCCTCCGGCGATCACGGCGCCCAGCAATCCCACCCAAAGGGTGCTCAAGCTGCCAACGATCGTGCCAATCATGGCTGCCGTGAGCATCATGCCTTCGATGGCAATGTTCACCACACCGGCGCGCTCGCACAAGATCCCCGACAATGCTCCCAGGGTGAGCGGCACCGATCGGACGAACATGATGCGAAGCATCCCGGCCAAGTTCAGCATCCCCCCGGAAGCCGCCCAGGCAAGAAAAGCGAACACGAACATGCCACCGATCAACGAGACTGCCAAACCCGTTCGTTTGCCGAAGCCTCGCGCAAGCTGGTAGCTGCCAAGCACGGCGCAGGCAAACGCCAGGATTTGAAGAGCGTCCAGCGTGGTGAACACCCAGTCCTCGATGACCACGGTCGATCCGCCGGGGTAGAGGCGCATCGTCGTGGTCATCTCAGGATCGATTCCTCGGATGAACACCAGCCAGATCAGCGCCGCAATGCCCAGGAAGATCACTCCCATCGCGCGCCTTCTGGTTTGGGATACATAGATCCGACCCGCCTCAAGGGTTGCCGTATTGGCGCTCATTGGGTCAGCTCCCTCCCCAGCCTCTCACATGGATCTCGGCCTCGGCCTTCCTGGGCTCCTTGAGGCGGAAGATCGTCCGCACGATCGCCGGCGCGGCGATAAAGGCCAGGATGATTGCCTGCATCACAGAGATAATGTCGATCGGGATCCCGGCTGCCGCCTGCATCCGAGTGGCGCCGTTGCGAAGGGTGCCGAAGAGCAACGCGGCAAGCACCACTCCCAGAGGATGGTTCCTTCCAAGCAGCGCCAGGGCGATACTGTCGAAGCCATACCCCGGAGAAAACGATTGGGAGAGATGGTGGTTCACTCCGAGCAGCTCATTGGCGCCCGCCATCCCCGCCAGGGCTCCCGACAGCGACATCGCCACGATCGTGCTTCTAACGATGTTCATGCCCGCATAGCGAGCGGCATGCGGGTTGGCGCCCACCGTGCGCAGATCAAAGCCCCATTTGGTCTTGAACAGGAACCAGTACACCAAGGCTGCCACGGCCAGGGCGATAAAGAAACCGAAGTGGAAGCGGATCGGCTCATCGAAGAACTGCGGCAGCATGGCGCTTTCCTCGATGATTGGGCTCAGAGGATTGGTGGAGCCCTCGCGCCTCATCGGCTCGCGCAACAGCCAATCGGTCAGCCGGAAGGCCACGTAGTTCATCATGATCGTGTTGATCACCTCGTGGCCGCCGGTCTTGGCTTTCAATAGCCCGGGGATAAACCCCCATAGCGCCCCTCCCAGCGCCCCTGCCACGAACGCGAACGGGATGTGGATGAAGGCAGGCAATCCGGTGAACGAGTAGCCGACCCAGACGGAGAAGATCCCGCCCATGAAGATCTGCCCTTCCACACCGATGTTGAACAGGCCGCTCCTGAAGCCCAGCGACACGGCCAGTCCGCCAAAAATATAGGGAATCGACCTCACCAGGCTCTCAAAGATCGGGTTGAACGCCCTCCTGATTTCCAAACCATCTCCGCCCTGGATTGCAGCGATGATCCTCGATGGACTGCCGAGCGCTCCTGTCACCAGGGTCACATACGATTCCCATGCGGCCTTGAAACCATTCGAGATGGCCAGAAACGGGGATTGCGACCAGACGCTGTAGACCGATTCACTGGACAGGCCTACAAGAATGCCGCCAAGCAGCAGGCCGCTGAGGATCGCCAGAATGGGGACGATCAGCGAACTCCGACTGACCTCCTCGAAGAAGACGCTGATTGCAGATTTCTTGGCGTTCTTCGCTTTCTTTTCCGCGTCTGTCATGGGACGGAACCTCTTGAGGACATTCCGATCGGGAGCGGACGCCCGTTATGCTTTCTGACCCTCGGAGAGAACGCCGGCCATCAGCAGCCCGATTCTCTCTTTGGAGGCCTCTTCGATGGCTACGACGTCCACGATCTGCCCCCGGTACATGACCGCGATCCGATCGGAGAGCTGCATGATCTCATCGAGTTCTGTCGAGACCAACAACACGGCGACGCCTTGATCGCGCTTCTCAACCAATCGACTGTGGATGTATTCGATGGAACCCACGTCCAGCCCGCGTGTCGGCTGTGCCGCGATCAGCAATTTGATCGGGCGCGACAACTCGCGCGCAACGATCACTTTCTGTTGGTTTCCGCCGGACAGATTGCCCACATCCACCAGCGACGAGGGGGTGCGAATGTCGAACGCGTCGATCAGGCCCTCCGAATAGCGCAGGATCGCATCTGGTTGGAGGACTACCCTTTCGGTGAAGGGCTGAATATAGTAGGTGTTGAGCACCAGGTTATCGGCCACTGGATACGAGAGCACCAGCCCGTCACGCTGGCGATCTTCGGGAATGTGCGCCGTCCCCAGCTCGGTGATCTGGCGCGGCGTGCCGCGCGTTACGTCAGCCCCCAGCAGCTCGATGCGGCCCTCCACCGGATGACGCAGGCCGGTCAGCGCTTCCACCAGCTCGGTCTGTCCATTGCCCTGCACGCCGGCGATCCCCAGGATTTCTCCTCCCCGTAGATCGAAAGAGAGCCCATTCACCGCCAAGGTGTTTCGGTCGGAGAGCACTTTGAGATTCTCAACCCGCAGAGTCAGCGCGCTCGGCTTGGCCTTCGATTTCTTGACTTCCAATACCACTTCACGCCCGACCATCATCGAGGCCAGCTTTCTGTTGTCGGCTTTCTGAGGCGTCGTCGTACCAATAGCCCGGCCTTGGCGGATGACTGTGATGCGATCGCAAACGTCCAGCACCTCTCGCAGCTTGTGGGTGATGAAGATGATCGATTTCCCGCTCTCGGCCAACGAGCGCATGATGCGGAACAACTGATCGGCTTCCTGGGGAGTGAGCACCGACGTGGGCTCGTCGAAGATCAAGATATTGGCCTCACGGTACAACAGCTTGATGATTTCCACCCGCTGTTGAACACCAACGGGCAAGGTACTCACGTGCGCGCCGGGATCGACCTCCAAACCATAGGTGCTAGAGATCTCCCGAATTCGCTTCGCCGTCGATTCGCGATCCAAGATTCCGGCGAATCCTGTGGGCTCGTCCCCCAGCATGACGTTCTCGGTGACCGTGAACACCGGAATGAGCATGAAGTGCTGGTGGACCATGCCAATCCCGGCCCGAATCGCGTCGCCGGAGGAGGTAATCCGCACGCTCTGCCCACGGATGCGGATCTTGCCCTCATCTGGGTGGTATAGCCCATAGAGGATGTTCATCAGCGTGGTCTTCCCGGCACCGTTTTCGCCTAGCAAGCCGTGGATCTCCCCCTCTTCCAGCGAAAAGCTGATGTTGTCGTTGGCCAACACACCCGGGAACCGTTTGGTGATCCCCTCAAGTTCGAGGATTGGCGCCATGTGAGCCTCATCCCTGGATTGCGCCGAGGAATGCCTGCCATCCGGACCGCAAGGAAGACCGGAGCGCTGGTATTACAGCATACATTGTCGCTGCAGGCAATTCGGCGTGGCGGGCAAGGCAGAAGTCGACCCGGTCGGGATGCATACCCCGAGCGCAGAAACAAGAGCCAGGACCAACTCCTGGCTCTTGTCTGCCTGCACTTTTCCGGGGCCCTTAGTGTGCCGAGACACCCCTAGCGGGGATACGCTGCGCTCACTTCGCCGGAGATGATCTGGGCAGCCAGCGCTTCGATCTCAGCCATGAGGTCGGCCGGAACCTGATCGATCCATGCGGAACCCACGGTCATGCCCACACGGCCGTTTTCGAGGTTGCCGGTGAAGTTGCCACCCTCAAATGTGCCGTCTACGCCGGCCTGGATCGCGTCGAAGACCACCAGATCCATGCGCTTCATGGCGCTGGCGAGCACGAACTGGGCTTGATCGGGAT
>Ga0209342_10004454_pt1 | contig 14569 bp, 12 predicted proteins | sample RifCSP16_2_FD_184023 | JGI IMG/M metagenome (GOLD analysis project Ga0209342, IMG submission 184023) | Soil microbial communities from Rifle, Colorado - Rifle CSP2_sed 16_2 (SPAdes) (version 2) | ecosystem: Environmental > Terrestrial > Deep subsurface > Rock core/Sediment | place: Rifle... | reverse complement strand
GGACCTGGCGCTCGAGCACTTCGGGGAGCGGCGGCGGCGTGCCCTGCCGCTTGAGCTGCGTTCCAACCAGCGTGATCCGTTCCGCGAGGTCGCGCTGCGTGATCACCTCGGTGTTCACGACGGCGACGATGCGGTCGATCAGCTGCGGCCCGCGGGCCGGCGCCGGCTTCGCCGGCACGGCCGGGCCCGGCGGGGCGGTCTGGAAACCGGGGACCCGGAACTGGGCCGCCGCGCCTCCCGCCAGGCACCCGAGCAGCAGCATTGAAAGCGCGCGCTTCATCGTCACTCGTAGGAACGGTACGCCGACGGCACGTCGGAGCGGATCGGCGACACCGACATCCCGGTCGCGGGGGGCTCGCCCGCACCGATCGCCCCGAGGTCGTACGTGCGGCTGTCGGGCGTCGACTGGTTGATGAGCGTGTACCCTGGAATGCTGCGGCGAAGCGCTTCGAGCGGGTTGGAGCCGATCCGGGCGAGCCCGTTGAACTCCAGTTGTATGTAGAACAGCGTCGTCTCCTGCGCCGTGGCGGTCTGGAAGCGGCTCGCCACCGCGCGGATGATCCAGCAGCCGGCATTATATTCGAGGCCCGCGAGCGACTCGACCACCTTCTTGCCGACGAAGTCGTAGTTGACCCGCGCGACGCCGTAGACGCCGCGGCCGAGCGGCCACTGCGCCGCGACATCCAGGCTCTGGATGTTCCCGACCCCGGCGGTGAGCTGCTGGTTGGTGTAGCGGTACGCCGCGCTCGCCACGGCGGCCGGGGCCGGTGAATAGCGGACGCCCACGACCGACTGCGCGACGCCCCCGGTGCTGCCGAACTGGTACTGCATGCCGACGTTCGCCGTCCAGTTCTGCGCGATCCGGCCGCTGACGTCCATGATGAGCGGCGAGATGTTCTCGGTGCGCACCGGCAAGCCGGGGATGAACACCTTCTGCGGGGTGAAATAGTAGCGCTGGCCGATGATCGCGCGGGCGAGCTCCTGGCCGTTGCTCGGACGAATGAAGCGCGAGGTCGCGGCGACCGACACCTGGTTCGCGTTCGAGATCCGGTCGCCGCCGACGAAGGCGTTTTCCTGGAAGAGCTGCGAGTAGTTGAAGTCCGCGTTGGTCGTGTCGAACACCGGGATCTGGGTCTGATCGCGGAACGGCACGTACAGATAATAGACGCGCGGCTCCAGCGTCTGGAGGTAGTCGGTCCCGAACAGGCGCGTGGGCCGATCAAAAAAAAGCCCGGTGTCGAGGCTCGCGATCGGCAGGACACGGCTCACCGACTTGTCCTGGAAGCCGCCGAGGGTGGCGAGGTCGTAGCCGGTGGCGCTCACGCCGACCTTCGGCGTGAAATAGCCATAGGAGGCGTTTTGCGGCCACGCGACATAGGGGTACGCCGTGGCCCGCTGCCCGGTCGGGACCAATGCGCTGTTGCCGAAGTACACGTACTCGCCCTGGAAACCGGCGTCCAGACCGCCGACCGTCTGCCGGAGCGCGTTCAGCGTGAGCTGCGGCTCGCGCCAGTAGGGGATCGGGACCGGGTTCTGCGGATCCTGGAGGGTCTGGAAGCGCTGGTAGTTCGCGGCCGTGCTCCACCAGCCGGAGGGCGCGACGTAGTTGACCACCGCCTGCTGCGGCAGGTTGGTCTGCGTGGCGACCGCGAGCCGCGTCGAGAGGTCGCGGAAGTAGTTGTCGTCGGAGACCCGCTGGTAGTTGATCAGCCCGTACCAGCCGTTCTGGAGGTTCCAGTTGGTGTCGAACCCGGCAAAGTAACGGTACTCGTTGAGGACCCTGTCGTCGGGCAGGAAGTCGTAGCGCGCGGTGCCCACGAACTGCGGCTGCAGGAAGCGGAACTCGTTGAGGAACTGGACCCCGCGCTGGGTCATGTAGCGGGTCGTGATCGTCGCGTCGTAGTTCGGCGCGATGTTCCAGTAGAACGGGAGAATGATCTGCGCCCCGGACGCGTTCTGCAGGCCGAAGCCCGGGGGCAGGAACCCGGTCTTGCGCTCGTTGTTCAGCGAGAAGTCGAACCACGGGATCTTGGGCGTCGTCAATCCGAGGAACGTGAGGCGCGCGTCGCGCGCGGTGCCGACCTCGCGATCCATGTCGAGATCGAGTTCGCCCGCCTGGATGAACCAGTCGTCCTGCCCGGGGCGGCAGGTCGTGAACGTGCCGTCGGTGACTCGATAGCGCTCCTCGCCTTCGAACCGGAACGCCTTCGCCTCGCCGCGGCCCTCCGTGGTCACGCGCAGGCCTGTGGCCTCGGTCGCGGTGGTCGTCGGCCCCGCGGGCAGACCCTGCTTGAGCCGCGAACGCACCTCGCGCGGCGCGAGCTGGAAGCTCGGGCTCTCGAAGATGCCCGTCGTGTCCCCGATCCGCAGCCGCAGGCGCGGACCGGTCACCTCGTCCTCCCCGATCCGGATGCGCACGTTGCCGGTCGCCTCCACCTCGTCGGTGTCCTGGAAGTACTTGAGGCGGTCGGCACGGAGCGACGTGTCGCCGCGCCGCAGCTCGACGTCGCCGATCGCCTCGACCTCGGCCGAGCCGAGCCCCTGGATGCGGTCGGCGGTGACGAACGTCGGGAGATCCTCGCCACGGCCGCTCGGTGCCGCGCCGAGCGAGCGCTCGAGCCTCAGGCCCTGCGCCTGCGCGTGCGCGCGCCCGCCCGTGGCCGCAGCGCAGACGAACGCGAGAACGGCCGCAGCCGCCGCGGCGCGAAGTACGGGAAGAGGCATCAACGCAACCGACCGGGCCCTTCTTTTGGCCGCTAAAATCGCACAATCGCCGAGCCATGGCAACGCCGATCGGGAATCTCGACGCCAGGATGGACCGCATCGCGCAGCTCGAGCGCTGGCTCGCCGGCCGTTACCCGGACACTCGCGTCGCGCTCACGCCCGCTTCGGCGGACGCGAGCTTCCGGCGTTACTTCCGCGTCGCGCCCGAGCGCGACGCACCCGCGACGTTCATCGTGATGGACGCGCCGCCCGAGCGCGAGGATTGCCGACCGTTCGTCCACGTCGCCGGGCTCCTCGCCGGCGCCGGTCTCAATGCGCCGCGCGTGCTCGCGCAGGACCTCGAGCAGGGGTTCCTGCTGCTCACCGACCTCGGCTCGACGACCTACCTCGAGTCCCTGCAGCGCGCCTCCGGCGACGCGCTCCCCGCCCGGCTGTTCGGCGACGCGACCGATGCGCTGGTCAAGTGGCAGCTCGCGACGCGACCCGGAGAGCTTCCGCCCTATGCCGCGACCCTGCTGCGCCGCGAGCTCGAGCTGTTCCCCGAGTGGTACCTCGGCCGGCACCTCGGGGTGACGCTGACGCCGCGGAGCCGCGAGGTGCTCGACCGCGCCTTCGCGCTGATCATCGGTTCCAACCTGGCGCAGCCGAAGGTCTACGTGCATCGCGACTACATGCCGCGCAACCTGATGGTCTGCGAGCCGAACCCCGGCATCCTCGATTTCCAGGACGCAGTGTACGGCCCGATCACCTACGACGTCGCGTGCCTCTTCAAGGACGCGTTTCTCAGCTGGGACGAGGAGCGGGTGCTCGACTGGACGATCCGCTACTGGGAGAAGGCGCGCCGCGGCGGCCTGCCGGTGGACCCGGACTTCAGCCGGTTCTGGCGCGACCTCGAGTGGATGGGACTGCAGCGCCACCTGAAGGTGGCCGGCATCTTCGCCCGCCTCGCGTATCGCGACGGCAAGCGGCAATATCTCGCGGACACGCCGCGCTTCCTCGGCTACGTCCGCCCGGTCGTGGAGCGCTACCGCGCGCTCGCCCCGCTCGCCCGGCTCCTCGACGAGGTCGAGGGGCGGACGCCCGAAGTGCGCCACACGTTCTGACATGAGAGTCATGCTCCTGGCGGCGGGTAGAGGCGAGCGGATGCGTCCGCTCACCGACGCGACGCCGAAGGCGCTGCTTCCGGCCGGTGGCAAGCCGGTGGTCGCGTGGCTGCTCGAGCGCCTCGCGGCAACGGGCTTCGAGGAGCTGGTGCTCAATCACGCCCAGCTCGGGTGGATGATCGAGGCGGCCCTCGGCGACGGCGCGCGCTTCGGCGTCCGCATCCGGTACTCCCACGAGCCCGAGGCGCTCGAGACCGCGGGCGGCATCGCAAACGCGATGCCGCTCCTGGGCGAAGCGCCGTTCCTCGCGGTGAACGCCGATCTCCACACCGACTTCCCGTTCGCGCGTCTGCGAGCGGTCCTGAACGACGACGCCCTGGCGCATCTGGTGCTGGTCGACAACCCGTCGCATCATCCCGGCGGCGACTTCGCGCTGTCGGACGGGCGCGTCGCGAACGCGGGCGCGCCGATGCTGACCTTCAGCGGCATCGGCGTCTATCGGCCGGCGCTCTTCGCCGCCGTCGCGCGCGGGACTCGGGCGCCGCTCGCGCCGCTCCTTCGCGAGGCGGCGGCGCGCGGTCGCGTCACCGGCGAGCTCTTTCGTGGCCGCTGGCTCGACATCGGGACGCCCGAACGGCTCGCGGCGCTCGATGCCGAGCTGAAGGCGGGCCGTGGATGAGCCGGCCCGGTGCACAGGATCACGCTGCGGGCGAACGAGCGGGCCGGGCTCACTTGCTCGGCAGCCGGCGGGGACCGAGAATTCGAAGGCTGGAGGTTTCGAGGTGACCCGAGAACCGATGACCGACATCACGCCCTACCGCGCTCGCCGCGCCGCCGTGCTCGAGCGCATGGGGGCGGGCATCGCGATCCTGCCCACGGCGCCGGAGCGGCTGCGCAGCCGGGACAGCGACTACCTGTATCGCTTCGACAGCTACTTCTACTACCTGACCGGCTTCCCGGAGCCCGAAGCGGTCCTCGTGCTCGTTGCCGGTGCCGAGCCGAGGTCGATCCTGTTCTGCCGCGAGAAGCACCCCGAGCGCGAGCTCTGGGAGGGCTTCCGGCACGGCCCCGAGGCGGCGCGCGAAGCGTTCGGCTTCGACGCCGCGCACCCGATCGCCAAGCTCGACGAGGAGCTGCCGCGCCTGATGGCGGATCAACCGCGGCTCCACTACGCGCCCGGCATGGACCCCGCGTGGGACGCCCGGATCCTGGGCTGGCTGAACGAGGTGCGCGCGCTCGCCCGGACCGGCGTCACGGCCCCCGCGGAGATCCGCGACCTGCGCGTGATCCTCGACGCAATGCGGCTCGTGAAGGACGAGTACGAACTCGCGGTGATGCGCCGCGCCGCCGCGATCTCCACCGGCGCGCACGTGCGCGCGATGCAGGCGGCGCGGCCCGGGATGATGGAGTACGAGATCGAGGCCGAGCTGCTGTACGAGTTCCGACGCCGCGGCGCGCAGTTCCCGGCCTACTGGCCGATCGTCGCGGGGGGCCCGAACGCCTGCGTCCTACACTATAGGAACAACGATCGGCGCCTCGGGGACGGCGAGCTCCTGCTGATCGACGCCGGGTGCGAGCTCGACGGCTATGCGTCCGACATCACCCGGACGTTCCCGGTGAACGGGAGGTTCAGCGGCCCGCAGGCCGCCATCTACGAGCTGGTGCTGGCCGCGCAGGCGGAGGCGATCGCGGCCGTCAGGCCCGGCGCCCCGTGGAACGCGCCGCATGACGCCGCGGTCAAGGTGCTCGCACGGGGGTTCGTGGACCTGGGCCTGTGCCAGGGCACGCTCGAGGAGGTGCTGGAGAAGGAGGACTACAAGCGCTTCTACATGCACCGGACCGGTCATTGGCTCGGGCTCGACGTGCACGACGTCGGCGAGTACAAGGAGCGGGGGGAGTGGAAGCCGCTCGAGCCCGGCATGGCGCTCACCGTCGAGCCGGGCTGCTACGTGCGACCGGGCGAGGGCGTGCCGGAACACTTCTGGAACATCGGCGTCCGCATCGAGGACGACGTGGTGGTCAACGCCGCGGGTTGCGAAATCCTGACCCGGGCCGCGCCGAAGCGCATCGACGAGATCGAGGCGGTGATGCGCGACACCCGCGGTCCGTCGTCGAAGGGGATCGCAAAGCGCAGCGGGGGAGTTGCCGCCTCGAAGGGGGCGGTGAAGTGAAACCCATCGAGAGCGCCGGCGAGTGCGATGTCCTGATCGCCGGCGGCGGGCCGGTCGGGGCCGCCGTCGCGCTCGGTCTGCGCGGGATCGGGCTCGACGTGGCGCTGGTCGAGCCCGCGGCGCGGCCGTCGGCCGCATTCCGACCGATCGCCCTGTCCCACGGCAGCCGGCAGATTCTCGAGGGCTTCGGGCTGTTCGGGCGGTTCGCCGCGACACCGATCGAGACGATCCACGTCTCCCAGGCCGGCGGCTTCGGGCGCACCGTCATCCGGCGGGAAGACCACGGCGTGCCCGCGCTCGGTTATGTCTGCGACGCCAGCGCGCTCGCTGCGGTTCTGGCCGAGGTCACGTCCGCGCAGCGCATCGCCGGGCACGTCGTCGGGTGGCGAGCCGAGGGCGAGGCGATCCGCGTGGTGGTCGACGCGGGCAACGGGGGAAGGGAGATCGCGGCGCGGCTGCTCGTGCTCGCCGACGGCGGTCACATCGCCGGCGACGATCTCGCGATGCGGGACTACGGTCAGACGGCCATCATCGCCCAGGTGCGCACCGAGATCGTGCGGCGCGGTACCGCCTGGGAGCGTTTCACCGACGACGGGCCGCTCGCGCTGCTCCCGGACGCCGACGGCGCCTCCGCGCTCGTGTGGACGGTGCGCGCCGGCGAGGCAGCCCGCCTGCTCGAGGCAAGTGGTGAGCGCTTCCTCGCGTCGCTCGGCGCGCGCTTTGGCCATCGGCTCGGCCGCTTCATCGCCGCCGGACCGCGCGCGGGCGTTCCGTTGCGGCTCGTGTTCCGGCGCTCCAATGTCGCCGGGCCGAGGGCGGTCGCGGTCGGCAACGCGGCTCAGACGCTGCACCCGGTCGCCGGCCAGGGACTCAACCTCGGGTTGCGCGACGCGGCGGAGCTCGCCGCACTGATCCGCCGCACGGCGCCGGCACTGCTGGGCGGCGAGGCCTTCCTCGCCGAGTATCGCGTGCGGCGGCGCGTCGACCGGCTCGCTGCGATCGGCGTGACCAACTTCCTGGCCGGCATCTTCGGCGATCCGAGCCCGCCGCTGCGCGCCGCGCGCGGTCTCGGGCTCGTCGCGCTCGATCTCGTCCCGCCGGCGCGCCGCCTGTTCGCCCGGCGGATGATGCTCGGCCTTCGCGGCGCGCCCTGACTCACCGCGCGCCGGCCGCGCGCCGCTCTCCATCGCGGCCGCGGAAAGCAATCATCGCGCCGACCTCGCGCGACCAGCGCAACTTGAAGACTCGCGCGGAAATCTCCGGTGAATCAGTATTTTCTTCGGATTGATGGACGCGGCCTGCGCGAGCGCGGCGCGCTCGTTAGCAGGCTGCGGTTTCTTGTCGCGCGGAGCGCACAATTTCGTTTCCAAGCGGAAAATTTTGAGCGTAGAATCGCGCTCCTCTCACAATAAATTCCCCCGTTTGACGCATGCGGATCGGCACGCACGTGCTGCGGAATAATCTTTTCGTCGCGCCGATGGCCGGTGTCACGGATCGACCCTTCCGCCGCCTCTGCAAGCGATTCGGGGCCGGGCTCGCGGTCTCCGAGATGGTGGCGTCGAACCCGCGGCTCCGCGCAACCGAGAAGTCGCGCCGCCGCACGGATCATCGCGGCGAGACGACGCCGATCTCGGTGCAGATCGCCGGCGCCGACCCGGAGATGATGGCCGCGGCCGCCCGCGACCAGGTCGACGGCGGGGCCCAGATCATCGACATCAACATGGGCTGCCCGGCGAAGAAGGTCTGCAACCAGGCCGCCGGGTCGGCGCTGCTACGCGACGAGTCGCTGGTCGCGAGGATCCTGGGGGCGGTCGTGAAGGCCGTCGACACCCCGGTGACGCTGAAGATCCGCACCGGATGGGATCCCGACCGCCGCAACGCGGTGCGCGTCGCGAAGATCGCGGAGGAGAGCGGCGTTCGCCTCCTCGCGATCCACGGCCGTACCCGGGCCTGCGGGTATGCGGGGCACGCCGAGTACGAAACCATCCGCGAGGTGAAGCGGACTACGCGACTGCCGGTGGTGGCGAACGGCGACATCACGACACCCGAGGACGCCAGGCGCGTGCTCGACTACACCGGGGCCGACGGCCTCATGATCGGGCGCGCGGCTCAGGGAGCGCCGTGGTTGTTCCGGGAGATCGAGCACTTCCTTGAGACCGGGCGCAGGCCGGCGCCGCCCACGGCGGGGGAGATCCGGGAAGCGCTGGTCGCGCACCTCGAGGAGCTCTACGAGTTCTACGGGCGCGAGACCGGCGTCAAGGTGGCGCGCAAGCACATCGGCTGGACCGCGAAGGGGCTCGCCGGCTCGGCCGAGTTCCGCGCAACGGTGAACCGGCTCGAGTCGTGCGAGGAGCAACTCGCGGAGGTCGAGCGCTTCCTCGCCAGGCTCGGGCAACAAGAACCATCCCCGTGCTACGACAATCAAAAGGAGTTGGCGGCATGAGGCAGACGTCGAGTGAGATCTCCGAGACCGTGCGCAAGTCGCTGGAGCGGTACTTCAAGGACCTGGACGGCGAGCGGCCGCGATCGATCTACGACATGGTGCTCAAGAACGTGGAGAAGCCGATGCTCGAGACGGTGCTCGACAAGGCCGAGGGCAACCAGACCATCGCTGCCGAGATGCTCGGTATCAATCGCAACACCCTGCGGAAGAAGATCCAGCAGCACAAGATAAAAGTGTGACGGTCGACGGATGGCGGGTGACGCGGGGCGCCATCCGCATTACCCTTCATCTGGGACCCGTCACCCGCGATGGACATCCGCATCAGGCAGGCGCTGATCAGCGCCTCCGACAAGACCGGACTCGTCGAGCTCGCGCGCTCGCTCGCGCGGCTCGGCGTCGGCATCCTCTCCACCGGCGGCACTGCCAAGCTGCTGTCGGCGAGCGGCCTCAACGTCACCGAGGTCGCCGACTACACCGGCTATCCCGAGATGCTGGACGGCCGGCTGAAGACGCTCCACCCCAAGATCCACGGCGGTCTCCTCGCGCGGCGGGACGTGCCCGACCACATGGCGGCGATCAAGGACGCCGGCGCCGAGCCGATCGACCTGGTCGTCGTCAATCTCTATCCGTTCCAGCAGACGGTCGCCCGGAGCGATTGCACCCTCGACGAGGCGGTCGAGAACATCGACGTCGGCGGCCCGACCATGGTGCGCGCGGCGGCGAAGAATCATGCCGGCGTGGCGGTGGTGACCGATCCGGCGGACTACGCGGCCGTCATCGCCGAGCTCGAGCGTCGCGGCGGTTCGCTTTCCGCCGCGACGCGGCTCGCGCTGGCGAAGAAGGCCTTCGCGCACACCGCCGCCTACGACGCGGCGATCGCGAACTATCTCACCGGCCTCGACGCCGGACTGAGGCTCGCGCCCTTCCCCGACCGTCTGACGCTGCAGTGGGAGAAGCTCGAGGACCTGCGCTACGGCGAGAACCCGCACCAGCTCGCCGCGTTCTACCGTGACCCCGCGCCGGCGGCCGGGAGCCTCGCCGGCTACCGGCAGCTCCAGGGCAAGGAGCTCTCCTACAACAACATCGCCGATTCCGACGCGGCCTGGGAGTGCGTGAAGACGTTCGAGCGGCCGGCGTGCGTGATCGTCAAGCACGCGAATCCGTGCGGCGTCGCTCAAGGCGCGGACCTCGTCACCGCCTATCGGCGCGCTTTCCAGACCGACCCGACCTCGGCCTTCGGCGGAATCATCGCGTTCAACCGCGCGCTCGACGGCGCGACCGCCGACGCGGTGACCAAGCAGTTCGTCGAGGTCGTGATCGCCCCCGAAGTCACCGCTGCGGCGTCGGCGGTGCTCGCCGGCAAGCAGAACGTGCGAGTGCTCGCGGTACCGATGGGGGACGAGGTCCAACGCTACGACCTGAAGCGGGTCGGGGGCGGCGTGCTCGTCCAGACGCCGGACTCGCGCAACGTCACCGCGGCCGACCTCAAGGTCGTCAGCCGGCGTCCCCCGACGCCGGCGGAGGTCGAGGACCTGCTCTTCGCCTGGCGCGTCGCGAAGTTCGTGAAATCGAACGCCATCGTGTTCGCGGGCGGCGGCATGATCCTCGGGGTGGGGGCCGGGCAGATGAGCCGCGTCGACAGCGCGCGGATCGCCTTCCTCAAGGCGCAGAGCGCGGGACTCTCGCTGGCCGGCTCGGCGGTCGCCTCCGACGCGTTCTTTCCGTTCCGCGACGGCGTCGACGTGGTCGCGCAGGCGGGCGCGAAAGCCGTCATCCAACCGGGCGGGAGTGTGCGCGACGACGAGGTGATCGGCGCGGCCGACGAGCTCGGGCTCGCGATGGTGTTCACCGGCGTCCGCCACTTCCGGCACTGACGCGCCTGGCGGTCCGCGAATGAAGCTCCTCGTCATCGGCGGCGGCGGCCGGGAGCATGCGATCGCCTGGAAGCTCGCGCAGAGCCCGCGCGTCCAGAAGGTGTTGGTCGCTCCCGGGAACGGTGGCACGGCGCGCGAGCCCGGCGTCGAGAACGTTCCCATCACCGACCACGGCGAGCTCGCCGATTTCGTTGCGCGCGAGAACGTCCAGCTCACGGTCGTCGGCCCCGAGGCTCCGCTCGCCGCCGGCGTCGTCGATCTCTTCCGCGCGCGCGGCCTGCGGATCTTCGGGCCGACCCGGGCCGCTGCGCAGCTCGAGAGCTCGAAGGCGTTCGCGAAGAACTTCCTCTTCCGCCATCGCATCCCCACGGCCGGCTATCAGAGCTTCACCGAGGCGCGCGCCGCGCACGCTTACGTCGACGCGAAAGGCGCGCCGATCGTCGTAAAGGCCGACGGCCTCGCCGCGGGGAAAGGCGTCGTGGTCGCGGCGACGACGGACGAAGCGCACGCGGCGGTCGACCGGCTCCTGGTCGAGCGTTCGATGGGCGATGCGGGGAGCCGGCTGGTGATCGAGGATTACCTGGACGGCGAGGAGGTGAGCTTCATCGTGCTCGCCGACGGCGAGGCGAGCCTCACCCTTGCGACGACCCAGGACCACAAGCGGCTGCGCGACGGCGACAAGGGCCCCAACACGGGCGGCATGGGCGCGTACTCTCCCGCCCCGATCGTCATGCCCGCGCTTCACGCGCGGATCGTCCGGGAGATCGTCACCCCGACCGTGCGCGGCCTCGCGCGCGACGCCATCCCGTACTCGGGCTTCCTGTATGCGGGGCTGATGATCGACGGCGCGGGGAACCCGAAGGTGCTCGAGTTCAACTGCCGGCTGGGCGACCCGGAGACCCAGCCGATCCTCATGCGGCTGAAGAGCGACCTCTTCGAGCTCATCGACGCCGCGGCCGCCGGCCGCCTCGACCGCGTCGAGGCCGTGTGGGATCGGCGCGCCGCGCTCGGCGTCGTGCTCGCCGCGGCGAACTATCCCGAGACGCCGCGCAAGGGCGACGCGATCGCCGACCTGCCGCCGGACGGCGAGGACCATCACATCTTCCACGCCGGCACCGCGCTCCGCGACGGACGGCTCGTGACCGACGGCGGGCGGGTGTTGTGCGTCACCGCGCTCGGCGACAGCATCAAGCTCGCGCAACGCCGCGCCTACGAGATCGCGTCCGCGATCCGCTTCGAAGGCATGCAGTACCGGCGCGACATCGGGTTCCGCGCCATCGCTCCCCGCAGGAGCTAGCCCGCGTCGCTGTGGTTAAATGCGGCGCATGAACGTCGTCGCGGTCAGGGACTACTTCACCGGTCTGCAGGATCGCATCGTCGCCGCGCTCGAGGCGGTCGACGGCGGGAAGTTCCGCCGGGACGCATGGACGCGCGCCGAGGGAGGTGGCGGCGATTCACGCGTGATCGAGGCGAGCGGCGTCCTGGAGCGCGGCGGCGTCAACTTCTCCCACGTTGCCGGAGCGCGGCTTCCGGCCTCCGCGACCGCCGCTCGGGCCGAGCTTGCCGGGCGCGGCTTCGAGGCGCTGGGCGTCTCGCTGGTGATGCACCCCGGCAATCCCTACGTGCCGACGGTGCACATGAACGTGCGCTGCTTCCTCGCAACGCGCGACGGCGAACCGCCGGTGTGGTGGTTCGGGGGCGGGATGGATCTCACGCCGTACTACGGCTTCGAGGAGGATGCGGTCCACTTTCATCGCACCTGCAAGCAAGCGCTCGACCCGTTCGGCGCCGAGCTACATCCCCGGCTCAAGCGCTGGTGCGACGAGTACTTCCATCTCCGTCATCGCGGCGAGCCGCGCGGCGTCGGCGGCATCTTCTTCGACGACCTGAGCGCACCGGACTTCGAGACCTGCTTCGCCATTGCGCGCAGCGTCGGCGACCACTTCCTGCCGGCGTACCTGCCGATCATCGAGCGCCGCCGCGACACGCCGTACGGCGAGCGCGAGCGCGAGTTCCAGGCGTACCGGCGCGGGCGCTACGTGGAGTTCAACCTCGTCTACGACCGCGGGACGCTGTTCGGCCTGCAGTCCGGCGGCCGCACCGAGTCGATCCTGATGTCGCTTCCGCCGGTGGTGAAGTGGCGCTACGACTGGGCCCCCGAGCCGGGAACGCCCGAGGCGCGGTTGTACGAGGTGTTTCTCGTGCCGCGCGACTGGGTCTAGTCAGCACCCGAGCTGCCGGGCGAGGTCGACGAAGTCCTTGGCGTTGAAGTCGAAGCGCGCCTCCGGCGTCACCTCCTGCTTGGTCCCGAACTCCATCGGCCGCCGGACGAGTGCCGTCCGTAGGCCCGTGCGCGCCGCCGCGTCGAGGTCGTCCTTGTGCGCGGCGACCATCATGACCTCGCCCGGCTCGAGACCGAGCAGCCGGGCCGCTCCCAGATAGACCTCCGGGTCCGGCTTGTAGTGGCCGAGAAGCTCGGCGGAGAGGATACAGTCCCAAGGCAGCCCGGCGTGCTTCGCCATGTTGGTCAGTAACGCGACATTGCCGTTCGAGAGCGTCGCGATCACGTACTTCTTCTTGAGCCGCCTCAGCCCGGCGACGGAATCCTTCCAGGGCGCGAGCCGGTGCCACGCGCGGTTGAAGTCGGCCTTCTCGGCCTCGGTGAGCCCCCCGATCCGGAAGCGCTCGAGCAGCTCGTCGAGGATCCTGCGGTGCAGGCCGTCGATGTTGGTCCACGGCAGCTCGCCCCGGCGCACACGGTCCATCGCGGGCCGGTAGCCGGCGCGCCAGGCGTCGGCGAGGGCCGGCCAATCGACGGCCAGCTTCTTCCGCCGTCCGAGCTTGCGCCCTTCGGCGATGATCGAGCCGCGCCAGTCGACGACCGTCCCGAACACGTCGAACGTGAGTGCCTTGACCTGCGCCGCGACGCGCTTCACGCCCGCTCCGCCTTCTCCCGCCGCGACTGCTCCGGCAGGAAAAGCTGCAGCAGATCGTTCAGGAATCGACGGCCGAGGTCGGTCGGGCGAATGCGCAGATGGTCGCGCGAGATGAGGCCCTTCGCTTCGGCTGCAGCAAGCGCTTTCCCGGCGACCGTGATCGGCAACCCGGTGCGATCCGCGAACGTCCCGATCTCGAAGCCCTCGGTGAGGCGCAGGGCGTTCATCATGAACTCGAACGGCAGCTCGCGCGCGTCGACCTCGCGTCGCTCGGCGACCTGCGTGCCGTCGGCGACGCGCCGCACGTATTCGGCCGGGCTGCGCGTGCGCATCTCGCGCACGATCCGGTCCGCGAACGAGACCTTCGAGTGGGCGCCTGCGCCGATGCCGAGGTAGTCGCCGAACCGCCAATAGTTGAGATTGTGCCGGGACTCGAGACCCGGCCGCGCATGCGCAGAGGTCTCGTAGTGCGCGTATCCCGCGCCCGCGAGCCGCGCGGCGACGAGCTCGTGGATCGCGGCCGCGGCGTCCTCGTCGGGCAGGGGCGGCGGATGCTTGTGGAAGACCGTGTTCGGCTCGATCGTCAGGTGATAGAAGGAAAGATGGGGCGCGCCGGTGGCGATCGCTTCCGCGACATCGGCCTCGGCCGCCGCGATCGTCTGCTCGGGCAGCGCGTACATCAGATCGAGGTTGAAGTTCTCGAAGTAAGCGCGTGCCACCTCCACCGCATGCCGCGCCTCGCGATCGTCGTGGATCCTGCCGAGCGCCGCGAGCCGCCGCGGGTCGAAGCTCTGGATGCCGACGGAGAGCCGGTTCACGCCCGCGGCGCGGAAGTCGCGGAACTTCTCGGCCTCCACCGTGCCCGGGTTCGCCTCCAGGGTGATCTCGGCGTCCGCCGCGAGCGGGAGCCGCGCGCGGAACGCTGACAGCAGGCGCTCGATCGCGGCGGCGGAGAAAAGGCTCGGCGTGCCACCGCCGAAGAAGACCGAGTGGACGCGCCGCCCCCAGACCGAAGGCAGCGCCGAGTCGAGATCCGCGACGACCGCGTCGACGTAGGCCGCCTCGGGCATCGCACCGCGCAGCTCGTGCGAGTTGAAATCGCAGTACGGGCACTTGCGCACGCACCACGGGAGGTGGACGTAGAGCGAAAGGGGCGGGAGCGCTCGGAGCGCCACCCGGGACCCCGAGCGTGGAGAGACGACTGCGACGGCCATGCGAAGGTCGGTTTGCGGGCCGGACTATAGCGCTGCGGCCGCAATCCGGCCTACTGCTGCGGCCGCAATCCGGCCTACCGCCGTCGCGGCAACCGGACCGGGGG
>Ga0209342_10004451_pt1 | contig 14579 bp, 13 predicted proteins | sample RifCSP16_2_FD_184023 | JGI IMG/M metagenome (GOLD analysis project Ga0209342, IMG submission 184023) | Soil microbial communities from Rifle, Colorado - Rifle CSP2_sed 16_2 (SPAdes) (version 2) | ecosystem: Environmental > Terrestrial > Deep subsurface > Rock core/Sediment | place: Rifle... | reverse complement strand
CGCCGCACCGAGTAGCCCAGGGACTGGAGCACGCTCGCGAGGGCCGAGGCGGTCACCCGCCGGGGAACCTGCCCCTTCACGTCGACCGGCGTTCGGACGGGTCCGCCCCCTATTAGCCTTGCGAGACGTGGAGCCGCGGCGGGTCCTCGTCCATCCCGTCACCGTGGCGCATAGTCGACGCGGCAGGGGACGATCTCGTATCCCAGGGGGCAGGCGAGCCGGGCCCCGGCCTCGAGGATCTTCATGCGCTCCCCGCCCGCGATGCCGCGGGGGTGACAGGTCGCGTAGTTCACGCAGTCCTGGCGGTCGCAGTCTAGGGGCTCGTAGGTGACCGTCGAGCCCTTCATGGCGGTCTTCGCCCACCAGGACATCGGCGGCGGGGCGAGGTCCACCTGCACGGCCCTGACCTCGTCGCCCGTGAGGGGGCAGGGGTGGCGGACGGCGCGGACGGCGGTGACGCGGTAGCGCCTCCCGAGCTGCTGGTTCAGGCAGGCGCCCTTCACTCGGCACTCGCCGCACTCGGGCATCTCGCCTTGATAGACGTATTCCGCGCCTAGGCGGGCCTGCGGCGCGTGGAGGAGCGTGACCTGGGTCATGGGCCTCGGGCAAGCGGTGGCGGCTCGATAAACCTTCGGGGCCGCGGCGGTAGGTACCGGGGAACGCTTTTCCCCATGGCGGCGATGTAGATCCCATGCGCGGGGTCGACTGGATCCTTCGGCTAGGGCGCCTCCTTCGGCGGGTGTTCCGGGCCCTCCGCCCGCGCGGCACCCCGGCGGCCACCGCGGCGGCGTGGTTCGCCTTCCTGGCGGCGACGGCGTTCCTCGCGGGGGCGGTCGTGACCCAGGTGACGGCCCAGTTCTTCCAGTTCGGGGCGATCGAGTGGGAGGGGTTGACGAACGGGGCGGAGACGGCGCGGGTCGTCCGCGCCCTTGCCTCCGTGTTCGCGATCATCCAGGTGGGCCTCGGCCTGGCGTACGCGTACTTCGGCGTGCAGGGCTGGCGGGGGAGGACGGAGTCCCTGGAGGCCCTCGGCCGCGGCGACAGTGCGGGGTATGCCCTGACCATGATGGCGCTGATCTTCGGCGGGTTCGCCCTCAACTTCATCGGCGTGCTCCTCGCCATCGCCTTCTTCTGGCAGGTCGTCCAGACCTGGGACGCCCTGACGGAGAAGTCTTCCCGGGCCCCCGTGGACGTGGCTCTGGCGGTGATCCGACGCCGGCACCGAGTCGAGCCCGTTCGGGCGGCCGACGGCGACGCCGTGGTCTCCCTCGTGGGCCAGGACCTCTGCCACCAGTGCGGGATGCCCAACCCCTCGGGGAGGAAGCGCTGTCGTGTTTGCGCCTCCCACCTCTTCGACATCCCGGTCCCCGAAGTGCGCTTGATCCCGCCCGCCGAGGCGACCGGGACCGAGCCCCTTCCCGTCCCGCTCCCGCGGCGCCGCCGTAGGAAGCGCCAGATGGCGGACATGTGAGACCCTGAGATTATGTTAGCATGATAACATGATTAGAATCAGGTGACCTTCGTCGTCTTCGCCAGCTTCTCCGCCGCCTCGAAGTTGAGGCCGGAGTCCCCGAGCACGGTGTAGCGCTCCGGGGCGATCTCGTGCGCGTGGACGAGCGCCTCGATGACTTCCTCGTCGGTCACCCCGAGGGCGTGCGCCGTCGTCGGTGCCCCGATGGTGAGGAGAGCGTTCCGGATCGCCTCCCAATCCCCGCCGTGGAGGTACATCATCATGATCGTCCCGACGCCGCACTGTTCCCCATGGAGCGCCGGCTTCTTCGCGATGCGGTCGAGGGCGTGCGAGAACTTGTGCTCGCTCCCGCTCGCCGGCCTCGAGGACCCGGCGATGGACATGGCGACGCCGGAGGACACGAGGGCCTTGCACACGGTCCAGGCGGACTCCTCGAGGCGGGGCTTGATGTGGTGCGCCTGCTGGATGAGCAGGTTGGCGGTCATCTCGCTCAGGGCGGCGGCGTAGGAGGAGTGGAACTCGTTGCGCAGCTTGTGCGCGAGGAGCCAGTCGCGGACCGCCGTCGCGTTCGAGATGATGTCCCCACACCCCGCCGCGAGGAGGCGGTAGGGAGATTCCGCGATGATCTTCGTGTCCATGACGACGGCGATGGGGGTGTGCGCGGTCAGCGAGACGCGCTCCCCGCCCTTCGTGATCGTCGCGCGCGAGGAGACGACCCCGTCATGCGAGGCCGCCGTGGGGACGCTGACGAAGTGTACCGCCTCCTCGTAGCTCGCGCACTTGGCCACGTCGATGCTCTTCCCCCCGCCGACGCCGAGCGCGAAGTCGCAGTCCTTCGCGCGGATCACGCCGCGGGCGTCCAGGACCGCCTCGATCGTGCTGTCCGGGATGAGGAAGGTCTCCACGTGGATCTTCCGCTCCTCCAGTTTGGCGAACACGGTCTCCCCGGCGACCTTCATCGTGTTCGTATCGGCGACAAGGAGGGCCCGGCGGCCCAGCTTGAGGCGCGCGCAGACGTCCCCCGCCTCGAGGATCGCGTCGTGCCCGAGGACGACGCTCCGGGGCAGTTCCATGCTCTTCGACTTCGAGAAAGGCTCCCCGTCCAGCGTGGCCATGGGATGATGCCTTCCCGAGCCATGGCCCCGGAGGGCTAATTAACCTTCGGGGGTGTGGGGCGCATCCTCCCGCCGGGTGGGATGGTCCCCTCGAGGGTCGTTCCCGCCCGCGGTGGCCGGTTCCGACGGGGGCGAGGATGTCCTTCGCGATCGGGACCGGATCGAGGGGTCGAGGCCCATTCCCCGCGCTTGCACGCCCCGGCAAGAGAGCAGATGCCGCGGGTGTACAACCCGCCTAACCGCTCGGGGCGATCGGACGTGCCGCGCCCTTCGCTTCGGGGCCCTTGCGGAACACGACGACCACGTGACGGAGTCCGAACGGGAGGAACCGAAAGAAGGACATCCCCACGCTTCGAAGCCCTCGGGGAAGCCGATCCCAGAACTGCGGGGTCAAGAGCAACCCCCAGGTCCCCGCGTCGACGGTCGTGAGGCCCGCGCGGTCCCCGATCCGACGGAGGTCCTTCAGGCTCGCGCCCTCGATCACGTGCCACACGCGGCCCCGGCCCTCCAGGAGCTCTGGAAAGAACTCGGGGTGGAGGCCCGCGTGGTGGGGCGATTCCCGGGTGAGGATGCGCCTCGCCCAGTCCCTCGGCAGGCGCCGCAGGAAGTGCAGGCCGAACGAGTCGAGGTTCGGGGTGGTCATGACGAACAGGCCCCCCGGCCTCAGGACCCGTCGGACCTCCGCGACGAACTGCTCGCGCTTCCACAGGTGCTCGAAGACCTCGGAGGAGAGGACGAAGTCCGCGGTGTCGTCCTTCAGCGGCAGCCGTCCCTCCGCCGTGGCCTGGACGCGCTCGAGGGCGTAGCCGGACACGACCACCTCCCGGAGGTACTCTCGGGCGATGTCGACCGCGACGGAGAGTCGCACCCCGGGGATCTTCGAGAGGACGCGCGTCGCCCAGCCGGTCCCGCCCCCGATCTCGACGGCCACCTTGGGCCGCGATTCCCAGGCGGGGAGGAGGAAGAGCCCCCCCCGCATCCTCTCGTAGATCGCCGCCGCCGAGGAACTCCCGGGCTGGATGTGCGTCTCTAGAAACGCACGAAACTCCTCAGGGGGTTGCCGAAATGTCACGGAAGAGCCGCCGCCCGATGTCCCCCCGCCGCTAAAGCCCTTAGGGGTCGCAGTCCCCGTTCTCCGCGGCCACCGTTCTCCGGGAAACGCTTTAATACGGTTCCCCGCCTTGAAACGCCCGCGATGCCCACCGGCCCCACGCCCCCAGCCCGGGCGCCCGACCCGACGGGGGTCGTCCTCACCGCCGCCCGCGGGGAGGAGGAGTTCCTCGCCGCGAACGCCTTGTGCGACCAACGGCGGTTCGAGGAGGCCGTCGCGAAGTACAGCCAGGCCGTCGCCGCCGGGTACGCCGACGAGATCGTCTGGAACAACAAGGGGGTCGCCCTCGACTCCCTCTTGCGCCACGAGGAGGCCGTGGAGGCCTACAAGCAGGCGCTCCGCGTGAACGAGAAGTACGAGGTGGCCTGGTACAACCTCGGGAACGCGCACTTCCACCTCGAGCGGCACGCCGAGGCCGTGGAGTGCTACGACCGCGCCCTCGAGCTGAACCCGAACTACCGCCTCGCGCTCTACGACAAGGGCCTCGCCCTCGCCATGCAGGGGAAGACCCGCCGCGCCCTCGACTGCTACCAGCGCCTGACCGAGCTCGACGCGGAGAACCCGGTCGCGTGGCTGCGCTACGGCCTCCTCCTCGAGGAGCTCGGGAGGTACGAGCCCGCCGTCGCGGCCTACCGCCACGCCACGGGCCTCCGCGCGGAGTTCGAGGAGGCGTGGAACGGGATGGGGAACGCGCTGTACGCCCAGGAGCGCTACGAGGAGGCCATCGACGCCTACGACAAGGTCCTCGCGTTCAACCCGCGCAGCGAGGAGGCGTGGAACAACAAGGGGTTCACGTTCTTCATGCTCGGGATCCACGACGAGGCCGTCCGCTGCTACGACCGGGCCCTCGAGATCAACCCGCGGTACAAGCACGCCTGGTACAACAAGGGGTACACGTACCACGGGATCGACCGCCTCGAGGACGCGATCCAGTGCTACGACAAGGCCCTGGAGCTCGACCGCTCCGACGAGGTCCTCTGGAACAACCTCGGCAACGCCCTCTACAACCTCGGGCGCTACGAGGAGTCCCTCCCCTACTTCTTCAAGGCGATCGAGGTCAACCCGAAGTACGAGATCGCCTGGAACAATATCGGGAACGCGCTGGACAAGATGGGCCGGCACGCGGACTCCCTGAAATACCACGACAAGGCCCTCGGGATCAAGCCGGACTTCGACTACGCGCTCTACGCGAAGGGCCACGCGCTCGCGCGCACGGGGCGGCCCGAGGAGGGCCTCGAGCTGATCAACCAGTCCCTCGAGCTGAATCCGAACTACGACCATGCCTGGGCGGCGAAGGCGGAGGTCCTGCGGCTCCTGGAGCGCCCGGAGGAGTGCCTCGAGGCACTGAACAACGCGCTCACCCTGAACGCGTTCTTCGACGAGGCGTGGATCGCGCGCGCCGAGGTGGTCGGCGAACTGGGGCGCCACGCTGAGGCGGAGCGCTGCTACGGCGAGGCCCTGCGGACCTACGACAACGCGCTGTCTGTCGACCCGAAGAACTTGGAGGCCCTCGTCGCGAAGGGCCGGCTCCTCCTCTCCCTGTCCCGCCTCGACGAGGCCCGGCAGGCCTTCGCCGCCGCGGCGGCGGACGACCAGACGGGGGAGGCCCTCGCGTCCCTTGCGGAGATCGCCCTCCTCGGGGGGCGCCACGAGGAGGCGCTGGGCCAGGCGAACAAGGGGATCCAGCGCAACCCCGGGAGCCGGCGCGCGTGGTACCTGAGAGGTCAGGTCCAGGCGGCGCAGGGGCGTCATGTCGAGGCCCTGGAGTCCTATTCGGAGGCGCAGCGCGCGCACCCGGAGGCCCAGACGGCGCTCGACCAGGCGCACGTGCTGAGTCTGCTCGGCCGCCACGAGGAGGCCGTGCACGCGGTCGACGAGGCGGCGCGCCTCGGGCAGACGGCCTGGCTCGCGCGCGGGGAGGTCCTCCTGCGGGCGGGGAAGACCCCGGAGGCGCTTGAGGCGTTCGACCGCGCCGCGCGGGACGGGGAGGACCCCGGGCTGTCCGCCTACGGCCGCGCGCGGGCGCTCGTGGAGCTCGGGCGGGTCGCCTCTGCCGACCTCGCGCTGGACGCGGCGCTGGGGACCGATCCGGGCCGGGAGGAGTTCTGGCTCGAGAAGGGCCGGCTCTGGTCGCGGCGGGGGAAGCCGGGGAAGGCGCTGAAGTGCCTCGACCGCGCCCTCGAGATCAACCCGGGGCTGTCGGCGGCTTGGCTGGAGAAGGGTCGCGCCCTCGAGCGCCTGCAGCGTCCGCAGGAGGCCGCGGCCTGCTTCGCGCACGCCACCGGCGGCGTGCCCCGCGAAGTCTCAAATAACCCGTGGAGGGATGATTCGGCCCCCCCGGAGGCCCGACGTGGCCCAGAAGAAACCCGCTGTTTCGAAGAAGCCGAGACCGTCGGCCCGGAGCTTGGCGCAGTTCGCCATCGACGCGACGCTCGCAGGGAGCAGCCTGGCCCCGGAACCCGCCCCCGAGCGGTCCGCCGACGACGGGGTGGTCGATGCGGCCAAGGGCCTAGGGATCGACCTCAAGAAGGCGGCGCGCGCCGAACCCCCTGCCGAAACTCACCCGGAAATCCACCTATGCCCGAACTGCGGCGCGTTCATCGACCCGAAGGCGGCGATGTGCGAGCACTGCGGGATCGCCTTCGAGGACGGCCAGGAGGCCCCGCCTCTGGAAGCATCACCCGCCGAGGCGGAGCCCTCGAAGAAACCGACGAAGGCCAGCGCGAAGAAGCCCGCGGCGAAGCCGACGAAGCGCAAGCGGTAGGGAGCGGGGAATGCTCCGACTGCGCCGCCGTGAGCGTCTACGGAGGAAGGAGGTCGAGGGGATCGCCGAGCGCCTCCTCTCCGCATTCGGGGCCGTCACGTTCGCCGTGGACGCCGCCGTGGAACGCGCGGAAGTCTCCGACGGCCTCGCGGCCCTGCTCCTCGGGGAGGAGATCCTGGCCCTGGAGCTCCGGGGGGTGCCGGTGCTCAGCGTGCGCGGGCTCCTGAAGTGGCCGGCGACGAAGCGCTGGGTAACCGTGGACATGGGCGCGGTGCCTTACGTGTACAACGGGGCGGACGTCATGGCGCCGGGAATCGTGGAGGCGGACCCGGCCATCGCGGTCGGGGACCTCGTGTGGGTGCGCGACGAGAAGAACCGCCGGCCGTTGGCCGTGGGAGCGGCGCTCATGACCGGTGCGGAGATGGCGGCGGCGGAGAAGGGGAAGTCGGTAAAGGCGGTGCACCACGTCGGGGACGAGTACTGGACGCACGGGCACGAGGAGCCCGAGAAGCCGGCCCCCGATGAGGCGGAAAAGGCTTAGGCCCCGGGCCCTATGCCGGGCGCGGATGCCTCGACGCGCCCTCCCCCTTGACGAGATCGTCCTTGGCGATTCCCTCGAGGGGATGCGCCGGCTCCCCGCCGGGTCCGTGGACCTCGCCTTCGCGGACCCCCCGTTCAACCTGGGGAAGCGGTATGGGGTCTACGACGACCGCCGCGACGTGCGCGAGTACTTCGCGTGGTGCGAAGCATGGCTGCGGGAGATGGCCCGCGTCCTCAAGCCGACGGGGTCGCTCTTCGTCTACAACATCCCGCGCTCCGCGATCCGGTACGCCGCCCTTCTGGAGACGATTCCGGGCCTCCGGTTCCGTCACTGGATCGCCTGGGAGGGCCGGAGTATGCCGCTCGGGCGGACGCTCCAGCCCACGCACTACGGGATCCTCTGGTACGTGAGATCCGAGGACTTCAGGTTCTACGAGATCCGCGGGCACCACGCGTGCTGCCGCGAGTGCGGGGCGATCCTCAAGGACTACGGCGGGAAGAAGGACCAGATGCACACGTTCGGCCCGCTCGTCGGGGACGTGTGGACGGACATCCACCGCATCCGTCACAACCTGCGGCGCGATCCGCACCCCTGTCAGCTCCCCGTGGCGCTCATGGAACGGATTCTCCTGATGTGCAGCGACGAGGGGGATGTCGTGCTCGACCCCTTCATGGGGACGGGGACGACGGCGGTGGCGGCGAAACGGCTGGGCCGTCACTTCATCGGCTTCGACGTCGACCCGGAGTACGTGCGAATCGCGCGGGAGAAGTCGGCTCGGGAGACGGAGGTGAAGATCGGGGTCGCACATGTGTCGGTCTACCTGGGGCGGCTCGTCACGGTGCGGGACAAGGACTTCCCCGCCGTAGCGGGGGCGCTCGAGAAGCGCCCCATCCGCGTCCGGGAGGGGCACACCGTGGATCACGCCTTGCCCCACGCGAAGCTCGTCTCGCTGCCGGGTTGAAGGGACCCGGCCCGGCGTCCTTATTTCCCCGGCTCCCATGCCGGCGGTGTGAGTGGTCCAATCCACGTTGCGAAACTTGCGATGTCCAAGGGCGTGCTTCTCGCCCGGTGCTCCTGCGGGTGGGAGATGCCCTTTCTCGCCAACGAGTTCGCCTTGGCGGACAGCCAGGCCGTTTCTCATGTCGGGCCGAGCGGACGCGTGGAGAAGGACCCGGATGTCGTCCCGGCTCCTCCTCCTCCCCACGTCGCGCCAGGGCAGGTCGCGAGACCGGAGCTTCTGCTCCGGACCTTCACGAGGGCAAGTCGGAGGATTCGGCTTCTCCTGGTGTTCCTCACGGCGGTCACGCTCACCAACGTTGTGTTCGGGGCGCGGGAGGCTCTCGTGGGCGCGGCGAACGCCCCGGGGGTGGTCCTCCCGGTCATCGCGTGGGTTCTGCTCGTCTTCTTGGCTAGCTTCGCGTTGCTCTGGCTCTGGGTCCTGCGGGAATGAGCGTCTCGGCAGGGAGGATTGCTTCCCGCGCCCCCTCAGCGCGCCTCATCCGGGCACGTACGGTTATGGTACGCCTCGACGGCCTGTTCCAGCTCCCCAGCAGTGGTTCAGCACGACGAGCGGCCGTGGGGCCTTTGCGCATCATTCCACAGAGTGATGGGGACCCGCGTCTTGCGGGTGGAGCTCCTTGAGTCCTCGGTCCAAAGTGATGACGACGTTCCCCTTCTTGTGCCCCTGGTCCACATACCGGTGAGCCTCGGCGATCTGTTCCAACGGATACCTGCGGTCGATGACCGCTCGTAGCTTCCCCGCCTCGATGAGGTCCTTGAGGAAGACGAGGTCTTCCGTCTTCGGCTTGGTGATCCCCCCGATCATCCTCTTGCCAGCCAGGGAGGCCCAGAGCTTCCGAGCGATCGGGACCAGGGCGACCGCGCTGAGGTAGACCCCGCCCTTCTTGAGCGATCTCAGGCTCCCCAAGAACGGACCCTTGCCGACCGTGTCGAAGACGAGGTCGTACGTTGCCGGACGGGTGAAGTCCTCTCGGGTGTAGTCGATCACCTTGTCCACTCCCAGCGTTCGCACCAGGTCCAGGTTCGCGGTACTGCAGACTCCCGTGACCTCCGCTCCGAAGTGTTTGGCCAGCTGCACCGCCGCGGTCCCTACCCCTCCGGAGGCTCCATAGATGAGGGCGCGCTGCCCCCTCCGGACATTCCCCTTTCTCAGGAAGTGTAGCGCAGACAAGGCTCCGAAGGGAATCGCGGCGGCTTCCTCGAAGGTCATGTTGGCCGGTTTCATGGCGCGGAGACCTTCTCCACGCACGCAGGTGTACTCCGCATAGGTGCTGACGCCTCCGCCGAAGACCTGGTCCCCTGCTTTGAACCGTCGCACGTCCTTGCCTACCGCCTCGACGACCCCCGCCAGCTCCCCCCCGATGATGGTCCTCTTGGGTCGTGTGAGCCCGCTGAAGAGTCTCACGATGAAGGGGTCGGCCTTTCGCATACGACAGTCCCCCGAGGTCACCGTCGTCGCGTAGACTCGGATCAGAACCTCGTTGTCCTTGGGAGTCGGTTTCTCGACCTCCTTGACCTGGAGGACCTCAGGCGGCCCGTATCGTGTGTAGACGGCCGCTCTCACGGTTGTACCCTTCTCTTGCGCGATCCTGTGGGCGAGTCGTGCTTGAGGAACGTCCCGTTGTGGTACTCCTCGACGGCCTGCTCCAGCTCTCGACGGTTGTTCATTACGATGGGCCCCCACCACGCCACGGGCTCCCCGACGGGCTTCCCGGAGATCAGGAGGAACCGGAGCGGCCGGCTCCCCGCCTCGATGCGCACGCGCTCCCCGTCCCCGAAGAGGACGAGGTGCTCGGAGTCGATGCGCTCCCCTTCCACCTCGAACCGCCCTTCCCCGCCGAGCAAGTACGCGAACGCCCGGTGCCCTGGCGTCACGGGGTGGTCGAGGACGCGCCCCTCCTCGAGGCGCACGTCCAGGTACTCGGGGTCGACGACGATGTCGCGCACGGGGCCGCGGACCCCCGCCACCGTCCCGGCGATCACGCGAACCCGCACGCCCGGGGCGGGCTCGACCGCGGGGATGCGCGCCTCCTTCAGCTCGCGGTACCGGGGGTCCATCATCTTCTGCGACGCCGGCAGGTTCACCCAGAGCTGGAAGCCGCCCATCTTCCCGTCCAGGGGCTTCGGCATCTCCTGGTGGATGATCCCGCCGCCCGCGGTCATCCACTGCACGTCCCCGGGCCCGATGACGCCGGCGTTCCCCAGGGAGTCCTCGTGGTCCACGCGCCCGTCGAGCATGTAGGTGACCGTCTCGATGCCCCGGTGGGGGTGCCAGGGGAACCCCGCCACGAACTCCGCCGGGTTCTCCGAGCGGAAGTCGTCGAGGAGGAGGAAGGGGTCCAGCTTCGGGACCTCCGGGTGGCCGAAGGCGCGTCGGAGGTGGACGCCGGCGCCCTCGATCGTCTCGCGGGCAGGGAGGATTTCCTCGACGGAGCGTGGGAAAAGTTCAACCATCGTGTGTCTCAGGCCGCACGGGGCTTTATGGGTTCCTCGGGCACCGGCCCCTCCGTGGCTATTTGCTACAATGTTATAGCAAATATCGAAGAGCTTAGGCCTCGACCCAAATCCGCTCGCGCCGGTACGGCACGCCGAGTCGGCCCAGCAAGCGGGTGAGTTCCTCGGCCTCGTCCTCGCGCATCATCCAGACCGATTGACCGAGGCGCTCGACACCCGGTCGGTGGATCAGCCCTTCATACTTGTAGCGCTTCTCACCGCCCTTCGTGGTGACCGTGACGTGCCGGCCGAACAGGAACTGGTGGATTAGGCTGCACGCCGTCCGTCGCCGCGCCGCGGCATCGTAGGAGACCAGGATCCGGGGAGCCGCGGTCACTGTTTCCAGTGTCTCATTCATGTCTGCTACAACGTTATAGCAAATATGAACATTTCGGTGGGGTGGGTAAACGAAGAGAGGGGAGGCATTCCCCTCAGAGTCCAATATTTCCTGAGGACAATCTGTGCCTCGGTCGTACGGAAGTTTGCTACTATATTAGAGCAAATTCAAGGTCGCCGGCGTGGGCGCGAATCTGGGTCGGCTGCTGCTGCGTCGCGAGTCCGCCCTCGCGCTTCAGTCGCGCCTTGTTCCGGAGGGCACTCCGGACGATGAAGACCATAGAGACGCCGAAGATGAGGAGGGGGATTCCGCAGAAGATGAGGAATGGTGGATCCGCTTGCGTGTGTCCGATGATATTGACGCCGGCGCGCACGGTCACCGTCCCTGGAGCACCGCTTGCGCTGGCGTTCGAGTTGTCCACGAGGAGCACAAGGAGGTCTCTGAAAGGCGGGAGGGCGGTTTCACCGAAGTCGGTCGTGTTCTCCCTCGAGAGCCCTGAATGCACCAGCCCGGACTTGAGGAGGATCCCGCTTGCCGCATAGTCCTCATACTCCGTTGGCTCCATCCAGTAGACATCCGCTGGTCCGTTGTACAGGCGCACTGTCACGGTATCCACCGCTGCGCCGTGGAAGGAGAACGCCGCGTGGTCGCCCGGAGGAAGGGAGATGTTCGTACTGTAGTCGTCTCCGATGGAGATCGGAACATAGGTCAGACCCGCACCGGAGGCGGCCGGGACAAGGGCGACGAGAGGGATTGCGGCAGCGACGAGAACCGCCCACCTCATGGGCCGCACCGGTCTCACGCCCAGTACGGCTTCTTCAGGTGCTTGTACGCGGAGAGCACGGCGGTGACCGCCTCGCCGGCCCCGGTGACGACGCGCATGTCCTTTCCCGGGTACGTGACGATGTCGCCACAAGCGAAGATCCCGGGCACGGAGGTCCGCATGTCCGCGGTGACCTTGATCCGCCGGTCGTGCTCCACCTTCACGCCCCACCGCCGCAGCATGTCGAGGTTCGGCGCGAAGCCGACCTGGATCACCGCCTCGTCGACGTCGAGGATCGACTTGTCCAGCGTCTGGTTGTCGTAGATCACGGCCTGCTTGAGGTGGATGTCGCCGACGAACTCCGTGACCTCCGCGTTGAGGACGACGTGGATGGGCAGGCGCTCCACGGCGTGGAGGTGCTTCTCCATGGCGCGCAGGCGGTCGCGGCGGTGGACGATGGTGACCTCCCTCGCTTGGGCGGCGAGGGTGATTGCCGCCTCGAGGGCGGAGTCTCCGCCCCCGACGATCAGGATGCGCCTCTTCTTGAACGCGCGGCGGTCCTTGATGTGGTGATGGATCCCCTTCCCCTCGAACTCCGCCTCGCCGGGGATCCCGAGGCGCCCATACTCGAAGACCCCCATGCCGAGGGCGAGGACGACCGTGCGCGCCGTGTACTGCCCCTTGGCGGTCTTGATCCGGAACCCCTCCTTCACCGGCTTCACGTCGACGACGCGCTCGTGCGCGTGGAGCTTCACGCCGGCCTCGCGCGCGTGCTCCACGAAGTTCCGACCGAGGTCCTCCGCCTCGACGCCGAGGAGCCCCGGGTAGTCGTAGACGGACTTCGTGGGGTAGAGGAAGGTGAGCTGCCCGCCGAGCTCCCCCGCCTCGAAGAGGATCGTGGAGAGGGAGCGGAGGCGCGCGTAGATCCCGGCGGTGAGGCCGGCGGGCCCGCCGCCGATGATGGCGACGTCGTAGGGGGGCTGCCGGGAGGCGGGCATCCGGAACCGCGGGTAGCTTCCGGGTCTATTTGAGTCTTGGGGGGTCCGCGTCCGCAGGAGGGACTCCAGGCGCGAGGGAATCGCGCGGCGGTGGCTCGCTTCCACGCCGGGACTTGCAAGAAACAGCGGTGGCGGAACCGCATCCGCCGAACGATTGATATAGAGGAAAAAGACTGTTCCAAGAAACATATCACCCTCTTGCCCCATCTGTCGGCTATGGATGTCGAGGAGCGGGGACTGCTTGTGTGCTGCTGCGTCGAACTCTCCTGCACTGGCCTGACCCCGGAGGGATGGCTATGAGTTCCCTGGGACGCATCGCCAAGGCCGTGCTGGTCATCGTCGCCCTCGTCGCCACGGGCTTCGGCGTGATCCTGACGGCCCTCCCGCCCCGCCCGGTCGCGGACGCCGGGCCCGATGTCACGGTGGATGTGGGCGACGCCGTCGCCTTCGACGCCACGGTCACCGGGGGGCAGGCCCCCTTCGCCTACTTCTGGTACGTTCCGGAGAACGGGCTGCAGGTCACGAGTGACGTGTTCAGCCACCCCTTCTCCACGCAAGGCGTCTACCAGGTCACCCTCATCGTGCGGGATGTCCACGGTCGCTACGACCTGGACACGAGGGATGTCACCGTCCGGAACCAGAACCCGGTGGCGCGGGCGGGCCCGGACCTCACCGCCGTGGAGGACCAGGTCCTCACCTTCGACGGGGGTGCCTCTTCGGACGCCGACGACGCCCTCCCCGACGGCGCTATTGCGTGGGACTTCGCGGACGGGGGCACGGTCAACGGCCCCACGCCCACGCACGCCTTCGCCAAGGCCGCCTCCTACCCCGTCTCCCTCACCGTCACAGACGACCAGGGCGCCTTCTCCCGGGACTACGTCCTCGTCACGGTCACGAACGTCGCGCCGACGGCAATCATGAACGTTCCCACCGCGGCGTCAGAGGATTTGGCGGTGACGTTCGACGCCTCGGCCTCCACGGACTCTCCTTCCGATGAGGGCCGCCTCCTCTACGCCTGGGACTTCGGGGATGGCAGCAAGGGTGCGGGAGAGACCGCCGCGCACACGTACACGAAGGCCGACACCTACACGGTCAACCTCCACGTCACGGACGACAACGGGGCGCGGGATACGATCACCCAGACCATTCTGGTGGAGAACGTGGCCCCGGTCGCCGCCGCGGGGGCGGACCTCGTGATCGACGAGGCGGGGACAGCGAGATTCGACAGCACGGGGAGCACGGACAACGAAACGGACCAGCCCCTCCTGGAGTACGCCTGGGACCTCGACGGGGATGGGGTCCCCGACGCTGTCGGTTCCAGACCGACGAGGAACTACGATGACGACGCTTCCCTCACCGCCACGCTCACGGTCACGGACGACGACGGGGCCACCGCCTCGGACGGGCTCGCCCTCACCGTGCACAACGTCGCCCCCCTTCCCGCCATCGTCGAGGCGGTGCCGGCGGCCAGCACGATCGTCGACTTCACCTTGCGGATGGCGGGGGAGAAGTGGCACGACGCCACGATGGTCCTCCGCGAGAACGGCATGGACTACGGCACGGTCACGGTCTTCCGGAACCCCGGGGACCCCAAGGACCAGCAGACAACCCTGGAGGACGTCCTCGTCCCCCTCGGTGCCGACTTCGAGGCCGTCGTCACCTACACGCCGGAGAACGACCCCGTGAACGGCCAGCCCTGGGGGGCCAGCCCCGCCTGGGTGGTCCGTCTTCGAGCCGGGCTCGGACGGCCTGGATACGGTCTGGGACTTCGGGGAGGGGGACACCGTCTCCACGGCGTACCCGGAGGGTGCCCTCTACCCGGTCCGGATCGAGGAGAGGCCTTTCTACATCTACGTGGTGGCGGGCATCTACACCGTGCGGTTCACCGCCACGGACGACGACGGCGGCGAGGCCAGCGACACCCTGACGCTAGCGAACACCCCGGACGCAGTTTCCGTCGACGACC
>Ga0209342_10004449_pt1 | contig 14584 bp, 19 predicted proteins | sample RifCSP16_2_FD_184023 | JGI IMG/M metagenome (GOLD analysis project Ga0209342, IMG submission 184023) | Soil microbial communities from Rifle, Colorado - Rifle CSP2_sed 16_2 (SPAdes) (version 2) | ecosystem: Environmental > Terrestrial > Deep subsurface > Rock core/Sediment | place: Rifle... | reverse complement strand
AGGGGCGATCGTCCAGTGCTCATGCTGCGGGCGGGTCCAGGACCCGGAACAGCTCGACTGCTGGGAATTCGTCCCCGCGCTGCTCCGCGCCCCGAAGCCGGTGACGCACGTCATCTGCGACCTCTGTGCCGCGCTGCATTACGGCCCAGATCATCATTCATGATGTGGATCGAGCGGTCGCCGTTCAGACGGCCCGCTTCGCCCGGCGCTTGCGCTTCATGGAGAGCCGGCGCTTCCCGGCCGCGGTCGCGCGCTTCACCTTGGAGCGGTTCGCTACCTTGCGCTTGGAGCGGTTGCTGCGGGGAATGGTCATCTGGTTCCTCCGGAGGAGGGCCGAGTCTAGTCGGCCGCGAGCCAGGGTCAATGAGCAGGATCGGCGCTCAGGTCAGCCAGTCCTTCTCCCGGAGCTTCCGGGGTAGGTACTCGTCGGTGATGAAGCTGATGCCGCGCCTGGAGAGCGCCTCGAGCTCGAACTTCACGCCTGAGCGCAGCATCTCCTGGATCTCGCGCTGCCACTGCTTACCCTGGAACCATGGGTAGGCGAGCATCTGCTTGGCCCGCGAGCTGTCCTGCTCGTTCATCCTGATGGCCACGTTCGAGGGCAGCCCGTACTTTTCCTTGTCGAACGAGCTGAGGCCGATGTACCGCGCGTCGGGCACGGCCATCCGCATCGACTCGTAGGCGAGGTTGATCGATCCCTGCTTCATCACCGAGTAGATGTAGAAGCCCCAGGGATCGTTGTCGACGAGCACGTAGACCGGGAGCTTCAGCTCGCTGTGGAGGCGCTGCACGAGCCGCCGCACCCCGCGCGGCGGCTGCCCCTGCCCGGTGACGATGATGCACTTCTCCCGCTGCCAGAACCTGTCCTCGTTGAAGCGGCGCCAGACGGCGTCCTTCTCGATGAGGAGCACGTAGGTCGCCTCGTGCCTCTTGAACTGGACCACGTGGTCCTCGACGATGGACGGCACCGACCAGCCGCCCGAGCCCATGCGGCGGAGATCGATGGTGTCACCCGAGTCGCGGATGGTGACGGGGCCGACCATGGAACCGCGCCCGGTGGCGAAGAGGTGCAGCTCCTCGCGCAAGGAGTCGATGGCGACCTCCAGGTCCTCGATGATGGGGTCCGACTCCTCCTGCTCCTCGAACGTGTTCTGCTTCGTCTCGCCGAGGGTGTGCTTCGTCATGTAGTAGAGGTCGCGGATGCTCGTCGTCTTGCCCGAGTCGATGAGCTCCTTGCAGGCCTCCGAGACGAGGAACGTCTGCATGAACTTCTTGGCCATCGAGACGTTGAAGAAGTAGCGCTTCTGCCGCTGGCCTCCGAGCTCGATGAGGCGCTTGCGCTCGTTGAACCTGACGTTGGCGAGCGAGCGGATGGGGATCTCGACGAAGGGGTTGTTCCTCCCCTTCACGGCCCTGAGGACCGAGTCGGCGAGCTTCTCGATCTTCCCCACGGTCTTCTTGTCGACTTCGTCCAGTCTCGGCATGTTGGAGCAGCTCCCAAAACCCGAGCGCTACTGCGGCGAACGATCCCGGCATTCGCCGGGCAGACTCCTCCCTGCGCTCCTCGACGTGCCTTCCAGGCACGCCTGCGGTGCTCGGTCGTCGTGTGCCCGGCTCGGTGCTCGGGCTCGCTCGCCTCGCTACGCGCATGGGTTTCGAGAACTGCTCTTACTCCTGCTCCTCCGCCTCGGCCCGGCGCGGCCGCTTGCGGATCTCCTCGCTCGCTTTGTCCAGGGCGGCGTCCTCCGCCGCGAGGTCGGTCTCGGTGACCTGCTCCGCGAGGTGCATGAACTCGCGCCGGATGGGCTCGGCGCTCCGCTTGGTGATCTTGCCCAGCGACCTCGCCACCTCCTCGACGTACAGCTCGAAGATGCTGCGGCGCTGCGCCTGGTAGTCGGCGTGCTTCGTGCGGCGGATGTGCGCGGCCAGCCGACGCCCGCACTCCTGCGCCGCCAGCTGGATCTCCCTGATGATCTCGGGGTAGTGGGCCACCGCCTCCTTCGACTCGCTCGTGAATGGCACCCAGACGCTGGCGATGTGGACGAGGAGGGCCATGGGGCCGATCGGCAGCGAGCCCCTGGGCTGGCCGAGGAGGTAGTTCTTCCAGTCGGTCTTGACGACGGCCTCGGTGACGCCGCAGGCGCTGCGCTGGAAGAGGAGCGGGACCCGGTTGGCGAAGCGGAAGAGCTCGATCTGCTTGTCGGCCGGCCAGGAGCCGCCGTACGCCAGCCCCACCTCCACCTGGAAGGGGTTGCCGCGGTACACCTTGGGTGGACGGGTGACCGTGGCGATGAAGTAGTTGTGCCCCTTGATCTTCTCCACCCCCTCCTCGGGCGGCGCGTCGGGCACCGCCGGCGCCTCGGCCTTCGCCTCCTTCCCCTTGCGCGACGCCTTCTTCTTGCTCGCCTGATCGAGGTCGAGCTGCGCCTCCTCCTCCGGCCCCTCGCTCTCGATCACGTTGAGGAACGAGACGAGGCCCTTCTTCATCAGCTCGTCGCCGATGGGGGAGAGGCAGTTCGTGGGCGGCGCCATGATCTTCGTCTCGCCGATGGCCCGGTGGAGCTTCTCCGCCAGCGCCCGGTCCTCCGCCAGGTCGCGGGGTCGGACCCGCCCCTTGAACGCCGTCCGCTTCAGGATCTCGTCGGCCACCGCCGGCGAGACGCGCGAGAACGCGGCCTGCAGGAACCCCTTCACGTCGCGGCTCTTGGAGTCGGCCGCGAGCAGCATGAGCGCGCCCAGCTCCACGCCGTGCGGGTGCGGGCGGATCTCGAGCGCCTCCCTGGGCAGCTCCTCGGTCGCGCGCGGGAAGGTGAGCGGCTCCTGCTTCGGCCTGAGGTAGTGGAGCGTGGAGTGGGGATTCGCGAGCGCGGTGTGCTCGACGTAGCGGTTCACGTAGCGCTGGCCCTGCTGCCAGCTGGCCACGATCTCCAGCTCGACGCGCGTGCCGTGCTCCTGGTGCCACTCCGCGAGCTCGTCGTCGCGCGTGACGACCGGGCTGTTCTTGCGGGTGTCGATCTGGATCTCGAAGAGGTGGGCCGGCTTGCCCTTGCCTGTGCGGCTCGTCACGCGGATGGGCGCGCCGGTGGTGAGCTGGCCGTACATGGCCGCGGCGCTGATGCCGATCCCCTGCTGCCCGCGCGACTGCTTCAGGCGGTGGAACTTCGACCCGTAGAGGAGCTTGCCGAAGATCTTGGGCACCTGCGCCTTGACGATCCCGGGGCCGTTGTCCTCCACCATCACCACGAAGCGGCCCTCGCCCTTGGTCGGTTCGCCCTTGGTCGGTTCGCCTTTGGTCGGTTCGCCCTGGGCGGCCTGGTGCGCGAGGTCGCGCACCTCGATCGTGATCTCCGGCAGGATGCCCGCCTCCTCGCAGGCGTCGAGCGAGTTGTCGACCGCCTCCTTGATGGTGGTGAGGAGCGCCTTCGACGGGTTGTCGAAGCCGAGCAGGTGGCGGTTCTTGGTGAAGAACTCCGAGATGGAGATCTCGCGCTGCTTCTGCGCCATCTGCTCGGCGGTGGCGCGGCGCCTCGGCGCCGGCTTCGCGCCGGGCGCGTCGGCCTCTTCCAGTCCGTCCGCGGCGTGGGGAGGCGCGCGATCCTCCCGTTCGCGCCCGGCGTCGCGAAGCGTGGGTGGAGAGTGTACCTCCCTCGCCGGCGCCGCCACCGGCACGAGCTCGAGCTGCGCGCTCACCGCGCCCCGCCTCGCGCGCGGCGCCGCCTCCCCCTTCGCCCCCTTCGCCTTCGCCGCCATCCAGGCTCCTCCGTACCCCAGCGATATCGCCGCCTTGCGCTTTAGCACGGGAGGCGCGGGGTTGCGAGGAACCGGCCGCCCGAGCAGGCGAGCACCCGTGCGCATCCCCGCCCGGGCGTGGGAGGACGGGCGGCGGAGCGCGTCCACCGACCCCGTTTGACGTGATCGCCCGACTGGCTATGTTCCCCGCATGGCCTGGTCCGAGTCGACGCCTGTGCGCGGCATGCCGCGCGCCATGCCCGGGGCGGGGCGGAACTACCTCAAGACGGGCATGCTGATGGCCTTCCTCATCGCGGTCCTCGCCATCGGCGGGAGCGCGTGGGGCGGGTACCGGGGCATGATGCTCTTCGGCGGCATCGGCCTCCTCTTCAACTTCGCGTCCTACTGGTTCTCGGATCGCATCGCGCTCATGATGCACCGCGCGCAGCCGGTGACCCGGGAGCAGCTCCCGTCGGTCTACGCCATGGTGGAGCGGCTCACCCGCAAGGCGGGGATGCCGATGCCCAAGCTCTACGTCATCCCCGCGGAGACGCCCAACGCCTTCGCCACCGGCCGAAACCCCGCGCACGCCGCGGTGGCGGTGACCGAGGGCATCGTGCGCCTGCTCGACGAGCGCCAGCTCGAGGGCGTCCTCGCGCACGAGCTCTCGCACGTGCGCAACCGCGACATCCTCATCTCCACGATCGCCGCCGCGGTGGCGGGCCTCATCAGCTCGCTCGGCCACATGATCCAGTGGGGCGCCATGCTGGGCGGCTTCTCCCGCCGCGACGGCGAGGGCCGGGGCGGCGCCCTCGAGATGCTGGCCTGGGCCATCCTCGCCCCGATCATCGCCCTCGTCATCCAGCTCGCCGTCTCGCGCTCGCGCGAGTACGCGGCCGACGCGAGCGGGGCGGAGCTGGTGGGCGATCCCGAGCCCCTGGCCGAGGCGCTCCTCGCCCTCGAGCGCGGCAACGAGATCCGGCCCTACCAGTACGGCGGCCCGGCCACCGCGCACCTGTTCATCGTGAACCCGTTCTCGGGCGCGGGCCGCACCATGATGAACCTCTTCTCCACGCACCCGCCGATCGAGGAGCGCGTGCGCCGGCTGCGCGAGATGAGGCGCGGCGTGCGGTACGCGTAGGTCAAGAAGGGTCGGGCCTAGACGATCTCCAGGCGGTGTCGGGCGACCTGAGCCCGAGACGCGCGGCGAACGAGCCGCACCCGCCGACCGAGGATCGGCGAGAGCGCGAAGCCCTCGCGATCCGTCGTCTGGAGGACGTATGCGTCCTGCGCGCGGACCAGGACGTCGAGGCGGCTCGTCTCGCCCCGCGCGTCCACGATCCAGTACTCGGTGACGCCCGCCGCGTGGTAGAGGGCGCGGAGCTCGACCGTGTCCTTGCGCTCCGATGACGGGCTCACGACCTCGACGACGAGATCCGCGCTCCCTTCGACCTCGATCCAGTCGTCCCCGTCGGCCGTCCGCACGAGGCGGGCGCGGCCCGACTCCAGCGTCGTCCACAGCAAGCAGAGAACGTCGGGCTCACAGCTCAGCCCGGCGGGCACGTTGCTGAGCCGAGCGCGGTCCGTGAAGACAGGCCCGAGATCTCGCGCGTCGAACTCGACTTTTAGTCCAGCCCCGATGACCATCTTCGGATCACCGTGCGCGTTCAAGGACTCCGGAGTCATGTCGACCTCGACGTCGCCCGCCAGGTAGTCGACTCGACCGCGATCGGGAAAGTCCGCCGACTTGGCCCACCGCCGAAAGCCGGCGAGGCTCGCGGCGCCGAACGGCACCGAGACAGCGCGCTGAAAGATCACGCGTCCGTTCGGTACGGGGGGGACGGTTCCGATACCCAGCTCGCCCATCGCAAGCACCATCCTAGCGCGGCCGACCCGATGCGGCCACCCGAGGCAGCCTGCAGCACCCGGCGGCCAGCCCGAGGCCGACGCCGGCGCGAGCCGCTCGGGCACACTATCGGCGCAGGTCGGCCAGGCGCTCTTCCACCGCCTGGGCCTCGGCCTTGAGCTCGGCCAGGTAGGTCTCGAGCTCGGAGATCTGCTCGGCCTTGCCCCGGAACCGGCGGTGGAAGCCCCGGTGCTTGCACTCGCCGGCATGGTGTCCCACGCCGCCGCCGTCTCGACATCGGCAGCCCGAGTGGCGTTCGCAGCAGTGGCCGCCGTGATGCCCTTGGCCGCAGCGGCATTCATCGCGATGCCCTCCGCAGCGGCATTCGTGGTGCCCGTGATGTCCCTGGTGGTGCTCGTGGTGTTCGTGTCGCTCGTGGCAGTGACAGGACATGAACGGCCTCCCTTTCCGCTCCGGTGGTCGATTCTCGCGCTAGCTCGACGCTTGCTTCTCGGAGGCCTTCTACCACGCCCGGGTAGCAGGCAGGTGGGCCTTGCCGGGCGTCCCTGCAGCTCCGAGGAGGCTGCCTGCACGGGTCAGTCGAGTTCGCGCGAGTAGCGGCAGTGGGCTGGCTGGCGTGCGTCCACACCCCCGCTGTCCAGCTCCCGGGGATGCGCTGGCACAGCACTCGAACTGATTCGCACCGCCCCCCGGGGGGACATCAGCCTCAGTTGCAGCCACCGCAGTTTCCACGTATTATTTGCGGAGATCAGGTTGATGGGAGAACCGCGATGGCTCGCAAGATCAAGCTCACCCTCGAACTCTCCGAAGAGGTGAACAACTCACTCGAGGAGATCGCCGAGGAGAGCGGGACCACGAAGAGCGACGTCCTTCGCAAGGCCATCGGCCTCATCAAGGTGGCCAGCATCGAGAAGAAGAAGGGCCGCGAGCTCGGCTTCATCGACCCCAAGAGCGATAAGGTCGTGAGCCGCATTGTCGGTCTCTGACCTCCAGAAGCCCCCTGGCCCCAGCGCCGGGCCCGGACGACTGGCCTCTGGCAGCATCGACGTGAGCTCGGTCCTCGCCTCGAGCGAGGTCACCATCCGCCCCCAAGGAAGACCCCGCAGATGCGAGGCTGCGGCGGTTCAAGGACGGCGTCCGCTTCCTCATCGCCTGGGGCGTGGTGCTGGTCGTGGGTGGCGTCGCGCTCTACCTCACGCTCAGCGACCATGCCTCGCCCGACCGCGCAGCCTGGGGCAGGACCGTCCTCGCCGGTCTCCTGAGCGCACTCGGGGGATATGCGATCGGGAGAAGCGAGAGGCGGTGAAGGCCGCCGATCCCGTTGCTCCGAGCGCGTCGGTGCCACGTCTCATCCGACTTCTCGGGGATCGAAATCTGGATACACGGGATTGGTCGTCGGGGTGCGCTTGTGAAGCGCGCGCCAGAGACAGAGGTTCACCTTGCCGGTGTCGATGCGATCCAGATCTCCCTTGGAGATGAGCAGGCTCTCGATGGTCTTCATGTGCACCCTCATGACCGGCGCTTTCACCGACCATCGCGTCGAGTACCTGCGCGAACATGCACCTTGAATGGTTCGCGAACGACTGCTGCTCGAGCTGACGGGAGGCGCAGCGATCAAGTACCGATTCGATTCAGAGTTTCACCACGATAAACGAGAAATCCTCATCCACGGAATTCTGGTATGATCCAGCAAGCGAGGTCGTCATCACGCTGAAGGATCCGCTCCTGACGATCACCGTGGTAATCGGCACGGGGTGCTGCGGATTCGCGGTTGAAGCTACCACGATCGCATTGCTCGAGAGGTCTCTTACCGTGACCGTATAGTACCCGGTGCGGTCGCGCACGCACGATACGGTGGTCGTACCAACCTGAGACACAACGGAGCCGTCTGAGCCCCTCACGCGCCCCGCCACCACAAATCGTGAATCGACGTACGCCCTGGTTGCCGCGTCCCCAGCATCCATTTCGGACCTCTGCACCGCGTCCGCGCTACCAGGCACCGACGGTGGCACCGCCACCCCGCCGTTGAACGTCTGACGTGCACTCCAAGTGGAGGATCTCGTCGGCAGCCGGTCCACGTACTGCATCGTCGCCGCGTGCTCGGGCTTCGTCGGCGTGGGGACGGTCACAGGACCGGTGAAGGTGCCGCCGGTCGCGGTCACGGTACCGCCGCCCGACACGTTCAGGGCCGTACCAGCGGTCATGGAATACGCGACCGACCCGACTTGCTGGCGCGGCGTGAGGGGCATGCTGTCACCCTCGATCTCGAGTTCAAGCCACCGGCTGTTCCCGTCGAACAGATCGGGCGGGAACGGCTTCTGTGAACCCAGGAAGACGGCGTAGAAGCCATTGCTGAGCAGGACGGTCTGCTTCTCCTCCCATTTCAACGCCCCACCGACGTCCTTGTCGTAGATGCGAAAGATGACGGAGATCTGGCCTGTCTCGGCTTCAGCTCCCCTGATGAGCCGCCCCTGGTACCCCAACACCCGTGGCACGTCGACCTGCGCCATGGCCGATGCCGGCAGAAGCAGCATCGCTGCGATGAGTGCTCTCATGTCATCCCCCCTTCAGTGCTGGATGGCGTTCAGGCCGCCGATGTTCTTGTGCTCGGCGTTCGTCTCCGAGACGGCCCCGTTCACGGCAGGCGGCGTCGACTCGCCGAGCACGCCGACGTTCGTGTAGTGGCCGTTCGCCTGGAACCGACCTCCGTACGAACTGCCCGACGCGAACGCCTGGAAGACAAGGCCGGTCTCAGGCAGGGGCGCGGCCGTGACACCTTCACCCCCGGATTCGCACCCGGGCGCACTCGCGTCTATGTCGTACCACCCCGGATCGCAGGGACCTCGCCCGCAGGCGCCGCCGTCACACGTCGCCGCCGCGTGTAGCGGCGCCGGACATGCGTTGCTGCACGCGCCGCAGTTCAGCGGGTCGGACTGCGTGTCCGTGCTCCGCCCCCCACAGACGCCGTGCTCTGCGGATTGCCCGCACCCAGCGACGATCGCGAAGCCAAGACAGGCGACGACGAGTGACGCTCGCATCGGGCCCCCTCGGAGAGGTGCGTAGTACTAGTTCCTCCTTTGCCACGGTCCACACGCTTCGTCAAGGCGTTTGGACGCGTCGCCTGCTAGCGCCCCCTCTCGAAAAGTCCCAGCGCTAATGGTCCTAGTACCTTACGGGGGTACGCGAGCGAAGTTGGCAAGCGGGCGCCCTCGATGCGTGAACTAGCCGCCTCCAGGGTCCGCAGCCTCTGCCGTGAGCGCGGACGAGCGGCAGCACTGGCCCACAGGCGCCAGGGTCCAGGTTGAAGGCCGCCGGACACGTCGACGGCCGCGGGCGAGACCCTCAGTTGATCGGCGATGACTCGAGGAGCTTGGGAATGCCCGCTCAGGTACCGCCCTGGAGCCCGCGGCCATCAGCGGCCCATCGGCGCCCCGATTCTGGGGCGCGGGGCGCGAGCATTCCCCACCAATCGAATGCGGCGATCGGGCTTCATTGTCGACACGCCATCAGGGCGAAGCCGGGAGAAGCGAGGGCCCGACACGTCGTGTTTCGGGACCTCCAGTAGATCTGGCGGCCGAAGTGTAAGACAGAGAGAGAAGCAGCCCCCTGAGGCGCAGCGGAAAGCAGTCAGAGGCCGGAAGCGTGCTACAGCCTGCAAGTTGAGCCGGTCCCGGCGGTGAGCGTACCCGTCACCGTATCGTCGCCGTTGCCGACCCTGAGAGCGACCTGCCCCGAGAGGCTGGCCGGGACCGCCACGGTGCAGGTCGCGGTCAAATCGACGCACCCGCTGACGGCGCAACCCGCGTCTCCCTGACACTGCTGCACCGTAGGAGCGACCTCTAGGTCACTGCCCACGAACTCGGCCTGGCACGAAGCCCCGGAATCGTTGCACCCCCCGCAGACCGCAACGGTGATGGTCGCGTTCGCGCCCGGCGCGAGAGAGCAAGTCGCAGGGGCGGCGTCCTGCAAACGACCGGCATCCGAGCTACACGTATCACCGCACCCAGCAAGGACGAGGACAACGGCGGGGACGACGGCGAGGAGTCGCTTCATGATGACCCTCCGGTTGGTCTTCTAAGCCGAGACGATCCGCACACGGCGCTTCTTCACGGGCTCGGGGCGCTATCGCCCGACTGCGCGGGGATTCTACAGCAGCTCCTCGCCTTTGGAACTCCTGGACTTCCAGCCCGGCTCCTCCCCACGGGGGCGCCCTCGCCGCCACCGACGCCCCCACTTGCCAGCCGCTCGAGGTAGGAGCTTCAATGCGGCGCGTGCCGGACGTGGAGGTCATCGCAGTCGTGGGCTCGGGAGAGGACGCTTGCCACCTCGCGCGCGCCGCCGCGCTCGCCGGCTGCACGGTGCGGCTCCATGACCCGGACGTGGACAGCCTGCGGAGGGCACAGGACCTCATCCGGGGCGCGATCGCCTCGGCCTTCGCAGAGGGGCGGCTCACCGCCACGGACCGCCAGCGTGTGCTGGACGGCATCCTGCCTACTCCCGACCTGGACGAGGCGCTGACGCACGCGGATCTGGTCGTCGAGCTCTCGGCCCAGGCACCCGAGCGCCGCCGCTCACTCCTCTCTAGGCTCGGCCAGTCGTGCCGCGCGAGCGCGGTCCTGGCCACCTCGAGCGACGCGATCGACGAGCTCATGGACTGGGTGCCGCAGCCGGGGCGCCTCGTCGGGCTGCTCCTGCCGGCCGGCGAGGGGGCGGCGCTCTCCATCCTCGCCGGGGTCGAGACCTCGGCCTACGCGCTCGACCTCATGCAGCGCTTCGCCCGCAGGCTGGGCCGGGAGGCGGTGGTGCATAGGGCGGGGCGACAGCAGGAGGAGTCGTGATCGTGCGCGTCGATGCCCTGGGCCTTGAAGCCGCTCCTCGGGCTGCCGGAGCAGCTCTCGGACCGTGGCACCGCGACGACCCCAGTATGACAGATCGAGGGGTGATGGCGAGCGGCGGTGCCGTCGATGGCGGCGGTCCCCCTCATGCAAGGGCGTGTTATCGTTGACAGGGGATGCTCCGAGCCATGAAGCCTGACACGGATGGACTGCCCATTGTCGCGCGCTCGGCACGAGGCCTTGGAGTCCGCGTGCCGCAGGATGTCCTTAACTGGACGGTGATTTCGCGTTACCCGGACGGGGCATGTCGGTGACGATCGGCAGCATCAGCGATCTACCCCCACATCGCATTACCAGAACCCACGGTGGCGAGGGGGTCGATCCCGTGTATGAGATGCCGCGCGCTGCGGTACAGGCGGATCTGTGCGTCCGGCACGCTCCTCCCCAGCCGACCCACTGGGAGGTCTGTCCACGCGTGAGGTGCCAGCTAGCAGAATACGAGGCCGCTCTCGCGAGAACGAGACCTTCCTGGCGGAGGATCACATGAGCATCGCGCGGTATTTCCAGCTTCGGGCAGAGCTCGCAGCGGTGCGTTCGCGCCAGTTGGACACTCTCGAAGAGGACCGTCTCTTGGGGGAGATGGATGACGAATGGTGGAGCCTGACGGACGCAGAACAGCGCGAGATTCGCTCGCGGTTGGCGTCGGGAAGTCCGCCTGACGGTTCGTCGGAAGGCGGCACCTCAAGGCTGACGGGGACAGGCAGGTAGGTCTGAATACGCAGTCGAAGGATGCGCTGCGCCAGCACTCACCGAAAGCACTTATCCGACCCCAGGCGTCGCCGGAGGGTGAGGAACCCTCCCTCCCTTCCCGGAAGCACTGGCGGAGGTAGTGAAGGCGAGCGTAGGGGACGGAGCGACCGGAGGAAGAACCGTGATCGTTCGCGTCGATGCCCTGGGCCTTCTCCTCGCCGCGGAGCCGCAGCGCGTCCTCGCGGCGGAGGTGCTGGGCGGCTTCTTCGGGCAGGCGGCGCTGGGCCGCTGGTGGCTGCCCTGCGTGGAGCTCGCCGACGGCGAGGCCCCCGCCGAGGCCGCCGCCCGCGCGGTGAAGTCGCAGGTCGGCCTCGATCTCACAGATGCGGTACTGGTCGGCGCGCGGCCCCAGCAGCTCGGAGCGGCCTGGCACCTGGGGCTGGTCGTCGCGGGCGCGCTCTCCGGGGCACCCGACCCGACGCCGCCCGTCACCGGCTTCGCCCTGAAGCCGCTCATCGAGCTGCCGGAGCAGCTCGGGCCGTGGCACCGCGACGACCTCACGGTCCTCATCGCCCGCTACGAGCGCCTGTGCGCATGATGTCCGGCCTCGCCGCGCGCCTGCGCTCCGCGCTCTTCCGGCGGCTCCTCGGCGTGTCGGCCGAGGAGATCCGCTACACGTTCGAGGACGTCCGACGCGAGCTGCGCGCTGCGAGCGCCGAGATCGCCGCCCTGCGGCGCGAGGTGGACCGGCTGGCGGGGCGGGCCATGGAGGGCGACGAGGCGCCCGGCACGCGCGATCGGTGAAGTGACCGGGCGGGAGCCCCGGCCCCGACCCTCGGGCGGCACCGAGTGTCAGCCCCCGCGATGCTGCCCCGTATCGGCGGCCCTGCGCGGCTGGTCGTGCAGCCCCTCGCCCGCCGCGCTAGATGGGTGATCGCGGCGGCTTGTGCAGCCGCGCGAACGTCGTCTTGGGGGGCCGCAACGATGCCCATCCCCTTGCTCGCCATGCTCCTCGGCTCGGCACCCATCAAGGTGGGAGACCGCGCCCCCGACTTCACGCTGCCCGACACCGAGGGCGGACAGGTGACCCTCTCCAGGCTCCTCGAGAAGGGCCCGGTGATCCTCTTCTTCTTCCCCAAGGCGTTCACGCCCGGCTGAACGAAGCAGACCCACAAGCGTCGGGTCCGGTATGCCGACGTGCTGCAGAAGGGCGGGCAGGTGGTGGGTATCTCCGTGGACGCGATCGAGACCCTGCGCCGGTTCCGGAGCGAGCTCGGGGCCCCCTTCCCCATCCTCGCCGACGCGGACGGAACCGTCGCGAGCGGCTACGCGGGCCTCATGCCCGTAGTGAAATTGGCGAAGCGGGCCAACGTGGTGGTCGGGCAGGACGGGCTGGTGAAGGCGGTCGTCACCGGGAGCGACGCCGTGGACCCCTCGCCGGCGATCAGCGCCTGCCCGTCGCTAAGCGGAGGCACGTGACGTCGAGCCTCGCCCCGGTCACTGCTTCTCCCTCTCCTCCACGAGCACCCGCCGCACCACCGCCTCGCCTCCAGCCGTCGCGAGCCGCTCGCCCTCCTTCCAGTGCGCCCGCCGCAGGTAACCGAGCCCGAGCCGCCCCTCGGGCGTCTCGGCGGCGCTCGTGACGACGCCCACCTCCTTGCCTCCGGCGGAGAGCGGCGACCCCGGGCCGGTCGCCGGCGGCAGGGCCAGCTGCACCAGCCCCCGCTGGATCTGGCCCCGGAACGTCCCGCGCAGGACCACCTCCTGCCCGAGGTAGCAACCCTTGTCGAAGCGGACGGCGGTGGCGAGGAGCCCCGCCTCCATCGGCAGCCGCTCCTCGTCCACGTCGACGCCGAAGCGCGGCGCGCCGCCCAGGATCCGCAGCGCCTCGAGATCCTCGCCTTCGAGCGGAGTCGCGCCCGCCGCCACGAGCTTCGCGCGCAGCGCCTCCGCCTCCTCCGGAGCCGCGAGGAGGTCCAGCGCCGGCGCGCCCCGGCGGGGATCTGCGAAGGCCGGCGCCGAGGCCGCCTGCCGGCCGGCGAGGTCCGCCGCCCCCGGCCCGAGCACCGGGACGAGACGCCACCCGGCCGAGGCGTCCTCGATCTCCACCTCGTCCATGATGACGTACTTCGCGAGGTGCGCCCGGAGCGGCTCGGCGGAGCGCGGGTGCACGACGAGCAACACGTCCTCGGCGCGGACGAGGAGCATCCCCTCCGCCAGCACGTGCCCCTTCACGGTGAGGAACGCCGCGTGCACCGCCTCGCCCGGCGCGACGCCGTTCACCTTCTGGGTGCACATCCGGTGCAGAAAGTCCTGGCGGTCCTTGCCGGTGACGCGCAGGACCCCGGGGGATTCGACCGGCCCGACCGCCGCCGCCTCGCGCGCCGCCGCTAGCTTCTCGGAGAGGGTCATCGCCGCCGTTCATAGCCCGGCGCGGCCGCGGCGACAACGCGCGTCGACCTGCGCGGCGCGAGCTCGCCCGTTCGCGAGCTACCCCCGCTCGGTCAGGAACACGCCCGCGAGGACCATCGCGCCGCCGGTGAGGAACGGGGCCGTGAGCCGCTCGCCGTACATCGCCCAGGCGAGCATCGCCGTGAGGACCGGCGCCAGGTTCGACCAGATGGCGACGCGGCTCGCCTCCACCCGCGCCATGGCCCAGTAATAGATGAGGTACGAGACGACGCTCGTGAGGAGGACGAGGTAAGCGACGGAGAACCAGCCGACCCGGGACAGCGCCGCGATGTGGCCCAGGTCGGAGGCGGCGAGCCCCACCGGGATGTAAAGGACCGTCCCCAGGCCGAGCGAGATCCCGGAGAACGCGACCGTCCCGTACCGCTCGGCGTACACCTTCCCCAGGACGGCGTAGAAGGCCCAGGCGACCACGCCGCCCAGGATGAGCAGGTCGCCGGAGAGCGAGGCGCCGCGCAGGGTGACCGCGCCGCGCGCGCCGAGGACCACGAGCACGCCCGCGAAGGCCAAGGCGATGCCGAAGAGCTTCGCGGCCGTGGCGCGCTCGCCCAGGCGCGCTCGCGCGATGAGGAAGACGAAGACGGGGGTGAGTGCGTACAGCAGGGCGGCGTGGCCGGGCGTGGAGCGGGCGAGGCCCGCCAGGAACAGCCCCTGGTTGAGCGGCACGGCGATGATCCCTAGCCCGGCCAGGGCGAGGAGGTCGCCGCGCCGGACCCGCACGCGCCGCGCCCAGAGCAGCCCCGCGTAGACGGCACCCGCGAGCGTGAACCGCACGAGCGCCAGCTCGAACGCCGAGAGCTCGTGCAAGGCGCGCTTCGCCGCCACGTACGTCCCGGCGGCGAGGACCGTGTGGAAGAGCATGACGAGCTGGACCAAGGCGCGCCACGTCTATCACGACCCATAGGTCACTCCCCCCCGAGCCGCGCCACCGCCC
>Ga0209342_10004446_pt1 | contig 14596 bp, 11 predicted proteins | sample RifCSP16_2_FD_184023 | JGI IMG/M metagenome (GOLD analysis project Ga0209342, IMG submission 184023) | Soil microbial communities from Rifle, Colorado - Rifle CSP2_sed 16_2 (SPAdes) (version 2) | ecosystem: Environmental > Terrestrial > Deep subsurface > Rock core/Sediment | place: Rifle... | reverse complement strand
CTCCTCTTCCTCCTCCTGTCCCATGCTGGTCCAGACATCGGTGTAGACGACATCTGCATCCTTCACAGCCGCCACAGGTTCCTGCAATATCTCGATACTGGCCCCCGTCTCCTTTGCCAATATCCCTGCCCTCTCCACGATGGCCTTATCCGGCTCATATCCCCCCGGGGTTGCAATCCTGATCTTTATTCCCATCAAGGCGGCCCCCCCGATCAGGGAATGGGCCACGTTGTTTCCGTCTCCGATATAGGCCATCCGGATGCCGCAGACCCTCCCTTTCTTCTCAAGGATGGTCAGCAGATCTGAGAGGATCTGACAGGGGTGGTGCAGATCCGTCAGTCCATTGATCACAGGGATCGTTGAATATCTTGCCCACTCCTCGATCATCGGATGATCGTATGTGCGTATCACGATGGCATCCAGATACCTTGCAAAGACCTGCGCCGTATCCCGGACCTCCTCGCCCCGCCCCATCTGGATCTGGTTGGGGGAGAGGTATATGGAATGTCCGCCCAATTGAGCAATCGCCACCTCAAAGGATAGCCGCGTCCGCGTAGACTGCTTTTCGAACAACAGACCCAGGTTCTTCCCTTTGAGGGGGTGGAACTCAACCCCGCTCTTCTGCATGGACTTCAGTTCCATGGCCCTGATGAGCAGAGACTCAATCTCTTTTGTGGTGAGGTCACCTATGGACAGGAAATCTCTTTTCATCTATTGGCCCGCGATACTCGAAAAGACTTCAGACAGGATATCCATCAAGGCGTCTATGTCAATTGGATTTATATCTAACGGCGGGAGAAACCTCAATACCCTTTCCATGGTGCAGTTTATCACCACCCCTTTTTTGATACACTCCTGGACGATGTCGTCCCCTTTTATGCTTAACTCCATTCCGATCAGGAGTCCCTTTCCCCGTACATTCCTGATGATCTGAGGATACTTCTCCTTAAGGCTATTCAGCTCTTCTGTAAAATATTTCCCCATCCTCCTGCAGTTGTCCAGGAGCATCTCATCTTCTGTCAGGGTCTTTATGACCTCTATAGCGGCGGAGCATACCAGCGGGGTGCCGCCGAATGTAGAGGCATGCGTCCCCGGGGTGAATGCCTGGGCAACATGGTCCCTGGCAAGCATCGCCCCGATGGGGAGCCCGTTCCCCAACCCCTTGGCAAGGGTCATGATATCCGGCTCTATCCCAGCGTGCTGATAGGCAAAGAGTTTCCCGGTCCTTCCAAGCCCTGTCTGGACCTCGTCCAGGACCAGGAGTATCCCCTTGGCATCGCAGATCTTCCGCAGGCGTTTCAGGTAGTCCTCATCCGGGACATTGACCCCCCCTTCACCCTGTATGGGTTCCACCAGGATTGCTGCGGTTTTGTCCGTGATCGCCTTCTCTACCGCATCAGCGTCGTTATAGGGGACATAGGAGAACCCCGGAACAAGCGGCTCGAATCCCTTGTGAAACCTCTCCTGGCCGGTCGCCGTGATAGTGGCCATTGTCCGCCCGTGAAAAGAATTATAGGCCGTGATGATCTCGTAACGTCCATTCCCCTTATCGCTTGAATATTTTCTGACCAGTTTGATGGCGGCCTCGTTTGCCTCAGCCCCGCTGTTGCAGAAGAACACCTTGTCTGCAAAGGAATTTTCCACCAGAAGCCTGGCCAGATTAATCTGGGGTTCGGTATAGAACAGATTGGAGGTGTGGACGAGCCTCTGGGCCTGCTTCTGAAAGGCCACGGTCACCCTCGGATTACAGTGCCCCAGGTTATTTACCGCAAGGCCGCTCACAAAGTCTATGTACTCCTTGCCGTCCCTGTCATAAATACGATTCCCCCTTCCCTTAACAATCAGGAGGGGAAGCCTTTTATAGGTATTCATGATATATTTTTTGGACTCTTCAAGGATATCGTTCACAGTCATCCGAAAATTCCCCAGATTAAAGGTTTATTCATAGCATGAATGGCTTAGAAAATCAATGAAAAAGATAAAATAAGGTGTTAATGAGTATAGTTATTTTTTTGATGGTGGATTAGGGGAAATGTCCGGTTTTAAGATGTCCTACTCATACCTCAACGCATCTATAGGCTCAAGCAGTGAGGCCTTGTACGCAGGGTAGAATCCGAAGAATATTCCTACCACGCCGGAGAAGCCGAAGGCGAGGAGGATTGAGGATGACGACACGACCGTGGGCCAGCCTGCAAGACTGGATAGTATGCTTGAACCGAAGACGCCGATAATGATGCCTGTGATGCCGCCGATTAATGATAGTGTGAGGGCCTCCAGAATGAACTGGAGTCTTATGTCCCATGTCTTTGCCCCGATTGCCATTCGTATCCCTATCTCTCTTGTCCTTTCGGTAACAGAGACGAGCATGATGTTCATGATACCAATGCCGCCGACAAGGAGGGAGACGGATGCTATTGCCCCTAAGAGTAAGGCCATCACCTTTGATGACTGTTCCGCAGCCTGCATGAACTGGGTAAGGTTTCTGACTGTAAAATCACTTTCCTGCCTCTGACCGATATGGTGCCTCTGTCTGAGCAGGTTATTTACCTGTTCTTCTGCCGACCCCAGGTCCCCTGTGCTTTTTGCCTGTACCATAATGATCCTCACCATTCCCGGAAAAGACGTCCCAAAAAGCCTCTTCTGTGCCGTTGTCACGGGGATATAGATGGTATCGTCCTGGTCCTGGCCATTTGGTGTCTGGCCCTTGGCGGCAAGGACTCCTAATACTGTAAATGGCACCTTCTTGATTCTGATAATCTGACCCACAGGTTCTTCATCCCCGAACAGGTTGTCTACTACGGTCTGTCCCAAAAGGGCTACTTTTGCAGCGCTTCTTACATCCTGTGCAGTAAATGACCTGCCGGCTGCAAGCGGCCAGTCCCGCACTATCAGCATACCCGGTGTTGTTCCTACCACACCGGTTGACCAGTTCTGATGGCCATAAATAACCTGTGCAACCCCGTTTAGAACAGGCGCTGCTTCCGATACAGCAGGGCATTCTTTTACAATGGCCTCTGCATCCCCCATGCTGAGGGTAGGTTGTGTGCCTGCGCCCATCCTGGCCCCTCCTGATGTAGTTGCCCCGGGAAGGACCATGAGGAGGTTACTTCCCATACTCGAGATCTGCTCTGCTATCTTCCTGCTCGCCCCTGTGCCTACAGCGAGCATGGCAATAACCGCGCTGACTCCGATAATAATTCCGAGCATGGTAAGGGCGGAGCGAACCTTATTCACCATAAGCGCCCTGAATGATATTTTTATTGTGGAAGGTATGTTAATCATGATTTCGTTACTTCCTCATTACTGACAATACGGCCGTCAACAAATCTTATCATCCTTCTGCTGAAGGCTGCTATGTCAGACTCATGGGTGACAAGTATTACAGTAATGGACGATTCTGTATTCAGTTTTAGCAGAAGTCCCATAATCTCCGAGCTCGTCTTTGTGTCGAGGTTGCCTGTTGGCTCATCCGCAAGTATGATAGGTGCGCCGTTAACAAGCGCCCTCGCGATAGCGACCCTCTGCTGCTGGCCGCCTGAGAGCTGATTGGGACGATGATTCTCCCTCCCCTCAAGACCCATACTCCTGAGCGCTGCCATTGCCCGCTGTCTCCTGTCTTTTGCAGGGAGGCCGTCATAGAGCATCGGGAGCTCAACATTCTCAATGGCGGATGCCCTTGGGAGCAGGTTGAATCCCTGGAATACAAAGCCTATCTTTTTGTTCCTTATGCCTGCAAGTTCATCTCTGGAAAGACCGCCTATATTAATCCCCTCCAGCATATAATGGCCATTAGTCGGTTTATCAAGACAGCCGAGGATATTCATAAAGGTAGATTTGCCTGAGCCGGATGGCCCCATGATGGCGGCAAACTCACCCCTTTCAATATTGAGAGAGACATTGTTGAGCGCTTTGAGTTCAATGTCCCCTAACTTATACACCTTTGTAACTTCCCGTACCTCTAATAGTGCCATTTTTAGAAAAACCTTGGTCCGCCGGGGGCAGACTGCTGCCTGGGTTTTGTGAGAGATTCTACTATGAGTTCCACGTTCTCCTTTACCTCTCCCTCAATAAGTTCTGTATCACTCCCGTCACTTATGCCTATTTTTACCCTAATGCGTCTTGGTTTGTCCTTTTCTATGATCCAGACGCCCGGTCCCCTCTCTTTTGAGTTATCTCTCTCTATGTCTGCGGGTTTGAATCTTAAAGCAGCATTAGGTATCTTTAAAATATCCTTCTTTACCGCCGTTATAACCGAGACATTTGCAGTCATTCCCGGTTTAAGTTTAAGCCCTGAATTATCCACCTTGATTACCACGTCATAGGTGACCACATTCTGGACTGTGATGGGGGCGTTTCTGATCTGCCAGACCTCCCCCCTGAATGTTGTGTCGGGATAGGCGTCTACAGTGAATTCCACGTTCTGTCCTACGATTATCTTGCCTATGTCCGCCTCATCCACATTTGTGTCAATCTGCATCTTTGTTAAATCACGGGCAATGGTGAACAGTGTCGGAGTCTGAAAACTTGCCGCCACCGTCTGCCCCACATCAACATTACGTGAAACAATAATTCCATCCACAGGTGAGAGTATGCTTGTGTATGTAAGATTTGTCCCGGTAAGCTTCAGCGCGGCCTCTGCCTGTGCAATCTGGGCATCTGTTACAGTCAACTGGGCCTTTGCTGTCTCATAATTTGTTTCTGCTGTATCAAGCTCGCTCTTTGAAATAAGATTTCTTGAGAAGAGTTCCCTGTTCCTGTCCACTGTCCTTTTTGCATCGGTAAGCGCTGCTGCGGCCTTCTCCTTATTCGCCTTGGCAGAAAGGAGGTTTGCCCCCGACTGTTCCACCTGTGCATCAAAGAGGGCAGGGTCTATCTGTGCAATGACTTGCCCCTTTTTTACAGGGGAGTTGAAATCAACGTATATTTGCTTGATCGTCCCTGAGACCTGAGTCCCTACAAGGACGGTGGTCACCGCGTTTACAGTACCTGTAGCATTAACAGTTTCCTTTATCTCCCCGCTGGAGACCCTGGCGGTTCTGAACTGTACTTTATTTCCCTTATTCCTGAATAGAAAAAATACAATCAGTCCGGCAATTACAATAAGTACGATGCCAGTCAATATCTTTTTCATCTTACCCCCATAGCCTTCCCGAGGCTTGCCTGTGCAATCTTATAGTCATACAATGCCTGTATATAATCTCTTTTAGCATTGCTTAATGCCACCTCTGCATCAGTAACCTCGATAGGGTTTCCAACACCCGCCGTATATCTGCCATTTGCGATCTCAAAGTTTTCCTCTGCCTGTTTTACCGTAAGTTCTGCCGCAGGGATCCTCTCTTCCGCCTCTTTGAGATTCAAGTATGCCTGCTGTACGTCAAGGAATACATTCTGTCTTAATAACTCTTCATTTGCCTTTAAGACATCAAGGTTTGCCCTTGACTCCTCCACCTGATATTTTGTCAGGAAGCCGCTGAATATGGGGAACGATAGTGTCGCCCCGACATTCCAGCCATGATCAAGGGGGAAGGTTTCCCCTGACCAGTTATAAGAGGCATTGCCTGTCAGTGCAGGGTAGTAGCCTTTCTTTGCAAGCTCAACTGAGTTCTCAGCGGCTGTTGTTTTTGTAAGGATGGATTTTATGTCGTGTCTGTTTTTGAATGCCGCTGACAGCGCATCTTCAAAGGCCGTTTCATATTTCTGAAATGAGAGATTATCCTCGATGTCATATTCAGGCGCATTAGGGATACCCATTGTATTGTTGAGGTTCACAATGGTTATCCTACCGGCGTTTTCAGCCTTTATCAGACTCAGCTTTGCATTGCTCAGGTCTACTTCTGCCTTTGTAACATCAAACTTCGGTTTTGTGCCGACATCGTAAAATCCCTTAGCCTGTTCAAGCCTCTGCTGGAATTGTTTGACTGTCTCAGCCGCAACATCCCTGTTTCTCCTGGCCTGCAACACCCCGTAATAGGCCTGCCTTACATTGAAGGCTATCTGATCTGATATATTTTCAAGGTCTGAACGTGAGGATTCGAGATTCAAATCCTGTATCTTTACCTGCCCGGGGGTCTTCCCAAAATCATAGATATTCTGACTAAGTGAGACACTGCTTAAATACTGGTCAAAGACATCAGATGAGGTTTGGGAGACAGGCACGGAGGAACCGGCAGCGCCGCTGGTAAGGGAAGAGGTCTTTCTGTAACCGGCTGTCAGGTTTACCTGGGGATAGTAATTTGCTTCTGCCTGTCCAGTCCTGCTCTGATTGAGGCTCACATTATTCTTCGCAGCGATTATACCCGGATGATTTTTAAGGGCTATGCCGATGCATCTGTCTAAGTTGAGCAATTCACCCTTTTTTATTACATCCTCTGCCCGGCTTTCAAAAGGAATAAATAAAATTACGAATAAGATGACTAACAATCCGGGAATAACAAGTCTCTTCATATCTTATCTCCTATGCTCATCGTATTTTTTTTGCCGCGCCATCTACTCAATTTTTCCTGGAAGCTTTCCATATAGAAATAAAAAACAGGGGTTACATACAGTGTAAGGACCTGCGAAACAAGGAGACCGCCGACCACGGCGAGTCCCAGAGGCCGCCGTGCTTCAGCCCCTGCACCAAATCCGAGGGCTATAGGGAGTGTCCCCATAAGGGCTGCCATGGTAGTCATCATGATAGGGCGAAACCTTATGACACATCCCTCGTAGATGGCATCCATTGGGCTCTTCCCTTCGTTTCTCTGGGCAGCGAGGGCAAAATCTACCATCATTATACCATTCTTTTTTACAATGCCAATCAGCATGATGATGCCGACAAATGCATAGATGTTAAGGTCCATATGAAATAACCTGAGGGTCAGTAAAGCCCCGACACCGGCAGATGGGAGGCCTGAAAGAATGGTGAGGGGATGAATAAAACTTTCGTATAGGATTCCCAGTATTATGTAAATTACAAGGATGGCCATGAGCAAAATAAGCCACAGCCCCTGCAGTGACGATTGAAACGCCTGGGCAGCGCCCTGAAAACTGGTACTGATTGTCCCCGGAAGTACAGCGCTTGCAAGCTTGTCAACATCTGCCACTGCCTCTCCAAGAGATACACCCGGCCTCAGGTTGAAGGAGACAGTAACAGCCGGAAGCTGTCCCAGATGGTTCACAGAAAGGGGACCTACGTTCTGACTCAGATTCACGACAGTACTTAAAGGAACAAGTTTTCCCGCGGCTGATCGAACATAGAGCATGGATAAGGCAGAAGGGTCTCTCTGGTACTGAGGTTCGACTTCCAGTATAACCTTATACTGATTGCCGGGCGCATATATAGTAGATACCTGTTGTGCGCCATATGCATAGCTGAGCGCACTTTCTATCTGCTGAGCCGTAATGCCGAGCGCGGAGGCCTTATCCCTGTCAATATCAACATTTACCTGCGGGTTATTGATCTGTAAATCGCTGGTCACATCCTGCAGCTTAGGCATGGTGCGCATCTTGGATTCAAGTTCAGAGGCATATTTATAAAGTTCCTTTGTATCAGGACTCTGTAATGTAAATTGGTACTGACTCTTTGTAAGCTGTCCCCCGATACGGATGGGCGGAAGGTTCTGCATGAACATGCGGATTCCGGTGATTTGAGCTGTCTTTTTCCGAAGTTGCTGGATAATCTCGTCTGCACTCAGATGGCGCTCTGAGCGGGGTTTTAAGCGCATGAAGATACGGCCTGAATTGTTTGCAACACTGGCCCCGCCCGCCCCGACACCTGACATAAATGCATCCACATTAGGGTCTTTTCGTACAACAGAGGCCAGCATCTTCTGATGTTCCACCATCGAGTCATAGGAAATACCCTGCTGGGCCTCCGTAAATGCAAATATCTGCCCCGTATCTTCACTTGGAAGGAAGCCTTTCGGTGTAACGGCAAACAAATAGAGGGTTGCGAGCAGCGTGATGCCGGTGACCGCCATAGTAGTCCGTCTGTATCTTAAAACGCCTTTGAGACTCCTTTCATATATATGGAGCATGCCGTCAAAGAATCGCTCCATTATTATGTAGATACGCGAGTGCTTCACTGCCCCGGCCGGCTTGAGAAATCTGCTGCATAGCATCGGTGTCAGGCTTAAAGAGACAAAACCGGATACCAGAATTGCCGCTCCGATAGTCACAGCGAACTCATTGAGTAAACGCCCGAGGATTCCACCCATGAAGAGTACAGGTATAAAGACTGCGACAAGGGAAAGGGTCATGGATAAAATGGTGAATCCTATCTCTTTAGAACCGTTAAGCGCCGCCTGCAAGGCACTCTCACCTTTTTCCATATGCCGGACAATATTTTCCAGCATGACAATGGCATCATCTACTACAAACCCTACGGCAAGTATCAGCGCCATTAATGACAGGTTGTCAAGGCTGTATCCCAGCATATACATAATGGCAAAGGTGAATATAATAGACATGGGGAGGGCCAGACTGGGAATTATTGTGGCATAGAGGTTACGCAGAAAAAGGAATATCACAAGGACTACAAGAAATACTGCAAGCAGCAGGGTGAATTTAACATCATTAACCGATTCACGGATTGATACGGAACGGTCGTAGATGATGTCAAGTTTAACCGCTGCAGGCATTTGCGCTCGGAAAGTCGGGAGTAGTTTCTTTATCGCATCCACTACCTCTACGGTATTAGTGCCGGGCTGACGCTGGACAGCAAGGACAATAGCACGGTCATCGTTATACCAGTTTGCTACCTTATCGCTTTCAGTACTGTCAATAACCCTGCCAATTTCCTCAAGGCGTACAGGGGAACCATTACGATAAGATACAATCAGGGGACGATAGGATGCGGCCTCATAGAGCTGGCCGGTAGCCTGTATAGTAAATGCCTGGTTTTTTCCGTACAATGTCCCTGTCGGCAGATTTACGTTTCCTTTCTGAACTGCACTCGCTGCTTCATCTATTCCAATACCCTGTGAGGAAAGTGCCTTTGGGTCAAGCTGGACCCTTACAGCATATTTCTGAGAACCAAAAATCTGGACCTGTGCCACTCCGCTTATTGTCGAGATACGCTGGGCTATGAATGTATCCGCATATTCGTTTACCGTGGACAGAGGAAGGGTGGGAGAACTGAGTGCAAGGTATATGACAGGCTGGTCAGCAGGATTGACCTTCTGATAAGAAGGGGGTGACGGCATGCCCGCCGGAAGCTGGCGCCCGGCTTTGGAAATCATCGCCTGGACATCCTGGGCAGCAGCATCTATATTCCGGCTCAGGTTAAACTGTATGGTAATCTGTGTATTCCCAAGCCCGCTGGTCGAGCTCATGGAATCGAGTCCTGCTATTGTAGAGAACTGCCGTTCGAGGGGAAGGGCAACAGCAGAGGCCATAGTCTCCGGGCTGGCCCCCGGAAGAGTGGCTGTCACTAAAATTGTCGGGAAGTCAACATTCGGCAGGTCGCTCACAGGAAGTTTCCCATATCCCATAACGCCAAACAAGAGTATGGCAAGCATGACGAGTGTCGTCATAATCGGCCTGCGGATAAATATCTCTGATATGTTCATTAGTTATCGCTGTGATTACTGCTTTTAATTTCAACCTTAGCGCCCGGGATTAACCGGAGTTGTCCGTCGGTTACTACCTTTTCACCCGCATTAAGACCCTTTTCAATAACTGTTTCATCATCAAGTATCCTTGACACGACTATATTGCGGTATTCGACGGTGAGATCACTTTTGACAACAAAGACATACTGACCGCTCTGTCCGGTCTGAACTGCCTTAGAAGGAACCACAATTGCATTGGGCTGTGCAGCAAGCGTCATAACCACGTTTACATATTGTCCGGGCCAGAGCTGCTTTTCCTTGTTGGCAAAGGTTGCCTTAAGCCTTATTGTCCCCGTGGTTCTGTCTACTGCGTTGTCAATAAAGGTTAACAAACCTTCTGCAGGATGGTCATCATCCTTTGACAGGGCAGCCTCTACCTTTGCCCTCCCGAGCAATTTATACTTTTTTATTTCTGGCAGGTATCTCTCAGGTATGGAAAAGCTGACATAGATAGGTTGAATCTGGTTTATGACGACCATCGGATTGTCCGCATTGGCCTTTATAAGATTACCCTGATTTACTATAAGGCTCCCTGTACGGCCTGTAATCGGGGCGTAAATGGAGCAGTATTTCAACTGCAAACGTGCATTTTCGACCATTGCCTTATCTGCATTTACAGTAGCCTCAAGGGCAGCGGCATTGGTTCTGACCTGGTCATATTGCTGCCTGGCAACATAGCCCTTTCTTACAAGCTCCTCATAGCGCCGGACATCCTGACGGGCATTTTCTATCTGAACGCTATCCCTTGCAAGGATTGCCTCTGCCTGCCTGAGAGCAGCTTCATATGGGCGTGTATCAATTGTGAATAGAAGGCCTCCTTTGCTTACATCCTGCCCTTCTTTAAAAGAAACCTGAGTCAGTTCCCCTCCTGTCTGTGCCTTAATCCCTACTGTGGAATAGGCCTCAACAGTACCTATGGCGCTGATCTGAACAGGCACATTCTTTTGAACCGCCTTGTCTGCGGTTACCGGCACCACATCGGCCTTCATGTGCTGTTCCGGTTTTCCACCCGAACAGGCCGCAAGGAATACCGTTACTGAAACGAATATTATTAGGGAAAAATAATTAGTCTCACTCCTGATAATGGGTGAATCTATTTTTATTGACATTCGTATCTCCTGATACTGTTAATGAGGGGGGAGGGGGTTCTTCAATAGTCCATTGAGTATAAGGCTGCTGCAGTCCTCAGCGGAAAATAAGGCATCCGGCTCTACGATGAGGGAAAGGATGAATCCCCTCACTACACAGAAGATAATCTTTGAAGTCTCTTTAACATTACATTCCCTGAATTCCCCTGTTGTTATGCCTCTAAGGATAATCCCTTCAATAATGCCCTTCTGCCGCCTGAAAAACCTTCTCTTTATATCTATCCCGAAAGTAAATTTATGCTCCCTCCCCTGAATGAGGATAAGCCCCCTGTGTTTCTTCGCATTGTTAAAGTAAAGGGATATAAACAGATTCAATGCCTCAGCAGATGACATTGAATTGCTGAGTGCCACGCTCACCTTCTTAGTGAAGTCAGCGAGCGATTCTTTAATGAGGGTGAGATAGAGGTCTTCTTTGTTATCAAAATAGAGGTAAAGGCCGCCGACACTTATATCCGCCGCCTTCGCAATCATCCTCATGCTTGTGCCCTTGTACCCATGCTCTGAGAATACGTGGACAGCCGTATTGCTGATATTCTTTTTTGACTCTGTTCCTGAACGTTTGTTCATATGAATACTTGTTCAGTATAATCGTAAAAAATATCTGTGTCAATAGCTCAAAGTTACCCAAATCCACCCCCATGCCGCATTCTCACCAAAATCACCTGATGGAAGTTTCCCTCCGGCAAGATCACTCTTCATCACACTGTGTGCCTCCTCACTGGAAAGATAAAACGGGGTGTGTCATAATACCTTCACCTCCTTGGTGATAGATTGTTAATCGCAAATTCATTCTATCAGGCCGCAAAGGTAATGTCCTTACTCCTGGGTACCATCGCCTCGGTCTCCCTCCTCAATCCCATCGAGGCGCTGAGGTATGAGTAGCACAATAGGAAACAAAGGTTTGACGAGACAAAATAAAAGGTTCTTCGGTTTTGGCCGGAACGTATTTGTCAGCGGGCTTGTAAGTTTCTTCATGGATATGAGCTCAGAGATGATCTATCCGCTCGTCCCCCTTTTCCTTGCAAACACCCTCGGTGTCAGCAAGTCTGCAATTGGCCTCATTGAAGGGATTTCAGAGTCTACGGCCAGTATTTTAAAGGTTTTTTCAGGTTACCTCTCAGACAGGATAGGGAACCGCAAGTGGCTTATGGCAGCAGGTTATGGCCTTTCGACCCTTACCAGGCCCATCGTTGCCCTCGCTACAAGCTGGCATCAGGTCTTTGCCTTCAGATTCTTTGACAGGTTCGGGAAGGGTATCCGCGGCGCCCCGCGCGATGCCCTCATTGCAGAATCGACAGAGAAGGCGTTCCTCGGCAGGGCCTTCAGCTTCCACCGTTCATTGGATACAATGGGGGCCGTAGCAGGTCCTGCCCTCGCCTTTTTCCTGCTGGGAATATTCTCAAATAACTACCGCACGATATTCTGGCTCTCTATCATACCAGGTATCATTGCCGTCCTCCTGATTATCTTTTTCATCAGGGAGACAAAGAACCCAACAGCCGCGCATTCCAAAAGACCTAAACTTACCCTCAGGCATTTTGATTGGAGGTTCAAATTCTTTGTCCTCATTGCAACCCTGTTTGCCGTAGGAAATTCGAGTGATGTATTCCTGATCCTCAGGGCCGAACAGAAAGGGATTCCGGACATTATGATCCCTGTTGTATACCTTTTCTTCAACCTCGTATACTCCATATCCGCCATCCCCGCGGGTATCGCGGCAGACCGATTCGGAAAGAAGAGGGTGATCCTTACCGGATTTGTCCTGTTTGCCATCCTTTATTACGGATTTGCCGTTGCGGCTGATGCTACAGCCATCTGGATACTTTTCGGTTTTTATGGTGTCTTTATGGGGCTTACAGAGGGTGTACAGAAGGCCTTTCTTGCGACCATCCTACCGCAAGAATTTAAAGCAACAGCATTCGGGGTCTATAACACAATAGTCGGGATTGCCATGTTCCCGGCAAGCCTTATCGGAGGCTGGCTCTGGGACCATGTCTCCCCGTCTGCGACGTTCTACTTCGGGACGATAACGGCCAGTCTGTCTGCGGCGTTATTCATTGTATTCATTGCAGTGGTCGGGAGGGGAGATTTGCGTTAACCCCCTTTGTTTTACCTGTTCAGGTCGGTAACATCTACGGATGTCATCCATCTCAACCCAGGCTCTGATTTTGCAAGTCCTGAATTTGGTACAACATACCGATTGTTAACTGATATGTCTGGATTGCAAAAGTTCAGAAGTCTAATCATACTCATTTTTATGTTGGCTGCCGTATGTGGCAGTGGAGTCGGTGGGACGACCTCTGCCCTCGCAGATCACCACCCTTACGATAACCATAAGATTAATAAGGAGGTACTAAACGAAATAAAAAGGGCCAGATTAACCGGACGCTACGGTGATCTTACGAACAAACCCGTAGTTTGTGATTGTGAAGACAGGAATAATGACCAAATCACCCAGATTGTAATACATTCAACCCATGTGGGTTCCTCGTTCCCAAAAGTAGTCAATAATTCCCTTACAAATTGCGCCTTTGCTCATTACTATATTGACCGGGACGGGACAGTCATCCAGCGTTTCAAAGATTTACGGGTAGCGCCCCATACCCGGTCCATTGATAATGCCGTGAATCAATCCTCAATCGGGATTGAGATGTATTCAACCACGACTCAGGAAAAATCTCGCGAACCTTTCACGCTAAAGCAACAACAAGCATTAGTATCATTGGCGGCAAGATTAGTAAATACCTACCATATCCGTGTAGATCGGATATTCAGACATGCCGAATATTCCCCCCTTGTAGACTGTTCAACAATACCAAAAAGCTACAATGGAAATTGCCATGAGTACATAAATGATCACCGGGATCCCTATGGATGGACCGATAAAGATTGGAAAAAATTCCAGGACAGGCTCCGGTCTTTCGGGGTTAAATAGGATATATCGAGGGATACTTCCCACTGACATTCATGCCGAATATAGAATCTCTGAGATAACGGCGACTTCAAAATCCAGCACGTTTTTTTCGGACATATTGCACTTGACAAAAGCAAATCCATGTTGTATTTTCATTACAACACTCTATTGTGGAAATGGGGGGCGTGTAAGATGTCAACAAAATTAACATTTGGTGAGTTTTTTAAGCAAAAGAGAATCGGTCTGAAAAAGACCCTGCGTCAGTTCTGCGCCGAAAACAAGCTTGACCCCGGTAATATCAGCAAACTGGAAAGGGGCCTTATGGCGCCGCCGCAGGGAAGCAAGAAACTTGAGGAATATGCTGGTTACCTGCACATAAAAAAAGGAACCGATGACTGGTACACGTTTTTTGATCTTGCCCTCATTGAATCCGGACGGATACCTGAAGAGCTACTCGAAGATGAGGCTGTTGCCGCAAGCTTGCCTATTCTGTTCAGGACACTGCGGGGTAAGAAAATCTCAGAGAAAAAACTCGACGAGCTGGTCCAGTTGATCCGCACGGCATAGTCTATGGCAAAAATCCCCATCTACACTTCCAGTGACCTAAAAAACATCTATGCTGACGAGTACGTGTACACGAACTATCTTAACCGTTACCGGTTCACCCTTGCCCATGAAATCGGACATATCGTTTTGCACGGGAATTTGTACAGAGTGAATCGATTCTCTTCAATAGCCGAATGGAAGGAATTCATCAACTCCATGACGGAAGAAGAACATGGCTGGCTTGAGTATCAGGGATACGCCTTTGCCGCTCTGATCCTTGTCCCTCGGGTAAATTTGACAAAGCATACCAACGAATGGGTCAAGAGAATAAAAGGCAAGGATATTTCCATAGAAAAGAATTGGGATTTTGCCTGGGAGTTGATCACCGAGCATTTGGG
>Ga0209342_10004445_pt1 | contig 14598 bp, 10 predicted proteins | sample RifCSP16_2_FD_184023 | JGI IMG/M metagenome (GOLD analysis project Ga0209342, IMG submission 184023) | Soil microbial communities from Rifle, Colorado - Rifle CSP2_sed 16_2 (SPAdes) (version 2) | ecosystem: Environmental > Terrestrial > Deep subsurface > Rock core/Sediment | place: Rifle... | reverse complement strand
GGGGGGGGCGTGAAATTCAACATGGTTCCCATCCGCGGCGGCACCTTTCTGATGGGCAGCCCCGCGGACGAAGAAGACCGCTCAGACGAGGAAGGTCCCCGGCGCAAAGTGGTCATCGACCCGTTCTGGATGGGCAAATGCGAGGTAACGTGGGAAGAATACGAACAATGGGGAATGGAGCTGGACCTGACTCAACGGGACAAAGCCAAGTACCGGTCCAATCCCTACGACAAACTGGCCGACGCCGTTGCCCGGCCGAGCAAACCGTATAGCGACATGACTTTCGGGATGGGCCGCAAGGATTGCCCGGCGATCTGCATGACGCAACTGGCCGCGAAGATGTACTGCAAGTGGCTCACGGCGAAGACGGGCCGCTACTATCGACTGCCGACCGAGGCCGAGTGGGAGTACGCATGCCGGGCCGGCACGAAGACGGCCTATTCGTTTGGCGACGATCCCGACAAGTTGGACGACTACGGCTGGTATTACGACAACGCCGATGAGAAATATCAAAAGGTGGGCCGCAAGAAGCCGAATCCCTGGGGCTTGCATGACATGCACGGCAACGTGGCCGAATGGGTGCTCGATCAGTTCATGCCCTACAAGAAGGCGGCGGGCATGGTTGTCAATCCGTTGGTCAAACCCAAGTCGCTCTATCCCCGTTGCGTGCGGGGCGGCTCGTGGGACGACGATCCCGAGGACCTGCGAAGCGCCGCCCGGCGCGGCTCGGAACAAGAGTGGAGCATGCAGGACCCGCAGATTCCACAGAGCATCTGGTATCATACGGACGCAACGTTCGTCGGCTTCCGGGTCGTTCGCCCGTTGAAACGCCCCACCGCCGAGCAAGCGAGATGCTCCGAGAGTACCAGGAGGCACAAGCGGGTAGGAAGTAGTTGGTAGTCGGTAGGCAGAGAACGGAACGTTACGAAACATCACGTTAATAGCCCCAGGGCGGAAGCCGGGGAAACCATCTCCATTTCCCAAATCACGCGCCGGAGATTCTCCTTCCATGACCGAACCTAACCACACGTCCCGGCGCAGTTTTCTGAAGCGATCCGGCGGCATCGTGGCGGCGACCACCCTGGGGGCCCATCTGGGCGTCGCCCGGTCGGCCCATGCCTCGGGCAGCGACATGATCAAGCTTGGTCTGATCGGCTGCGGCAAGCGGGGCCGCGGGGCAGTGGCCGACTGTCTGGCCGCCGACAAAAATATCAAACTTGTCGCCGTGGCCGACGCCTTCGAGGACATGATCACCCCGGGAATCCGTATTTTGTCCCAGGCCCGACCAGGCCAGGTCGATGTTAAGCCGGACCGGATTTTCGTGGGGCTCGACGCTTATCGCAAGGTTCTCGCCAGTGACGTGGATCTCGTGTTGCTCGCCTCGCCGCCCGGTTTTCGACCCTATCACTATCGGGCAGCGGTCGAGGCGGGCAAGCACATCTTCATGGAAAAACCGTGTTGCGTCGACGCGCCCGGGTATCGCTCGCTGCTTGAGTCCAACAAACTGGCCGAAGAGAAGAATCTCAAGGTGGGCGTTGGTTTCCAGCGGCGTCACCAGCAGCATTATCGTGAAATCGTCGAACGAATCCGCAACGGCCAATTTGGCGACATTCAGTTTTTCCGGGCCTACTTCAACACCGCCGGCGTGTGGAGCCGCCCACGCACGCCGGACCAGACCGAAATGGAATACCAGATCCGCAACTGGTACTATTTCGTTTGGCTCTCGGGCGACCACATCGTCGAGCAGCACGTCCACAACCTCGACGTGGCCAACTGGATCCGCGGCGCCCATCCGGTCGAGGCCCAGGGCATGGGCGGGCGCGAGGTCCGCAAGTTTGGCCCTCGCGGCGACTTCGGCCACATCTACGACCATCACAGCGTGGAATTCACCTACGCCGACGGGACGAAGCTGTTCAGCCAGTGCCGCCACATTCCCGGCTGCTGGCAAACCGCCTCGGAACACACCCACACCGCCCAGGGCTACGTCAGCACCGACGAGCGTGGCTACATGATTTACGGTCCCGACGGCAAGCGAATCAGCCGGTCGCGTGCCAAGGGTCGCCGATCCTACGACCAGGAACACGTCGATCTGATCGACGCGATTCGCAACGACAAGAAGTACCTCGAAGGGCCCATCGGCGCGGAGGCCAGCCTTTCGGCGATCCTTGGTCGCATGGCGACCTACTCGGGCAACGTGGTCCGCTGGGACGAGGCGGCCGCCGACGGGCCCAGCGAAATGCCCAAGGAGTTCGCCTGGAACGCCGCCCCGCCTGTGCTGCCTGATAAAGAGGGCAGTTACGAACACGCGGTCGCCATGCCGGGACGATACAAGGCGTATTAGGCGGAAAAAGGGGGACTGGCTCCGGGGCGAGAATTGACGCAGTATTGCCAATAACGTAACTGCCCCGGTGCTTGTCCCCCTTTTTTCGCCGGCGTGGTGTCGGAAAAGGGGACAGGCACCGTCGCCTTGAAGTCTATCGGTAGTGAGGAATTGTTTGGGGCGACGGAGCCAGTCTCCTTTTCCGCACGGACGTTTCACTCGGTTGGAACCATGATTCTTCTCTGTGTCAACCAGATCCGAAAGCATTTCGGGCCCGAGCCGGTCCTGGACGGCGTGACGTTCGACGTGCGGCCGGAGGAACGCATTGGGCTGGTCGGACCCAACGGCTGTGGAAAAACAACGCTCCTCCAGATCATTGCGGGCCGCGAGGACTCCGAAGGCGGCCAAATCGCGCTCCATCCCTCGGCGCGGATGGGCTATCTCGAACAGCAGCCCGTCTTTGAGCCGGGACGCACTGTCTGGGATGAGGCCCGCGACGCGCTGGACGAGCTCGTCGCGCTCGAACGCGAGTCGGTCGACGTGGCCCGGGCAATGTCCGAGACCGCCGCCTCCGAGCAGCACGACCGCCTGGCCTCGCGTTACGATCGTTTGCAACAGGAACTGCACCACCGCGACGGCTACAATCTCGATTACAAAATCAAGCGGGTGCTCCATGGTCTAGGGTTTGCCCAGGCGGCTCTGGAACAGCCGGTCGCCAGTCTCAGCGGCGGCGAGCAGAATCGGCTTATGTTGGCCAAGCTGCTGTTGGCCGGGCCCGACGTGATGCTGCTGGACGAGCCCTCGAATCATCTGGACCTTGAGGCGACTGCCTGGCTCGAGGAGTATCTGGTCAATTGCGGCGCGGCCGTGTTGATGGTCAGTCACGACCGCTACTCGCTCGACAGAATCACCAATCGAACGCTCGAATTGTTCCGCGGCACGGTCGAGTCGTATCGCGGAAACTTCTCGGCCTACAAACGTCAGAAGGCCGACCGCCTGCTGGTCGAGCGGCGTACTTACGAAAAACAGCAAGAGGAAATCGCCAAGGCCAAGGAGTTCATCCGCCGCAATACCTACGGCCAGAAACACGCCCAGGCCGAGGACCGCCGCAAGAAGCTCGAACGGATCGTGCCCGTCCCGCCGCCGCGCGAAATCACCTCGCCGCCGATGGCGTTTGCCGAGGCGTCGCGAAGCGGCGACATCGTCCTTCGGGCCGAGCGAATCGGCAAGCGTTTCGATCGGACGTTGTTTGAGAACGTCAATATCGATGTGACGCGGGGTGAACGCTGGGCCCTGGTCGGGCCTAACGGCTGCGGCAAAACGACCATGTTGCGGTGCCTCCTGGGCGAGTTGCAACCCGACGCCGGACAGGTCAGCCTGGGCCAGGGGGTTCAGCCGGGTTACTTCGACCAGCAGCTCTTGTCGGTTGACGAGAATCAAAGCGTGGTGGACGCCATTCGGCCCGAGGGTCGCCTGATGGAAGAGCCGAAACGTCGCGACCTGTTGGCCCGATTCGGCATTTGCGGCGACACGGCGTTGCAACCCGTCGCTCGGCTCAGCGGCGGCGAACGGTGTCGCGCGGCGTTGGCCCGGCTCGCGGCGGTTGAGGCCAACCTGTTGGTGCTCGACGAGCCGACCAACCACTTGGACCTCTGGGCTCGCGAGGCGTTGGAAGCGGCGATACAACGTTTCGAGGGCACGGTTTTGTTGGTCAGCCATGATCGCTATCTGGTCAATCAGGTGGCCGATCACCTGTTGGTGGCCGAGCCCGGCCGGTTCCGCGCCATCGAGGGCAACTACGACACGTATCAACTGCTCGTGGCGGCCCGCGCGGCGGAAGACGCCGAATCGCCGACAAAAACACCCTCGTCCGCCAAACCGGCCGCCGAGTCTCGCGTCAAATCGCCCGAGCTGACGGCGAAGACGCGCAAGCGGCAATTTCCCTATCGCAAGACCGAGGAGATCGAGCAGGAAATTCTTCAACGAGAAACCGAGATCGAAGAATATCACCGGCTATTAACCCTGCCCGAGACGCACCGCGACGGGGCTCGCGTGCGAGACATCATGGCGGACATCGAGCAGCGGAAAGAGGCCCTGGCCAATCTCTACGCCCATTGGGAAGAGGCGACGGAGTTGAATTGGTAGATGACGGCGGCGTGGACGGCATTCGGAATAGCGAAGCTCGAAAATCCGTTGGCTCCACTACGAAGAGATGGTTCGCCCGCCGTCAACAGGAAGGCACACCCCGGTCACAAAATCGTTCTCGACGAGGAACTCGACCGCGTGGGCCACGTGCTCGGGCGTGCCCATGCGGCGGACGAGCGTGCCGGCGATCGCCTCGCGTCCCTCGGCGCCAGGGAGATCGGCCGGCAGCATCACGGGGCCGGGCAGGATGCAATTGACTCGCACATTGGGATTCCGCCGCGCCAGTTCGACGGCCAGCGATCGGGTCATCGTCGGAATGGCCCCCTTCGACGGGAAATAGGCCGCGTAATCGACGTACGGCCGCTGGACGGCCCAATCGCCGATGGTGACGATCGACCCGCCCTCCGCCTGACCGACCATCGCGAGCCCTACTTTCTGGCAGCAAAGAAACGTGCCCAGCGTGTTGATCTCGAAATGTCGCCGCACGTCGTCGGCCGTCACGTCTTCGAGCCGCTTCCGCTCCCACACCGCCGCGGCGGTCACCAGCACGTCGATCCGGCCGAACTTTCCGAGCACGTCGTCCACCAACCGCTGGACTTGCCCCTCCAGGGCTAGATCGGCCTGATAGGCGACGGCTCTCGTGCCGAGCGCGGCCAGTTCCTTGACGGTCTCCCGGGCGTCCACCTCTGAACAGTTGTAGTGAACCGCAACGGAATATCCCCGCTGGGCCAACCGCCGAGCAATGCAATTGCCGACTCGCCGCTTGCCGGCCCCGGTGATCAGGGCGACTTTATTGATAGGCATATTCATCTTTTTGTCTTCTACCTGGGTAGGCTAGGACGCGAGTTACGGACGGACTCGTCATACATGGAGAGTGTAATACGCCATTCGGTTACAGATCGACGTTTATGACGGCCTCATGGGCTCTCTGTCGGCGATATAGGACTTCCACATCTTGAGATAGTCTGCCACGGTTGGATCATTAGACTGTTTGGCAATCGTGTCGCCAATCTGACAGAACGATGTTTCGATGGATCGAAGTTCGCTAACGCTTGGATTGGAAAATTGCAGTGTTGCGTGACAGGTGGATGAATCGACGTGCAACTCATAACCAATGCCATCCAGCCAGGCGCTCTTGTCTGCCGCGAACAATGTGAGAGATGAAAATGCGTCAGGCAATGGGTCGAATTCGATATTGGTTATAGTGACTTGACCAAGTGAGACGATTGCAATTCCTGCGCGAAAGAAAGCTGGAAACTTATGGCCGTGGAACTCCGTCTCACTTGTGCGCGCAACCGCGATAACTGCATGGTCATGGAAGGACGGCAAAATGTAAGCGTGCCATGCGTGCGTAAGATGGATCTCCCCACTTCGCCAACCGCGAGCATCACGCAGAGTCTGTGGACCTGTCCGAAAGTCCACTAGGCCCATGCTGGAAGCAAGTAAAGCGACGGTGTCTTTCATAAGAATACTTGGCCTAATGGAACACCGCGACCACGAAATGTTGGTGTTCGGATTCAAATCCTGGCCCGACACGCTAGTCTCCCGCGTAACTGGAAGGAAGCAAGATGACGAGCAACGCCATAAGAAAGAGTCTACTACCAGGGGAACTTTATGCAAGAGTACCCCCGCGTGCTGCCGCGCGGAACGTGTCCAGAAGACCTTTGCAGAATGCTGTCGTTGGGATACTATGTGTAGGGTAACGCTGTGTTTTGGTCTGGCCTGGGCATGCCGAATGGAATATGCAAGGGGAATATCGCCATGCCCGAACCCAAACTCCCCCCCAACCGCCGTCCGAGCCAGACCAAAATCGTGGCCACCATCGGCCCGGCTTGCGAGAAGATCGAGCAACTCGTCGAGCTGATCCACGTCGGGGTCGACGTTTTCCGCGTCAACACGGTCCACGGCAGCCGCGAGGAGCACCAGCGACGGGTTGACGACGTTCGCCGGGCCGGCCGCGAGGCGGGGCAGCCGGTTGCCATTCTCGTCGATCTGGCCGGGCCCAAAATCCGGCTCGGCGAACTGCCCGGCGGGACGCTCCAGTGCGTGTCGGGCCAATTCGTGCGTTTCATCCGCGGCGAACAGACGACCAAGCCGGGTGACCTTGTGACAACCTACGGGCCGTTGGTCGACGAGCTGGCCGTCGGCGATCGTGTGCTCTTGGCCGACGGGCTGGTCGCGCTCGTGGTCGAGCGGGTCGAACCGGACGCCGTCACCTGCCACGTGATCCAGTCGGGCCAGGTTCGCAGCCGCCAAGGCGTCAACCTACCCGGCGTCAAGCTCAGCGTCCCGACCCTCGGCCTGCATGACCGTGACAACGCTGTTTGGGCCGCCCGGGCGGGCGTCGATTTCCTCGGGCTGAGCTTCGTCCGCTCGGCCGCCGACGTCCGCCAGTTGCAATCGCTCATCGCCGACCAGAAATCCACGGCCCAGGTCGTCGCCAAAATCGAAAAGCCCGAGGCCGTCGAACAAATCGAAGAAATCGTCCAGGCGGCCGACGCGGTAATGGTCGCTCGCGGCGACTTGGGCGTCGAAATCGACATTGCCGAGGTGCCCGTCGTGCAGAAACGAATCATCGGCGTGGCCCATCGGCTGCACAAGCCCGTGATCATCGCCACGCAAATGCTCGAAAGCATGCACCATTCGCGCATCCCGACCCGCGCCGAGGCGACCGACGTGGCCAACGCGATCCTCGACGGGGCCGACGCCTGCATGCTCTCGGGCGAGACGGCGGTGGGCGAGTACCCGCGCGAGGCGGTCGAAATGATGCATCGCATCGCCCTGTCGACCGAGCCGCTGGTCCGCGAGCGTGCCGCGTCGCGGGTCAACGGACTCGATCCGACGGACGAAGACCCAATCACCGAAGCGACCGCGATGGCCGCCGGCCGGCTGGCCGAGGCGATCGACGCGCGAATGGTTCTGGTAGCCACCGCCTCCGGACGCACGGCCCTGCGGCTGTCGAAGGACCGGCTCTTCGTGCCCACGGTGGGCGTGAGCGATTCGGACGCGGCCCTGCGGCGGATGTGTCTCTATTGGGGCGTCATCCCGTTGGCCGGCGTCCCGACGGGCAGCCCGAGCGAAATGATGGAGCACGTCGTGGCCAAGGCCCGCGAGGCAGGCTACCTCGCCCCCGGCGACCGCGTCGTGCTCCTGGCCGGCACCGGCCTAAAAGCCGCCGAGCACAACATGATCGTTATTCACGAATTAGAATCGTAGGGTGCGTCTGGACGCACCGACCCATGTACTCCTCACGCTCCGAGGCTGTAAGTTTTTGATTCAACACAGTCGGAACCACAAAATGTAGGGTGGGCACCGCCCACCAAAACACAGCATCTTGTGGTGGGCGGTGCCCACCCTACAAAAATTCATAGCCTACCCGCGTGAGGTCATCATTGATGTGAATATAGGATTGTCGGCAGCATCACGCGAATCGTGAAGAGTACATGCCCGCGGTGCGTCCAGACGCACCCTACCAGGCTCTCGACCCGAGTTCTATTGCCGGGTCTCGACCCGGCCTACGGCGTCGGGGTGCAGCAGCCACGCGAGATCTTCAACCAGCAAAACAAATCGCGGGCCCGGCACCTTTGTGTAATCCTCGGTAAGAATGTAGACGCGGCCGTTTTTCACGGCGTCAATTTGGTGGAGTTCTCGCCAGCTTTCACAGTACGCCTCAACGTCGTCGGTTGGAAGATGGTCGGTCGAAACCAGATCGACGATCACCTCCGGGTTGGCCTTGAGAATGGCTTCGCGCGAGACCACGGGAAACGCCTCGACTGCGTCTTCGAACACGTTCTTACCCCCGGCCCAATGCAGGATCGGGTTAAAATACCGGCTGCTCCCCGCCACGTAGACGTCCTCGATCCGCGTCCCGCCCGCGCTGTGATCGACGACCAACAGCACGCGAGGCCGCGCGAGGTCCGATGTCCGCGCGGTCACTCGCCGCAGCCGTTGGCGAAGGTTGTCCAACAATGCATCCGCGTCGCGCCGGACGCCGCATGCCCGGCCGATCGCCGTGATCGAGTCGAACACCCCGTCGGGCCCACGGTGGTCGAGCACCAAGGTGGCCACGCCGAGTTTGTCGAACCCCTCGGTCGTGCCCGCTTCGGGACTAGGCAGGATGACCAAGTCGGGCTGCAGCGACAAGATGGCTTCCATATTGGGATCGAACAGGCCGCCGATGCATGGGCGGGTTTTCGCCTCGGGCGGATAGGTGCAGTAGCGCGACACGCCCACCACGCGATCGCCTAGCCCCAGTTGAAAGAGGATCTCCGTCACGCTGGGCGCCATCGCAATGATCCGCCGGCAGTCGGTCGGCACGGCCGGCCGCGAGTCGCTTGAAACCCGCGATGATCGCAACCACGCGCCTCCGACAAATACTCCGGCGAGAATCACCCCCAACAGCACCGCACTGACCGGCAACCTGGCGCCGCCGTGGGCGTCGGGCTGGCGCAAATCATGATGGGAGCGGTCGTCCCCTACGGTCATGGTGCTTCACCATCCAAACAAATGATAAACGACGACTTTAACGCCGATAAAGATCAGCACGAGTCCGCCGGCAATCTCCGACCAGTGACTCCACCGCGTTCCCAGCCGAGCGCCAAACGTAATGCCCAACGCACTAAACACGGTGGCCACCACGCCGATCACCACGGCCGGCAGCCAAACCGACACCTGCTGCATCAGGGCTATGCTCGCGCCCACGGCCAGAGCGTCGATGCTCGTCGCGATCGACAGCGTCACGAGCATCCACCCCCGTGTTGGGTCGTCGCGGCCGTTCAGGTCGGGCGATTCCCGCGACTCCCAGAGCATCTTGCCGCCGATCGTGGCCAACAGGGCGAAGGCGAGCCAGTGGTCGTAGTCGGCCAGCGCGTGGGCCACCTGCCGGCCTGCCGCCCAGCCGAGTACGGGCATCATGAACTGAAACAGCCCGAAGTGGAACGCGATGCGGAACGCGTGGCGAGGCGTGACCTTGGCCACGGTCATTCCGGCCACGATCGACACGGCCAGGGCGTCCATGGCCAGCCCAATGGCAATTCCCAGTAGATTAAGCCAACCCAAGGCGAGTTTCCGTGATGTTCAGGAACGTGTACGCGGGCAATATCCCGCGTTTTCACCGTGTCATCGACCAAAATGGCCGATGACAAATGGTCCGTTCATTGTATACTTCTAGCAGTGAAGTGTAGTCGGGTGGGACGGTTGCCGTCAATGGCGGGCCCTGTCCGCCGCGTGAAGAGGACGCGGCAAAACTTGCTTGCACGGGATGCAACGCGTCCGAGCCGTTCAATATTCCGTCTTCAGGCGGAATATAGGCAATTGCGTGATTTGGCAACCGCCTGAAGGCGGGACCACGAACGCCGGGAAATCATGGGAGCCAAAAGCATGGACAACGTCCACGATTCTCTTCAAAATTCGCTATCGCTTTCGGGCATTGAGCAACCGGCCCAGGACGTTGCCTTTCTCATGCGGCTCTTTCAGACGGCCGAGCGGATCAACGCCTCGGACATCCATCTGATGCTCGGCGAGACGCCTTACTTCCGCGTGCCCGACGGAATTGCCTCGCGCAAGGGCGAGGGGCTCAAGGACAATCACGTCGAGATGATCATGAATCCCACGCTGACCGACGCGCTTCGGGAAGCGTACATGAAGCGGGGTTACGTCGACTACGCCTACGAGACGAGCGTGCCGATCACCGAAAAGGAAAGCCGCCGGGTCCGCTACCGCATCCAGTTGTACAAATCGCGTGGCGCCATGGCCGCGGCGATCCGGCGCATCAAGCTGCAAATCGCCACGTTCGAGGAACTCCATCTACCGCCGGTTTACGAAGCGGCTATTCGCCGGCGGCCCAAGGGAATCATCATCATCGGCGGCGAGACGGGCAGCGGCAAATCAACCACGCTGGCCGCCATGATCGACTACATCAACCAGCGCGAGATGAAACACATCGTCACGATCGAGGATCCGATCGAGTACATCATCCCCAGCCACCAGAGCCGCATCAATCAGCGCGAAATGGGCCAGGATTTTCCGACCTATTCCGAGGCGCTTCGGGCCGTCGTGCGCCAGGATCCCGACGTGATTCTCATCGGCGAAATGCGCGACGCCGACACCGTTCGCACGGCGATCACGGCGGCCGAGACGGGCCATCTGGTGCTCACCACGCTTCACACGGCCGAGGCGTCGCAGACGTTCTATCGCATCCTCAATTTCTTCGGGGAAGCGGAAAAGGAAGCCGTTCGGATGAACCTGAGCACGACGTTGATCGCCATCATGAACCAGATGCTCTTGCCCTCGATCCAGCACAACGTTGCTCGCGTTCCCGCCACCGAAGTGCTCATCAACACGCCCGCCGTGAGGATGTACATCGAACGCGGCGAGGAAAGCCGCATTCCCGACATCATCGAAAGCGGCGAGGACGGCATGCGCAGTTTCAATTATTCGCTGCTCGAACTGCACAAGGAAGAATACATCGACCGCGCGACGGCCCTTCGCGCGTCGTTGCACCCCGACAAGCTGCGAACCCTGTTGGCGTTCGAAGGCGAAATCAAGCCGTCGGATTGAGCGGCGGCTCGCTCGGTGGATTTATGTAGGGTGGGCACCGCCCACCAAAAGATGTTGCGATTTGGTGGGCGGTGCCCACCCTACCTATGGCAAATTCACCTGTAGCGTATGGAAAAATTCACAACCTCTCGGTCAATCGTCAACGCCGCAAGTCCGAGGCGATCAGCGATTGCGTGAATCGAGCGCTGCTGACCCGCATGTCTTCGCGCGCCTTGCGTTCCGCGCCGTCGGCGTCCTGGTCGCGGATCAACCGGAGCAGTTCGCGATGGTCCTTCAGAACGCTTTCCATGTGCTTGGTGGCTTCCTTGCGCTTCGGTGTGGGCCGACCGACATTGGAAGGATAGAGATAAAAAAGATAATGACACTCGGTCAGTAGCAATTTGAGCAGTCGGGCGATCCGGTCGTTATGGCTTGCCTCGGCCAAGGCCACGTGGAAGGCGTGGTCGAGATCCGCCCATCGGCTGGAGCCGTAATCGCCGACTTCGGCCTCGGTCTGATTGCAGATCATTTCCATGCGGGTCAGGTCGGCGTCGTTGGCCGCGCGTGCCGCGGCCCGGGCGGCGCCTCCCTCCAGGATCTCGCGTAACTCGTAAAGTTGCCGGGTCTCTTCGGCCGTGTATCGGCGCAATCGCACGCCTTGCCCGGTGGGTCCGCCGACCAAAAGCCCTTGTCCGGCGAGTTTGCCGAGCGTCTCGCGGATGGGAATCCGGCTGACGCCTAGTTGATCGGCCAAGGTTTTTTCGACCACTTTGCTGCCCGGCGAAATCTCTCCGGAGAAGAAGATATGTCGAACGACGCGGTCGTAGATTGAATCGGCATCCGATTCTTTGGACATAGCCGAGGTTCCCGTTGTTAGAAGAATCCCCACCATTGGATAAATGTCGGCGTTTCACATCATAACATAGATTGCGCAGCTTCGCCTATCCGGCAGAGTTTTGGGAATACCCCGCTATTGACCTAAAAGCCATGTGTCCAAAACCCTCCCGCGGTTGACAACTTGGGTCTCCTCCTCCATACTTCCTTAATTCAGCCACGGGAACCGCCCACGTCCGTGGGATTGGCGGTCCTTGCCGGCTGGGACAGACGCACCCCTAGCTCAATTGGATAGAGCATCGGTCTACGGAACCGAAGGTTACTGGTTCGAGTCCAGTGGGGTGTACTTGAACGCTTGTACACTGTTGCAACCCCTGGCAAACCCTTGGTTTTCCAGGGGTTTTCTGTTTGGGCTGCCAAGGCTCGCCAGCGGTTTCGTGCGTCAACTGCGCCGGATTTTGCACCACTTTTTTTGACGCCTTTTGGAAGTCCGCGTCGGTCACTTGAATGTAGTGCCGGCTTGCTATCGAGACCGTGTTGCCGATCCACTTGCAAACGGTCGTAATGGGGTATTCCCGGGCCAGGTCGCTCTCACAGCTTGCCCGCAGGGCGTGGAACAGCCGGGGCCACGGGTCCAAGCCGGCTGCGTCAACGATTTTGGAGAAGCTCGTCCGCAGATTGCAGTTTACCCACCCGCGTGGGCCGTGTGCGGCCGGCAGATAGAGGTTTTCGGGGATAACGTGGGTCTGTCCTTCGGCCGCCATGTCCCACGCCTCGTTGAGGTATGGTCTCAGCCGGGCGAACATGGGGACGATCCGGTGCCCTTGGCCGTGTCCCTCCGTCTTGGGTGAGCGTACCACCATCGCGCCGCGTTCCCAATCCAGGTCGGCCAGGCGCAGACTCAGCACCTCCGACGGACACCGCAGGCCGCCATATCGGGCAAGGGCGATGATCGTTCGCCAAACCCAGTTTGGGGCCGCGTCGATCAGCTTTTGGGTATCCTCGGGCGTCACGTAGTACTGCCGCTCGGCAGGGTTTCCGCTCTTGTGCGTCACGCCCTCAAACGGATTCCGTTCGAGCCAGTCGCGCTTGACGGCATACGCGAAAAACTGCCGGGCAAACTGCAATCGCTTGGAAATTGTCGCGTGCGCCAGTTTCTGTTCCGTCAGCGATTCCCGGAATCTCTCCGCGTCGGCTCGCGTGATCGTTCGCAACGGCTTGCCCTTTCCGAAGTGCTCGAACAGGGAACGCTTGGCTTGTCCCCATCCCGAAAGGGTCGAAGGTTTCACGTCCTTGCGGCCGGCAATGTAGCCGTCCACAAGCTCGCCCAGGGTTGTGGTCTTGCGCGGTTCGATCAGTCCCACCCTAGCCAGCTTGCGGGCCAGTTCGTCGGATATTTCGCGCACCCACTTCAGCGTCGCCGGTTCCACCGCAACACGGCCGCCCTTGGCCACGGCAAGCGCCTCGACGTGTAGCTTGACGTTCTCCGCGAACCGCTGCGAACACTTGCCCAGGCGGATGCTCCGCCGCTTGTCGTTGCCGTCCACAAATTGTATTCGACGCCGGCCGCCGGGTTCCTTGCTGATACTGGCCATGACTACTTGCCTTTCTTTGCCTTGGGTTTTCGCTTCGGACCGTCGGCCACGACCCGCAGCCCGAGGTATTTACCGAGAATGTCCAGATTTCGAGGGGATGCGAAACGCTCGCCGGCCAGGAACCGGTAGAGACTCGTCTTGTCGATGCCCGTTGCCCGGACGATTTCGGCTTGCGTCTGGCCGCAGTTCAAGACGGCGTTTCGCAACTGTTCGGAGAGTGGAACGTGTTGGCTCATGCTCGCATCCTATCGGTCGGTTGCTAAATTGTCAACTAGCCTTTTTCATCGGCACACAGCCGCAGTCTCTGGTAATGCCACCTTTTCCATCTTCACACCCCGCGAAATGCTCCACCGCACCAGCCGTGGGCCGGTTGCCGCCGACGTGTCACGCATCGGCCCGGGTCGTTCCGTCGCAACGTGGGGCACGTCCGGGGGTCGTTCTCACTGCTCGGAGAATCCGAAGCCCCCGGGCCAGTGTCGCCACTTCGCACACCCCGCACCGCCGCCGCCCGAGGGCGTCCCACCATGCCAGATAGGAACCGCACGCCGGGCATGGGGTGATTTCGTCGATCGGGATGGAATCAGCCGTCCATAGGTCCACCACCGGCCCGCCGACCGCCTCGGGGCCCGATTCGCCGGATGCCGACGCCGGGGACACCGCAACCGCCGGGGCCGTCGCCAGGGGGACGCCAAACAATTCGGCCAACAGGTGGCCGCTATCAAAATCACTCATTTCGTTCGCCTCATACCACCCCTGAAATACTGTCCCTACCGTCCCTACCGTCCCGCTCGGGACGATTCGGCCGCCAACCGCCCCTAGAAAAACCTCGGGAAAACGGCCCTTTAGGGACGGTCGGGACTATAGGGACGGTTTCTCGGGGTTCTCGGGGGTGCTTTGTTCGCGCGGCATGTCCAGGTCGATGCCATAGCTCTCTTGAATCCGCCGAAGTAGCTCGGGCGTCACGTCTCGAAACTCCCGTCGGCTCATTACCTTTCGAGGGGTGGGGACGCCGTAGCTTTTCAGCCGCGCCGTCACCGTCCGGGGGTGCCAGTTCTTGAACACCACCGGCTCGGCTTCCACGGCCTTAATGAGAACATCGTGGGGCGTCGGCCGCTCGCCCAGACGAACCGCTTCGGCAAGGATTCGTAGCAGCGTCTCATCCGCGTA
>Ga0209342_10004443_pt1 | contig 14600 bp, 15 predicted proteins | sample RifCSP16_2_FD_184023 | JGI IMG/M metagenome (GOLD analysis project Ga0209342, IMG submission 184023) | Soil microbial communities from Rifle, Colorado - Rifle CSP2_sed 16_2 (SPAdes) (version 2) | ecosystem: Environmental > Terrestrial > Deep subsurface > Rock core/Sediment | place: Rifle... | reverse complement strand
GACGATCAGCGTCCACCTCCTGGAGCATCGGCCCCGCCTCGACTCCCACGATGTCGGCGCTGATCGTCATGAGGGCGGGAAGTTCATGCACTCGACGAAGATGTCCTGGAAGTCGGGGTGGGCCGCGAGGGAGACGTGCTCGATGCTGCGGGCGACGCGCTCGGCGCGCTGGCGCTCGGCCTCGGAGACCAGGCAGAGCTGGGCGCCCAGAGACGCCGCGTTGCCGACGTAGCGGATCTTCTCGAGCGGGAGCGCGGGGACGAGCCCGATCCTGAGCGCGCTCCTGATCGAGATGTAGTTTCCGAACCCGCCGGCCAGCATCAACTCGGCGATCTGCTCGCTGGGGATCCCGGCCACGTGCTGGAGCATCGCCACGCCCGAGGCGATGGCGCCCTTGGCCAGCTGGACCTGGCGGACGTCGTCTTGCGTCAGCACGATCTCCGACGCGGCGCCGGCCTCGCCGGCACTGACCAGGATGAACTGGCGCTCCTCGCCGCGGACGACCACGCGCTCCCTCAGGCGGGGCGGGAGCCGGTCGCGGTGATCCACCTGGATGAGCCCGGTATGGTCGATGATGCCCGCGTCGAGCATCCCCGCCAGGGCGTCGATGATGCCGGAGCCACAGATGCCGAGGGGCGCGGCCTCCCCGATCGTGTGGACCTCGACGTCGGTTCCGATCGCGACTCGGTCGATGGCCCCCAGCGCCCCGCGCATCCCGTGCCTGATCTGAGCCCCTTCCAGGGCCGGGCCGGCGGGGGCCGAGCACGCCCAGAGGTGAGCCTTCGAACCCAGCAGAACCTCGCCATTGGTGCCGATGTCCACGGCGATCCTGATCTCGGGACTTTCATAAATGCGCGTGGCGAGGGCCACGGCCACCGCGTCGGCGCCCACGAAGCCGGCGACGATCGGGAGCAAGCAGACCCGCGCCTCGGGGTTCACCTTGAGGAAGAGGTCGCGGGCGGGGATCACCAGCGGGTGGCGCATGACGGGAGCGTAGGGCGCCAGGCCCACGTAGGAGGGGTCGATGCCGAGGAGGATGTGGTGCATGCAGGTATTGCCGACGACCACCACCTTGTAGATCCATTTGGCGAGGACGCCGGACTGGCGGACGATCTCCTCCACGTGCTGGTTCAGGAGCCCGATGATCCGGGTCTGGAGCTTCCGGAGATTGGCGGGGTTGAACTGGGCGAAGGCGATCCGCGACATGAGGTCGCCGCCGAAGACCGCCTGCGGATTCAGGCTCGAGACCGAGGCGAGCTGCTCTCCGGACTCCAGCTCGATGAGGGTGCTGACCACGCTGGTCGTCCCGATGTCCACGGCGAGGCCGAACTTCATGAGGGCCGTGTCGCCCTTCTCGACGGCGAGCACCTGGCGCCCGAACGTGGTGACCGAGACTTCGCCGCCGCTTTCCCTGAGCGTGGCGGGCAGATCTCTGAGGAGCGCGGGGGAGACGTCTTCCGTCGAGCGTCCCACCGCGTTGAGGAGCTCTTCGAGGTCGGACGTCTGGTGGTGCTCTTCCCGCGGAAGGGCGACCTTGACGACCTGCTTGGTGACCCCGGCATCGATGACCACCCGCGCGACGTCCTGGACTCGGCGGTCGGCACCGAGGATCTGGAACGCCTGCTCGTCCAGGGGCGGGGCGACCTGCACGGTGAGGGGCTCCGTCACGTGGCACTGGCAGGAGAGGCGGTAGCCTTCGCGGACGAGGTCGCCGCCGAGCTGGAGCTCGTCCATGATGGTGGGCGGGGGAATGCTGCCCCGGACGAACTTCACCCGGCAGGAGGTGCAGCGCCCGCGCCCGCCGCAGGTCGCGGTGATGTCGATCCCGCCCGCCTGCGCCGCCTTGAGGATCGTGGTGCCGGGCGCGACCTGGAGCCGGCGGTTGTCGGGGAGGATGGTGAGGGGGATCGTCATCCCGACCGTATCATATATCCTCTCCCCCGGTGGGGGGAGAGGATTAAGGTGAGGGGGCGCGGAGGTGGAAGCTCTTGGGGTGGGTCAGGTGGCAGAAGCCCAGGTGTGAGAGGGTGCAGCCCTTGCCGCTGTCCTTGACGCCCACCCACGGGAGCATGGGGTCGAGGTAGTCGCAGCGGTTGGCGTACACGGTGCCGGCCTCGAGGCGGTCGCCGAGGCGCGCCGCGCGATCGAGGTCGCGCGTCCAGACCGACGCCGTCAGCCCGTAGGGGCTATCGTTCATCAGCCTGACGGCCTCCTCCTCGTCGGCCACCGGCATGATACCGATCAGGGGCCCGAAGCTCTCCTCGCGCATCACGGCCATGCTGTGGTCCACGTCCACCAGCACCGTGGGCTCGCAGTAGAACCCCTTGCGTGGGGGGCGCCCGCCACCGGTGAGGAGTCGGGCGCCCTTGGCCTTCGCCTCGGCGATCTGGTCCAGCACGGTGGTGACGCCGGACAGCTGGGCCATGGGCCCGAGCGTCGTGGCGGGGTCCTCAGGGTCGCCCGTGCGGTACTGCCTGACCAGCGCGAGATAGGCCTCCACGAACGGTTCGAAGAGCGACCGGTGGACGTAGATCCGCTCTACCGCGCAGCAGCTCTGACCGGCGTTGTAGAAGGCCCCGTCCACCAGGTTCCGGACGGCGTGGTCGAAGTCGGCGTCGGGCGCCACGTAGGCCGGGTCCTTGCCCCCCAGCTCCAGTCCGGCGTCGATGAAGCGGCTGGCCACGTGGCCGTAAATCTCCCTGCCGCCCACGGCGGATCCGGTGAAGGACACGTAGTCGACCTCCCCCGACCGGATCAGCCACGCCGTCGCCTCGTGGTCCAGCTTGAGTGCGGCGATGAGCCCGGAGGGAAGCTCGGTCTTCGCGAACGCGTCCACGAAGTGGTCGGCGCAGAGTGGCGTGAGCCGCGCGTGCTTCACGAGGACCGCGTTGCCCGCCAGAAGGGCCGGGACGACCACGTTGACGGCGATGAGCAGGGGGTAGTTCCACGCGGCGATGTCGAGGACGACGCCGTGGGGCTCGTGGCGAATGAAGCGGCGGAACCCGGCCTTCTCCGGCAAGGCCTCGTCGGCGAGGGCGGCCGGGGCCAGGCGGCACATCGTCTCCGCCCGGTCGATCATCGTGTTGATCTCGTTCAGGGACTGCTGGAGGGGCTTGCCCATCTGGCGCGTGATGTCGCGGGCCACCGCGTCGGCCATCTGCCGGAACGCCGGAACCATCTGGGCGACAACCCTGACCCGCTCCTCCACGGCCACGTTGCGCCACGCTCGCTGGGCGGCGCGGGCGCGCTCGATGATGCGCGCGAGCTCCCGCGCGTCGGTGAAGGCGACGGTTCGAAACGGCTCTTCGGTGGCGGGGTTGACCAGCGTCCAGCCGGGTGGCGTCACGGGTCTCCCTGGCAGCTTACAGCGGGAACCACAGCATGGCCTGCCCGGTCCCGATCGCGTTCTCGTACTCGCCGTATTGAGCCGCCCGGGCCCTGCAGGCCTCGCCCCCCAGGGCCCCGGCCAGCATCGAGTAGTGGGCGAAAAAGCCCTCGGGAGAGCACGTGGCGCGGAAGTCCGGGACCAGCTTGATCACCGATGCGTGCTCGCCCCGCTTCAGCAGGTCGATGATCTTCTTGTCGTAGGCGCGATTGGTCTCGCTGGAGACGTGTGCCGGATCGGGGCTGCTGTGGGCGGCCATGTCGTCGTACGACCAGAACCGGTGTGATAATCCGCCCGCAGCCAGGATCACGACCCGGCGATCGGTCTGCTGGATGGCGCGCCCGATGGCGAGGCCGAGCTCGAGATTTCGCTCATGGGGGGCTGTCTGGCACACACCCACGGAGACCACCCGGTGCTCCTGCTGAGGGTTCAGGTAGTGCATCAGGTTCAGCGTGGGGTAGTGCAGCGCCATCCCTTGATAATTCGCCCCCTCACAGCGAAGCCCGATCTTCTGGGCCTCGTCGACGATCGCTTCGCCGAGCATCTTGTCTCCGCGGTAGTCGAAGGCCATGTCGTGGAGCGTGCCGGGGAGCTCGTCCGAGGTGTAGATGCCGGCGAGATGCTCCTGGGTGTTCACGACGAACCCGCGGGTCGTGAACCAGTGGGTGTCGAAGATGATGAAGGTGTCGAACGTGGCCGGCTGAATGCGCTCACGGTAGATCCCCTGGAGCGCCTGGGGAAACGAGGTATCGCGGCCGGCGTAGCGCTGCCGCCGCTCGGCTTCCGGCAGCATGATGCTCGGCACGTGGCTCAGCAGTCCCGCTGCGACAATCACGCCCATAGGGGGCCTCCTTCTGGACGATCTTACACCGGGAGCGTCTCTCTCGCCTCGGTATAGCGCTCACCTTTCGATCGGCTTCGTGACGGGCTCGTGGGCCCCGTAGAAGTACATGCTGCGGCCCGCGGGACCTCCCACTACCGCGATCTCGAAGCAGTCCGGGACCTCGAAAATCGGCAGCTCGAGGTCGGGGTGCTGGAGGAGCCACTGGAGGTCCGGGCGGCCGGCGATGAGCGTCGAGGGCTCTTTGGTCCACCGGAGAAGCCTGAAGGGCATGCGAGCGTTCTCATAGAGGAAGCGACGAATATCCGCCTTGGACCAGCCGTGCTTGGCGATGATGGCGGCGTGCTCGGGGCAGAGCATGACCAGGCCGTGGTCGCGGACCGTGACTTTGGTCCGGGGGTCGGCCCAGTGGCCTTCGAGCCAGCGTCCGGTGCTGCCGATGGCGATGTTGGTCGCGGCGCTCACCACGGTCTGGAGAATCCGCTCCGGGGTCGTGTTGGCGAAGTCGAGCACGTCGGTCTGGCCGTAGACCGTCTGCACGGTGACCGTGCTCTGGTCGCGGTCGAATCCCTTCTCCACGTGGAACGGCTCCCAGGGATTTGCCTCCTCGTTCTCGGCGGCGCAGAGGCTGAACTTGTTCGCCGAGCCGATGGTGTCCATGTCCATGAGGCCGGGGTAGGCCTGGCCCACGTTCATGTAGACAAGGCGCAGGGCGCGGCCGATGACGACGTTCGGAAACGACGGCGCGCCCGGCCCCAGCGCGCAGCGGCCCGAGTTGATCCCGAGTTGCCGCACGATGGGGCCGTTGACCAGGATGAGCGGCGCGTGGGGGCCCGTGGACATGGCGGCGATTCTCAAGAGGAAGCGCGGATCCGCCACCGCCTCGACGGCCGCCAGGAGGACGGGCAGGTGCTCGGGACGGCAGCCGGCCATCACGGCGTTGATCGCGATCTTCTCGACGGTGCCGACGCCGAAGCCGGGCTCGAGCACCGCCACCACCTCGTCCCGCGCCCGCCGCGTGCCGCCGAGCATCCGCTCGACGCGGTCCGGGGTAGGGGGGACCAGCGGGAAGGCGTCGCTCCATCCGCGCTCGAGGAAGAGCCCGTTCATGCGGTCCAGGGCGTCGAGGGTGTCCGCGCCCTCGATGGTCAGCCGCTCGGCGGCGGGGCCGGCGGCCGGCGCCTCCACGATCGTCGCCGGGGACTCGGTGAGGCCCTGGATCACCTGGTCGATGCAGCCATCGACCGCACGGCGGACCTCCTCCGGCGTCTGGTTGGTCAGCGGCAGCGGCACTACCGCGATGGGCAGCGCGGTGAGGCCGAAGGCCTGGGCGCTCCGCCGCGCGTCCTTCACGAAGCCGGCGGCGGTGAAGGAGACGGTGGGCAGACCGGCCCGCTCCATTTCCACCATGTCGTGGACAAGCCACGACGTGCAGGACCCTCAGTCGCTGGTGGTGCCGATGACGGCGTCGCACTCCGCGGCGATGCGCTCCACGTCGGACGCGGTCGCCATGCGGAAGAGGCTTCCCACCTCGCCCCAGTACCGTTTGAACGTGACGCCCGGGAGGCGCTCAGTCAAGAGCTCGGCGGCCCGCGTCAGCGCGTGATCGCCGCCGGCCTTGAGGTTCCAGTAGAGCCCGATCCGCTTGCCCTGGAGGTCGGACGGGCGGTGGGCCGCCTTGACGGTTTGCTCGATCGTCGCTGCCTGTGGGTTCAAGACCTCGAGACGCATGATCGATACCTCCTCAACCTGACCCTCGGCCCTCTCACCTTTATCCTCTCCCCCCTCACCCCACTCATAATCCCCTCACCTTAATCCTCTCCCCCCGAGGGGGAGAGGGCAGGGTGAGGGGGAGAGGAGAAAAGGTGAGGGGCGTTCGAGTGGGGCGGGGTGAGGGGGGAGGGGCGCGGTCATTCGAGCGTGAATCCTTTCGAAGCGATCTTGTGGCCAACGATCTTGTACTCGCCGCGGGCCAAGGGTTTGTAGACGACGAAGGTCTCGGTGGCCGTGTGCTTGGCGTACTTGACTTCGTACTCGAGGGTGACGTGGGTCCCGCTGTCGGGCGGGACGAAGTCGGTGCGCCAGTTCCACTTCTTGAGGGAGTAGGCCTGCAGCGCGCCGAGCCGCGCCGTGATGAGCCGGAGGTCGGCTTTCCAGCCCGCGGAGCTCCGCGTCTCGAAGTACGTCCTGGCGAAGAACGCCATGGCGCGGTCGGGATCCTTGTCCTTCAGGGCCTGAAGGTATCCCTCCGCCGCCGCCCGGGCCCGGGCCTCCTTGTCGCCGGCCCCGCATCCCGCGAGCGTGAGGAGGACGAGGAGGAGCCCCCGCCAGGCGGTTCGGCCCATCAGAGCCGGCGGAGTTGGGGATCCGGCTTGTTCAGCGCGGCGATCACGAAGGCTCTCGTCATGGAGCGCCCTCCTCGCGTCGGGGTTGCCCCATTATCCCTTCCTCCGCTCGCTTGTCAATTCTCCTTTCTTGACGCCGGGGGAGGCTCCGGCTATCCTCTCTCGGCATGGAGGGCGTGAACGCGAAGACGCTCAGGCGGATGGCGGCCCTTCTCGGCTATGACTGGCCCGACGAGGAGCTCGAGGCGCTTTTGCCGCAGGTGGAGAAGAGCCTGGAAATGGTGGAGCGATTGGACGCCCTCGCGCTCCGCGATGTGGAACCGGCCCTGCAGTACCGCATTGTCTAGGGGACCGTCGTGACGGAACTGGTCTGGAAGCCTATCTCGGAGCTCGGCCGCCTCATCGCGGGCAAGGAAGTTTCGCCCGTGGAAGTCGTCCAGGCGTACCTGGATCGGATCGAAGCGCTGGACGGGAAACTCAAGGCCTTCATCACCGTGTGCCGGGACGATGCCCTGGCCGCCGCGAAGAACGCCGAGACCGCCGTCATGAGCGGGCAGGCCGTGGGGCCGCTGCACGGCGTCCCGATCGGTCTCAAGGATCTGTTCGCCACCAAGGGGACGCGGACGACCGGGGGATCGAAGATCCTCGCCGACTGGATTCCCGAGGACGACGCCACCGTCGTGGCCCGGCTGAAAGACGCGGGGGCCATCGTGCTGGGCAAGCTCAACATGCACGAGTTCGCCTACGGGCCGGAGGGGCTCAACGCCCACTACGGGAACGCCTGGAACCCCTGGGACGCCCACACCCACCGGATGCCGGGGGGCTCGTCGTCGGGATCAGGCGTGGCCGTTGCCGCGGGGCTCTGCGCCGCAGCGCTGGGGTCGGACACGGGCGGCTCGATCCGCATCCCGGCCGCCCTGTGTGGCATCACGGGGCTCAAGCCCACCTACGGCCGGGCGAGCCGCGCCGGTGTCCTGCCGCTGGCCTGGTCCATGGACCACGTGGGCCCCATGACGCGCACGGCGGCCGACGCCGCGCTCCTACTGGCGCCCATGTCGGGGTACGACCCGCGGGATCCCACCACGAGCGTACTGCCGGTCCCCGACTATCGGGCCGCGCTCACCGGCGACATCAAGGGCCTGCGGGTAGGACTGTTCCGCCCCTTCTTCCTCGAGTCGGCCGGAATGGTCCTGCGCCAGGCCGTGGAAGGGGCCATCAAGCGCCTGGAAGAACAGGGAGCCGTGGTGGAACAGGTCGCGCTGGAGAGCGCCGCCCACGTCGCGGGGGCCTCGTTCGCCATTGTCGCGGCCGAAGCGCTCGCGTACCACGACGAGTGGATGCGGACACGGCCCGGTGACTACGGCGCCGACGTCCGCGATCGGCTGCGGCTCGGCGCGTTCGTGTCCGCCACGCAGTACCTCAAGGCCCAGCAGGCGCGTCAGCTCATCCGGAACGAGGTGGACGCGCTCCTGGCGAAGCTGGACGTGCTCATCGCGCCGGCGACCCCCATCGTGGCCCCGCCGGTGGGGCAGACGGAGGTCGTGGTCGAGGGCGAGCGGCACGACGTGAGGAGCAGCCTGATCCGGTTGACCCGGCCGTTCAACCTCTCGGGACACCCGGTCTGCGCGGTGCCGTGCGGCTTCACCGTCGCGGGGCTCCCCATGGGGATGCAGATCGTCGGGCGCCCGTTCGACGAGGCGACGGTCCTGCGCGTGGCCGACGCCTACCAGCGGGTCACCGACTGGCACACCCGCCGGCCACCTGTTGGTCAGGACGCCCCCGCCGCCCCCTCACCTTTATCCTCTCCCCCGAGGGGGGAGAGGGCAGGGTGAGGGGTGTGGTAGCATGAGGCCGCCATGGATCCCGCCACCCTCGATCAGCGACTCGCCGCCCTCGAGCGCCGCCTGGCGCATCTCGAGACCCTGCTCACGAACCTGCGCCAGCTCGTCGAGCGCTCGCAGGTGAACGACGACTCGGTCAAGGAGGGGATCAAGTCCTGGGTGACGGAGTACGTTTCGCTCCGGCTCCAGCAGCTCGTCCCCGAGACCTGCGAGCACGCCGCGACGCCGGAGAGCGGCGGCGGGCCGGTGCTGCCGGGGACCGCGATCCGGTGCACCGACGAGGTCCTCCACCGTCTCGGCAGGATTCCGATCCCCTTCGTCCGCCAGATGGTGACGCAGAAAGTGGCCGACGCCGCCCGGGCCGAGGGCACCGCGCTGGTAGACGTTGCCTTCTTCGAGCGCGCCGCCACCTTCTGACAGTGCAAGTTCTCGGGGGAGGATCTCCTGAGCTTCCAGCACTGGCAGAAGCACCTGACGGCGGGCCCCCGCCTCTAGCGTCTCCAACGGCGCCACCGCGTGGGTCCTGCCGCCGGGAACAGCCCCACGGTGCTCGCTCGCGCCAGGGCGCCGGCGTTGCTCGAGCCCATGCGACTCATTGCCTCGCTGGGCGATGGAGACGCGCTCCGCGCCGCGCCGCGGGGCTCCCCGTTCCCTGCGTCACCCACGCGGTTGCGCCGCGGCTGAGCCATGGCTGATGTCTCGGACGGGCGCGACGAGCCGGTCATTCTGCCGATCGAGGATTCGCTGGACCTGCACGCCTTCGCGCCCCGCGACATTCCCTCCGTGGTGGACGAGTATCTCCGGGCTGCCCGTCAGCGCGGGCTCGGCGAGGTGAGGCTCATCCACGGGCGGGGAACGGGCGCACAGCGCGCGGTGGTGCAGTCGCTCCTCGCGGCCCACCCGCTGGTGGCGCGCTTCTTCGACGCTCCGCCGGAGCGCGGCGGCTGGGGGGCGACGGTCGTGGTGCTGAAGGCCTGATTATGTGGCTTTGCCGCGGTCTGCTAGGAAGCGCCAGAGGAAGTCTGCGTCGAGCGGGGTCAAGTCGAAGCGCCGGCTGGCCTCGTCCACGAGGCGCGTCCGGTCCGCCTTGGGGTTCTCGCGGAGCTGTTCGTCGATCCACTGGATCGCCTGCTTGATGGGAGCCTCGCCGACAGGCATTCGCGCACCTCCGTCAGGGGATCTCGAGAGTCTCGAACCGCCGCCGCGCCGCCGCTATCGCCCCCGCGACGATCGCGGCCGAGAGCGCGACGGCGGCAGCCAGATACGCCAGAACCGAGCCACCCGCCAGGACCGACCGGACACACTCCCCGCCGAGCCAGCCTACCACGGCCACGTACCCGAGGCAGAGGACGATCGTGGCAAGCCCGCCGCCGCTGGTGGCCAGCCGCTCGGCGTTGGCCTCGCTGAAGTTTGGCCAGAGGACCCCGAAGGCGAGCGATACCGTGACCGTCGTGACGATCAGCAGCGCCAGCAAGAGCCCGAAGACGCCGAGCAGCGCCGGAAACGTCACCAGCCGGAGCGCGCCCCCCAGCGCGATGGGGCCCACCGCCAGCCCAAGGATGGTGGAATAGGCGAGGAGCTTTCCGAGGAACAGCCTGCCGAGAGACAGCGGGGCGGCGAAGAGAATCCACGCCCCTCGACCTTCGAGCGACAGGCTCGGGAAGACGAAGCGGATCCCGAAGGCCGTCACGAAGTACCCGACCGCCATGAGGTCGAGGAAGAACAGCCGCGCCACGGTCTCCGGCTGCTCCAGCGCGTCGGCGAGCGGCGCCACAAAGAGGATCGCGGTGTAGAGCGCCAGGAGGAACACGATGAAGCCGGCGCGCCCGAGCTCGTGGGGGCTCCGGCCCAGGGTCACGAGGTCGCGCTCGATCACGGCGCCGACCGGTCCCCGCAGGAAGCGGGGGAACGCCGCGCCCGCGGCGGCGCGTCGGGCACCGGGGCGCGCCGCGATTCCGGGGCCTTCGGTCACGATGGGCAGCGTGGCGGCGAAGAGCCGCCGCCCGATCACGCCGGCTGCGACCAGCGCGAGGGCGGGCAGCACCCAGGCCGCCGCCGCGAGGGCGCCCGAACCGGCCGTGCTGACCCGGACGCCGGCAAAGAGCGAGACTGCCAGGGGGTGGCTCGGCCAGAACCAGAACCGGTGTTCGATGAACTTCAGGGACGCCGGCTTCCCGTTGGGGATGCCGGGCTCGAAGATGAGGTAGAAGTCGACCGGCGAAGGGACCACGTGGCGGCCGATCAGGAGCGCGAAGGCGCCGGCCAGGATGACGGTTGCCAGCAGCGTGGCCGTGCGCGCCCGGTACCGCCGGAACGCGATTCCCGCGAGCGCGGTGAGGAGCGTGCCGAGCGCGCCGGCCAGCACCATGAAGAGGACGAGGATGATGAGGGCCCAGAGGTAGAAGAGCGGGCCCCCGTCGTGGGAGGCTCCGAGGGCGAGGAACGCCGGGACGCCGAGGAGGACGAACGCCCAGGAGGTGAGCAGGAACGTCTCCGCCGTCCGGAGCCAGAAGAGGTCGGCCAGGGGCACCGGCGTCGAGAGGAGAAACGCGGTGTCGGACGCGCGGTAGAACGTCCACAGGCCGGTGGCGACGAAGCTCACCACGGAGATGACGAGGACCAGCGCCAGGAAGGCCTCGAGGATGTAGAGGGTGAGCGCCGCGCTGGGAGGGCCGATGCTGAGCACCTCGGCGAGCCCCTGGCGGAAGACGAAATATTCGCCGGCCATCACGAGCCCGAAGAGGACCACGAAGCCGGCGATCACGGCAAGCTTGGCCCCCTCCCGGTCCCTGACGATCTTTTCGAGCGCGTCGAGCCGCCTCCAGAGGAGCCGCAGGACAACGCTCACGCGACTACCCTCCATAGCACGACTCCGAGCTTGTTCGAGCGCGGGCTTCGCCACGACCCGCGCCACCTGAAGTGGCGCGGGTGCCCGCAGAGGTGGCTCGCCTCCGCTCGCGCGTCCCAATCGGAAGGGGGGCGGAGCCCCCCGCCGAGGAAGATCACGAAGGCCTTGCCTTCGTGAAGTGGAGGTAGAGGGCTTCCAGCGACGCGTCAGGGAGGCCGGCGCGGCGCCGGAGGGCGGCGAGATCCCCCTCCTCGACCAGCCGCCCCTCCCTGAGGAGCCCGACCCGGTGACAGACCTGCTCGGCGAAGGCCAGGGTGTGGGTGCAGAGGAGGGCGCTGCCGCCCATCTCGGCGAAGCGCCTGACAAGGTCGCGCGTCTTGATGGCGCTCTCCGGGTCGAGGCCGACGATGGGCTCGTCCACGACGAGCAGGCGCGGCGCGTGGAGAAGACTCGCCAGGATCGCGAGCTTCTGCCGGTTGCCCCGGGAGTAGTGTTCGACGTACCCGTCGGCCGCCGCGCCGAGCGCGTAGAGGTCGAGCAGCTCCTCGATCCGCCGCGTCCGCTCGGGCTCGGCGACGCGGTAGAGCGCGGCGACCAGCCCGAGGAACTCGCGGCCGGTCATCTTCTCGTACACGAACGGCTCGTCGGGGATGTAGCCCAGCAGCCCCTTGGCCCGCTCGGGCTCGGCGCCGAGGTCGATCCCCGCGATCAGCACCTGGCCGGCGGTGGGCCGGTAGAGGCCGGCGATCATCTTGACCGTCGTGGTCTTGCCGGAGCCGTTGGGGCCGATGAGGCCGTAGATCTCCCCCGGGGCGACCTCGAGCGTGAGGGCCTCGACGGCCAGGCGGTCGCCGAAGCGCTTGGACAGACGGTCGAGCCGCAGGAGGGGGTGACCGTCCGGGGCGGCCATCACCGTATTAGAGGTCCCGGAGGAGACGCCGGGCGCGCTGGATGCTGCGCCGGTGAAGGTCGAACGAGCTCACCAGCTCCGGCTTCCGCCCGCGGCGCCGCTTCAGGGTGAACAGCGTGAACGTGATGTCGTGGGCCAGGGAGAAGTCCCGGTAGAGCTGGGCGGCCACCTTCTGCGGGTTCTCCGAGTGCGTGATCTGGAAGTTGTTGGTGGCGGCGAGCGGCGGGACCCGCTCGCCGTGCTTGGTCCGCACCCACTTCATCGTCCCGCCAAGGAGGTAGGAGAGGAAGAGGCTGTCCACCAGCATGGATTCCGTCCAGGGAATGCTCTTCTGGTAGCCGGCGACGAACTTGGCCTCGGTGTTCTTCAGGAAGTTCAACGCGGTGTCCGGCGTGAGAAAGTCGCACGCCCCGAAGACGAAACCCATGCTGGGGCTCGGCCGGCAGTAGTCGGTCAGCGTTTCGAGCCGGATGGCCTTGCCGCCGAGGCCCAGGAGCTTTCGCCGCTCGCCGTGCGAGGCGATGTAGCAGACGCGGAAGGTCTTCCGCTTGCGGAGCACCTCGCGGAGAAGGAGGCCCAGGTCGTAGGCGGTGTGGAAGCGCCGGTACACGAGGCGCACCCGCGCCCCTTCCCACCCGAGCGACTGGCGGATGGCCTTCAGGTAGGGGAGGACCGAGGGTTCCTCGTCGAGGAGCCTGCCCCGGGGGTTCCACATGCTCTCGAGGACGATCAGGCCTGCCATGGCGCTCCCGCACGGGAATTCTACCACGCCGGGCGGCGCCCCCCGGATTGGCCTGGTGCCGATGGAGCCAATTGGCTCTTTACAACCCTCAAAAACGTTCGATAATGGCTCAGACGGAGGGTTCCGTGGAGATCCGATTAGATCGCGCGTCGCCCGTGCCCCTGGCGCGGCAGATTCGCTCGCGGCTCGAGCACCTGATCCGAGAGGGGATTCTCGCCCCCGGGGTCAAGCTCCCGGCTGGCCGGGAGCTGGCCCGGGACCTGGGCGTGAACCGGGCCACCGTCTCCCTTGCCTACGAGGAGCTGGTGTCGGAGGGGCTCGCCCGCGCCCACGTCGGCCAGGGCACCTTCGTGACCGAGCCTGAAGGGAAGTCGCAGGTGCTGCCGCCTAACCTCCCATCAGGACTGGACTGGTCGAGCCTGTTCTCGAAGGGGTCCCAGCTGGCTGACGCCGATGGTCGCCGCCGGGCACTGCGGGGCCAGGTCGCCCGGCCCGCGCCCGGGCTCATCTCGTTCGCCGGGGGGATGCCGGACAGCGACCTCTTCCCGACGGAGGCCTTCCGGCGCGCCCTGAACCGGGTGATCCGGGCGGAGGGGCCTGAGCTGCTCCAGTACTATCCCGTCGGCGGGTATCCGCCGCTCCGGCAGTTCCTCGCGCACTACCTCCTGAGGTTCGGCGTGGAGGCGAGGCCCGAGGAGATCCTGATCGTGAATGGCTCCCAGCAGGGCCTCGACCTGATCGGACGGGTCCTGCTGGACCCCGGCGACTCCGTGGCGATCGAGGAGCCGAGCTACTCGCGGGCGATCCAGGTCTTTCGGGCCTTCGGGGCCCAGCTCCTGCCGGTCCCTCTGGGAAGCGAAGGCCTGCGGCTCGACGCGCTCGAGCGGGTGCTGGGGCGCCACGCGCCCAAGCTCCTCTACTGCCAGCCCACGGCCCACAACCCCACCGGCCTCACGCTCTCCCCCGCGGCCCGCCGCGGCCTCCTGGCGCTGGCCGCCCGCCATCGGGTTCCGGTGGTCGAGGACGGCTTCGACGGGGGCCTCTCTTTCGGCGACCGCCCTCCGGCGCCGCTCAAGGCAGCCGACGCCTCCGGTCTCGTGATCTACATCGGGACGTTCTCCAAGATCCTTTTCCCCGGGCTCCGCCTGGGCTGGCTCGTCGCGCCGCGGCCGCTCCTGGAGCGCCTCGAGATGGCCAAGCAGCTCTCGGATATCCACACGAGCCCGCTCATCCAGGCTGCCGTGTTCCACTTCTGCCAGCGGCGCCTGCTGGAGCGCCATCTGTCGCGCTGCGCCGCCGAGTACGGGCGCCGCCGGACGATCCTCCTGCGCTCCCTGGCCAGCCGGATGCCGAAGGGCGTGACGTGGACGGAGGCTCAGGGAGGGTTCTCCTCCCTGGTGAGGCTCCCCGAGGGGATGGACGCCGAGGCCCTGCTGCCGAGTGCCGTGGAGCGCGGCGTGGCCTTTACCCCGGGGAGCGTCTTCTTCGTGAACGGAGGCGGCGAGTCCACGCTTCGCCTGAGCTTCTCCTCCACCCCGGCCCAGCGGATCGACGAGGGGGTCCGGCGCCTGGCCGAGGTGATTCGCCAGGCCGTGAGCCGGCCGTCTCGGCGCGCGGATGCCGAGCGCCCCACCGTTCCCCTCGTCTAAGGGGCTCACGCGGAGGCACCCATGCGCCTTGAGACCATC
>Ga0209342_10004442_pt1 | contig 14601 bp, 16 predicted proteins | sample RifCSP16_2_FD_184023 | JGI IMG/M metagenome (GOLD analysis project Ga0209342, IMG submission 184023) | Soil microbial communities from Rifle, Colorado - Rifle CSP2_sed 16_2 (SPAdes) (version 2) | ecosystem: Environmental > Terrestrial > Deep subsurface > Rock core/Sediment | place: Rifle... | reverse complement strand
GCGGTCGAGGTCGGTCTCGACTTCGACGCGCGGGAGGGCGAGCGGCTCCTCGACGGGCGGGTCGCCGAAGCGGAGTCCGACCGGGAGCAGCGTCGGCGGGCCGCAGAGCACGACCTGGGCGCCGACGGCGCTGAGCCCCCAGAGGTTCGAGCGGGCGACGCGGCTGTGGGCGATATCGCCGACGATAACGACGCGGCGGCCGCGCAGATCGCCCAGGTGGGAGCGCATGGTGTAGAGGTCGAGCAGGCCCTGCGTGGGGTGGGCGTGCCAGCCGTCGCCGGCGTTGAGGACGTTCATCCCCTCCACGTGCCGGGCGACCAGGTAGGGCGCGCCGGACGAGGTGTGTCGCATTACGAGGATGTGGGCGCCGACGGCCTGTATGGTGCGCACGGTGTCAATAAGCGATTCGCCCTTCTGGATGCTGGAGCCGGCGGCGGCGATGTTGATCACGTCCGCGCCCAGCGCCTTGCCCGCGAGCTCGAAGGAGGTGCGGGTGCGCGTGCTGGCCTCGTAGAAGAGGGTGACGAGCGTCTTGCCGCGCAGGGCAGGGACGCGCGGCACCTCGCGGCCCAGCACTTCCTTCATGGCATCCGCGGTCTCCATCACCGCCTCGATCTCGGCGCGGCTGAAGTCGTCGAGGTCGAGGACGTGGCGGCGGGTCCAGGCGGGCTGGGCATCGAGGGCAGCGGGCGCGGCGGCGGCTGCGGTCCGTTCTTCAGTCATAGCTCTCCCTCCGCCTCCGTGACGACCACTTCGTCGCGGCCGTCGGTCTCTTCGAGGAGGACGCGAACGTCTTCGCGCAGCGAGGTGGGGATGTTCTTGCCGACGTAGTCCGGCCGGATGGGCAGCTCACGGTGGCCGCGGTCGACGAGCACGGCAAGCTGGATGCCGGCGGGCCGGCCGAAGTCGATCAGGGCGTCGAGGGCGGCGCGGATGCTGCGGCCGGTGTAGAGCACGTCGTCGACGAGGACGACATGCTTGCCGTCGATGTCGGTGGGCAGCTCGGTGGGCTGGATGCGCGTGCGCAGCTCCAGGTAGGGGATGTCGTCGCGATACAGACCGATGTCGAGCGCGCCGACGGGCACGTCTTCGCCCTCGAACTCGCGCAGGGCGCCGGCGAGGCGGCGGGCCAGCGGCACGCCGCGCGTGCGCATGCCGACGAGGACGACGTCTTCGAGGCCGCGGTTGCGCTCGACGATCTCGTGGGCGATGCGACGGACGGCGCGGCGGATATCGTCCGGCGATAGCACTACGCCGCCCATCAACCCCGCCCCTCGCGGTCCCGAGGAACCAGCAACCGGGAACCAGGAACACGCCGGGCTCCGTGGCGTGAAAAAACCCTCCCGCCGCAGCGACGGAAGGGAACGTCCTTCGCTCCGTATGTTAGCTTTGCGCCCGGGACGTACGTCCAGACCAGAACCGTCTCTCCTTATCGACCTCTCGGGGCCGACTTAAAGGACTCAACAGCCTCGGCTGTCGCTGAGAATGGTAACACGCTGGGGTGAGCGGCGGCAACAGCGAACCGCCTCCGGCCCTCATTCTCCAGCGGGCGGCGGCACTGCAGCATCAAGGCACCGGTATGGCCGCGGCCATGTGCTATGATTACTACACTAATCGCTTTGCAAATCCACTGGAGGAGCCGATGTCAGAGTTCGTCAAGGTGGGGAGCGTGGACGAGATCCCGCCCGGCGAGATGAAGATCGTGGAGGTCGGGGGCCAGGAGATCGTGCTGGCGAACGTCGGCGGCGATATCTTCGCCTTCTCCAACGAGTGCACGCACCGCGGCGGTCCGCTCGGCGAGGGATTGCTCATGGACGGGGTGGTGGAGTGCCCCTTCCACGGCGGCCAGTTCGACGTGAAGACCGGCGAGCCCGTAGCGGAGCCGCCGACAGAGGCGGTGAGCACTTACCAGGTGCGCGTGGAGGGCGGTGCGATCATGGTCCTCCAGCCGTAACAGCGAGGGCCGGGTCGCCCATCCGCACCAGGCGAGCTCAGAATGACGGAAGTGGCTGATTGCCGCGAACTGCGGGCTCAGCCGCCGGCAAGCGGGGGGATCAGCGTGACGCGGTCGCCGTCGTGGAGGACGTGGTCGAAGGGGGCGTCGGTGTCGCCGACGATGATAACGCTGGCGAGCTCCACCGGGACATTCAGCGCGTTCAGCAGCTTGGAGACGGTGGCACCGTCCGGCAGTTCCTGCTCGAACACACTCTGACCGTTGGGCGAGTACTGCTCCAGGTAGGCCTGGAGCTCGATCGTCACGCGCATGGCCGCTACACCTTTGCCGACTCGTAGGCGAGCATGCCGTAGTTGATGCGCTCGCCCTGCATCAGGTGCTTCCAGCGGGAGACATCCGTGCGGCGGCGGATCATCGCCTGCACCACGCCCAGGTCCTGCACGTGCTCCGCCCGGCCGAGGACGACCGCGCCCACGATGCGGCCGCCGTCCAGCAGCAGCTTGCGGTAGACATTCGCGCCCGGGTTGTGGAACACGATGGGCTCCCAGCCGTCGCGCTCGCGGAACTCGCCGATGGAGGCGGAGGTAAGGCCGAACAGCTCGGTGACGTTCCAACTGAGGCTGCCCGGGTAGGTCGACGCGTCCCCGGCCATGTTGGCGCCGGCCACACGTCCCTGGTCGATGGCGGTGGGCCAGATGGCGTGCACGGCGCGCTCGCCGGTCAGGAAATCGAAGCCCTCGGCGCAGTCGCCGGCGGCGTAGACATCGGGCAGGTTCGTCGCCTGGCGCTCGTCCGTGAGGACGCCGTGGCCGGTGTCGAGGCCGGAACCCTGGAGGAAGTCGATGTTGGGACGGACGCCGGTGCCGCAGACGATCATGTCGGCGTCGTGGGTCTTGCCGCTCTTGAGCGTGACGCCGTAGCCGCCGGTCTTGCGCCGCTCGATTCCGGAGACCTGGTCGCCGAGGATCACGTCGATCCCCTTGTCGCGCATGGCCCGCTCGAGAGCGCGGCCGCCCGCTTCGTCCAGCAGCTGCGGCATGACCTGGCCAGCGATCTCGACGACGGTGTAGCGCAGGGCGGCCGTCTTGATCAGCGCGCTCATGGTAAGCAGGCTGATGAAGCCGGCGCCGATGACGAAGCAGCTCCCGGCGTTCTTCATCTGCGCCGCGATCTTCTGCGTGTCGGCGAGGGTCCAGTGGTAGCAGACGTCCGCGTCTTCGATGCCCGGGACGGGCGGGACGCGGGAAGCGGAGCCGGTGGCGATGAGCAGCTTGTCGTAGGGGAGGCTGCGGCCGTCCTCCAGGTGCACCGTCCTCGTGTCGGGATTGAGGCGGTAGGCGCCTATTCCTGATATGAGCATGGCCTTGTTCGCCCGGTAATAGTCGGCATCCTGGAGAGTGATCTGACGGAGGGTTTTCTCGCGGCTGAGGATGTAGGGCAGGGCTACGCGGGAGTAGCAGGGCTCCGGCTCCTTGGAGACGACGGTGATGGCACCGTCCTTGTCGCGGGCGCGGATGGCGTCGATGGCGGTGAGGCCGGCGGCGCTGTTACCGAGGATGACGTAGCGCGTCATCGCTATTCGATCCCCAGCCGTGCCAGCGTTTCCGCTTTCGGGTTGCCGTCTTCGTCCCAGCCGCGGAGGCGGTAGTACTCCTCCAGCATGGGCGCGAGCTCCACGACCTGGTTGTCGACGGCGGCGCCGCTGAGCGGCTCCTGGGTCATGCGCGGCGGCAGGGTGTCGTCCTTGCGGCTGAGGCCGGCGCGGTTGTTGAAGATGCGCTCCAGGTTCCAGACGCGCTCGCCCATGCCCAGCCACTCTTCCAGGCTGACGTTCTCGCCGGTGGCGGCGTTGTACATCGGGTAGAGGCGGGCCGCCGTCACCACGGCGTTTGTGAACAGGCAGATGCCGGCCGAGTCCTCCGTGGCGCACCTGTCCTGCAGGTCCTTCTGCGCCTGCGCCTTGCCTTCCGTTGTGAAGGGGTCGAGGCGGAGCTCGCGGGGGGCGAACCACTCCACGGTCATCGAGTAGCCGCGCAGGTGGCAGGCGCCGCGGTTGGAGGTGGCGTAGCCGAGCCCCATGCCCTTGGCGCCGCGCGGATCGTAGGCGGCAAAGTCCTGCTTCTTGGAGCCCATGAACAGCTCCGGGTGGCCGTAGTGCTCCGCCAGGCGGTAGCCGCCCTCCGCCATGAGGTCGCCCAGCTTGCCCTTGCGGTAAGTCATCAGCTCCAGGCACTTGATGACCGCCTCGTCGCTGCCGAAGGCCAGCTCGAAGTCCAGCTCCGCCAGGTCCTCCGGTGGGATGTGGCCGCGCTGCGCCAGCTCCATGGCCGCGGCGATCGTGCCGCCGGCGGAGATGGTGTCGAGGGCGTACTGGTTGCACAGGTAGTTGGCGTGGAGGACGGTGCTGAGGTCGCCGACGCCGCAGTCGCTGCCGACGGCAAAAATCGTCTCGTACTCGGGGCCTTCGCCGCGGCCGCTCCAGTTGGCCGCGCCCTTGATCTCAGTGACGCGGGCGCAGCCGATGGGGCAGGAGTAGCAGCCCTTATTCCGCTTGAGGACGGTCCGGGCGATCGTGGGGCCGCTGATGGCGTCGGCGTACTCGAACTGGCCGGCCTGGAAGTTGTTGGTGGGCAGGATGCCGATGGAGTTGCTGAAGCTGACCGTGGAGGCGGTGCCGAGACCGCGCAGCGCTTTCGACGTTGTCGGGTGCTCGTTGATGTCCCGCATGGCGTCGAAGACGAGCTCCGAGAACATGAGCGGATCGGCGACGGGGACGGGGCCGGTGCCGCGGACGGCTATGGCTTTGAGGTTCTTCGAGCCCATGGCGGCGCCCACTCCGGAACGCCCGGCCGCTCGCGACTTGTCGTTGATGACGCAGGCGACGCGGCTGAGGTTCTCGCCGGCCGGGCCGATGCCGCTGATGCGGGCCTGCGGGTCGGTCTCCGCCCGGAGCGTGTCCTCCGTCTCTTCGATGTTCTTGCCCCAGACGTGGGAAGCGTCCCGCAGCTCGGAATGGGCGTCGTCTATCCAGAGGTAGACGGGCTTCGGCGAGCGGCCTTCGAGGATCACCAGATCGTAGCCGGCGAACTTGAGCTCGGGGCCCCAGTAGCCGCCGGAGTTGGAGCAGGCGATGCCGTCCGTCAGGGGGCTCTTGCACAGCACCATGTAGCGGCCGCCGGTGGGCGCGAAGGTGCCGGTCAGCGGTCCGGTGGCGAAAACGACCTTGTTCTCGGGGCTGAGGGCGTCGCAGCGGGGGTCGATCTCCTCGAACAGGTAGCGGGTGCCCAGGCCGCGGCCGCCGATGTACTGCCGGGCCCACTCCATGTTCAGCGGCTCCGTCTTGACCGAGCCCTCGGTCAGGTTGACCCGCAGGAGCTGTCCGGTCCAGCCGTAGGGCATGCGTTCCTCCAGCCTAGCCGGCGCCAACCGGATGCTCAGCGCGGTCGAGCCGCTCCATCCACTGGATGGGCTCGACCTCGGCGTACTCGAGGGCGTCGTAGACGCAGATCTTGACGCACTGCGGGTCGCCGCCGCAGAGGTCGCAGTTGTGGGCGACGTCCTTCTCGGTGTGGAAGCCCATGACGCTGAAGGGGCAGGCGACCAGGCACATCTTGCAGCCGATGCACTTGTCGTCGTTGACTGTGACCATGCCGGTGACAGGGTCGCGGGTTATGGCGTAAGCGGGGCAGTTGCTCAGGCAGGGCGCGTCCCTGCAATGGAAGCAGGTTACCGGGACGTACATCGCCTCGTCGACGAAGTCGTGCACCCAGATGCGGGTCTTGGCGGGCTGGAAGGCCCCCTCGTGCTTGAAGGAGCAGGCGCCCTCGCAGAGGTGACATGAGACGCACTTCTGCGGATGGGCCAGGATCATCTTCACGGGGCGCTCCCTCGGTGTGTCTTCCACATGACCGGGACGCCTCAAACGATAAGTGTGCCGCAATAGGGGTGTCAACCGAAAATCGATAAACCGCGAAAGGTAAGGCAGTAACGAAACCGCGCGCCTGGGCGTCCTATGGGTCGAGGACGCGTTTATGGCACTGGGATTCGGACGCAAGAAGCATAACGGCGAGACCGAGGACGAGACCCCGCTCGAAGCGGGCGTGCTCGATGAGTCGTTCGGGCTCGACGAAGAGCACCAGGCGGAGTCCGGCGACGAGCCGAGCGAGTTCGGCGACGGCAGCGCCTCCGAGTTCCGCGACGAGCCCGCTACGCTCGAGCCGCCGCAGCAGGCGCCGGCGGAGACTCCGCGCCCGCGCCCCGTGTTCCTGCAGGGCAACGGCGACGGACGCGACCCGAAGCGCGAGGAGCGGCCGGAGCCGCCCGCACCCGCGCCGTTCAGCGGTCGGGGGCCGGTGTTTGTCGTCGTGAGCGAGACTGAACATGAAGCCGGCTCCGTGACGCAGTTCGCGGATGCCGCCGACGCGCGCGCTCATATCGAGCTGCTGGTGGAGAGCGGCACGACCGAGGCGGACATCGCCGTCTATAGCGGCGAGAGGGTCGCCCTCCGGGTGACGCGGCGCCCGCTGGTGACGCTGACGCTCAAAGACGACTAGAAGCGCGCCGTCTCGGCCCGCCCCCTCCCCTTCGCAGCGCATGCTATACTCTCCCTCGCCGAAGGGAGGGAGAGTATGCCTCACGCCACCGTAAACGGCATCGAGCTGCACTATCGCGAAGCCGGCGAGGGCTTTCCGATCGTCCTCGTCCACGGCTTCACCGGTAACTCACGCAACTGGGCGCTGACCGCGCCCGTGCTGGCCCAGCGATTCCGCACCGTGTCCGTCGACCTGCGGGGCCACGGCCACTCGGAGAAACCCACGCGCCGCGAGGACTACACGCTCGAGGCGATGGCGGAAGACGTGCACGCGCTCATGCAGCATTTGGGCATCGAGGAATGCTACCTGGTGGGTCACTCGATGGGCGGTATGATCTCGCAACAGTTGGTGCTGGCGCACCCGGAACCGGTCCGGGCGCTGGTGCTGGTGGATACAGCAGCCGAGGTCCCACAGACGCTGAGGTTGGGGGAGCGCATCAGGGAGCGCGAGCGGCTCATCCAAATCGCGCGGGAGCAGGGGATGGAGGCCGTGTTCGAGGAGCAGCTGAAGGCGAACGCGCAGGCGGACGTGCTCCGCGCCGACCCGGCGTTTCTTCGCACCTGGCGGGAGCAGTTCCTGCTCACGTCGCGGGAGGCATACATCTACGGAGCGCACGGCATGGCGAGCCGCAAGTCGCTCGTGAGCAAGCTTCAGCGGATCGGCGCGCCCACGCTGGTCATCTGCGGCGAGAACGACGAGCCGTTCGTAGAGCCATCCAAGCAGATGCACGACCGCATCCCGGGGAGCGAACTGGCGATGATCGCCGGCGCCGGCCACACGCCGCAGATCGAGAAGGCGTCGGAGTTCAACGCGGTGCTTACGCAGTTCCTGGCAAGGGTACGCGAGTCGGCAGCCGCTGGAGGATAGCCGTGGCGGACGCCTACGACATCGAGGCGGTGCGGCAGAAGTGGGTCGGCTTCGAGACGGCGCTGGCGCGCGGGCGCTACCCGGTGGAGCACGACCCGATCCGGCGGCACTGCCACATGGTCGACGACAACAACCCGCTGTTCATCGACCCTGAGTACGCGAAGACCACCTCGCACGGCGCCGTGCTCTGCCCGCCTTCGGGCTGGCTGGCGCTCTACTTCGCGAGCCTGGGGCCCTGGCCGGCCGCCTTCGAGCCGCTGTTCCCGGTGGTCCCCACGCCGGGCAAGCGGATCGTGAACATGAGCCAGGAGGTCGAGTGGTTCGCGCGTATCAAGGCCGGCGACCACCTGTCGGTGAAGCGGCGAGTGGCGGACGTCTTCCAGAAGGGGATATCGCTCGACCCGGAGGCGGTCTGGATCACCGCCGAGGCGGAGATCACGAACCAGCGCGGCGAGTTGGTGTGCGTCATCCGCAACACGCTGCTCACGCACCGCACGCCGGAGGAGGTGGCGGCGGCTCAGCCCCCGGGGAAAGGCGCGCCGGTGTGAGGCGTCCCCAGCCGTACTGGGAGCAGGTCGAGGTCGGGCAGGAGATGCCGGGCTTCGAGCTGGAGATCACGCCGCGGCGCGTCTTCCTGCAGGTCAGCGGGTCGCAGGACTGGTACCCGGTCCACTTCGACCCGGCGTTCGCGAACAAGTCAGGCCACGAGGAGCTGTTCATGAACACGGGCTTTCTCCAGGCGGCGCTGGTGCGCGTGATCACAGACTGGATGGGCGACGACGGTTTCCTGCGGAAGCTGCGGTTCGAGATGCGGCGGCAGCAGCGCCCCGGCGATACCATGGTTTGCCGGGCCAAGGTCACCGCCAAGCACGAGCGCGACGGCGAGGGCTGGGTAGAGCTGGACGTCTGGGCCGAGAACGAGCGCGAGGGCGTCACGACGCCGGGCCAGGCTGTGGTGATACTGCCGCGACAGGCCGGCCGGGCCAGTGCGACCGGTTGACGGCCTCACCATTGTCTGATAAGAATGCCCTAGCCGAGAACGAGGGCGCCTCCCGGAGGAAGACAATGGGTCACGAAGAAATGCTCCAGAAAGTGCCGATATTCGCGGAAATGAACCGCCGCGACCTGGGCCGGCTGTCCAAGCTGATGGTACCCCGCAGCTTCAAGGCGGGGGAAGTCATCATCAACGAAAACGACCAGGCGGCCGGCGTTTTCGTCATAACGTCCGGCAAGGTGGAGGTGGTCCGCGGCGCCGGCGGTCCGAACCCGCAGCACCTCAACACCCTGGGAGCGGGGGACTTCTTCGGTGAGATGGCGCTGTTCGAGGGATATCCCCGCTCGGCGACAGTGCGCGCCGTCGAGGACACCGATTGCCTGGCGATGACGCGCTGGGACTTCACCGCCGAGATGCGCACGAAGCCGGAGATCGCCGTGGCGATGCTGCCGGCGCTGGCGCGGCGGCTGCGCGAGCTGGAAGCCCGCCTGCCCGAGTAGCGGCCGCTCAGTCCAGTATCGCGCCCTGCTCCCGCAGGGCCCGCTGCAGAACAGTGACGTCCACATTCTTGGCGCCGGCGCCTGCCCGCGCGGCCAGCGCGGCGGCAGTACCCGCAGCCTGACCCGTCGCCATGCAGGGCGGGATCTCCTTGGTGGCGTGGTGCACGCGGTGATCGACGGAGATGCAGCGTCCGGCCGCCAGCAGGTTGTCGATTCCGCGGGGGAGCAGGCTGCGATAGGGGATGTTGTACACGCAGTCGTACTTGGTCCAGTGGCCGGTGCGGGCGATGACGTCGTCGAAGGGCCTGTCGAGGTCGTCGCGGCCCATGATGTACTCGCCCTGGAGCCGGCGCGACTCGGTGATTCCCAGCTGGTCCGCTATCAGCGAGATGTAGGCGTCCTCGAAGCCCGGTACCGAGCCCTTGAGGCGCGCCGCCTCCTCCGCCACCATCTGCCGGCACTCGCTCATCGCCTCGGATAGCTCTCGCGGATCGGTGGCGTCGATCTTGCGCCGCACCCGGCCTTCGCCGCCCCAGGGCACCAGGACGCGACCGGCGCCCGGCGAGTGGAAAAAGAGCCCTTTGCGGGAAGCGAAGGCCTCTTCGAGGTCGGACACGTTCCCCATCTGGAACCAGAGCCAGGGGTCGGCGCGCTCGAGCTCGAAGGGCTCACCGGTGGCGGCGAACATGTCCCCGTCGCCGCTGGCGTCGACGACGAGGCGCGGCGCGATGGCCTGGCGCCCCGCCTTGTTCTGGATGACCACGGCGCTGATCCGGCCGGCTTCGACGACCGGCTCGCAGGCCCAGGTGTGGTAGAGGACGCGGACGCCCGCCTCGCGGATCATGTCGTCGGCGGCGAGGATGAAGGCATAGGGCTCGAAGGCGACCGAGTAGCGGACGCGGTGCGGCCCGCTCCCCCACACCAGCCCCCAGCGGTTGTAGTGCTCGACAAGCTTCGGGTCGGGGTCGTTCCACTGCTCCTTCGGCGGGTAGTAGACGGCGTCCCGCCGCTCCATGCGCCCGACGATCTCCTGGCAGAGGCCCCCGACGGCCTGGCGGCCGGCGCCGTCGTCCATGGTGAGGAGGAGGATGATCAAGCCGCCGCTGGCCAGGCCGCCCAGGTAGCCGAAGCGCTCGAGCAGCAGGACATCAGCGCCGTTGCGCGCGGCGGCCACGGCGGCGGCCAGCCCCGCCGAACCGCCGCCGACGACTAGCACGTCGGGCTCGGCGATCACAGGGACGCGTGACTCGGGAAGGGAAACGTAGCGCTGGGCGGCCACCGGAGGTTAGTGGCGGACGGCGACGCCGTTGATGTGGGGTCGGGAGAAGACCATGGGTGGGATCGGCGGCAACGGCTTGCTCCGTTCCAGCTTCTCGATGGTGAAGCCTGCCTCGCTGATGAAGCGCGCGATGTCACGGTTGGGGTGGCAGCCGGCGCCGAACCAGCGCCAGACCGGCGTGACCAGGTCCTGCCAGAAGGCGCCGAAGGCGTGGTCGTAGCGGACGTGGTCGCAGAAGCGGTACTCGCCCTGGGGCTTGAGGACGCGCCGGATCTCGGACAACGCCTTCACGGGATCGCCGACGCTGCACATGACCAGCGTGGCCACGACGGTATCGAAGGAGGCGTCGGCGAAGGGAAGCTGTTCGGCGCCCGCCTGCTTGAGCTCGATCTTGCGGCCGGCCAGAGCGGCCCGCTTCTCGGCGCGCATAAACATGTGCGGGTCGGGTTCGGTGGCGACGAGCTCCACACTATCCCGGTAGTAGGGGAAGCTGGCCCCCGTGCCGGCGCCGATCTCCAGGACGCGGCCCTTCGCCCCGCCCACAATCTCTTCCCGCACCTTCTTCATGAACGACCGTTCGGCGGAGGCCATCATCCGATCATATGTGGCAGCGAACCACCTGTGCCCCTTCTCCTTTTGGCCGGTCGTGTTGGTCACGAGTCCATCCCTCAGGCGGGTGTCCGCCACTTGCCCTTGCCCTTGCCGCGCGTCTTACGCACTGCCTGGGCCTGCATGATCGTGCCATCTACCATGACGTCCATGGCGTCCGTCTTGGCGAAGGCGTAGGGAAGGAAAGCCTTGGGGTCGACTTCGCAGAGCACCTCGCCGCGGGTGTAGTTGTGGCCCTCGCTGTAGGTCGCTTCCACCACCTGCGTGACCGGGATGTCGGCCAGCGGGTCGTGCGGCGAGTCACGGAGCACCAGTTCGCCCTTGCCGCGCTGGGCGCTGGTGACGGTCGACTCGGTGATGACGCGCACGAGGAGCGGCGGATAATCGAAGCCGCTGCCGTCGGCCCGGGGCAGGTACTTGAAGTGGAAGCTAGAGGTCTCGTTGCGGCCGGCGGGAGCGGACTCGTCCAGCCGGCCGCGGAGGCTGAGGAAGCGGATGTTGTGGCGCTCGGCGGAGCCCCAGATGTGCTCGCCCTCCTGCTCGAGGATGATCTTGGCCAGCTTCTTCGGCTCGCCGTAGAGTTCGCGACCGAAGGTCACGGCTTCCACGGTGGACATCGGCATGGCCAGGCAGTAGTTGCCGGTGATTCCTTTGTAGCGGGCGCGGACGTAAAGGGCGGCGCCCATGAACGGCCCCACGCAGTTCGAGTTGCCGACGTCGGCGACCCAGGCGATGCCGAGCGGCTCGGGAGCGGGCTCGAGGGGAGGGGGGAGCAGGGCCTCGATCGCGGCCGGCGTGGTCTCAAACACGACGGTAAGGCTGCGGACGTTCAGGAACTGGGGGCGGGCGTAGACGCCCTGGACCTGCTTGATCTCCTCGGGGGTTCTAACGAATCGCAATCGTCCTCCCCTGTCGTCGGGTGCGGCTGGTTCCAATGATAAGAGCTGAAGGCCGGCTGTCAACGACATCTTAGCTTCCCCGTAGAGCCCGCCCTTTGCCATAATGAGGCGAGCCCCCGAAGCCTCCTCCCAGCAGGAGACCTATGTCCGCAGAGTCCACCGAAAGCGTAGCCGCAGCGCCGGCAGTCCTGGACGAAGACCACCTGATACGCTCGGTGGTCCGGCTGGCCTGGCCTGTCGTCATACAGCAGGTCAGCTTCTCGATGGTCCAACTGGTGGATACGGCGCTGGTCGGGCACCTGGGTGAAAACGCCCTCGCCGGCGTGAGGCTGGCCGGGCAGATCTTCTGGTTCTCGCAGGCCGGGATGGTGGCCGTGGCGGTGGGATCGACGGCGGTGATCGCGCGGAACGTGGGGGCGGGCCAGCCCCAGCTCGCGTCGACAACCCTGCGGAACGCACTGCTGATGGCGCTCGCCTGGGGCTCCGCGATGGGCCTGGCGATGTGGTTCTTCGGCAGTTGGGGGCTGGGCATGCTCGGCGCCGAGGAGGGGGCGAAGCACCAGGGGACGGTGTACCTCAAGGCCACGGCAGTCGGCATGCCGCTGTGGTCGCTGATCTATGCGGGGAACGCCTCGCTCCAGGGCGCCGGCGACACGCGCACGCCGATGGTCATCGGCCTCATCATCAACGCCGTGAACATCATCGTCGCGTACCTGCTGATCAACGGGCCGGGCGTCTTCCCGCGCCTCGATGTTCTGGGCTCCGGCGCCGGCTTCACGAGCGCCGCCATCATCGGTTCGGGGCTAGTCCTGGCGGTGCTCGCCTCAGGCACGCGGATCGTCCATTGGTACCCCTGGGAAGCGCTCCGCTTCAATGCAACGGAGGCGAAACGGGTGCTTAACGTGGGCGTGCCGGCTGGGGTGGAGCAGATGCAGTTCAACATCGCCTTCATGGTGTACACCCGCATCATCGCCAGTCTGGGTACGACGGCGCTGGCGGCGCACGGCGTCACGCTGGCCATCCAGAGCCTGACCTTCAACGTCGGCTTCGCCCTGAGCGTGGCGACGACGGCGCTGGTGGGCCAAAGCCTGGGCGCCAGGCGGCCCGACCTGGCCGAACGGGCCGCCTACGTGGCGATGCGCTACTCACTGGTGTTCATGATATTGCTGGGCATCGTCATGATGGCCCTGGGCGGGCCGATCACGGGCCTGTTCGTGGGCGGCGAGAATGCGGACGCGGTCGTGGATATCGGGAGGAAGTTGCTGTTCATCTTCGCCTTTGCCATGCCCGGCCTCGCCGTGAGTCTTTCGCTGGGTGGTGGCCTGAGGGGCGCCGGCGACACGCGTGCCGTGCTGCTCATCATGGCTGGGACTACCTGGATTGTGCGGCTGGTACCGGCGTACCTGCTGGCGATCACGTTCGGGTTTGGCGTCCCCGGCGCCTGGGCGGCCGCGATCATAGACATCAACTCGCGGGCGGTGCTAATGTACCTGCGCTTCAGACAGGGGCGCTGGAAGCATATCCGGGTCTAGGGTTGGGCGCCCGCGGGGCTCGGGATGCATCCTCTGAGGGTTAATACCCTCAGCTACCGGGGCGGTCGCGAGGACAGGCATCATAGAACGGCGGCAACCCGCAGAACGGCGGCAACCGGCAGAAGGAATGGCAACCGGCAGGGGGTGCATCCCCTCTGAGGGTTAAAGCCCTCAGCTGCGGGGCAGTCGCGCGGACAGGCATCATAGCTGCGGGTTTCAACCCGCAGAACGGCGGGTGATAATATGTGCGGGAAGGACCGATCTTGAGCGTCATCATCTACACGCTTCGCAATTGCCCCACGTGCGACAAGGCGAGGGCCGCTTTGAGCGAGAGGGGCATCGAGTTCGAGGAACGCCGGGTCGACCAGAACGCGGAGTGGTGGGACGAGGCGCTAAAGTACGCTTTCACGGTTCCTGTGATCATCTGGGACAACGGCGATGTCGAAGTCGGTTGGGAAGGCGAGCACGGGTGAGAGATCACCTAGCCGGGGAGGCCGGAGGCCTCCCGAACAGCGCTCGCCGGCCGGCGTAAGGAAGACGGGCAGGAAGTCCGCGCCTTTGCTTATTTTCAACACGCTGTCGCGCCGGAAAGAGCCGTTCGCCCCCGGCGGGACCGGGCCTGTCAAGATCTATACCTGCGGGCCCACGGTCTACCGCTACGCGCACATCGGCAACATGCGGGCTTACCTGCTCGCGGACTGGCTGCGCCGGTTCCTGGAGGCCCAGGGCTACGCGCTGAAGCACGTCAAGAACATCACGGACGTGGGCCACATGCGGCAGGAGTTGCTGGAGCGGGGTGACGACAAAGTGATCGCCGCCGCGCGGGCGGAGGGCAAGACACCGGCGGAGATCGCGCAGTTCTACACCAACGCCTTTCTCGGCGACGAGTCGAAGCTGAACATCCTGCCCGCTCACATCTTCCCCAAGGCCTCTGAGAATGTGGCGGAGATGGTCGATATCACCCGCACGCTCGTGGACAAGGGGTTCGCCTACGAGGTGCAGGGGAACGTCTACTTCGAGGTGAGCCGCTTCCCGGACTATGGCAAGCTCTCCGGCCAGCGGGGGGAGCAACTGCTGGAGGGTGTGCGCGCGGAAGTCGACCCGCTAAAGCGCGACCGGCGGGACTTCGCCCTGTGGAAGGCGGCTGAGCCCGGCCGCACCTTGAAGTGGCTGAGCCCCTGGGGCGACGGCTTCCCGGGCTGGCACATCGAGTGCTCGGCCATGGGCGCCAAGTTCCTGGGCCCTCAGATCGACTTCCACACCGGCGGCGTCGACAACGTGTTCCCGCACCACGAGGATGAGATCGCCCAGAGCGAGGCGGCGCAGGGAGACCGGCACGTGCGCTACTGGGTGCACGGCCAGCATCTCCTCGTCG
>Ga0209342_10004440_pt1 | contig 14604 bp, 14 predicted proteins | sample RifCSP16_2_FD_184023 | JGI IMG/M metagenome (GOLD analysis project Ga0209342, IMG submission 184023) | Soil microbial communities from Rifle, Colorado - Rifle CSP2_sed 16_2 (SPAdes) (version 2) | ecosystem: Environmental > Terrestrial > Deep subsurface > Rock core/Sediment | place: Rifle... | reverse complement strand
GTCGTGATCGACTCGCACGGCGCCGGGCCCGATCGCGCATCGCGCGCGGCGCCGCGCCGCCTGCGGCACCGGGCAAATTCCACACTCGGGTGGCCGACGTGAATACCGCACTCGGCTGCCGGCAATAGTCCGCCCCGGCCGCCGCGCAGGGCCGTAAGTTGGTCCCGCGCCGGCGCCCGTCGGCGTGGCGCTGCCGCCGGGACGCCGGCGCGGCGCGATGAAAAGGCGGAGGAGCGAGCATGAGCGAGTCGAAGCGCAGTGGCGAGGGTCGCCGCACCCCGCCGCCGGGCGAGCTGCCGGTCGAGCGCCTCCCCGTGGCGGCCGGACTCAGCGCCGAAGAGCTGGAAGTCCTGCAGGGCGTACTGGCGCGGGAGATGCTCAACGCGACCGAAGTGCTGTTCCGCGACGGTGACCCGGGCGACCGGCTCTACCTCCTCGCGCACGGCAGGATCTCGATCGCGATCCGCGGCGCCGACGGCAGCCGCGGCGTGATGACCTACGCGCCGGGCGCAATGCTGGGCGAGGCGTCCCTCCTCGAGGGTGCGCCGCGCCCGGCCACCGCCACCGCCGCGGCGGATAGCGTCGTCTACAGCCTGTCGCGCGCGTCGCTCGATGCGCTCGCGGCGGCCCATCCGGCGCTCGCCAGCAAGCTCCTGCTCAACCTCGGCCGGCACCTGTCGGGCAGGCTGCGCCACGCACCGGACGTGCTGCGCAAGCTCAGCGACTCCTCGGGGTGAATCCTTCACCGGGTACGCGCCAATACTGGCCACCGGCGAGCGCGCCGCCCGCCTACGCTCGCTTTCGGACGGACCAGGACCACGAGGATTGACGCCATGAGCGACTTCAACGACACCGCGCAGCGCCTCGCGCCACGGCTCGCGTTGCCGGCGAGCCACATGACCGGAACCCGGCGGCAGCGCGAGCTCGTCAGCGAGCCCGGGGAGAGCGCCTGGGCCTGGACCCGGTTCGCCGTGGCGGGGATCGTGATCGCGTGGCTGCTTTCGATGGGGGTATTCGGCGCCGCCGCACCCGAGGCGAGCGCAGCCGCCGCGCCGGCGAGCGCGGAGTCCGGCAACGGCCCGACCGGCTACTTCCCGGATCTGCATCGGGATGCGCCGTTGACCGCCGCCGAGCAGCCCGCAACGTTCTAGAGCCGAGGCGAAGCCATGATCGAGCAACTGACCGACGTCGTCGTCAACGGCGTACGCGTGCGCGACGGCGAGGTCGCCGAGCTCGAGCGCATGCCGGGCGTGAAACGCACGCCGCTGCGTGACGGCACCTACTGGTACGACCCCGTCTCCGGCGCCTGGGGCGCGCAAGGCGGACCGACACTGGGCTTCCGCCGTGCCGGGCTCAAGGTCGGCGGACCGCTCCGCCCGAGCGCATCGAACGGCCACACCGGCGCCTTCGTGAACGGACGCGAGCTGCACCGCCTGGACGTCCTGGCGCTCGAGCGGCTCGGTCAGGTCTGGCTGGGGCGGTACTGGCTCGACGCGCTGGGCAACTTCGGCTGCGAAGGCGGGAGGATGCTCGGCAACCTCGTATGGCTCGCGGGCGAGCGAGCGAGCGAGGGGACGGGCGGAGGCGCCTGGGCGACCTGCGGCGGCGGTGCGGCGCTCGCGGCCGCGTAGCCGGCGCTAGAACTTCTGCGCGAGGACGAGCGTCTCGAGGAACCGGTCGGCGCCCTGGAACCCGATGACGCGGAGGCCGGGAATCTCCCGGCCCGACGCGTCGAAGAAGATGATCCCGGGCGGACCGAAGAGGCGAAAACGCTTGAGGAGCTCGCGATCCGCGGGCGAGTTCGCGGTCACGTCGACCTGCAGCAGCGTCATGCCGGCGAGCGCGGCCTGCACCTTCGGGTCGGAGAAGGTGAACGCCTCCATCTCCTTGCACGACACGCACCAGTCGGCGTAGAAGTCGAGCATCACCCGCCGGCTCGCGTGCTTCAGCCGCGCGTCGAGCTCCGCGACCGAGGCGACGCGCTCGAACCGGACCTCCGGCCCGCGCGCGCGCTCGGCATCCGCTCGTAACCCCGCCAGCGGCTGCAGCAGATCGCGGCTCCCCGCAAGCGCCCCGATCACGAGCGCGACGCCCGCGAGCAGCGCGATCACGCCGATGCCCTTCCAGAACCGCAGTGTGCCGGGGGCCTCCTGCGGCAGGGGGTCGAGCGCGTGGAGATACATCGCGCCGATGATCAGCAGCGCCGCCCACGCGAGCATCTGCGCCAGGACCGGGATCACGGGCGAAAGAATCCAGATCGCGACCCCGAGCAGCAGCACGCCGAAGAATTTCTTGACCGCCTTCATCCAGTGCCCGGCCCTCGGGAGCAGCGCCCCTTCGGTCGTGCCGACGGCGACGAGCGGCACGCCCATGCCGAGCGCGAGCGCGAACAGCGCCGAGCCCCCGAGCACGACGTCGCGCGTCTGGCTGATGTAGAGCAGGGCGCCGGCGAGCGGGGCGGCGACGCACGGGCTGACGATCGCGGCCGAGAGCACGCCCATGAGCGCGACGGCGCCGACCTCGCCGCCTCTCAGCCTGGCGCTCGCCGCGGTGACCTTCGCGTGGAAACGCCCGGGAAGCCGGATGTCGTAGAAACCGAACATCGACAGCGCCAGGGCGACGAAGATCAGCGCGAACGCGCCGAGCACCCAGGGGTTCTGCAGGGCCGCAGAGAGCAGGGTCCCGCTGAGCGCCGCGATCACGCCGATGACGGTGTAGGTCACCGCCATCCCGAGAACGTACGTGACCGAGAGCGCAAACGCGTGCGCCTTGGTCGCCGCGCGTCCCTCGCCGACGATGATGCCGGAGAGGATCGGGATCATCGGCAGCACGCAGGGGGTGAACGCCAGCAGGATGCCGGCGCCGAAGAAGATCGCGAGCATCAGCAGAAAGTTGCCGGAGGCGAGCGCCTGCTCGAAGCTCGCCTCGTCGCTCACGATCGCCGGCGCGTTCGTGACTTCACGCCCGCCGAACGCCCCGCCGGTTTGCGGGGCCGCGGCCGGCGTCGCGCCGCCGAGGGAGAACGCCGCGGGCCGGAGCTCGATCTTCTGCGTCAGCGGCGGATAGCACACGCCGACGTCCGCGCAGCCCTGGGAGGTCACCTCGAGCGCGAGCTTCTCCGCCTGGGCGGGAAGGGAAGGGTCCCGCCCCTTCTCCGGGACGGTCACCGGGATTCTGATCGCGACCTGCTTGCGGTAGGTCTCGACGGTGCCGAAGAACTCGTCCTTCTTGATCTGGCCCTTCGGGAACTCCGGCGGGCCGAGCGTCGCGACGCCGGCCGCGACCGCGAAGCCGAACCGGTCGCGGTACATGTAGTAGCCGTCGGCAATATCGAACCGCACCTCGACGGCGGTCGGGTCGAGCGCTCGCGCCGACAGCCGGAACGCCTTCTCCGGCTCGAGCAGGTCGTCGGCGGACGCAGCCCAGCCGGGGGCGGCAAGCGCGAGCGCCATGGCGAAGCCGAGGATGCGGTGCACGGGGGCGGGGCTCTAGGGCCGGGTCTCGGTCTCGACCCACTGGAGGTAGGCCGGCAGACCGCCGGCCAATGGGACCGCGATGATCTCGGGAAGTTCGTAGGGGTGCAGCTCCCGGATGACCCGCTCCAGCAACTCGTACCGGTCGCGGGTCGTCTTGGCGAAGAGCGGGTGCTCTTCGGCGGTCTCCACGGCGCCCTTCCAGCGGTAGACCGAGGTGCAGGGCGACATGACGTTCACGCAGGCCGCCGCCCGGCGCTCGACGAGTGCCTTGGCCAGCGTCTCGGCGGACGCGCGGTCGGGGAGGTTGGAGATCACCAGCAGCGTCTCGGCCATGCGTGCCCCCTATGCGAGCGCGGCCGCGCCGCGCGGCACGCCGTCGAAAACGGTGGGGTACTCGAGCCGCACGCCCAGCGTCTCCTTCAATCGCCGGTTGACGAGCCGCCGCGACTCGCGCATGAACGAGGCGAGCGCCGGCGGAATCGCCAGCTCGCCCTCGGCGCGGGACACGCGCGGCGGTCGCGCGAGGCCGACGCGGTCGGCAACGAGATCGAAGTAGTCGCCCATCTTCATCTCGGTGTCGTCCGCCGCGTTGTAGAGCCCCGCTGGCGCGTCGCGCTCCAGCGCCCGCACGCAGATCGCCGCGAGATCATCGGCGTGAACGTGGTTCGTGTACACGTCCTCCTCGGGCCGCAGCACCGGCGTGCCCTTCTTCAACCGCTCGAGCGGCAACCGGTCTGCCGCGTAGATGCCGGGGACCCGCAGCACAACGATCTCCACGGCGCCGCTGCGGCCCCAGTCGACGAGCGCCTGCTCGGCGTCCACGCGGCGGCGCGCGCGATCGGTTTGCGGGTGGACCGGGTGCGACTCGTCCACCCATGCGCCGCCGCAGTCGCCGTACACGCCGCTGGTGCTGATGTAGACCACCCTGCGTGGTAACATCCGCGCGCCCGCGAGCGCCGCGACGAGATTGCGAGTGCGCTCGTCGCGCGAGCCGCTCTCGGTTGGCGGCGCGGCATGCAGCAGCACGTCGGCCGCCAGGGTGAGCGGCGCCAGCGACTCGGGCCGATCGAGGTCGCCGGCGACGGTTCGCACGCCGCGGTCCACGAGCGGCGCGGGATTGCCGCGGACGACCACGGTGGTCGCGTAGCGCGCGAGGAGCGCGGGCAACGCCCGCCGGGCGATGTCCCCGGCCCCGACGATGAGCAACCGTTCCATGGCCGAATTCTAACCCTCGCCGCCACCCGCTTTCCCGATGACACATCAAGTCACCGTCCAGCCGAGCGGCACCGTCTTCCAGGTGCCCGAGGGCGACACGATCCTCGCCGCTGCGCTGAACGAGGGCTTTCACCTCCCGTACGGCTGCCGCAACGGTGCGTGCGGGTCGTGCAAGGGGAAAGTCCTCGAAGGCCGGATCGACTACGGGAAGCACCAGAAGAGCGCGCTCTCGGACGACGAGCGCGCCGCGGGCTATGCGCTGTTCTGCCAGGCAAGACCGCTGACCGACCTCGTCATCGAGAGCCGCGAGGTCGGCGCGGTCAAGGACATCGTCGTCAAGAAGCTGCCGTGCCGCGTGCACCGCCTGGAGCGCGTCGCCGACGACGTCGTCACCCTGTACCTCAAGCTGCCGGCGAACGAGCGCCTGCAGTTCCTCGCCGGTCAGTACATCGAGTTCATCCTGAAGGACGGCTCGCGGCGCAGCTTCTCGATGGCGAACGCGCCCCACGACGACGAGTTCCTGCAGCTCCACGTGCGCCACGTGCCGGGCGGCGCGTTCACCGACCACGTATTCAAGACCATGAAGGAGCGCGACATCCTGCGCTTCGAGGGTCCGCTCGGCTCGTTCTTCCTGCACGAGAGCGAGAAGCCGATCGTGTTGGTGGCGAGCGGCACCGGCTTCGCGCCGATCAAGGCGATCATCGAGTCGGCGTTCAAGAAAGGCGTCGAGCGGCCGATGACGCTCTACTGGGGCGCGCGGCGGCCGAAGGACCTGTACCTCGACGAGCTGCCGCGAAAGTGGGCGGCCGAGCACCCGCAGCAGCTCAAGTACGTGCCGGTGATCTCGGAAGCGCTGCCGGAGGATCAGTGGACGGGTCGAACCGGTTTCGTCCACCGTGCCGTGATGGCGGATCTGCCCGACCTCTCCAGCCACCAGGTCTACGCCTGCGGCGTGCCGATCATGGTGGACTCGGCGCGGCGCGACTTCACGCACGAGCGCCGGCTGCCGATCGACGAGTTCTTCGCCGACTCGTTCACCACCCAGGCCGATCTGGCGGCAGGCGCGAGCGGCTAGCTCACGCCACGTCCCCGCCCAGGTAAGCCTCAACGACCTTCGGGTCGTGCGCGAGCTCAGCCGCCGGACCCGAGAGCGTGATCGCCCCGCTCTCCATGACGTAGCCGCGGCGCGCGAGCGCGAGCGCCGCCCGCGCGTTCTGCTCCACGAGGAGGCAAGTGACGCCGAGCGCGTTGATCTCGTGGATCACCTCGAAGATCAGCTGCACGACGATCGGCGCGAGGCCCATGCTCGGCTCGTCGAGCAGCAGCAGCTTCGGCCGCGACATCAGCGCGCGGCCGATCGCCAGCATCTGCTGCTCGCCGCCGGATAGCGTGCCGCCGGTCTGGCCGCGCCGCTCGCGGAGCCGGGGGAAAAGTCCGAACACCCGCTCGCGGTCGGCCTCGATTTCGCGGTCCGCGCGCGCGTACGCGCCCATGTCCAGGTTCTCGTCGACCGTGAGCTGCGGGAACACGCCGCGGCCCTCGGGAACCAGGACGAGCCCGGCCCGGGCCCGCTCGAACGCCCGCGTGCCCGCCAGATCGCGCCCCGCGTACCGCACCGCTCCCGCGCCGGCCGGGAGGAGCCCCGCGATCGCCCGGAGCGTCGAGGATTTCCCGGCGCCGTTCGCACCGATCAGGCAGACGAGCTCGCCTGCCTCGACGGCGAGGTCGACGCCTTTGACCGCGCGAATCCCGCCGTAGCGCACCTCGAGGCCCGTCACCTCAAGGAGGTTCATTGGACTACCTTGTCGCTTCGCGACAAGGATTCGCGCTTGGGGCGGCCCGGCGCGTTCATGCCGCGGCCGCCGTCCCGAGGTAAGCCTCGATCACCTTGGGATCGCGCTGGATCGCAGCGGGCAGCCCCTCGGCGATCTTCTCGCCGTGGTCGAGCACGAGCACGCGATCGCACACGTTCATGACGAGCCGCATGTCGTGCTCGATGAGGAGGATAGTCACGCCGTCGCGGCGGATCGACTCGAGCAGCGCCTTCAGCACCCGCGTCTCCGAGAGGTTCATGCCGGCGGCGGGCTCGTCGAGCGCGAGCAACTTCGGCTCGGTCGCGAGCGCCCGCGCGATCTCGAGCCGGCGCTGGTCGCCGTAGGGCAGACTTCCCGCCGGGTCGTTCGCGCGGGCGGCGATGCCGACGTACTCGAGGAGCTCGGCGGCGCGCCGCTCGATCGCGCGTTCCTCCGCGGTCGTGGCGCGGGTGCGCAGGATCGCGCCGACGACCCCGGCGCGCGTGCGCACGTGACGGCCGATCATCACGTTCTCGAGCGCCGAGAGGTTCGCGAACAGGCGGATGTTCTGGAAGGTGCGCGCGATGCCGCGGGCCGTGACGTCGTGCGGTTTCACCCCGGCGAGCGGCCGGCCGTCGAAGGTGAACCCGCCCTCGTCCGGCGCGTAGATGCCCGTGAGCAGGTTGAAGAGCGTCGTCTTGCCGGCGCCGTTCGGCCCGATCAGACCGTAGATCTCGCCCGGCGCGATCGCGAAGCTGACGTCGGCGAGCGCCTGCACGCCGCCGAAGCGCTTCGCGACCCGGTCGGCGGCAAGAAGGCTCATAGGACTACCCTCGCCGCTCGCGCGCCTCGGGGTTCGCCCTTGGGGCGGCCCGGCGGGCTCACTGCCCCCCCTCGGCGCGCGCGGCGAGCTCGCGCTTGCGCACCGCCGACGGCCAGAGCCCGCCGGGCCGCAGGATCATGACGAGCACCAGCGCGAAACCGAACACCAGCATGCGGATGACCTCCGGCTCGACCAGCATCCGGCCGAACAGCTGCCGCTGGAGCGGCTCGACGGTGAACCGCAGGATCTCCGGCACGAACGAGAGCAGCACCGCGCCGAGGATCACGCCCCAGATGTTGCCCATGCCGCCGAGCACCACCATCGCGAGCACCATGATCGACTCGACCAGCACGAAGCTCTCCGGGCTGACGAAGGTCTGGATCGCCGAGAACATGCCGCCCGCGACGCCGCCGAAGGAGGCGCCCATCGCGAACGCGAGCAGCTTCATGTCGCGGGTGTTGATGCCCATCGCGCGCGCCGCGACCTCGTCCTCGCGGATCGCCTCCCAGGCGCGGCCGATGCGCGAGTTCTGCAGCCGCACGTTGACGAAGATCACGAGCATCACCATCGCGAGCAGCAGGTAGTAGTACTTGATCGGCCCGGTGAAGACGAGACCGAGGACGGCGTCGCTCCTCCCGAAGTCGACGCCGTCGACGCGGACCGGGTCGATCCGGGCGATGCCGCGCGGGCCGTTGGTGATGTTGATCGGGTGATCGAGGTTGTTGAGAAAGATGCGTACGATCTCGCCGAACCCGAGCGTCACGATCGCGAGGTAGTCGCCGCGCAGCTTCAGCGTCGGCGCGCCGAGGAGGATGCCGAAGATCGCCGCCACCGCAGCGCCGAGCGGCAGGATCGCCCAGAACGGCCAGTGGACGCCGAACTGCGGCGAGGCGAGCAGCGCGTAGACGTACGCGCCGACCGCGTAGAACGCGATGTAGCCGAGGTCGAGGAGCCCGGCGAAGCCGACGACGATGTTGAGTCCCAACGCGAGGAAGATGTAGAGGATCGCGAAGTTCGTGATCCGCACCCAGGTCGTGCCGAACTGCAGGGTGAGGACGAACGGCAGCGCGGCGAGCGCGACCGTGATCAGCGCGAAGCCGACGGCGAGCGCCGCCGGGTGCCTCTTCCACCGGCTGAGCCACTCGTCGACCATCCGACCCGCCGGCTATGCCCGCTCGCCCACGCGCTCGCCGAGCAGCCCCGACGGCCGGAAGACGAGCACGAGGATCAGGACGATGAAGGCGAACACGTCCTGGTAGTTCGAGCCGAAGACGTTGTTCGTGAGATCGCCGATGTAGCCGGCACCCAGCGCCTCGACGAGGCCGAGCAGGATGCCGCCCAGCATCGCGCCGGGGATGTTGCCGATCCCGCCGAGCACTGCCGCGCAGAAGGCCTTGAGGCCGAGCGGCGCGCCCATCGTGTAATGGGCGATCCCGTAGTAGTTGGCGACCATCACGCCGGCGACCGCGGCCAGCGCCGCGCCGATCAGGAACGTGACCGCGATGATCCGGTTCGCGTCGATGCCCATCAGCCCCGCGATCTGCGGGTTCTGGGCGGTCGCGCGCATCGCCGCACCGAGGTTGGTGCGGTAGACGAGGAGCGCGAGCCCGGCCATCATCGCGACGCAGACGGCGAGGATCACGATCTGCACGTCGGTGATGGTCGCGCCGCCGATGTGGTAGGACTCGGCCTTGACGAGCTGCGGGAAGGCGAGCGGGTTGCGGCTCCAGATCATCATCGCGACGTGCTGCAGGATGATCGAGACCCCGATCGCGGTGATGAGCGGCGCAAGGCGCGGCGCTCCGCGCAGCGGCCGGTACGCGAGCCGCTCCATCGCGTAGCCGAGCGCCATGCACACCGGGATCGCGCACCCGGTCGCGATCAGCACGATGACCGCCGGCGGCAGCCCCGAGGGCGCGAGCGCGGTGATGACGCTGAACGCGATCAGCGCGCCGATCATCACCACCTCGCCGTGGGCGAAGTTGATCAGCTGGATGATCCCGTAGACCATCGTGTAGCCGAGCGCGACGATGGCGTACACCGCCCCGAGCGTCAGGCCGTTGATGATCTGCTGGATGAAGACGTCCACGCCGCTCCCCGCCGGGACCGGCGCAAAGGTAACACGGCCCACCCAGGCGAAGAAAAGGGCCGGCGGGAGCGACGACCGGACGGTCGTCGTCCCCGCGAAGCTTGTCCCCGCGAAAGCGGGGAGCGGGGACCCAGGCTGGACTTACTGGATCCCCGCTTGCGCGGGGAGTGAGCCGGGAATTCGGGAGATGTGCCTGCGCACATCTCCCGCCGGCGAACGCCGAGGCCGATGCTGCGGCCTCGGCCAGGCTAGCGCCGCGTCACTTCTTGGGGTCGCTCATGGCCTTCGCGGCGGCGTCCACAGCCGCCTTCGCCGCATCGCCGGCCGCGGACAACGCGTCGGCGGCCATCTTGATGAAGTCGTTGTAGGGGATGGTCTTGCCGCCCTTGACGATCGCGATCGGCTCGATCTTCCCGCCCTTCATCGTGAAGATCGTGATCTCGGCGTCCTTGCGGTCACCCTTCGCGTCGAACGCGATCGGGCCGGTCGCGCCGTTGTAGCTGATCTTCGCCAGCTCCGGCAGGTACTTCGCCGGATCGGCGGAGTCCGCCTTCTTCATGGCCTCGATGAGGAGGTTCGCGGCATCGTAGGTAAACGGCGCGTACAGGATCGGGTCGGCGTTGAATTTCGCCTTGTAGGCGTCGAGGAACTTCTTGCTCGCCGCCTGCGGCGGGATCCCCGCCTGCGAGCACAGCAGCCCCTCGGCGGCCGGTCCGGCGAGCTCGGTCATCTTGTCCGTGCACGCGCCGTCGCCGAACGAGAACACCGCCTTGATGCCGAGCTCGCGCCCCTGCTTGAGCAACGGCCCGCCGGTGGCGTCCATCCCGCCGTAGAAGATGGCGTCCGGATTGCGGCCCTTGAGCTTGGTGAGGACCGCCTTCCAGTCGGTGGTCTTGTCGGTGCCCTTCTCGCGCGCGAGCACGGTGATGCCCGCCGCCTTGAGCGTCTTCTCGACTTCGTCCGCGATGCCGGCGCCGTATGCGGTCGCGTCGTCGATCACCGCCACGGTCTTCGGCTTCGCGGACGCGGCGAGGTAGCTCGCGATCGAGGGACCCTGCTGGTCGTCGCGGCCGACGACGCGGAACACGACCTTGAACCCCTGCTCGGTGAGCTGCGGGTTGGTGGCCGAACCGGTGATCATCGGGATGCCCGCCGGGTTGTAGATCGCGGAGGCCGGGATCGTGACGCCGGAGTTCAGGTGGCCGACGACGCCCGCGACCTTGGCGTCGACGAGCTTCTGCGCCACCGTCGTGCCGACCTTGGGATCGGCCTGGTCGTCCTCGGTGAGCAGCACGAACTTCGCCTCCTTGCCGCCGATCGTGATCTTGGCCGCGTTCGCCTCGTCGATGGCGAGCCGCGCGCCCTGCTCGTTGTCCTTGCCGAGGTGCGCGATGCCGCCGGTGAGCGGCGCGACGTGGCCGATGCTGATGGTGAGGCCCGGCGCCGCGGCGGGCTTGGCAGGCTCTTCCTTGCCGCAGGCCGCGAGCCCGAGCGCGGCGATGACGGCGATTGCAATGGGCGTCAAGCGCGTGTTCATGTTGTCCTCCGGAGCTGGGTGATTCGGGGTGAAACGGAAGCGAACGATTATCGTTACAGGCTTCGCGCGTTGTCAATTTCTCGGCGCGCGAGTTGGCGCGGACGGCTCAACTTGCCGCCCGCTCCGGGGGGCAATGACGCTAGGGGGCTATTTTTGCGCCAGGATCCACTTGACCATCGCGTTGAGGTCCGCGTCCGGCACCGCCGCATTCGGCGGCATCGGCACCGGACCCCACACCCCTACGCCGCCCTTCTTCACTTTCTCGACGAGCAGCTTCTGGGCGTCTTTCTGGGTGCGGTACTTCGCAGCCACGTCCTTGTACGCCGGGCCGACGAGCTTCTTGTCGACGGCATGGCAGGAGAGACAGGCGTGCTTCTTCAGCAGATCGTCGACGTTCTGTGCGCGCGCCGGCGCTGCCGCGAACGCAGCGATGAACGCCAAGGCGACGCCGGAAACGAGGGTCTTCATCGAATCTCCCAAGGCAGGGCAAAAAAACGGCCGGGCCGAATGCTACTCGATTTCGTCTGCTTCGAGAACCTTGCGCAGCGCGCCGATCTCGGCCACCGGCGCCAGACAGGTAACGCCGCGGCATACGTACGCGTTGACGCGTCCCGGCGCTGCCGGCTTGTCGAGCGCGGGCGGCAGGCCTCGTTCGACCTCGTCGATCGCCACCAGGACGCGCTGCGGCCGGTGCTCCGGCGCGAGCTCGGCGAGCCACGGCGCGAGCTGCGCCTTCGGCCCGCGCAGCACGACGATGGTCGGCGGCGCGATGCTCTCCTCGAGCGCGATCGAGAGCGCGGCAAATCCGCCGGGGTAGCGCTCCATCGCGGGGTAGAAAGCCGCCACCGCGCGGCGCGCAGCGTCGAGATAGCGCGTCTCGCCCGTCAGGTGTCCCAGCCTGGCGAGCGCGAACGCCGCGACACCGTTGCCCGACGGCGTCGCGTTGTCGTGGCCCGGCTTCGGGCGGTGGATGAGGCTCTCGTGGTCGTGGCTGGTGAAGAAGAACCCGCCGCGCTCCGGGTCCTCGAAGCGGCCGAGCAGCGCGTCGGCGAGCGAGCGCGCGAACGCCAGATCCGCGCCGCGGAAGTCGACCTGCAGCGTCTCCAGCACCGCGTCGAGCAGGAACGCGTAGTCGTCGACGTAGGCGTTGAGATGCGCGCGGCCGTCCTTGTAGGTGGCGAGGAGGCGCTCGTCCCGCCACATCGTGCGCCGGATGAAATCGAGCGCGCGTCGCGCCGAGGCGAGCCATTCGGCGCGGCCGAAGACCGCCGCGGCGCGCGTCATGCCCCGGATCGCGAGAGCGTTCCAGCTCACGAGCACCTTGTCGTCGCGCCCCGGCCGCACGCGCCGCTCGCGTGCGGCGAGGAGCTTCGCGCGCGCGGTCTCCAGCAGCTCGGCGCAATCCTCTTCGCTCCGGGCGAGCGCGGCGGCGACCGCCCGCAGCGGCTGGGCGATGTGCAGATGCCAATGGCCGCCCTCGAAGTTCGCTTGCGTATTGAGGCCGTAATGCGGCGCGACGACGGCGTACTCCTCCGGCGTGAGGAGCCGCGCGACCGCGCCGGGCGTCCAGACGTAGAACTTGCCTTCCTCGTGCTCGGAGTCGGCGTCGAGCGACGAGTAGTAGCCGCCCTCCGGCGACTGCATCTCGCGCATGATCCAGCCGGCAGTCTCCGCCGCGACACGCGTGAACAAGGGGTTGCCGGTCGCGGCCCACGCCTCGGCATAGAGCCGCAGCAGCGGACCGTTGTCGTAGAGCATCTTCTCGAAGTGCGGGATGGTCCAGGTCGCGTCGACCGAGTAGCGGCTGAAGCCCCCGCCGAGCTGATCGTAGATCCCGCCCTCGGCCATGCGCTCGAGCGTGAACACGGCGACGTGCAGCGCGTGCGCGTCACCGGTGGCGGCGTGGCGCCGGAGCAAGAGCTCGAGATCGGTCGGGTGCGGGAACTTCGGCGCGCCGCCGAAGCCGCCGTGCTCCCCGTCGAAGCTCTGCTTCAGACCGCCGATCGCTTCCGCGATCACCTCCCCCGAGAACTCGCCCTCGTGCGTCGCGCTTTCCGGCTGGATGCGCTCGAACGCCGCGGTCACCGCCCGGTTCTGCTGCGCGAGATCGTCCTTGTGCTCGCGGTAGTAGCGCGATACGCGCTCCAGCAATTCGGGAAAAGCCGGCGCGCCGTAGCGCCGGGTCTTGGGGAAGTAAGTGCCGACGAAGAACGGGACCTGGTCGGGCGTCAGGAACGCGGTGAGCGGCCAGCCGCCGCCGCGCTGATTGAACATCTGGTGCGCGGCCTGGTAGATCTGGTCGATGTCGGGCCGCTCCTCGCGGTCGACCTTGACGCTCACGAAGAGCTCGTTCATCGCCTGCGCGACCGCGGGATCCTCGAACGACTCGTGCGCCATGACGTGGCACCAGTGGCACGCCGAGTAGCCGATCGAGAGGAGGATCGGCTTGTCCTGCTCGCGCGCGAGGGCGAGCGCCTCCTCGCCCCACGGATGCCAGTCGACCGGGTTGTCGGCGTGCTGCTGCAGGTACGGGCTCGTTTCGTGCGCGAGGCGGTTGGGCATGGCGGTGCTCGGGAGAGACCGCCGATTATCGCCCCCCGGTCACCACCGGCCAACCGCGCGCGGAGTGGGGAATTGCTCGGACCCGCGGGGGCCGTGAAATCCGCTACGCCTGCGCTTCGCGAATTGCCTGCCAGACCCGCTCGCGCGTCGCCGGCATGTCGAGACTGCGAACCCCGAGCGGCGCGAGTGCGTCGATCACCGCGCTGATCACCACCGGCAGCGCGCCGACCGTACCCGCCTCGCCCGCGCCCTTCGCACCGAGCGGGTTCAGCGGCGTCGGCATCGGATTGGCCCCGACCTCGATCGCGCAGAGATCATCGGCGCGCGGCATGCAGTAATCCATGAACGACGCCGAGAGGAGCTGCCCGGACTCGGGGTCGTAGACGACGCGCTCCATCAGCGCCTGTCCGACGCCCTGCGCGACCCCGCCGTGGACCTGGCCCTTGAGCGTGAGCGGATTGATCACCGTGCCGACGTCGTCCACCACGACGTACCCGGCGAGCCTCACTTCGCCGGTCTCCGGATCGACCTCGACCTCGCACACGTGGCAGCTCGCCGGGTACGTGAACGCCTCCGGCGCGAACGTCCCGCTCTCGTAGAAGCCCGGCTCCATGCCCTTCGGCAGCCGCTCGTGGCTGAACGCCGCCTTGGCCACGTCCTTGAGCGTCACCGACCGGTCGGTGCCGGCGACGACGAACCGTCCGGCGGTGAACTCGAGGTCGGCCTCGGAGGCTTCGAGGAGGTGCGCGGCGATCCGCTTGCCTTTCACGATCAGCTTGTCCGCCGCGACCCACAGCGCACCCCCGCCGATCGCCATCGAGCGCGAGCCGAACGTGCCGACGCCGAACGCGACCCGGTCGGTGTCGCCGTCGACGTAGCGGACGTCCTGCGGGTCGAGCCCGAGCCGCGCGTGCGCGATCTGCCGGAAGCTCGTCTCGTGACCCTGCCCCTGGCTCTTCGAGCCCATGAGGACGGTGGCGGTGCCGCTCGGATCGAAGCGGATCTCGGCGTACTCGAGGCCGGGCGCGGCCGCGCGCTCGATCGCGTTGGCGACGGCAATGCCCCGCAGCCGGCCGGCGCGACGCGACGCCTCCCGCCGCGCGGCGGGA
>Ga0209342_10004437_pt1 | contig 14608 bp, 16 predicted proteins | sample RifCSP16_2_FD_184023 | JGI IMG/M metagenome (GOLD analysis project Ga0209342, IMG submission 184023) | Soil microbial communities from Rifle, Colorado - Rifle CSP2_sed 16_2 (SPAdes) (version 2) | ecosystem: Environmental > Terrestrial > Deep subsurface > Rock core/Sediment | place: Rifle... | reverse complement strand
CGATGGCGGCGCGCGGGGGCGAAGGATGGGGCCAAGGCCCTCGTCGTGGCAATAGATGCATCCGAAGTTGCACCGCTTCGTCACGCTGATGCGCAGGTCCGTGACCTCGCGGCCGAATGCGTCGACGAGCACGCCGCCATCGGAGGGCGGGGTCCCGCTAAATACTTGTGGCCGGCCCGTCACCGGCCGCGGCGCGGGCCGCGGCGCGGGGGCGGGCGTCGCTCGCGGAATGGAGGGCGATCGTCCTCGTACGACTCCTTCACCGGCGCCGCCTTGAGGATGCCGAGATAGAACTGGCGCGCGTTCTCCTCCGTGAGCGGCATCTTGATCTGCGCGAGCTTCTGCCGCATCAGGTTCCGGAAGCGCGTCCGCTTCGTCGTGTGGTCCGTGTTCCAAAGGCGGTCGAACTGCGTCTTCTTGGACTCCGCCGTCTCCATCGGGGTGGCGCAGCCCCGTCGCGTAGATAAGCATTCGGTCGCGTGTCGCGTGTCGAGAGGAAAAAAGGAGAGGCCCCCCGCGGGGCCTCGGGGTTGGGAGGAGAGGATCGTCAGGCGTCTCGTGTGCGGCGCGGCTTCGCCGGGATCACGAGGACGACGCGCAGGTCGGTCGGCTCCGTCCGCCACCGGGCGCACGTCCCGTCCTCGTGGATACGGATCAGCTGCACGCGCACGCGCGCACCTCCGCGTTCTTGGGCAAGCATCCCTCCACGGTCTTTTCCTCAAAAGGGGGTGAGGGCGTCCCAGGGCAAGCAAAGTTCGGTGCGGCGTTTTGCCGGTATTTGAAGGAGACGGTCAGTAGACGAACGTGACGACGACCTCGTCGCCGACGATGTGGACCTCGTACACCTCGAGGGGAAATTGCGGCGGGCCGTCGAGCGGTTGGCCGGTCTCCAGGCTGAACACGCCGCCGCACCCGGGACAAATGACGCCCTTCCGGTCTCGGTCGATCGCCCCCTGGGTCAGATCCGCCCACGAGAACGTGCACGCGGCGTCGACGCAGAAGAACGATTCGCCGATCCGTGCGAGGAGCAGGTCGTATCCGATGTGCTCGTAATGCCGCATCCCGCCATCCGGCAGATCCTCCACGTTGCACAGCGGGACGTCGACCATCTGGGCGCGGAACGGAGAGGTCCGCTTAAGCTTTCCGCGCGGCTTCGCCGCGTTCCGGGAGAAGATCAGGTCCAATCGAAATACGGTTCGCCATAAGGGAGGGATTGCAGCCCCCGTCGTGACCTTCCCGTTCCCTTCTTCCTCGCGAGACGGCGAAAGAGGGAGGACACGGAGAACGTGCCCGCACAGGGCTCCAGCCCCAGCGCACGCCTTGCGGCTTACTCATCGCAGTTCAAACAGGAACTCTACCTCGACGCTAGCCCCGAGCGGAAGCGCGGCGGCTCCGACCGCTGCACGCGCGTGCTTCCCGGCCTCCCCGAAGACCTGCGCGAGCAGGTCTGAGGCCCCATTGATCACCTTGGGCTGATCCTTGAAGGTCGACGCGGACGCCACGTACCCGTTCACCTTGACGACGTGCGAGAGGCGGTCCAAGAGACCGGCCTCCTGCATCGCCGCCAAAGCGGAAAGCGCGCACTCCCGGGCCGCGGCGTATCCCTGCTCCACGGTCACGGTCTCCCCGAGCCGCCCGGGGAACAGGACCTGACCCTCCCGGCGCGCGATCTGACCGCTCACGAACGCGAGGTTCCCGGAGACGACGACGGGGACGTACGAGGCTACGGGCTTTGGCGGCGGAGGCAGTGCGAGGCCCAGTTCCTTGAGCCGGACTTCGACGTCCATGGGCAGGGGATGGTGGTCGGGCGATAAGTCTCTTCGCTGGCTCTGCGTCCGACGCCAAACCGTAAGTGCGTCCCCGGCATCCCCGGAACGTGCGGCGGCGTGCGGCGGAGCCCGTCGAGGTGTACTTCCTGACGGACCCGCTGTGCCCATGGTCATGGGCGATGGAACCCTCCCTCTCCACCCTCCGGCGGACCCCGGACGTCCAGTTCCGATCCGTCGTGACCGGATGGCTTCCGAGTTTGGCGGTGAAACCGATCGATGCGGCGAAGGCGGAGTGGACGAACGCCGTCAAGACCGGAGCACGCATCGACGCGACGTATTGGGATCACGTCGCCCCCGGGACGTCCCTGATTGCGTGCGCCGCCGTGAAGGCCGCCGAGTTCCAGGGTGTTGCAAAGGGGGAGGCGTACCTCCTGGGGGTGCGGTCCGCGGTCTTCGAACGGGCGCAAGATCCAACGTCGACCGACGTCCTCCTCACGATCGCGGCGCAGATCCACCTCAAGAAAGACCTGTTCCGCGACGACCTCGGCGTCGGACGGTACACGAAGGAGCAGGTGATGGGCGCGGTCGAGCCGGGCCACGCGCTCTCGGAGAGCATCGGGTGGTTCGGCCGTCGGAAGATGCTGCGGGCTTGGACGGCCCTCGCGGAGGACGTCGCAAACGTGGAGCGACAGGGGCTCTCGTCCCCCGCGCTGCACGTCATCCACGGGAAGAAGGAATCCATCCTCCGCGGGTTCGTCACGGGCCGACAAATCCAGGACGCCCTGAAGACCGTGCACTGACCGAGAACATTCTAATACGCCGCCAAGGATGGGCGAGCGTGCCTCGCGACGTCGCGGTCATCGGCGCGGGCATGTCCCCGTTCGGCGACCTCGGACGCACCGCCAAGTCGTTGTTCGCGGAGGCGTTCTTCGAAGCGATCGACTCCGTGGACCGCGGCCTCGACCCCGCGCAGGTCCAAGAGGCGTACATCGGAAGCATGGGGTTTGGCGGCGGTCAGATCGGAAACGCCGCCGCGCTCCTCGCGGAGCACGCACGCATGCTCCACGTCCCGACGCGGAAGGTCGAGAACGCGTGCGCCTCGTCCGGGTACGCGTTCCGGGACGCCTACCTGGCGGTGAAGTCCGGCGCGGTGGACCTCGCGCTCGCGGGCGGCGTCGAGGTCATGAACGACGTGTCCGACGTGCGAAAGCGATTCTGGCTCGGCGTCTCGGGGGACACGGAGTGGGAGCGGCTCGCGGGCCTCACGTTCCCCGGCGTGTACGCGATGATGGCGATGCGCCACATCCACGAGTACGGGACGACGCAGGAGCAGCTTGCGGCGGTGGCGGTGAAAAACCACGCGAACGGGGCGCTCAACCCGAAGGCGCAGTTCCGAAAGGAGATCACGATGGAGAAGGCCCTCGGCTCGCCAGTCGTCGCGCACCCCCTCCGACTGTTCGACTGCTGCGGGACGACGGACGGGGCCGCGTGCGTGATCCTCGCCGCCAAGGACGTCGCGCGGAAGTACACGGACGCGCCGGTGTGGGTCCTAGGATCCGGCGCTGCCAGTGACCACTTGGCGGTGCACGACCGGGAGAGCATGACGCGCCTGGACGCCACCGCCAAAGCCGGACGCGCCGCGATGCGGGAGGCGGACGTCTCGACGAAGGACATCGATGTCGCGGAGGTCCACGACTGCTTCACGATCGCGGAGATCCTGGCGGTGGAGGACCTCGGATTCGCGAAGAAGGGCGAGGGCGGAAGATTGGCGGCGGAGGGAATCACCGCCAGGGACGGGGAGCTCCCCGTGAACCCCTCGGGCGGGCTGAAGGCGAAGGGTCACCCCCTCGGGGCTACGGGTGCCGCCCAAATGTACGAGATCTTCCTACAGCTCCGGGGTAGTGCGGGAGACCGCCAAGTCGCGCACCCGACCGTCGGCCTGACGCACAACGTCGGCGGATCCGGCGCGACGTGCGCGGTCCACCTCTTCGGTGCGTAGGGTGCCGCACCCCGAGGTTGCAGCTCGTCGGGAAACCTCAAGAGGGAACTCCCTCATCCGCGGCCGTGGCCGGCATCGCCGCCGTCGGGTTCTACGTTCCACGTTACGTGATCGCCGCCGCGGAGTATCGCAAGGCCCTCGGCAAGTTCGAGGCGAAGGACATCGAGGAGAAGGCGGTCCCGGGGTTCGACGAGGACGAGATTACGATGGCCGTCGCCGCCGGTGAGCGCGCGCTCATGGGAGCACGCGCGGTCGACAAGCTCGTGTTCGCGAGTTCCGGGACGCTTGCGGGCGCTCGGATCGTCGCAGAGGCGCTCGACGTCAGTCCGGAGAGAGCGCGAGACATCCTCGGGAAAACGGATGCTGGCGAGACTGCGCTTGCGAGCGCAATGGACGACGCCTCCGCGAACGGCGCGTCCACACTCGTCCTCGTCTCCGACGCACCGAGAGCGGACCCCGGCTCGGCCGAGGAACACGCCTTTGGAGCCGCCGCGATTGCGCTCCTCGTAACCAAAGAGGAAACGCAAATCAGGATGCGCGGCGACGAGAAAGCCGCGATGTTGCGGCGCATCGGGGACGCCGGCACGGCCTCCGTGTTTGTGTCCTCCCTCGAGTCGCCCATCGGTTCGAAGAGCATCACCGCAGTGACGAAGGCCCTCGACGATCGTGTCCCCGTCTCGTACGAACAGTACGTCGCCCTCCGGCGGTACAAGCCGGCGCCCGCGGGGACGGAGTACAGCCAGGGCGCGTACGTGAGCATGCCCGCGTACCTCGGGGAGGCGAAGGCGCGGTACCGCCTCGTCGGCGAGGAGTGCGCGAAGTGCGGGCGTCTCCACTTCCCCCCTCGTGAGTCGTGCCTCGCCTGCGGAGCGCGCGCGTGGAAGGAGCGGCCGCTGAAGCGGACGGGGGCCGTGTACGCGTACACGATCATCGGAAAGGGCGCGGCGCCCTCGGAGTTCCTCGAGCAGCAGCTCGCGACCGGGGACTATGCGACCGCGGTCGTGGAGCTAGACGACGGGCTCCGGATCACCGCGATGCTCGCGGACGTCGAGCCCGCCAGCGTGAAGATCGGAATGCGCGTCCGGATGGTGTTCCGCCGGCTCTACGCGCAGGAGGGCGTCGTCCGCTACGGGTTCAAGTTCGCGCCCGCGTGAGGGTCCCCTTGCGTTCAGGCTCATTATCCGTTGGCGCAGTCCCTCCCGGATACGAAGAACTTCGTCCGGAAAGCGACCGGAATTGCGCCCGTCCCTGGTTCCCTTGACGGCCTCTTGGTGTTCGATGAATTCCTTCATTACAGCAGCCTGCGCTCTCTTCACCCGGAGATGGGGCCCGACAACTGGCAGCAGACGCTTGGACATCCCACTGCTCCACACGAGTTGATAGGCATCCCTCCAACCCTCTCTCCCTGCGGGCTGGTCTACGACAATCCCTCCGTACACGTCCCGCACATCCTCTAATACCGACTTGTCGGTGCTACTGACCGCAATTCTGAGCCCGTATTGTGCTCGATGACTCTTAGCATCGACCGACTTCGAGATCATCAGGCTGCCCTCGGCGTCAACCAGGCCGGCGAGGTATTCCGCGGTGACTCCCACAACTTTCGTGCCCCCACGATCCTCCGCTGCCTCGGGAGCGACCGAAGAGAGAGACGAGGCTCCTCGTCGGTTTAGCTGCTTCAGTTGAGAATGAAAGGCCTCGCGGATCCTCACGTCTTCGTCTGACATTGACAACAGCCGACCTCCGGAGTCTCGGCGCCTCTCGCACTGCCGAATGTGCTCGGCGAACCGAATGAGTGCTGCCGCGTGACGCGACTTTATCCGAAGCCAAGGAGCGACCTGAGTGAGCAACCCGACAGCCGCGGCATTCGTCCAAATGAGGGCAAACGCAGGTCTCCACTTGGGATCTCTCGTGCCGACCGCGGAAAGCGTCCCGCCAAAGGTTCTCTTGATCTCCTCCAACACCTCCCGGTTGCTGTTGTAAACAACGACCCTGACCGAGTACTCGGTGGATTGGCCTGGCCGACGACGGCGAGCGAGTGAGAGACTACCTTCACCATCCATGAAGCCGGCTAAGTATTCGGACGTAACCATGTCCAACGGACCGAACCGTGGCCCAAGAATGAAAGCCGAGGGTGGGTGAAAGTGCCGGGTCCTAGGTGCGACGGTCCCCGCCTTCTCCTTTTTGGGCGCGGAATCTTGACGATTCGAGATCCAGCTCGAAGTCCTCCTCCTTCGCCTCGCCGGGGCTGAACACCTTCCCGGCCTCGAACTCGAGCTTCTTCTGCTCCTCCTTCTTCTTTTTCTTCTGGGGCTTCTGCACCTCTTGCCCGGCCATCAGGACGCCTCCAGCTCCGCCGCGTACGGATCCGGGAGCTCGATGCGCTTCCGCGCGCCGCCGTCGTCGACGACCACGAGACTCCAATCGATCTTCTCGATATTATACATGTCGCATAGCTTTCGGCGCAGGGCCGCACGCGTGTCGCTCGGCGGCTCGCGGACCGCGCGCATGATCTCGTCGTCCGTGACGACGCGGTCGATCAGCCCCGCCCTCTGGCGGCGGTAGAACAGGGACCGCTCCGCCGCGATCTCCGAGTACTGCTTGCACGCCATCATCTCGACGTCGGCACCGCCCTTCTCCTGCTTCGCCTCCTGGATTGCGTAGAACCGGTCGAGCCATTCGACCTTCCGCGAGAGGTCCCTCGACCGCTTCCGCTCGAGGCCGTCGAGCACCTGCTCCCACGCCTTGAACGCGACCCGCTCGCGGTCCGTCTCCACGAGCGGCTCCGCCTTCGCGAGGTAGTACCGCTGCACGTCGATCGGGGAGACGACCTTCCCGCCCTCGAGGTGGACCTCCCACTTCTCCGGGTTCCGCGTCTCGCAGGTGTGCCACATGTCCTCCAGGGGCGTCGCGAGCCTCGGCACGTCCTGCAGCTTGTCCGCCTCCATGAGGAGGAGCACCGCGGTCGTCGTGAAGTGCCGCAGCATGATCGCCGTCTCGTTCATGAGCGCGTCCCCGACGATCACGTGCAGGCGACGCCACGTCTTCCCGTCCGCGTGCGGCTCATCGCGCGTGTTGATCACGCCCGTGTCGTGCATCGTCTCCCCGCTCACGACCTGGCTCGTCAGGTACGCGGAGGGGGAGAGCACGTACTTCCCGTCGATGAGGTCGCCCGCGCCCGTGTAGATGATGCGCGTCGTGAAGTGAGGAACGAGCTCGCGCACGTACTGCGCGGGGAACGCCATGCGGCGGCTCACGCAGTAGTTCTCGTGGCTGCCGTACGACGTCCCGTCCGGCGACGTGTTGTTCTTGAACGCGTGGATCTTCGTGCCGTCCCCGAGGTACTTCTCCTCCATGACCTTCCGGAGCCAGTCGAGGATCTTCTCCCCCGCCTTCTCCCACACGATCAGGTCGCGGAAGTTCGTCGTCTCCGGGGTGCTGACCTCGAAGTGGCCGACGTCGTAGTAGCACCGCGAGCCGTTCGTGATGAACTCTCCAGCGAGGTGGAGGTCGCTGTCCCGCAGGAATTCGAGGCCGATGGTATGCGGGTCGAACCCGCTCGAGCCCATCTTGCGGCAGTACAGCGTGTACTCGTGTTCCGTGCCCTGGACGAGTTTCCTCATTCGCTACCCGACCATCGGGTCGGCGCCGGTCCGGAAGATCTCACGCTGACGCTTCTCGTACGTGGTCAGCTCCGTGATCGCGTGCTCCTTGCACTCCTCCTCGACGGCCCTCGCGAGGTCCTCGCTCGTGAGGCCCTCCTTCTTCCGATCGCCTTTCTTCAGCTGGATCACGCGCTTCACGTAGTTCTTCTTGGCGGTCTTGATGATCGCGGCGATGATCGCGCCGCTCACGATGTCCTTCCGCTTGACCGTCTTGATCGCTTCCTTCGCGTCCGCGTCGAGCTTGACCTTGACCCACCGGTCCTCGCCGTACAGCTCCTCGACCACGTACGCGCGGAGCGCCTGGACCGCCGCCTCGTGGCCCCCGTGCTCCTTCTCAAGCGCCTCGTGCACGGGCAGCTCGTCCGTGAGGTAGACCTTCACGACCTCCTCCGCCTGCTTCCGCTCTGGGCGCGGGATCTCGATGATCTCGTCGAACCGCCCCGGGCGCAGGAGCGCCGGGTCGACGAGGTCCGCGCGGTTCGTCGCACCGAGGACGAAGACGTCCTTCAGGTTGATGAGGCCGTCCATCTCGCTCAGGATCTGCGCGATGATGTTCTTGTGCACGCCGGACGTGTCCATCATCCCGCGCACCGTGAACAGCGCCTCGATCTCGTCGAAAAAGACGATCGAGGGGCGGCGCTCGTGGGCCTGGCGGAAGATCTCCTTGATGATCCTCTCCGACTCGCCCACCCACTTGCTGAGCACGTCGGCGATGCTGACGTTGAAGAACGTCATGTCGTTCTCCGTCGCGACCGCCTTCACGAGGAGGGTCTTCCCGCACCCCGGCGGCCCGTAGAGGAGGATGCCGCGCGGCGGCTCGAGCTTAATCTGCTCGAACAGCTTCGACTCCTGGAAGGGCAGGACGATGACGTCGCGAATCCGCTCAATCTCCGCCGCGAGCCCCCCGATCCCACCGTAGCGCACGTTGGGCTTCTCGCCGAGGAGGAGGGACTTCACCTCCAAGTTCGGGAGGATCTCGAGGATCTCCATCGTCGGCGGCAGGACGCTGATCTGGAACCCGGGCTTGAGCTTCCCCAGGATTTTCTTGTCCGCCTCCACGATCCGCTTCTCCATGTCCCCCTCGACGCTGATCACGAGCTTGCCGTCGAGGATGTCGACGACCTTCGCGATGATGCCCTCGTGGCGCGTCCCGCTGCCCTCGACGATCGCGTACGTCTGCGGGTGGACCCACACGTACTGGCCGATGTTGAGCTGCGACTTGTCCACGAGGCCCGTGCTGACCTTCAAGAGTTCCGTGGCGCGCGCGACGACGACCTGGTTCCCGTCGAGGTCCGGTCCCTCCTTGCGGACGACGAACGCGTACAGCAGGGGAGGCTGCTTGATCTTGTTGAACTTGTCCTCGTACGCCTTGAGGCGGTACTCGCGCTCCTCGATCTCGTAGCGGAAGGAGTGGAGGTCGCGCTCGTACTGGCGGCGCAGGCGGTCCATCTTCTCCTCGAATTCGTCGCGGATCTCTTCCACGGTCTTCTCGTCGCCGTCGTCCGCCATCGCGTCACCGATCGGGTCTTGGGGCCGGGGGGCGCGCTGCGGGTTCGGGGACACTGGAAACCGCGGCCCTCTGTCCCATCCCTTGCGACTTAATCGGGGGGTCGCTTTAAACCTTTTACCCTAATTCGCAACCCCGCGAACGACGCGTCGCGTGGTCGCTTCGACGCGGGCCGAACCGCACACCGGATTTCTGGTATGGAGCATGAACGCGGCGGTCAGCGAATCCCGTGGATCGGGAAGACCGACGAACGCACGTCCCCGATCACCCTGTCGACGGCGCGCGACACTTGCGGTTCCTCCGGGACGCTCGAGGCGTCGCGCAGGGTCCCGTCCTTCGGTTCGCGCCGCGCGATCTGGCGGCATTCTTGGAGCCACTCCTCCGGGAGAGCGTTCGCGGGCCGTCGTCGGACGAGGGCGCCAAATAGGAGCGTCCAGACCCGCGGCACGGTCGTCACATCGTAACCGCCGCCGCCAACGGCGACCCATCGGTCTTCGCACCACCGCCTCGCGATCTCGTCGAACCGACCGCCCGCGTGCTCGTACGACTCCGTCGTCAGGTCGAGGTGCGTGAGCGGGTCCGTCGTGTGCGCGTCCGCGCCCGTCTGCGTGAAGAGGACCTCGGGGCGGAAGGCCTCCGCGACGGGCAGGACGATGGCATCGAACGCCTTCGTCCACGACGCGTCGCCCGTGTGCGGCGGGAGCGGCACGTTCACCGCATAGCCACGGCCCTCGCCCTCGCCGATCTCCTCGACGGAGCCGGTCCCCGGGAAGAGGAAGCGACCGTCCTCGTGCAAGGAGACCGTGAGCACGCGCGGGTCGCGATAGAAGATGGCCTGCACGCCGTCCCCGTGGTGACCGTCGATGTCCACGTACAGGACGCGGCGGATTCCCGTTTCGAGGAGATGGTGGATCCCGATCGCGACGTCGTTGAGGATGCAGAACCCGGACGCGCGGCCCGGCATCGCGTGGTGGAATCCACCGCCAAGGTTGTACGCGCGCGTGGCCTTTCGCTGCGCGATGAGGTCGCACGCGAGCAGCGTCGCGCCCGCCTGCAGGAGCGCGGCCTCGTACATCCCACGGAACGGCGGGTTGTCTCCGGGCTCGAGGCCGAAGTCCGGTTCCGAGACGCCGGGCCACTCGCTGAGCCGTTTCAGGACGCGGACGTACGTGGGTTCGTGAACCGCCAGGACGTCGCGGTCCGTCGCGGGCGCGGGCTCGCGTTCCTCCGCCGCGCTCAGGAGCCCGAGGCCCTCGATGAGGTCGCGCGCGAGCTTCACGCGCTCCTCGCGCAGCGCGTGGTCCGAACGGAAGTCGTACTTCAGGAAATCCGGGTGGTAGAGCAGGATCGGCCGAACGCGCGTTGACGGTGCGGTTCGTACCGCTTGGACCATGAGAGACCAACGAACACGGGAGGCCCTTTGAGCCTTTCCCGGCACGTATCAGGACGGGACACTCACAGGAGCCAACCGCCGGTCACGTTGAGCACGTTGCCCGTCACGAAGCCGGCCTCCTCGGAACACAGGTAGACGACCGCGTGCGCGACGTCCGTCGCCGTGTTCGCGCGCGGGATCGCGAATTCCTTCCTCGACTTCTTCCAAGCGGCGTCGACCGTGAGATCGTAGTCGTCGACGATGCCCGGAGCGACCGCGTTGGCGGTGATGTTGTGCGGGCCTTCCTCGCGCGCGAGGGCCTTCGTGAATGCGACGACGCCCGCCTTTGCGGCGTAGTAGGCGGACATCTCCGCGGTCCCGTGCGCCCGGTACGCGCCCGCACACGCGAGGTTCACGACGCGGCCCCACTTCCGTCGCCGGAGGTGGGGGATCGCGGCCTTCGTGCACAGGAACATGGAGTCGAGGTTCGACCTGAGGACGTGCCGCCATTCCGCGTCGGACGTCTCCGCGATCGACTTCACGAGGAAGTCACCGACGTTGTTCACGAGGATGTCGAGGTGCCCGTACCGTTTGGCGGCGGCGTCGACGAGGCGCTTCGCCTCCCGGGCCTTCGTCACGTCTGCGCGGACGGCGAAGGCATCGGACTTCAGGCCGACGAGGTCGCGCGCGAGGCGGTTGGCGGCGGCCTCGCTCCCCAGATAGTCAACGCAGACGTCCGCACCCGCGCGCGCCAGCTCCACGCAGATCGCGCGGCCGATGCCACGAGCGCCCCCCGTGACGACCGCTGCCCTCCCCCTTAGGGCCATCGAGAGCCCGGAGCGTCCGTTGGGGCTAAGAACCTACGCGCCCAAAGCGTCAAGAGGACTCGGCGCATCAGGTCCGGGGGGGAGTCTTGGGCTATCCGCCGCCGGTCGGGCCATACGTGCCGCCGCCAACGCCGGGGCAGATGGCGGGTTACGCCGCGGCCCAGGCGAAACGCCGCAACCGGACCGGGGGAAGCTGGCTTGTCGGCGCGGCGGTTCTCCACGTGATCACGATTCCCGTCGCGCTCTTCCTCCTCAAGGCGTTCGTTGAGTTCCAGGTTGGCCGCAGCGTCTCCTGGGGCGAACTGTTCAACGCGTTCGCGGCGACCGGTGGAATGCCCTTGATCCTCGCAGGGGTCTTCGCGCAGCTCACGTTCGCGTTCTTTGCAGGGGTGGGCGCAGTCCTTCTGTCCCGCCAAGTCGCGGGAGTCGCCGTGGCCATGGTGGTCGTCGGCATCGTCGCGGTGATCTTCTCGTTTGCGATCTTCGGCGGCATCGTCGGCGCCCTCGGCGGATTCCTTTCGATTGCGGGAGGGGCCACGGCGTGGCCACGGACCCCCGCCTATCCGTTCCCGCCGCCGATCGCGGCGTGGCCCCCGCCGGGTCCCCCGAGGCCCTGAGACATCACTTCTTCTGGACGTTGAGCAGGACGCCCTGACCCCGGAACCAGTTCGCGAGCTGGTCCGACAGCTCGTTGAACTGCTTCTCGACCTTGCTCGCGCCCCACACGCCGCCGGCCCAACCCGTGTTCGCCTTGTGCAGGCGCAGAGTGGACGCGTTCGCGGCGGGATAGATCTCGAAGTCGATGCCGTAGTACTGGGCGAGCGCGCCCAAGAGGACGTTCGCCCCTTTGCTTCCCTTCTCGGCTTTCCCCTTCGTCGCTCCCTCCCACTGGACCTCGAATCCGTTCGCCATGAAGGCGTGCTGCACGAGGTTCTGGACGTTCTCCGTGCTCATCTTCACCGCAATGTCGGCGTATTTCGTTCCCAACGATGTCCCTCCCCTTGCCCAGGCCTGTACCGACGCGAGGGATTATGAAACTTCCCTCGGAAAGCCTCCGATAGTCGACCGTTCTCTCGGCCTTGGCATCCCGCGACCGCGACCTGGAAGGATGCCCGTTGGCGGCAGTTCCTCGGGTCCTCAAGAAGAATCGAGAACGGCCCCGCCGGTTTGAGAGCGCTCACACGGGCTGAAGGCACTTCATGCAGACCGTCGCCCGGTCCGGGTTCAGATGCCCGCAGCCCCGGCAGCGGACCTTCACGGTCAACTCCGGAATCCCCTCGTCGCGGGCCGAGCTTCCCGCCCCGGCGGCCGCGCTCACGGCGCCGACGAGGAGGAAGATCCACCACAGGCGGAGGAACCAACCGCCGACCCCCGCGAGGACCCCGCCCACCACGAACAGCATCATCGCGCCGAAGAAACCGCTGAAGAAGGAGCCGACGTTGAATTCCCCGCCAATCGCGGAGCCGATCGTGCCGGAGAAGAACTGGAACATGCCGTAGATGATGATGACGATGCCGATGATCGTGAGCACCGCTCCCACGAGGACGACGGTCATCGCCTCCCAACCGAAGGGGAGTGCGGCAGGGCTTCGATGGACGCGGCTCGCGGGACTGAGTCGGGAGAACATGCGGACGCGACCTCGAGAAGAGGAGATTTGAAGGCCCTTCCTGACCTCATAAACCCTTCAACGCCGTTCGCGCGCACGATACTCATCGATTTCGCGATCGCCGTGCGCCCCCAGAGAGTCGCCTTCCGCGACGGCCACGGCGACACGTTGATATAGGGCCCGCCGCCTGGACATCGACTACCATGACCCGCGTCGCCACGACTCTGAAGAAACCGAATCGGCCCGTGGCGGGCTTCCCAGCGTATTGAGAGCGGATGCTCTCCGTGTTCTGCGGTCTCGGGAAACGGGGCATGGTGTAAGGGCAGCATGCGTGACTGTAGATCATGCGGTGGGCGTTCGATCCGCTCTGCCCCGATCAGGACCCAAGGAAAACGGAGGTGATTCGATTCCGGACGAAACGGACGAGGGGGATCCGGCGCCGCCTGCGCTGGCTCCTCGACGGCATCCGAGCCGCGTCGCGCGGCCACCAGTGGTAGCGCCGCCAATCTGGCGGTGGGACCGCTGGCCCAGCGGAGCCGCGAACCCGGCGAAACGCCTTCGGGTCCTTGGTGTAACTTGGCAGCACCCCTGGCCTGGAACCAGGAGGTGGCCGTTCAAATCGGCTGGGGCCCACTTGAGCCGGTCGCCTAGCAGCAAGGGCAGCGGACTCTTAACCCGCCTTGCGCCGGTGCAATTCCGGCCCGGCTCGTCACGGACGCGTAGCCAAGCGGACGAAGGCCCGGGACTTTTAATCCCGCGGGCGCAAACGCCCCGTCGCAGGTTCGAATCCTGCCGCGTCCACTGCGGAGCCGTAGCTCAACGCGCGAGAGCGCGGCGCTGAAGACGCCGTAATCCCGGTCGGACTCCGGGCGGCTCCACGCAGGCGTAGCTCGAGAGTCGAGCCCCCGGCCGTTAATCGGGAGGACCCGGTGCGATTCCGGGCGCCTGCGCTCCGCGCGCCCGCGACAGTGCAACTTCGTACCGCTTACGCTCGAACACGAATGGGCCCAGCGAATCGTAGCGCCACGCCTCCGCCTTGCCAAGAGCAACCCGCCGGTGCGGCTGTTCGAATTCGTCCCAGCTGACAGTCTCGGGCGCAAGCGCAATCCTGACGTAGAAGGGCCAACAACCTGGTTCCTGGCAATCGGCGCAAACGTAGAGCATCGCCCTGCCATCGGACGATGAGTACGGGGGGACGGGTTCGCCCAAAAGGTGCCTCGAGGGTAGAAAGACCAGATCCTCGTAGACACCAACATACGACCCTGCGATGCTGGTGGAGCCTTCCCTTTCCGCGAAGGGGAGCTCGATCTCGTGAATCCATTCGCGGAGATTACGGTCGTTGACGAAGAACTCGACGCTTCCGTCTCGAACATCGAGTCGAAGCGTGTCCACGTACGCGTGAGACGATATCCCTCGATAGACCTTTGGACTCGGCTGTCGGAAGATTCATTACACCCCTCCGCCTCAACACTCTCAGGTGAGTCCGACGCTACCCGACACAGCACGACGAGATCGGCGCCATCATACGTGGCGTACGACCAGAAGCTGAGGTAGCCGGGGCTCTCCGCGTTTTGCAGGTCTGGCGGTTGACTGCCGCTGACGCCAGAACGGGACTGGCACTTGTCTTGTAAACAAGAACCCTGGGAGTTCGAATCTCCCCAGCGGCTTGCGGACCCCCGGCTTCTCCGACACTCATGACCGCGGTCGTTCAACGGCAGGATGCGAGGTCGTGGCCCTCGAGACGCGCGTTCGACTCGCGCTCGCGGTCCTCCGGGGCGGTGTCGGCAACGGTAGCCGGCGGAGCTCCAGACTCCGAGGTGCCCGTTCGACTCGGGTCCGCCCCACTCCGTGGATCCGCGAGGGGAC
>Ga0209342_10004436_pt1 | contig 14609 bp, 10 predicted proteins | sample RifCSP16_2_FD_184023 | JGI IMG/M metagenome (GOLD analysis project Ga0209342, IMG submission 184023) | Soil microbial communities from Rifle, Colorado - Rifle CSP2_sed 16_2 (SPAdes) (version 2) | ecosystem: Environmental > Terrestrial > Deep subsurface > Rock core/Sediment | place: Rifle... | reverse complement strand
ATTTGAGGAGGCCGCGGTTTGTCGGCAAGCCGGGATTGACCTGGTCATCACCGATCACCATCAGCCCCTGGGCGACGTGCCTGCCGCGGTGGCGGTGATCAACCCCAAGCAGCGTGGCGACGATAATCTGGAGAAGAACCTGGCCGGTGTGGGTCTGGCCTACAAGCTGGCCGAAGCACTGGGCCGTGTGCTGCCCGCGCCGGCCGGGCAGCAAGCTGCACTCGAGGACGCTCTGGAACTAGTAGCGGTCGGCACCGTGGCGGACTTGGCGCCCCTGACCGGCGAGAACCGCAGCCTTGTGCGGCGCGGGCTTGCGCGGATGAACGCTGGGGGGCCCCACAACCCCGGGCTGCGGGCGCTGGCGGAAACGGCCAAGGTCAGCTCCGGCTCGGTGCGGGGTCACACGATTGGTTTCACGCTGGGCCCGCGGCTCAATGCGGCCGGCCGGCTGGAGACCGCGCGTGCGGCCCTCGATCTGCTGCTGACCGATGCGATGGATCAGGCGTTCGACCTGGCGAAGCAACTCGACCTCTGGAATCGGGAGCGGCAGGAGCAAACGCGCGCCACGTACGAACAAGCGCGCGAGAAAGTGTTGCAGCAAGCTGCTGCGGACCTGCCGGCAGGCCTGCCCTTCTTTCTGCTTGCCATGGATTCCAGCTTCAGCGCAGGGATCATCGGCCTGGCGGCCTCACGCCTTACGGAGGAGTTCTACCGTCCGTCGGCCGTTGTGGCGCTCGAGGGCGACGAGGCGCGCGGTTCGGCGCGCAGCATCCCGGAGTTCCACATCACTCAAGCTTTGGACAACTGCCGCGACCTGCTCGTCCGGCACGGCGGGCATGCTGCCGCTGCAGGATTCACCGTCGCCTCGCGGAATCTTCCCGAGCTAGGCCGCCGGCTTGAGGCGTTGGCGCGCGCCGAGTTGTCGGGAGTCGTACTCCAACCCAGCTTGCAAGTCGATGCCGAGGTAAGGCTGGCCGACCTGGTGGGTCTGAATGATGTGCTGCCGGCGCTTGAGCCGTGTGGAATGAGCAATCCGACTCCGGTCTTCGTGGCGCGCGGGCTGACGGTCCGCGACAAACGGCGGGTCGGCAGCGACGGCAGCCATCTGAAGCTATCGCTCGAGCAGGGCCGGGGGCGGATGAATGCAATTGCCTTTCGTTGGGGCGAGGCGGCCGACGCGCTACCTCCGCGAGTGGACGCGGCTTTTCAATTGACGGTCAATGAGTATAGGGGGGAGAAGCGCGACGAGCTGAACATCCTCGATCTCGCGCCGGCATGACAGCGCGGCGAGCACGGCAGCTAGTCGACGAAGCGATACTTGAGCAGGGCCCACACGGCCGCGAAGGCATCGCTTAGCTTGATTTTCTTGCCTTCGTTGTATTCGCGCGGGTTGAATGAGATCGGCACCTCGAAGATGCGCGCCCGGCGTTTGAGCAGCTTGGCCGTGATTTCCGGTTCGAAGTCGAAGCGGTTGGCGCGCAGCCGGATGCCTTGGATGAGAGGCGCGCGAAAGACCTTGTAACCGGTCTCCATATCCGAGAGGATGCTGTTGTAGAGCAGGTTGGTGGCCAGGGTGAGGAGTTGGTTGGCCAGCATGTGCCAGTACATCGTCACGCGCCGCGGTGCGCCCAGGAAGCGTGAGCCGTAGACGACATCTGCCACCCCGTCCTCGATCGGCTTGAGCAGCATCGGGTAGTCGCGGGGGTTGTATTCGAGGTCGGCGTCTTGGATTAAGATGATTTGGCCAGACGCGTTCTGGATCCCGGTGCGAACCGCGGACCCCTTGCCCGTGTTGCGCGGGTGGAGGATCACCCGCAGGCCGGGTTGCGGGGGCAATTCCGCCAGAACCTGGCGCGTGCCGTCGGTCGATCCGTCGTCGACGATCAGGATCTCGCCGGCCAGCCCCGTGGCCTGGACCCGGCGCAGTATTTCGCGAAGCGTGTTCTTCTCGTTGTAGACGGGGATGACGACGCTGAGTTGCATGGGGCGAGTATACCCGGCCCCCACAACCCAGGCAAACGCCCCGTGCTATAATCTGCTCGCCAACGCAACCGGCGAACCGCAAACCGGACGCACGTTGGAGGTGCTTGGTGGCCGTATCCTCGAGTGCAATTGCCCGCCCCTCAGACGCTGCGATAACCGTCGGCCGCTTCGTCCCCGCTCCTATTACCCGAATCGAAGATACTGGCCTCTCGGCGCTGTGGCTCCAGGACCTGGCGCTGAAGATTCTCTATTTTCAGGGTTACCTGACAGGCTTCCGCGTGGCGGAGTTGATGTGCCTCCCATTTACCGGCGTGGGCGATCAAATCCTGGAGGCGCTCAAGCGCGAGAAGCTGATCGAGGTTAAGTCGCAAGTGGGTATCGGCGAAGGTGCTTATCAGTATGCGATCACGGGGATGGGCATGTTGCGGGCGCGCGAGGCGCTCGACCGCAGCCAGTACGCGGGACCGGCGCCGGTGCCCGTTGCCGACTACAACGCTGCGATCCGCAAGCAGGCGCGCGGACGGTCCACCTTCCACCCGCGGACCATGCGCCAGGCCCTGACCGCGCTGGTTCTCAGCGACCGCACGATGGCACGCATCGGGCCGGCGGTCAACTCGGGCACCTCAATATTCCTCTATGGCCCTCCGGGCAACGGCAAAACCACTATCGCGCGGGCGATCGGCGAGACCATCCTGCGCGAGGACATGTACATCCCCTACGCGCTCGATATCGAAGGGCACGTCGTTAAGTTATACGACTCGGTAAACCATTCACTCGCGCCGGATGAGGACTTGGTGTCCGGTGGTGCCGGCCAGCCGGCGCGCGGCCTGCGGCGCGACCCGCGCTGGATCCGCATCCGCCGTCCGTTTATCATGGTGGGCGGGGAGCTCACACTGGCCGGGCTGGATCTCGTATTCAACGACGTCTTGCGTTACTACGAGGCGCCCTTCCAGGCCAAGGCCAATGGTGGCATCCTGTTGATCGACGATTTCGGCCGCCAGCAAGTGCGCCCGCGCGACCTTCTCAACCGCTGGATTATCCCGCTCGAAAATCGCATCGACTATCTGACCCTGCATACCGGGCAGAAAATCGAAATCCCCTTCGATGTCATGGTCGTCTTCTCCACCAACCTGCCACCCAAGGACTTGGTCGACGAGGCGTTTCTGCGCAGGCTGCGGCACAAGATACACATTGGCGACCCGACCTTTGAAGAGTATCGCGAGATATTCCGCCGCGTCACCGCGGCCAAAGGGGTGGCGTACTCCGAGGACGACCTGGCCTACCTTCTGCAGGAGTACTACATCAAGAACAATCGCAAGCTGCGCGCCTCCCATCCGCGCGATTTGTGCGACCAGATTCTTGATATTGCCCGCTACATGAGCGTGGAACCCGCAATGACGCGCGACTTGCTCGATCGTGCGGCGTCGTCGTTCTTCGTGGATATCTAGAGCCCGGCGGATCTGGACGCACGGCCCACGGACCGCACGCCGGGTCCGTGGCTTTCTTTATCGCCCCGCCGATTGGATCGAACATGCCTACGGACGATCTCGCCCACCTGTTCCCTCAAGTTCCGGCGGTCATCGCTCACCGCGGGGCAAACCGTCGCGCACCGGAGAATACGCTGGAGGCCTTTCGCCTGGCGCTTGAGCTCGGGGCGCAGGCGATCGAGCTGGATGTGATGCTTTCCCGCGATCGAGTGCCGGTGGTCATCCACGACACACGCTTGGAGCGAACCACCGATGGGACCGGCCAGGTTCAAGACCGCAACTGGGCGGAGCTTCGCGACCTGGACGCCGGGTCCAAGTTCTCTCCCGCCTTTCGCGGCACTCGCATCCCGCAGCTGCAGAACGTTCTTGAGGAAATCGGGCGGCGGGCCTGGATCAACATCGAGCTGAAGAACTACGCGACCCGTGGCGACCGCCTCGAGCAGGTGGTCGTCGACATGGTGGTGGCAATGGGCCTGCAACGCAATGTGTTGTTGTCCTCCTTCAATCCGCTGTCGCTTGGCCGCGCCGCGCGCCTTGCTCCACGGGTGGCGCGCGGTTTGCTCACGATGCCGTCGATGCCGGTCTTCCTTCGAGAGGGATGGTTCGCGTTCGTCGCTAGACCACAATCATATAACCTTCACCTGGATCAAACGAACCTTCGGTCAGTGCGCGCGGCTCATGCGCGCGGCGCCCGGGTGTGTGCCTGGACGGTTAACGATCCATCTGACGCCATTCGTTTGGCCGCCCATGGAGTTGACGGAATCATCACCGACGAGCCGGATGTCATCCTGGCGGCTATTGGCCGGGAAAGACAACGTGGTTAGACTGGAATCGATACGCGAGGCCGCCGACCGAATCCGGCCGCATATTGTGCGGACCCCGCTGACCAAGGACGGCGCGTCGCCGCTTTGGATGAAATGGGAGAATCAGCAAGCGACGGGATCCTTCAAGCTGCGTGGGGCATTGAATAAAGTCCTTGCGCAATCCGTGGAGGCGCGAGCCCGTGGGCTGGTCGCGGCCTCAGCCGGAAACCACGGGCAGGGCGTTGCCTTCGCCGCTCGATTGGTCGCTGCGCAAGTCCGAGTGTTCACCTATTTGCACGCGGTGCCCGAGAAGGTCGCGGCCATGCGCGCGCTCGGTGCCGAGGTGGTGTTGGTCGGGGGTGGTTACGGCGAGGCCGAAGCGGCGGCGATCGAGGACGCTCGCACGTCGGGGCGATTGTGGGTCTCGCCGTACAACGACGACTGGGTAATCGCGGGGCAGGGGACCCTTGCGTTGGAGGTGGTGGAAGCAGCCGGGCATTTGCAGCAGGCGACTGTCTGGGTACCGGCCGGGGGTGGGGGTTTGGCCGCCGGAACGGGTTGCGTGGTTCGGGCGTTGCGCCCAGAGTGGAGAGTGGCCGCCGCGCAGTCGGATGCCTCAGCCTTCCTGCATGCACACTTCCACGGGCAGGGGATGAGCCGCGTGGTGGAACGCGAAAGCCTGGCCGATGGGCTGGCGGGGCCGGTTGAGGCCGGATCCCAGACGCTCGACCTCGTGCGCCAAGTTGTGGATGAGTTCGTGCTTGTCGACGAAGAATCGATCGCCAAGTCGATTGCGGAGGCATGGTGGCGCTTCGGCGAGCGCATCGAAGGCTCGGCCGCGGTTGCACTGGCTGCCGCTCGCCAAGCGGCTCTGACCCGCGGCGGAGAACACATTGTTCTCATTTCGGGAGGCAACATATCCCCTGATGTGCACGCGGACGTCTGCAAGCGATGGGCGGCGCCGGCCGCAGAAGGGCGAGCCGGTTGAGAGGCGAATCACGTGATGACCCGGCGTAGTCAGACGCTTCTCCTGGCATGGCGGCGCACCCTGCCGGTTGCGCTGATCCTCGTGCTGGCGATTCCAGCCCTAGGCGCAACGCCTTACCAGGGAACCACGCCGCAGGACCAAGCAGCGCGCCTGCTCGAATCGCTTTCACCCCAGGAACGCGTCGGCCAGTTGTTCATCGTCACATTCCAAGGGCAGGACGTTGGCCCCACGTCCACGATCTACGAACTCATCAGTGAGTATCACATCGGCGGCGTCTTGCTCCGCACAAGCAACGGCAACATTCTCCCCGGGGCGGGGGAGGCGTCCGGCCTAAACGGTTTGACGAACGCCCTGCAACAAGCCGGCGCCAGCGCCGTGCGAGCCGCGGCCGAGCCGGGCGATGCGGACACCTCTGCCGCATCCACCTTCGTGCCGCTGCTCGTCGCGCTGGCCCAGAGTGGGGATGGATATCCGGGATCGAACCTCGCCAACGACGTCACCCTCTTGCCATCCCAAATGGCAATCGGCGCCACGTGGGATTCGGCATTGGCTGAGGCGGCCGGGTTTGTGGCCGGGCGCGAGCTGGCCGCGCTCGGGGTGAACTTGTTGCTCGGTCCGAGCCTAGACGTTGTTGAGCGGCCGAATCCGGTGGCTGCTGGGGACCTCGGGTCGGGAGTGTTTGGCGGCGATCCGTTCTGGGTCGGCAACCTGGGGGCTGCATTCATACGCGGCGTTCATCGCGGGGGTGTAGGTCGAGTAGCGGTCGTGCCAACCCATTTCCCTGGTATCGGCGGGAGCGATCGGGATCCAGAGGAGGAAGTTGCCACCGTACGCAAGGCCCTTGAGCAATTGCGTCAAATCGATCTCGCTCCCTTCGCGGCCGTCACCCGCGGCGAATTGGGCGATGCCGGCACGGCCGATGGGCTGCTGGTCTCGCATATCCGTTACCAGGGCCTGCAGGGAAACATCCGCGTGACCACGCGCCCGTTGAGCCTCGACCCGCAGGCACTGGCTCAGGTGATGGGGCTGCCGGAATTCAGCAGCTGGCGGGAATCGGGCGGGCTGACCGTAAGTGATTCCCTCGGTTCCCAGTCGGTGCGCCGCTTTTACGATCCGAGCGGGGTGGCCTTCGCGGGCCGCTTGCTGGCCAAGGACGCTTTTCTGGCGGGCAATGATTTATTGCTGCTCGCGGATTTCCGCTCCTCGGGTGTAGGCGACGAGCGCCTCTCGATTGAGGAGACGATTGCATCCTTTGTTCAGAAGTACCAGGAGGATGCAGCCTTCGCACAGCGAGTCGACGAATCCGTCGTGAGGATTCTGGCACTCAAGTACCGCTTGTATCCATTCTTTGACAGCTTGAGCACCACCACGTATCCGGGATCACGGATCGAGGTAGGCCAGGATGCGGCGGTGGCGTTTGAGATCGAGAGCCGCGGGTTGACTCGGCTTAGCCCCGCCTCCGCCGAGGTCGATGAGCGAGGCCTCGAGCCACCGACGACCGGCGATCGGATCCTGTTCCTGACTGACTCGCGTTCGTATCGACCGTGCACCGCCTGCGACTCGGTTGCGCTGGTGCCCTACGACGTGCTGCGCAAGGTGGTTGAACGCATGTACGGCCCGCAGGGCAGCGGGCAAATTTCCGCCGCTCGCCTCACGTCGTATTCGTTTGCAGATCTGGCGACCTATCTGCAAGGATCACCGAATGAGAACCTCGCCCGCGATCTCGATTCTGCGACGATCATCGTTGCCCTTACTCTCAACACCGATCCGGCGGTGGCGGGGTCGCATGCTCTCAGCGATTTGCTGAGCCAACGTGCGGATCTTGTACGGCGGCGGAAGGTAATCGTGTTCGCCTTGGGGGCGCCGTACTACCTCGATTCCACCGACATCAGCAAGATAACGGCCTATTACGCTCTCTATAGCAAGGTACCGGCGGCCATTGAGGTGGCAGCTCGCACACTCTTCGGCGAGCTCGCACCGCAGGGCGCCTCGCCCGTGGCGGTGGAGGGCGTAGGGTACAGCTTGGTTACTGCGTTGTCGGCTGCTCCGAATCAGATCATTCCGCTGGCCGTCGAATCCGTCGACACCGGACCCGGTACTCCGGCCCCCACGCCGAGCGGGTATCGAGTGGGCGACAGCTTGCATCTCAAGGCGGGGCCGGTCATCGACCAGAACGGTCACCTTGTGCCGGATGGGACCGTCGTCCGGTTTCGCATCGCTTACCCTGCCGAGAACATACCCACGCTGGTGCTCGAGGGGGCGACGCAGGCCGGACTGGCGACGGCCAGTCACGTCATCGATCGCATCGGTGCGATGGAAGTGTACGCCGTGAGCGAACCCGCGATGGTGTCCACGATCTTGCTGCTGCAAGTCGGTGAGACGCCCGGGTTTGTTACGGCGATCGCCCCAACGCCACCGCCGACGGCCACACTTGGAGCGGGTGTCTCTGAAGCCACACCGGCACTCGTTCCGGTCGAGGGAGATGGCGCGTCGGAAGGCCCCGCCGGAGGGACTGCGCTTGCCGCTTCGTTGCTGGTTCTTGGCGGGTTGGGAGCGTTGGTTGGGTTCATGTTGGGGCGCTTGGGGGCTCGCGGCTGGGAAGTCCGTGGAGGACTAGCGGTCGTGGTGGGCGGTCTTCTGGCGTACGACTACCTTGCCATGAACCTGCCGGGCACCGAATCCGTCACCAGTGGGGCGGGTCCTTTTGGCGGAGTGATCGTTGCGCTCGTTGGCGGGCTGGTGGGGGGAGCCGCCGTGTGGGCCCTTGCGCGATGGCGACGCGCGCGTAACTGAGTCACTGGGCGTGCCGCACCTGTCAGCGACCGGCCGAGGCGGCGAATGCGATGGCCAGGAGGGCCAACGCGGAGGCTGCCAAGAGAGCCTCGACGCGTCCGAGGGGCGGCAAAACTGAACCTGGGCGCCTCGCCCCCATCCGCGAAGAGGTTGAAGGGGACGGCATATTGCCCAGCAGCGATTCGCGCAGGGCGTTGACGTCCGGCGGCCGATCGGCCGGGTGCAAAGCCATGCCCCACAATATGGCCCGTTCGACCGCGGGGGATATGGCGGGATTGTGGTGTCGCGGAGGAATCAGGGCATCCGGCGAAAGGAAGCGGTGCTTGGCTTCAGCCGGCGGTTCATTGGTCAACAGGTGGTAGAGCGTCGCGCCCAGCGCGTACAGGTCGGTGCGAGGATCAGTGTGTCCTGTGTCGCCACCGTATTGCTCGAGGGGTGTATAGAGCGCGGTACCGCGGCCTTGCACCACCGTGACCGTCATTTCGTCGGGCTCAAGCACCTTCACCAGCCCGAAGTCCACCAGCTTGACGATACCGATGGGCGTGAGTTTGATGTTGCTGGGCTTGATGTCGCGGTGCAGGATGGGCGGGACTTGTCCGTGGAGGTATTCCAGCGCGTCCAGAAGCTGTCCCATCCATGCCAGGACCTCCGCCTCGCTGAGGAAGCGGTGTGCGGCCCGGGCCTGTTCGATGAGGGCGCGCAGATCGCTGCCTGCGACGTAATCCATCACCAGATAGTCTTTGGTTGTGGTTGAGAAGTAGTCGGAGACCTTGGGCAGGTTCGGATGATCGAGGCGGGCCAGGATGCTGGCTTCGCGGTAGAATTGTTCGCCTGCCTGCTGCTGCAGTTGGGCGGAGAGCGCCGTGTCGTGCACGACCTCTTTGAGAGCACACAGGCGCCCGGTCAACCGTTCGTCTTCGGCCAGGTAGATTGCGCCCATCCCGCCTTGGCCGATAATCGACCGGATGCGGTAGCGGCCGCGCAGGAATTCTCCGGGCGCAAGCGGCTTCGGCATAAACGGCTCCACACGCGGCCCCGATGGACCGTGGTCGTACGCCAAGCGATTTCGGATGATCGGGGAGGCGGGGCAGCGGCCTGATCCTTCGTCTCGGCGAGACCTCCCTCCCGTAGGTCCAGACATCAGGCCGATGAACTCACGGCGATTATACAGCATGCCGGGCGGCCCTTGGTTCGACCGACAACCAGCGAGCGACTCGCGCACTTCGGTGGTGTGAGGCATGGCGGGACCTGAAGAGTTGCCGGTACTGATCGTCCAATCCGGCCCGCTCAGCGGGCAACGGTGGACGATTCCCCAGGAAGGGTTGGTCCTCGGCCGCGGCGAAGACTGCGATGTTGCCATCCCAGATCGACAGATCTCGCGCCACCACCTTCGCGTTTATCGTCGCGAAGGTGCTCCCTACCTGAAAGACATGGGCAGCAAGAATGGCACTTGGGTCAATGGTCAGCCCGTGGATGGCGAGGTCGAATTGACCGACGGCGACATCATCCAGGTGGCTTTGGTGCTGCAGGTGGTGTTCGTTGCCTCCGATTCGACAGTGCCGCTCACGCTGGATGGCGGCCTGGCGCAAGCGGGACGGTTGCACATCGATCCGCGGGCGCACAAGGTGTGGATCGGCGAGGCGGAGATCGATCCGCCGCTTTCAGTGCATCAGTATCGACTGCTCGAGCTCCTCTATTTGCGAAGCGGCGCGGTGGTGTCGCGAGAAGAGGTGGTGGAGAGCGTCTGGCCAGGGGTTTCCACCGACGGGGTCTCGGAGCAGGCGATCGATGCGCTGGTGCGGCGCTTGCGCGACCGGCTGGCGGAGGTCGATACCGAATGGGACTACATTGTCACGGTGCGAGGACACGGATTCCGACTCAATAGCGGCGCGTGAGCGGAGTGGTGCTTGGCGGGGCACGATCTTACGCCCTGGGCAGCCTGAGGTGCATCGACTATAATGACGAAGTCGACGGGGCGTAGCGCAGTTCGGCTAGCGCACCTGCATGGGGTGCAGGGGGTCGGCGGTTCAAATCCGCCCGCCCCGACACGGAGCGGCCTGAAATCGGGCCGCTCCTTTATCTAATCTCAGCGGGGACGAGGCTTGATCTGCTGCCGAGTGCGGCACGACGGCAAGGACGCTGAGCCTGGCCGATGTCAGCGTGGTGGTGCGCGGCGTGCGGGCCGGGGACTTCTCCGTTCCGATTGCGGATGCCGGAAGCCGCGCGCTTGCATCTTGGGAGCGGCAAGCTGGAGACCGAATGAAGACCATCATCTCACCGGTTAAGGGCACACGCGATTTCTATCCGGAGGCCTTGGCGTTGCGCCAATGGCTTTACGGCGAACTCGCGCGCGTATCTCGCGCATTCGGCTATCAGGAGTACGACGGCCCCTTCCTCGAGCCGATGGCGCTTTATGCCGCTAAGTCGGGCGAAGAGTTGGTCCGGGAGCAGTCGTTTTGCTTCAACGACCGCGGCGGCGATGAGATCACGTTGCGCCCCGAGTTGACACCCTCCCTCGCGCGCATGGTCGCGGCGCGGCAACGGCAACTGCCGCTGCCCATTCGATGGTGGTCATTCGGTCCGTTTTGGCGATACGAGCGCCCGCAGAAGGGGCGCACGCGTGAGTTCTTCCAATGGAATATCGACCTACTGGGAGTCGAGTCACCCGAGGCGGATGCGGAACTGGCGGCCGTGGCGGCGACATTCCTGCGCAACGTCGGTCTGAAATCTTCTCAGGTGTACCTGCAAGTGAACAACCGGCGATTGCTGGAAGCCGAGTTGACCCGGCTGGGCATCGCACCGGAACTGCGCGGGATGGTGTTCCGTTTGATCGACCGGCGCGATAAGATGCGCGCTTCGGAGTGGGAAGCCTACGCGGCGGATCAAGGACTGAACACAACTTCGATTCGTGGAATCTCGCAGTTGCTCGAGAACAAGGACTTGTGGACGAAGAGCGAAGAGCTGCAGGCCTTCTTCCAGGCTGTCAAGGCGCTCGGCCTCGAGGAGTACGTTGAATACGATCCGACAATTGTGCGCGGACTCGACTACTACACGGGAACGGTATTCGAGGCGCGCGACCGGGATGGGGAGTTTCGCGCGGTGCTGGGCGGGGGACGCTACGACAACTTGGTCGGCGACGTGGGCGGGGACCGTTTGCCCGGCGTCGGATTCGCCATGGGTGATGTGGTCATTCAACTCGTACTTGAGAAGTTCGGTTGTCTGCCGTCGCTGCGTGCGGCGCCGGCCCAGGTGTTGGTGACTACTTTTGGCCAGGGCGAGGTCGGCGCCTCCCTCGATCTGGGACGCCGGCTCCGGGAGGTTGGCTTACTCGTTGAATGGTATCCAACGCCGGACCGACTTCCCAAGCAACTCAAATACGCCGACCAGGCCGGCATTCGCTTCGCCGTCATTTGCGGACCGGATGAATCGGCACGGGGCAGTGTCAGCCTCAAGGACCTGGCAAAGCGAGAGCAGATTGAGGTGAAGGTCGAAGTTCTCGCGGAGGAAGTCCGCCGGCGCCTGCTCGAAGCGACCAACGCGTGAGCCCGCCACGGGCCACGCGGCATAGCGTGTGACATCCTCCGCGTAGGAAGCTTCTCGCGAGGCGTACCGGGGAAATTCTGGGATCCTCCTCCTTGGCGCTTGGCGTTTGAGCATGTTAGAATGGCGCGCCAATGGTGGCTGTAGCTCAATTGGCAGAGCACTGGACTGTGGATCCAGTCGTTGCGGGTTCAAGCCCCGTCAGCCACCCACATCACAATCGACGGTCACCGTGCTCGGGCTTCAACTGCCGAGCACGGTCTCTTTTGTCAGTCGGGCGTGTCACTGGCAAGTGCGTCATTACTGTAAATCTCCCGGAATTCAGACAATCGTGGTAGACTTGGGTTCGGGTGTCACTTGGAACGCACAATCGGTGCCGGGGCGACCCGGTACTCTCATGTCCGGCACAGATATCACTTGGAAACGCCCATGAACAGAGACGAGCTGCTTGGCCTGTATCGCCAGATGGTTCTCATCCGCCGTTTGGAAGAGCGCGCGGCGCAGCTATATCAAGAGGGGAAAATCGGCGGCTTCCTGCATCTATATATCGGGCAGGAGGCGGTCGGGACGGGCATCGTTTCGGCGCGGCAGCCGCACGACCGTGTCATCACCGCCTATCGCGACCACGGCATCGCCATCAACTGCGGGCTCGAGGCCAAGGTCGTGATGGCCGAATTGCTGGGCAAGGCCAGCGGATGCAGCGGCGGCAAGGGCGGGTCGATGCACCTGGCCGATGTGACCAAGAACTTCTGGGGAGGTCATGCCGTCGTTGGCGCGCACTTGCCGATTGCCGCAGGCCTGGCGTTGGGCGATGTGTACGCCAAGAAGGCCGGCGTGACGATCTGTTTCTTCGGGGAGGGGGCCACCAATATCGGTTTTTTCCACGAAGCTCTGAACCTCTCCAAGGTGTGGAACCTGCCCGTCCTGTGGGTCTGCGAAAACAACCAGTACGGGATGGGCACATCCGTCGCACGGGCCTCGGCCGTCTCAGAAATCAGCCAGAAGGCGTCCGGCTATGGCATGCCCGCCGCTCGGGTGGACGGTATGGACCTGATGGCGGTGCGCCAGGCGGCCGAGCAGGCGCTCGGAGAGGTGCGGAATGGAAAAGGTCCGTACTTGCTGGAAGCGGTCACCTACCGTTACCGCGGGCATTCGATGGGCGACCCCGAACGATACCGTAAGACCGACGAGGTGAAACACTGGCAGGAGCACGACCCGATAAGCATCTGCCGCGCGTATCTGGTGGGTAAGAAGATCGCCTCCGCCCGGGATCTGGACACACTTGAGGCCGGGGCACAACGCGAGATCGACGAAGCCGTAACATTCGCCGAGGCCAGCCCCGAACCGGCGGCCGAGGCGCTATTCGCAAACGTCTACGTCGATAACTAGCTCAGTCTCCAGGGCGGACCCACTGGGCTCGCCTCGGTTTGAGGGAAGTCCCCATGTCGAAGCTGACAATGCGCGAGGCCATCTCGCAGGCCCTGTGGGAGGAAATGGAACGCGACCCGCAGGTCTTCATTATGGGCGAAGAAGTTGGCCTGTGGGGTGGGACGTACGCGGTGACGAAAGGCTTCTACGACCACTTCGGGGCGGAGCGCGTGCGCGATACACCCATCGCGGAGGCGGCCATCATCGGCGGGGCGATCGGTGCGGCGCTGTCGGGCGCGCGCCCGGTAGCCGAGCTGATGACCATTAACTTCGCTTTCGCCGCGATGGATCACATCGTGAATCAGGCGGCAAAACTACACTACATGTTCAACGGCCAAATGAGGCTGCCGCTCGTCATCCGCGCCGTGGGCGGGGGTGGAAGGCAGCTGGGTGCGACCCATTCGCAGACTCCGGATGCCATCTTCGCGCACTTCCCCGGGCTCAAAGTCGTCGCGCCGGGAACGCCGGCGGATGCCAAAGGGCTGCTCAAATCGGCCATCCGATCGGATGATCCGGTACTGTTCCTTGAACACGCGACGCTTTACCAGTTGCGGGGTGAGGTGCCGGAGGGAGAACATCTCGTGCCCATTGGGCGCTCGGCCATCCAAAGGCCGGGGCGCGATGTGACCCTCGTGACCTACAGCAAGATGCTGGATGTCTCGCAACGTGCAGCGGCGGAGTTGGCCAAGGAAGGCGTGGAAGTCGAAATCGTCGATTTGCGGACGCTGCGCCCGCTCGACATGGAACCCGTGCTCGACTCGTTCCGCAAGACGAACCGCGCGGTGATTGTGGAGGAAGGCTGGCGATCGTATGGCGTTGGCGCGGAGATCGCCGCGCGCATTTACGAGGAGGCCTTCGACTACGTCGATGCCCCGATTCGCCGCGTTGCCCAAAAAGAAGTGCCGCTGCCCTACAACCGGAACCTGGAACAAATGGCCCTGCCGCAGGAGAATGACATTATCCAGGCGGTGCGGGAGGTGCTCTGATGGCCGACATCGTTATCATGCCCAAGCTCGGCTTCGACATGGCGGAAGGCACACTCGTGCGCTGGGTGCGACGGGTAGGCGAAAGCGTGGCCAAGGGCGAGGTGCTGGCCGAGATTGAGACCGACAAGGCGACGGTGGAGGTCGAGTCCGGTTTCAGCGGCGTCGTGCGGCAGCAACTCGTCGAGGCCGGGACGAGCGTACCGATCGGCTCGCCGATCGCGGTCATTGGCACAGCAGACGAGGTGATTGACCTGGCGAAGATCGCCGCCCCACGGACGGGCGCGGCCGCAGCTCTTCAGGTTGCTCGCCCCGCGGCCGTCGCGGCGACTCAATCTCCCGCGGCACCAGCCGCCGAGCCCGGCCCTTCAGAGCGCTCGGCCGCTTCGCCGCTCGCACGCCGCCTTGCCGCAGAAGCCGGGCTGGATCTGGCGAAGGTGCATGGAACTGGCGCGGGAGGGCGCGTCACGCGCAAGGACGTTCAGGCGGCGCGCGGCGCGCCTGTGGCGCAAGCCGCTCGTCGCGCGCTGTGGGTATCTGTGGTCGGCCAACGCCGAGCGCGAATCCGGGCGGGAGTCCCGGCGCGCGCGCCGCGCCCGGCGGC
>Ga0209342_10004435_pt1 | contig 14609 bp, 10 predicted proteins | sample RifCSP16_2_FD_184023 | JGI IMG/M metagenome (GOLD analysis project Ga0209342, IMG submission 184023) | Soil microbial communities from Rifle, Colorado - Rifle CSP2_sed 16_2 (SPAdes) (version 2) | ecosystem: Environmental > Terrestrial > Deep subsurface > Rock core/Sediment | place: Rifle... | reverse complement strand
CCACCGCGACGGCGTCCATCTCCGCCTCCGTGAGGAGGATGTAGTTCCCCTTCCCGTACTCGTACCCCTTCACCTGGTCCTTCGACTCCACGGGCGTGTTGCAGCTCGGGCAGACGTAGGGGCGCTTCAGCGGCGTCTTGCAGGCGGCGTGCAGCGTCGTGAACCGGAGGTCGCGCTCTTCCGAGGCGCCGTAAACCTTGATGGGGATGTTCACGAGACCGAAGGTGATCGCCCCGTTCCAGACCGCGCGCGCCATGGACCCTCGCCTGGGCGGGTTCATCCCGGCCGAGGGATAAAGACCCTGCGGGGAGGGGGACCTTCGCGGCTGGCGTTGGGGCGTCGGGCCGCTTGAGGGGGCGAAGAAGAGTCCTCAGGGCCGATTCTGGTGAAAGTGTGAATCTTCCGGCGAAAGTAGGAAATACCGGAAGTCTCATATCCCGTGGGTCCATGGTTGTCCTCGTGACTCGCGGGAAAGTCGGGTCGAAGGGGGAGCTGTTCCCTCCGAAAGAAGTTCGGGACGCGGTCGGCCTCGCACCGAACCGGTCCGTCGTGTTCACCGTAGAGGGTGGACGGCTGGTCGTCGAGCCGGCCGCGACCCTCGAGGAGCTCCTCCGACAGCCCGTCCGATACCGTATCTCCCGACGGGAGTTCCGGAAGATCCGGGAGTCCCTGTCGCGGGAGGCGGAGCGCGCCTGAGGCTCCTGTTGGACACCACCTACTACCTGCCCCTCGCGGGAATGGCGGTGTCAGGGGAACCGGACGTCCTGGCCCGCGTTCTCCGGAACCACACAGTGGTGCTGAGCGACATCAATGTCGTCGAGATCACCGCCACCTGGGGCAAGGCCCTGAAGGGCCATCGGTTGGAGGCCGACGCGGTGGAGCGCGCGCTGAAGACGCTGCTCGGAGATCCGCGCCTCTCCCGCGCCAGCGTGCTTGACCCGGAGGTGGCGTCCCATGCGCTGAAGCTCCGACGGTCGCACGCCGACATCCACGACTGTCTCCTCCTCGCCCAGGCGCTGACCGTCTCCGACCGCCTCGTGACGGAGGATTCGCCGCTCCTGGACCTTTCGGCCTCCGAGGAGATTCGCGCCTTGGCAGCCCGGTTCAATCCCCGGTTCTCGGTGTCGCCTTCGAAACGGCTCTTCTCCGGGTGAGGGCGGATCGGGGTCCTGGGCTCGTGAGCGTGCCAACCGGACGGGACCGGTTGGGGACTTTGGCGAGACCGCAGGGCTACCAACCGACGAAGCTGAAACGCACCGGACTGGCCGAGCGGACGCCGATCTGGTACCCGCTCCCCAGGACCGCCGCCGTGTCGTAGGTCCCGGCGGGCATCGCCGTGAAGTGCGGCACCCAGACCCCCGAGGACGTGAGCCAGACGATTCCCTGGGTAAATGGGATGGCATCGGCATACCAGGAGACGCCGCGGGCGACCTCGGGTCTCAGCGGCAGCGCGAACGTCGTGGATCCGAGGAACATCCGTGTCCAGACCCCGACCGAGTAGGTGGACGCCCCGCTACCGAGCGACGCGCTGACCGGGACGACCTGATAGTAGAGCTCGTTGGAGAGGGTCAGGGCATTGAGGTGGGTCACCGCCACGGCAGCACCCGGGGGAGCCACGAGTGGACCCCCACCGACGAGCGAAGCGGTCCCATCGAAGAAGCCCGTACGTGTCGCCGCCCACCAGACCTCATAGGAGTCGACGCCCGGGGTGATCCCCGGGGCCTGGGCGAAGGTCAGGTCCACGTCGTTCCCGTCCACCGCCGCCACCAGGCTCCGGGCATCCGTGGCGGGAGCGTAGCCGGGGAACGGACGCTCGTCGAAAAGCAACTGGGCCGCCGGCAGCCCGGTGAAGACGAAACGTCCGGGGGTCGCGCGGCGGACGAGGTACGCCTCGCCCAGGCCGACGACGGCATTCGGGTCTCCGGGCCCCGGCACCGCCTGCCACGAGCCCGCCGGGTCCATGTACTCCACCACGGAGGCCCCGAACGCCACGCGGTGCTCCTCCACCGTGTCCCGTTCGGCACCGCTGTAGTCCACCCACGGGAAGTAGCCGAGCGGGCGCGAGACCGCCGTCACGCCGGCGTTCAGCGGCCCCCCGAAGACCCCGGCGATGTTGCTCGTCGCGCTCACCAAGGTGGTGTTCGCGTTCGCGGACCGGATCAGGTAGTACCGCTCCCCGACCCCCGTGAAGGGCTCCGGATCATTCCAGGCTGTCGTGGGCGGGAACTCCGTGGCGTACGCCGCGGCGGGGGATAGGTCGATGAAGCCGCGCGGGTCCCCGCTGACGCGGTAGATGAGGTACCGTTGGGGGAGGACGACCGGCGGTTGCCACACGAGGCCCACCTGGCTGCTCCCGTCCCAGGTCGTCTCGATGCGGGGCGCGATGATGGCGGGGGCGAGGACCGTGACCAGGACCTCCGGGAACAAGAGGGTCCGGCTCCGGTTGTCCCAGTCGAGGAAGCTCGCGCGCGACCGGCCGTAGACGTTGGTCGGGACCAGGCCGGGCTGAGTGGACGTGACCTGGAACTGGACGCTCCAGGTCTGGTTCACCTTCACCATGCTCACGTTCCAATCCAGGAGGGTGTTCGAGGCGCCGTCGGTCCCCACCCAGGCGGGGTTCCGAGGCGCCATCGTGGCGGGGTCGACGAAGGTGCCCGGGACATAGTCGATGTAGGGCGGGAGCACGTCGCGGACCATGGGGTTCGCGTCCGTGAGGTCATCGTCCGAGGCGCTGACGTCCTTGGGGGGGACCCACTCCAGCGTCCCGTTGATGATGGCGTTCGCCATCTGGCCGGGGGAGCCGAGCGGGAAGAAGAAGCCGTTCCCTGCGGCCGCCATGGCGCGGAACCACAGGTCGGCATTGAGGTCCGAACCGGCCAGGAGGGCGTTGATGTGCATGCCCCGCGAGGTGTTCACCCACTGCGCCACGTTGACGAGGGCGGCATTGTCGTTGTCTTCCGCGTCTCCGATGACGATCATGACGCGGGCGACGTTGCCGGGCCTCCAGGAGAGGTTCGCGGCCGTCTCGATCCCGAGGTGGACATCCTCGGGCACCGGCCCGCCCCCGGCGGCCACCAGGCCGAACAGCGCCGCCTTGAAGGCGTTCACGTCCGACGTGAGGTCGATGTCCACGTCGATCTCGGGGGAGTCCTTGTAGCTCACGAGGCCGAACCGGACGCTGGAGATGTTCGCGATGAGCGCGTCGGTGACGGTGTCCGCGTCTGCCTGTGCCTGAGCAATCCAGGGCGCCATCGAGGCCGTGTCGTCGAAGACGTAGACCACGTCGGCGGCGTTGTAGGCCACCCCGGGGATGACGACGCCCCGGCCCTCCATCGCGAGGGTAATCGTGGTCCGTTCACCGAACCCCGTCCCCAAGACGTTGATCGTCGTCGGATCGGCCCACCGATCCAGCTGAAGGAAGGGGTAGAGGTTCACCCGGAGCCGGGCGGTCTTGCTCGCCGAGGTCAGCGACGCCGTGGCGGTGACGTTGACGAACTCCGTGGTGCTGGCCGGCACGGCAAGGGCGATGGACACATGAGCGGTGATCATGATCGACTCCTCGCGGGCGAGCAGACCCGTGTCCGGGAGGGAGTCGTTGTCGTTGTCCACGACGGGCACCATTCCGTTCGGATCGTAGCTGAGGCTCACGGACCACCCGTTCGGGGCGCTCGTCGTGGTGAGGTCCAGGTAGTCCGGGTCGCTCTGCTTGTTCGTGACCGTCAGGTTGAAGGAGACGACCGTCCCGAGGTCCCCCCACTTCATCTGGTCCGGGCCGATTCCGACGAGCGGCGGGCTGGGGAGGCAGCCGGACCCGAGCACCCAACCCGACGCGGTCGAGGTCGGAGTGTCGTAGCCGTCCCAGTCCCCGAACCCGTCCGGGTTCCGGCAGAGGCTCGAGCCCGTGTTCACCGTCGTGCTCCACCCGACCTCGTCGAGGAGGTTGAAGGCCGGGTCGAAGAGGTAGTAGTTGTCCCCCGCCGGGAGGGTCTGCTGGAAGAGGAGGCTGCTGTCGGCGTTCTCCACCGCGCTGAAGGCGTTCGCGGGGGTCAGGTCGATGGCCCGGTTGCCCGGAATCGTGTAGAGCGTGTTGCCCAGGAGACGGTAGCCGGTCGTGTTCAGAGTGGCGTTTCCGCGATAGAAGAGCTCAATGAAGCGCGTGGCCTCTTGGCCGCCGGGAGCGTGGCGGTAGACCTCGTTGAGGATGAGCGGGGGGTCGGCGACGACGCGGCCGCAGTCGTTCAGCGAGCCGAAGGTCGGGGTCATGTCGAAGGACCACTCGTCGACGTACGAGGAGCCGTCGAAATGCAGGCACGACGACATCGTGGGGAGCGGGTCGGGGGCGACGCCCTGCTGGCCCCAGGCGACGCGGTCGACCAGGAAGTTCGCAGCGTCCCGGAGCTCGATCACGCCGCCCTCCTCGGCCAGGGTGAAGGCGGGGTCGACGAGGTCGTCGCCGGCGCTGTCCCCCACGGTCCGGTACTCCCCGCCGACCGTCCCGCCGGGGACGGTGCCGAGGGGGCTGAGGCTGTAGGGGATCGAGTCGACGGTGAGGGTCCAGCCCGTGAAGTCGGCGGGGAGCCCGCCGTAGTTCACGAGCTCCACGGCCTCCTGCCCGTCGGGGCCGTTCCGGAACTCCGTGATCAGGACGTCGGAGAAGACGTAGCGGGCGAAGTAGATGTCCGGCGTGGCACCGTTCCGGTAGTCCTGCCAGACGGCGTAGAGGCCGAAGAGGGTGGCCGCGGAATGAGGCTGCGCCTGGCCGGGGACCCAGATGTCGTTCACCGCCGGGTCATTGTTGTTCGTCGGGTTCCCGTCCCCCCAGGTGACGCCGTCCTGCGAGCCGGACGCGAAGATATCAAAGGACCCCATCCGGTCGTCCGCCCAGACCACATGGGGATCTCCCAGGAAGACGGAAACGGAGGGGGCCTCGCGGTTGACGCCGGCGCCGGCGTCGTCCACCTTGGAGGAGGGGGACCACGTGGCCCCGGAGTACTCGGAGTACCGCACCGACTCGCCCGTGGGCGTCGCATGCGTGTAGGTGAGGGACACGCGCCCGCCCGACCGCGTCGCCAGGTCCGGGCTGCGCAGGGGTTCCCCGGCCGCCCCGGAGGCCGCCGTCCCCCGCGTCCAGCTGCCGCCGCCGTTGGTGGAGTTCGCGCTGGCGATCGAGTTGACCGAGGCGGAGTCCGACCACGAGAACGCGACGTACACCTGGTCCGTCCCGTACGTGTCGAGGGCGAGCGGGGCCCAGGTGAACCCGCCGACCGGGACGTCGCTGACCTGGGTGTTCGGCGTGAAGGAGACGCCGCCGTTCGTGGACTTCGCGAAGTAGATCTGGAAGGGAGAGGTGGCGTTGCGCCGGTCCTCGAAGGCCGCGAAGACCGTGCCCGCGTCGTCGACGGCGACCACAGCATTGCGGGAGACCACAGTGCCGACGAGCTGGTCGTCCACGCGGACGCTGGCCAGCCAGGTGGCGCCGCCGTCCACGGAGCGCGCGAGCCAGACGTCGTCGTTCCCGACTCCGTTGCGGGTGTCGTGGTAGGTGACGTAGACCTGGGCCCCGCTGTTGCTCACGGCGATGTCGGCGCCGGCGGCGGCCGTGATGCCGGGACCGTTGTCCACCCGGACGGAAGGGCTCCAGGTGGTCCCCCCGTTGGTGGACCTCGAGTAGTAGATGTCGTTGTTCCCACTCCGCATGTCCAGCCAGATCACGTGGAGGTCCCCGTTGTCATCCACGGCCATCCGGGGGTTCGTCGCGGACGCTCCGGAGTCGTCAACCCGGACGTTGGGCTCGAAGGCCGGCGTGGATGCCACGGCCCCCTTCGGGCCAACGAGCACCCACGAGGCGAGGGCGGCGAAGGCGAGCACCGCGGCGACCAAGAGGGGCCACGCCCGCCACGAAGCCGAATGGCTCGAACCCACCACGCTTCCCCGGCTCCGGACGGCCGGCCCCCTACTTACGCATATCGGCGGCTCCCTCGATAGGCCGGGAGCACCAGGCTTACGGCCGCACGAGGTCCGACCGAATCTCCACCTCGTGGCCGAGGCGGTCCACCGTCACGCGGAGGGAACCGCCGACGAGCTCCCGGAGCTCGAAGATGTGCGACCACGGATCGGTGTGGAAGGTGACGTGCGCCTGCGGCACCTCCCCGAGCGGAACGGCGACCACCGCGAGGATCCCATCCCAGTGCGGTTGGGTGGCGGACCGCCACTCCAGGACGAGCCGGTTGTTCTGAGGATAGACGAGGTCGCCGCGCTCGAAGAGCAGCGGCTGGACGAGCCGCACGCCACCCTTCGTCGTCGCGAGGAAGCCGTCCCAACGGACGGCGGGGCAGCGGTCGGAGTCGATGTCCTCGGTGGAGGGGAGGGCCTCCGCCCCTACGGAGCCGCCGCGGGTGCAGTTGCGGCCGTCGAGGAAGCCCCAGCGCACGCCGAACGCGAACACCGCCACGTCCCCGCCGCGGTCCATGTCGCGCTCCACGCGGAAGCCGTTGATCTCGATCTCATGGCCCAGCCGGGTCACCGGGAAACGGCGGTGGAGCCCGATCAGGTCAGGCGCGTCGAAGACGTGCGACCAGGGCTCGGTGTGGATCGTCACGTGGGGCACCGGATCGGTCTGCCGAGGGACCACCAAGAGGAGGATGAGGCCGTCCCAGTGGGGTTGCGTGGCGGACCGCCACTCGACGGTGAGCCGGTTGTTCCGAGGATAGACGAGGTCGCCGCGCTCGAACTCGACCGTGCGGACGAGGCGGGCGCCGCCCCGGGTCACCTGGACGAACCCGTCCCAGCGGATGACCGGGAGGTCCCGGTCGAGCATCTCCTCTCGGGCCTCCTCCGACGGGAGGTCGACAGCGCTGCGGTTCCCGCCCCCGGTCCCGTTGCGGACCGGCGGCAGCAACCCCCACCGGAGGAAGAGCCCGATCGCGACGTACCGGCATCCGTCTCCGTCGCCGCACCGGAGGGCTTCCTCGAACACCGCCTCCGTGATCTCCTCGTCTCCGCGGACGTCCCCCTCCGGGAACCCCGCGTCGCCGGCCACTCCCGATCCCAAGACACCGGTCACCGCCAGTCCGAGGACCAGCGCGAACACCTTCATCGCCGTCAGCACGTTATAGCCTCCTCGAATCCGTGCACGTCGGCTCGAGCCTATAGGCGTGACCCGCAGTTCTATCAGGCCTGGCGCGCAACTATCAGGCCTCGAGGGCCGCGGCGTCCTCTTAAGGCGCGGTGGGTTCCCCGCGTCGGGTGCCCGCCATCCCGAAGCCGTCGCTCTGGGTCAGCGCCTCGCCCCTGGGGCTCGGCCACGTCAAGCCGCACCACTACCTCGAGATCCTGAAGCCCGCGTGGGAGAACCGTGGGGAGCTGCCCTACGCCGTGCGCGTAGCCAAATGCCCTGTTGTCCATGTGTGCAGCGGAGATTTCGGCGATGGCGGACGCCGTGTCCGCGGTTTCACGCTGGATGCACGGGTTGTACAGGACACACCCCATCGAGTCGTCGCGGTAGCGCTCAGGCCGGCCGATTCAACCAAGCCTCGAAGGCCTCGAAGCGCGGCTCCCTTCCGAGGAAGGCCTTCACGAGGTCCATGGCGGTTCGCGAGCCACCCGGCTCCAGGATCGCACGGCGGTAGCGCGCGGCCTCCTTCGGATTGAGCAGGGGGCCCGCGTCCTTGAAGGCCCCGAAGAGGTCGATGGCGAGCACGAGCGACCACATGTACGTGTAGTAGATCGCGGAGTACCCGTCGAGGTGGCCGAAGCTGCACTGGAAGTGCGTGCCTTCGAACCAGGGGACGAGCTCGTACTGGCGGTAGAGCTCCTGGCCCAGAGCCGTCGTGTCGAGACCCTCGGGCGCGCGGCGGTAGCAGGCGAGCGAGTAGGCGGAGAGGAACATCTGGCGGCGCGTCTCCATGCCGCGGCCCACCGCATCGGACCGTTCCAGCCGCTCCGCCAGCTCCCGCGGAATCGGCTCCCCGGTCTCGTGGTGCTGCGCGAACGTCTGGAGGGTCACCGGGTCCCTCGCCCACTCCTCGAGCAACTGGGAAGGAGCCTCCACGAAATCCCACTCCACATGGTACGCCGAGTTCCGCACCCAGCGCTCCCGCCCCGCGAACAGGAAGTGCAGGAGGTGCCCGAACTCGTGGAAGAAGGTGCGGACCTCGGAGGGCATCAGGAGCGCCGGGCCCGCCGCGGGATCGGGGAAGTTGCAGAGGAGGGCCGCCTGCGGCGCCTGGAGGCTGCCCCGCCCCATGGAGACCGGGAACGCCGCCGCGTGCGTGAACTTCCCCGGGCGCGGTTGGAGGTCGAGGAAGAACCGGCCGAGCCGCTGCTCCCCCTCATAGAGGTCGTAGGCCTCCACGGCGGGGTCCCACACCGGCCCCTCGACCTTCACGTAGCGCACGCCGAAGAGCGCCGAGGTGATCGCGAAGAGGCCCTGCCGGATCCGGGCGAAGGGGAAGTAGGCGCGGATCTCCATGGGATCCAGCTGGTGCCGCTCCGCCTTGACCTGGTCGCGGTAGTAGGCGCGGTCCCAGGACTCCAGAGCGGGGGCCTCGGGGACATCGGCCCGCTTGCGCTGCAGGAAGAGGTCCCGGTCCTCCAGGGCGCGCCGATCCGTGGCGCGGGTCACCTTCTCGATGAAGGCCGCGGCGGCTTGCGCGGTGCCGATCATCTTGTCCTCCGTGATGTAGTCTGCCCACGTGGCGTAGCCGAGCAGGCGCGCGATCTCCGCGCGCCGCGCGAGGAGGCGGTCGAGGACCTCGAGGTTCGCGGGGTGCGCCCGGCCGTGGAACTGCGCGAGGACGGTCTTCCGCGTCGCTTCCCGTCGGGCGTACTGCAGGAGAGGGAGGGTGTCCGGGTAGGCCGTCGTGATCGTCACGAGCCCGTCGGCCCCGGGCGGATGAGCCGCCACGTAGTCGGGCGGCATCCCCTCCAAGTCCTCGGGACGCAACCGAACCGAGCGGGTGTCCTCGTTGATGTTCCGCTCGAACTCGGAGCCGATAGCGGTGACCTCGTCCCAGAGCTGCTGAAGGCGGTCCCTCGTCGCCTCGTCACGGTCTACGCCGGCGCGCCGGAAGTCGCGGAGGATCTTGAACAAGCAGAAGCGCGTGGCCTCGTCGGCCTTCGCGGCGTCCACCGCGGAGAGCGCCTCGTAGAGTGCGCGGTTCAGGCCAAGGCGCGTGGCCATACGCTCCGCCTCCTCGAAGGCGGCGTTCCCCGACTCCCGCACCGCCTTGTCCGCGTGCGCGCTGAAGAGGATCTTCCCCTGGGCGGAGACCTCGGAGACGAGGGCGGTGATCTCGTCGAACGGGACGAGCGTGCTTTCCACCGTGCGCGGGGCCGGGTCCGCAAGGAGACGATCCAGCAGGGCCTGTGCGCGAGCCAGCCGGCCGTCGGAGTCGGCCTTCACGGCTTCCGCGGTGTTCGCCAAGGCCAGGGTCGGCGGCAGGAGCGGGGCTTCCACGACCTTCAAGGACATCGTCCCCCGAAGGCCGAATCCCGGACCCCATAAGTATCTTGGCACGACCTGTCGGGAATCCTGAAATCCTGGAGCGTGCTGGCGTCGACGTGGCACTCCCCCTGACGGCCCTCGTCCTTGCGGGCGGGCAGAGCACTCGCCTCGGGAGGGACAAGGCCCTCGTGAAAGTGGACGGCACCTCCATGATCGAGCGCGTCGTCCGCACGGTCCGGAGCGTCTGTGCGGAGGTTCTGCTCCTTGGCGGTGATGCGAAGGAGCTGGCATTCCTCGGGCACCCGGTCCTCCCCGATTCGGCTCTCGGCGAAGGACCCTTGTTCGCCCTCCGCGGCGGCCTCGAGGCGATGCGCCATCCCTGGGCCTTCGCGACCTCGTGCGACGCCCCGTTCCTCAATCCCCGCCTCATCGAGTACCTGTGGACGCTGCGCGGCGTCCACCAAGCCGTCGTCCCCTTCACCGCCATGGACCGCCAGCCGAAACCGCTGTGCGCCCTGTACGCGAAGTCTTGCCTCCCCGCCATCAGGAAAGTCCTCGACAGCGGCGAGCGGAAGATGACCGCGTTCTACGGCGGCGTCCGGTTCCTCCTCGTGCCGGAGGACAACCTGCGGCTCGTGGACCCGTACCTGCTCAGCCTCCACAATGTGAACACGGACGAGGACCTGCGGCTCGCCGAGGAAATCGCCCTCACCGAGGACCGCGATCCCCACGTATCACAAAGCAAAAGTTAAGTCCATGGTATCACTACTCCCAAGTGGTGCCTCGAAAACTCGTCCGGATTTCTGACATCATCGGGATGGGGCGTTCCGGCGGCGAAGACGCCGTCCAGGCCAAGCGCCGGATTCAGAGAGGCCGCCGGTAGCGGGGCCAATCGATCGCGGTGCGGCAACCATCGCCGTGCTGGTCCAGCACGAAACCCGCCGCGTCGCCTCCCTTGGTGATGATCTTGACCGCGACCAGGAGATTGAAACTGCCGCACTAGCCAGATTTGGAAACAGGACACGCGCAGGTGGGCTGGTGCGGGCAGTTCCGCGCCATCCAGTCCGGGCACGCCGTCAGTGCCTGCGGCGGGAGCGCCCCGTCGCGGACCTGCTCCATGTCGAGATGCCTCCGTTCGGCCTCGCGTCGGATTCCCTCCACATCCCGGAACGTGATGTCGTAGACCATGAGGCGCGAGTCCTCGTCCTTGAGGCGCTCGAAGTAGAGGAGGAGGCGCCCGCGGTCCATCCCCGCCAGGGCGCAGTCGAAGGCGAGGCGCAGCACGTGGTTCGGGAAGAGCTTCGCGACCTTCTCCCGCGACGGGAGGCTGTACAGCTTCGCCGTGCGCAGGATCGTGGGCACGCCCCGGTACACGGTGACGAGGTCCGCGATCTCCCCGAGCGCCACGGGTCTCTTCACACTGTCCGAGCCCTCGCCGTACTGGAGGGCGTCGCGGAGCCCCTTGTACCATCCCCGCCGTTCGAGGTCCTCAAGGCGCCCCTCGTCCGTATCCTCCGGCGGGTGGACCGCGTCGAAGTGCGCGCGGCGGGGGTAGATGAGGCCCTGGACGCGCGGGCGGGACGGCGGAGCGCGCTTCGGGAGGAGGGCCAGGAGCTCCCGGGCCATCGCGGGATTGGAGGTGAACTCCGGGGCGCCTCGGGCGAGGGTGGGCTCGAACCGCTCCGCCACCGCCGCGCAGCCGCAGACCGCCTCGTACTCGCAGCCCCGACCGGACCAGGGGCACCGTGGGAGGCCGGCAGGGTCCTCCTTCTCGAGCGCCGCCGAGAGCCGATCACGCCGCCGGGCAATCTCCCGCCGGAGGGCGTCGAGGTCTGGGAAGGTGGTATCCTGGACCAGGAGGGATGGCGGTTTCGCGCCGTCCCCACGGTCGAAGATCACGAGCCGACCCTGAGAGTGGTCGGCGAGGGCGCAGTACATCGCGAGCTGCTCGACGTAGGAGGAGCGCGCGAGGCGGGGGTCCGTCTCCTCGTCCATCCCGTGCGTCGTCTTCAGCTCCGTGGGGACGTCCCGGTAGATGTCGATCTTCCCGACGACCCCCTCCCACTCGACCAGCTGCTCCAGGTACTCCTCCGAGGAGACGGCGTGCCCGAAGAGGTCGTGGAACCCCGTGCCCGTCATCATGGCCTGCCTCCGCTCCGGCGTCGGCTGGATCTCCGAGTGCGTGCGCTGCATGAACGCCTTGCGCGGGTTCGTCAGGTCGGTGACGGAGATGCGGCGTCGGGGCCGAGGGGTGCGAAGGCGCGCGAGGAGGGCGTCCTTCACCGTGCGGTTCGCGTCGACGGAGGTGACGTGAGAGGCGATATCGAAGTCCAAGGCACCGCTGCTATGCGCGTCCGGGGATATAGCCTAGGACCGGGGGTGAGTGAATGGGAGACCACCCCGACCGAACTCGACGCGCCGTCACATCTCTGGCCGGAACTTGTAGCCGTAGTGGATGATCCCCGCCCCGCCCTCGGAGCCGAGCTTCCGGAACGCGGCCTCGACGCGCATCCCGATTTTCACCTGCTCGTTCTCCACGTCGATGATCTGCGAGGTCAGCCTCGCCCCCTCGTCGAGCTCCACGATGGCGAGCACGTACGGCTTCATGAGTTCGAAGGCCTCCGGGGCATCGTGGATCACGGTGAAGGTGACGACCGTCCCCTTCCCCGCCATCTTGAAGCGTTGCATCCGGCCGAACGAGCGGCGGCCGCACTTCGGGCAGATGGTCCGCGGCGGGAAGTCGACGGTGCCGCAGGACCCGCACTTCGTCCCGATGAGGTTGTAGCGGGACTGGACCTCCCGCCAGAAGCGCGGGGCGGCCATCTCAGTTCACCCTCCCGAACAGGTGGACCACCGCCGTCGCCCCGGTCCCGCCCAGCGTGTGCGTGAGGCCGATCTCCGCGTTGCCGACCTGGCGCTTCCCGCCCTCGCCACGCAGCTGGCGAACGATCTCCACAGCCTGCGCGACCCCGGTGGCGCCGACGGGCATGCCCCGCGCCTTCAGCCCGCCGGAGGTGTTCACGGCGATCTTCGAGCCCAGCGCGGTCTGCCCGTCCTCCGTCGCCGGCCCGCCCTGCCCCTTCTTCACGAAGCGCAGGTCCTCGATCGCGATGATCTCCGAGATGGTGAAGTTGTCATGGACCTCCGCGACCTGCACCTCCGAGGGCGTCTTCTGCGCCGCGTGGAAGGCCCGCTTCCCCGCCACCACGGTCGCGTCCATCGTCGTCAGCTCCCGGCGGTCATGGAGGGCCACGGTGTCGCTCGCCTGGCCGCTCGCGAGGATCTGAACCGGGGTGTCCTGGAACCGCCGCGCCTTCTCCAGGGGGCAGAGCACGAGGGCCGCGGCGCCGTCGGAGAGAGGGGCCATGTCGAACAGCCCGAGAGGCTCGGCCACTTTCGGGGCCTTGAGGACCGCCTCGAGCGTGATCTCCTTCTGGAACTGGGCGTTCGGATTCAGGGCGCCGTGGCGGTGGTTCTTCACCGCCACCGAGGCAATCTGCTCACGCGTCGTCGCGTACTCGTACATGTGGCGGCGCGCCATCATCGCGAACAGCCCGGGGATCGTCGCGCCGAAGACGGACTCCCACTCCTGGTCGGCGGTGGCGGTGAGGATCTCCATCGCCTTCGTCTCCCCCACATCGGTCATCTTCTCCGCCGCGCCGACGACGACGATCTCGTGCAGCCCGGAGGCCACCGCGGCCCAGCCCTGGAGGATCGCGAGCGCCCCGCAGGCCCCGCCGCCCTCGACGCGCGTCGTCGGGAGGTGCATGTCGCTCAGCCCGGAGTAGTCGGCGACGAGCGCGGACACGTGCTCCTGGTCGATCAGCCTCCCGGCGGACATGTTCCCCACGTACACGGCGTCGAGGTTCTCCGTCGTGATGCCGGCGTCCTGGATCGCGCGGAGCCCGGCTTCGATCCCGAGGTCCCGGAACGACTTGTCCCAGAGCTCCCCGAACTGCGTCTCCCCGACCCCGATCACGGCGACGTCGCGCATCCCTCAGCCCTCCTGCATCCGGATCTTCCCCCGGAACTTCGCATACGTGGCATAGTCGACCTGCCTGAAATCCTCCACCATGGCGCGCATCGTCCGCACGCGGGCCTTGTGGAGTTTCGGCATCTCCTCGGTGACCGTGATATCGAACGCGTCGCTGCCGGCGCCGGACCCGTAGCCCACGGCGAAGATGCGGTCCCCCGGCTTCGCGACGTCGAAGATCGCGCACAAGCCGACCATGATCGCCCCGGAGTACGTGTTCCCGATCTCCCGCACGAGCAGCCCGGTGTCCATCTGCTTGTCGTCGAAGCCGAGCATCTTCCCCACGCGCACCGGGAACTTCCCGTTGGGCTGGTGGAAGACCGCGTACTGGTAGTCCTGGGGACCGCTGTTCGCGCGCTTGAACAGGAGCTGGGCGCAGTTGGCCACGTGCTTGAAGTAGGCCGGCTCCCCGGTAAAGCGCCCGCCGTGGGACGGGTAGGCCTGCCCCTCCCGCCGCCAGAAGTCCGGCGTGTCCGTGGTGTAGGACACCGTGTGGTTGATCGTCGCCGCGACGCTGGTGGTCCCGATCAGGAACGCGGCGCCGCCGGCGCTCGCGCTGTACTCGAGGGCATCCCCCGGCGCCCCCTGGGAGGTGTCCGAGCCGATCGCCAAGGCGTACTTCGCCATGTTCGCGATTGTGAGGCCCATGCAGCTCTGCATCGCCGCCGTCCCGGCCTTGCACGCGAACTCGAAGTCCGCGGCGGTCATCACCGGGGCCGCCTCGATCGCCTCGGCGACGATCGTCGCACTGGGCTTCACGGCGTAGGGGTGGGACTCCGAACCCACGTAGATCGCGCCGATGTCGGCGGGGCTGAGCCAGGGCACGCGCTTCATCGCCGCGCGCGCGGCCTCCACGCTGATCGTGATCACGTCCTCGTCGGGGCCGGGCACGGACTTCGCGCGGATGTTGAGGTTCTTCCCCATCGCCTCGCCGTCGACGCCCCACACGCGGCCGATCTCCTTCGGCACGATGCGGTAGCGCGGCACGTAGGCCCCGTAGCTCACGATCCCGGCGGTCATCCCATCTTCTCCAAGCGCTCCAGGAGGGCGGGCGGGCGCAAGTCGCAGGTGGCTAATAAAACGTTGTCCAGCTCGGCGAGCTGGATGGCGAGGGGGTCGACCTGGCCCGGA
>Ga0209342_10004433_pt1 | contig 14610 bp, 14 predicted proteins | sample RifCSP16_2_FD_184023 | JGI IMG/M metagenome (GOLD analysis project Ga0209342, IMG submission 184023) | Soil microbial communities from Rifle, Colorado - Rifle CSP2_sed 16_2 (SPAdes) (version 2) | ecosystem: Environmental > Terrestrial > Deep subsurface > Rock core/Sediment | place: Rifle... | reverse complement strand
CCTCGGGCAGGCCCTCCTCGCGGGCGCGCGGCGAGCGGACGTGGTTGACCGCGAGGTTCGCCGCGATCCGGCAGACCCAGGGCCCGAAAGGCCGTCCGAGCTCGAAGCGGTCGAGCGAGCGCCAGGCCCGCAGGAACGCCTCCTGGGCCACGTCGTCGGCCGCGCCGTGGTTGCGCACGATCCGCAGGGCCACGCCGTAGACCCGGCGCTGGTGGAGCTCCACGATCGCCTCGAAGGCGCTCGCGTCTCCCCGCCGCGCCCGGGCGATCAGGAACGACTCGTCGGGCCCCATCACCTCCCGGGAATCATACGGCCGAGAGGCCCCGGCTATTCCAGGAAACGGGCAACAGGCCAGCCGGACGACTGACCCCCGGGGAGCCTGCTAGGACCGAGACAGCACCCGAAAACGACAAAGCGCCGGCTTGCCCAACGCAGGCAAGCCGGCGCTCGGCATTACTCCAGGATCCGGATCACGACCCGGCGGTTCTGGGCCCGCTCGTCCCGGGTCTTGTTCTCCGCCACCGGCTTGTCCTCGCCGTAGGAGATGACGTTGAGCCGGTTGAGCGCGACGGCGTGGGTCTTGGCGATGTAGTCACGCACGGCCATGGCGCGCTCCTCGCCGAGCCGGAAGTTGTAGGCGGCTTCGCCCGTGCTGTCCGTGTGGCCTTCGATCTCGAAGTAGACACCGCGGTTGGCCTTCACCAGCGGCGCCACGGCCTCGTCGAGCATCGCCTTGGCCTCGTCGCTGATCTCGGCCTTGTTGACCGGGAAGCGCACCTTGTCGTTCGACAGCGTCACGGTGTAGATCAGCTTGCCCTTGGCGGCCTTCTCCGCCTCCTGGGCCTTGGTCATTGCGGCCGCGGCCGAGCCCTTGGCCTCGTTGATGCCGCCCTGGGCCGACTTGTCGACGGCATCGATGCGCACCTCGTTCTGCTGGACGCGCTGCTGCGTCTTCTCCACCTCAGCGGCGACGGCATCCACCTTCTTGTTGACCTCGCCCACCTCGCGCTGCACGTAGGACTTCTTCGCGCAACCGGCGACGGCCATCGAGCCAGCCAGAAGCGGCACGATCAGCGTTCTCACAGGACGACCTCCTTCGAGAAGCGGCCGGCGGGAAGACTCCCGTCCGGCCGTCGTATGACGACTCACGACGGCGGTACGTAGCCGCTGCGCGTGCGGACGGTGACGCCCTTGCGGGTGGTGCTCACCACGACGCGGCGGAAGCGGTTGGGTCCCTGCGACGGGTCCCACCCGAGACGGTACTGGTGCTTGAGCTCGCTCGCGATCTGCTGCGCGGCGATGCGCAGCCCCGCGACGTTGCTGACCCGGAATGCCGCCCCACCGGAGAGGTCGGCGTAGCGGGCGAGCGTCTCCGCGGCGGCTGCGGCCTCGCCGGCGTCCTTCTTGCCGAGGAACGAGGGCGAGCCCGGATCGTCGAGCGGGGAGACGACGGAAACGGCGTAGATCGGCACGTCGAGCGCGCGCGACCGCGCGATCACCTCGTCGGCCGTCTTCTGGCTCGAGGTATCGACCCCGTCGGTCAGAACCACCACCGCGCGCCGGCCCTCGCCGTGGCTGGCGATGTCGCGGGCCCCCTTGTCGAGGGCGTCATGGAGCGCCGTCGACCCGAACGGCGTGATGGAGTCGAGCCCGCGCCACACGGCGTGGCGGTCCCGGGTGAAGGCCACGACGCCCCAGTAGCGGCTGTCGAAGCCGGCGACGGCCACCTCGTCCTCCGGGGAGAGCGCCAGGAGGAGCTGCGAGGCCGCCTGGCGGGCGTTGGCGACCCGGTCCTTCCCCCCCATGCTCCCGCTCGCGTCGAGCAGGATCAGGACCCGGGCGGGCAGCCCCAGGCCGCCATGGAAGTGGGCGATCGCCTTGGCACGGCCCTCGTCGTAGACCCGGAAGTCCTCGCGCCGCAAGTTCGTGACGGGCCGGCCTTTACCATCAACGGCCGTGGCCGAGAACACCACCAGGTCGGCCTTGACGGAGAAAGAGAGCACCTGCCCCGGGCTAGGGGCCGGGAGGGCGGCCAGCGCCACGACACACGTCATCGTTCTCAGCAAGAGCCTTTGGTCTGTCCCCGAAAGAAAGGAGTATAACGGCGGGTTTGGGGGGCGGTGTGATCCCCGTCACGCTTCACGTATTTCCCGCAAAGCGTTTGATTAGAGTATCTTGACCACGATGAGCGTGACGTCGTCATGGGGAGGCGTTCTCCTCGAGGCCTCGGCAGAGGCGCTCCGCCCCGTATTCCTCTCGCCCTCGCCGTGCTTCGATCACCCCGTCCGAGTAGAAGACCACGGCGTCCCCCGCCGCGAGCTCGGCCTTGAGCTCGTCATAGGTCACGCCGTCGAAGGTGCCGAGCGGCAGGCCCGACACGTCGAGGGGCAGCGCGCGCCCCGAGCCGGCCCGGTAGTGGAAGGGGTGGGGTAAGCCCGAGTTGGCGAGGCGCAGCGACCGCTCCTGGAAGTCGAAAAGGGCGTACGCCAGCGTGCAGAAGAGGCCTTCGATCCCGCGCCGGCGCAGGGTGCGGTTGACCCGCTGCATGAGGTCCGCGGGCGCGCGCCGCTCGTAGGCTCGCGCGCGGATGGCACCCGAGGCGTAGGCCGCGTAGAGGGCGGCCGGAACGCCCTTGCCGGCCACGTCTCCCGTCGCGACCCCGAGCAGGCCCTCGCCCATGTCGTAGAAGTCGTAGAGATCGCCCCCCAGCTCGCGCGCCGGCCGGAAGTGGGCCGAGGCCTCCCAGCCGGCCCCCCGGGGCGAGCCCTCGGGGAAGAGCGCGGCCCGGATGTCGCGCGCGATCCTGAGCTCGCGCGAGAGCCGGGCGTCGTTCCGGACGATCTCGTCGTAGAGCCGCGCGTTCAGTCGACCACGCGCCTCACGATCTCGGCGAGGCGCTGCAGCAGCACGTCCAGGTCGAGGATCGAGGAGGTCTCCTTGCCGATCTCGTGCAGCGTGGCGAGCAGTCCCGCGTACCAGCGCGCCTCGCGGTAGAGCGTCGCGTTCTCGATCGCGACGGCCAGGTGAGAGGCGAGCACCTGGAGCGCGGTACGAGCCGCTCGCGTGAAGGGCGCGGCCGAGGGCGCCTCGATGTTCAGCACTCCGCCGCGGCCCCCACGATGCCTTCGCCGGACTTCAGGCGGAAGCGTCCCCGCTCCGCCTTCTCGTGGCCCTCGACGTGCGCCGGCACCAGGAGGCCTTCCTCGCCCGGCACGAAGATGTCGAGGACCCGGTAGTCGACGATGCGCCGCAGCTTCTGCGCGATTGCGGCGAAGAGCTCCTCGGGATCGAGGACCGCGTTGATCTCTCCGACGAGCGCCAGGAGGTCGGCGAGCAGCTCTCCCGGCAGCGGAGGGCCGGTTTCGACGCCGGGGGGACGAGGCACGGAGCATGTTAGCACGCACGCCCGGCGCGGCTCCTTTGGCCGATGTACACTTCGGCCCGCGATGAGTGACGCGCCGCTCAAGCTCCCGCTCGAGATCGAGGACATCAAGGCGATCCTGCCCCACCGCTCGCCGTTCCTGCTCGTCGACCGCATCCTCGAGCTGGAGCCGGACCGCCGCATCGTCGGTCTCAAGAACGTCACCTCGAATGAGCGCTACTTCATCGCCGGCCCCGGCGGCGTGCCCACGCTGCCCGCCTCGATCCTGACCGAGGCGATGGCGCAGGCGGGGGCGGTGCTGATCCTGTCCAAGCCCGAAAACCGCGGCCGGCTCGTGTATTTCATGGGGATCGACAAGGTCCGCTACCGGCGGCCGGTCGTGGCCGGCGACCAGGTGCGGCTCGAGGGCGAGGTGCTGCGGATGCGCAGCAAGATGGGCAGCCTGCGCGGCCGCGCCCTCGTCGACGGGAAGCTCGCGTGCGAAGGCGAGATGACGTTCGCCCTCGGCGACCGGCCGGGCCCGGCCTGAGGCCCGAGCGCGCGGTCTCGCTCGCCCGGGCGCTCTCGAAGTTCGGCGTCTGCTCGCGGCGCGAGGCGGAGCGCTTGATCGCGGACGGGCGCGTGCGGGTCGGAGGCTCGACCGAGCGCTCGCCGCGCCGCCGGATCGACCCGAGCCGCGACCGCGTCACGCTCGACGGCCGGCGCGTCGGCGACGACGTGAAGCGCGTCGTGATCGCGTTCCACAAGCCGGTGGGCCTCGTCACGACCCGCGTCGACCCGGGCGGTCGGCCCACCGTGTACGACGCGCTCTCGAGCATCCCACGCTGGGTGTTTCCGGTCGGCCGGCTCGACCGCGACAGCTCCGGGCTCCTGATCCTGACGAACGACCATCGGCTCGGCGAGCGGCTCACGTCGCCCGACGCCCACGTCCCCAAGACCTACCACGCACGCGTGCGCGGGGTTCCTGACGCGGAGGCGCTCCGGGCGCTGCGGGAAGGCTTGCCCCTCGACGACGGGACGCTCACTCGGCCGGCCCGCGTGCACGCGCTCGGCACGGCCCGCGGTCGTCCCGCCGGCTCGTCCTCGCTGGCGGGCCCCGGCTCGAGCTGGCTCGAGATCGTGCTGACGGAGGGCAAGAACCGCCAGGTGCGTCGCATGGGCGCGGCGCTGGGCCACGAGGTGCTCGAGCTCGTGCGGGTGCGGATCGGTCGCCTCGGACTCGGCACGCTGGCGCCGGGCGAGTGGCGCGAGCTCACGGCCGCGGAAGTGGCCGAGCTCGCCGGGCCCGAGCGCCGGCACGGCCGCGGCTCGAGCCTCGGGAGCCGGACCACGACCGCGTATGATAGCCGTCCGTCTCGTCACGGAGGCCGCCGATGATCCTCGCATCCGCGCTCGTCCTGCTCGCCGCCGCCGCGCCCGCCACCCCCGACGCCGCGATCCGCGCCGCAGCCGAGCGCCTGGCCCCGGCCGTGGTCGCGCTGCGCCGGGACCTCCACGCCCACCCCGAGCTCAGCAACCGCGAGGAGCGCACCGGCCACCTGGTGTCCGAGCGCCTGCGGGACCTCGGTCTCGAGGTGCGCTACCCGGTCGCGAAGACGGGTGTGGTGGGCGTCCTGCGCGGGGGCCTCCCCGGCGGTGTGGTGGCCCTGCGCGCCGACCTCGACGCCCTGCCGATAGAGGAAACGAACGAGCTGCCGTTCAAGAGCCAGATGAAGGGCGTGATGCACGCGTGCGGCCACGACGCCCACACGGCGATCCTGCTGGGCGCCGCGGAGGTGCTCGCCGGCCTCAAGGCGCGGCTGCCGGGCACGGTCGTATTCCTGTTCCAGCCCGCCGAGGAGGGCGCTCCCGCGGGGGAAGAGGGTGGCGCGTCGCTCATGGTGCGCGAGGGCGCGCTCGACGACCCCAAGGTCGAAGCCGTGTTCGGCCTCCACGTCGGCAGCTGGGTAGCCTCCGGCGAGGCCGGGTGGACCGACGGGCCGATCTTCGCCTCGTCCGACGCCTTCACGATCGAGGTCGAGGGCAGGACGGTCCACGGCGCGCAGCCCCACATGGGGCTCGACCCGATCCCGGTCGCGGCGGAGATGGTGATGGCGCTGCAGACGATCGTCTCGCGCCAGATCGACGGCCGCCAGCCCCGCGTGCTGACGATCGGGCGCATCCAGGGCGGCACGCGCTTCAACATCATCGCCGGCCGGGTGGTGCTGGACGGGACCATGCGCGCCCACGACGCGGGTGTCCGCTCGGAGATGAAGGCGCGCCTCGCGCGCACCGTCAAGGGTGTCGCCGAGGCCCACGGCACCACGGCCACGCTGCGCTTCGCCGACGAGGGCAACCCGCCCACGCTGAACGACCAGGCCCTCGCGCGCGGCGTGGGGGGGCCCGCGCTCGAGCGCGTGTTCGGCAAGGGCGCCGTGCGCGTCGAGCCGCAGATGGTGGCCGAGGACTTCCCCTGCTTCGGGAGCAAGGCCCCCTACTTCTACTTCCTGCTCGGCACGCGCAACGACGCGAAGGGCATCGGCTCGGTGAACCACACCTCCGCCTTCGACGTGGACGAGGACGCGCTGCCCCTCGGTGTCCGTGCGATGGCGACGCTCGCCTGGGACTTCCTGGCCCGCACGCGCTAGCCGGAGGAGCCGGCCCCGGTCCCGGCAGTTTTCCCAAGCACGCAAGAACCGCCGCGGCAGAATTGGACCATACGCAAAAACGGCCGTATCACGGCCGCAGGGGTCAGGCCGTCGCCTGCGCGGCGCCTTGCGCGCCTGCGCCTAGCTCCTGGTCCTTGTACTGGAGCTCGTAGAGCTTGAAGTACATGCCGCGCCGGGCCAAGAGCTCCTGGTGCGTGCCGCGCTCGCGGATCCGGCCCTTGTGGAGCACGAGGATCAGGTCGACGTTCTGGACCGTCGAAAGCCGGTGCGCGATCACGATCGAGGTGCGGCCCCGCATCAGCACCCGCAGCCCCGCTTGGATCAGCTGCTCCGTCTCGGTGTCGACCGAGGAGGTGGCCTCGTCCAGGATCAGCACGCGCGGGTCGTGGGCCAGCGCGCGCGCGAAGGACAGCAGCTGCTTCTGGCCCACCGACAGCGTCGACCCGCGCTCGGTCACCTCGGTGTCGTAGCCCCTGGGCAGCCGCTCGATGAAGCGGTGGGCCGACACGGCCTCGGCCGCGGCGCGCACGCGCTCGATCGGGATCTCGGAGCCGAGCCGGATGTTCGAGGCGATCGTGCCGCTGAACAGGTGCACGTCCTGCAACACCAGCGCCATCGACGAGCGCAGCCGCTCGACGTCCCACTCGCGCACGTCTCGCCCGTCGACGCTCACGCGGCCGCGGCCCACGTCGTAGAAGCGCATCAGCAGGCTGATGATCGAGGTCTTGCCGGCCCCGGTCGCGCCCACGAGCGCGACACGCTGGCCGGGCTCGACCGTGAAGTCGATCTCGGACAAGACGGGCGGGCCCTCCCCATACGCGAACGACACCCCCTCGAAGGCTACGCGGCCCTCCACCTGGGCGGGTTTCAGGGCGGACGGCGGGCTCACCACCTGAGGCTTCGTGTCGAGCAGGCCGAAGATGCGCTCGGAGGCCGCCATCGCGGCCTGCAGCACGTTGAACTTCTCCGAGAGGTCCGAGATCGGCCGCCAGAAGCGCTCCGAGTACTGGATGAAGGCCACCAGCGCCCCGAGCGTGAGGCCCCCCGCCAGCACCTGCGCTCCGCCGTAGATCAGGATGAGGGCGGTGGCGATCGCCGCCAAGAGCTCGATCACCGGGTAGAAGACCGCGTAGTAGAAGATCGCCTGCATGTTGGCGTCCTTGTGCTTGCGGTTGATGCCCGCAAAGGCCTCGCGGTTCTTCGCCTCGCGCCTATAGAGCTGCACCACCGCCATGCCGGACAGGTTCTCCTGCAGGAAGGCGTTGATGCGCGCCACCCACTTGCGCGTCTCGCGGAAGGACTGCCGCGCGCCGCGCCTGAACCAGTCGGTGAGCAGGAAGAAGAGAGGGATCACGGCGAAGGTGACGAGCGCCAGGCGCCAGTCGAGCGCCAGCATCACGGCCATGATGCCCAGCAGAGTGAACAGGTCGCCGAACACGGTCACGACGCCGGAGGTGAACAGCTCGTTCACCGCGTCGACGTCGGTCGTGACCCGGGTCATCAGCCGGCCCACCGGGTTCTTGTCGAAGTACGCGACGTGCAGCCGCTGCAGGTGCCGGAAGATCTCCCGGCGCATGTCCTGCATGATGCGCTGGCCGGTCAGCTGCATGATGTAGGTCTGCAGGAATCGCACGACAAACGCCGCGATCAGCGTGAGCAGGAACAGCAGCGCCACGCGCGTGAGACCGGCCGCGTCGCCCCGCGCGATGTGGCGGTCGATCGCGACCTTGGTGAGGTAGGGCCCCACCAGGTCGATGCCCGCCTGGGCCACGATCAGCAGGAACGAGACGAAGACGGCCGCCGCGTGCGGGCGCAGGTAGCCGAGCAGGCGCGTGAGCAGCCCGAAGTCGTGCGTCGCGGGCGTGAACGGATCGTCGTCCGGAGCGCTCACGCGGCGTCCTCGCCCGTCTCGATCTCCTGCTCGAGCAGCTGCCGGCGGTGGAGGTCGGCGTAGAAGCCGCCCTGCGCCACGAGCTCGTCGTGGCGGCCGCGCTCCACGATGCGTCCCTCGCGCATCACCACGATCAGGTCGGCCTGCTTCACGGTCGAGACGCGGTGCGAGACGAGGAACGTGGTCCGCTCGCGCATCACCTCGCGCAGGCCCAGGAGAATGTCCTCCTCGGTCTCGGTGTCGACCGCGGACAGCGAGTCGTCGAGGACCAGGATGCGCGGGTCGGTCGCGAGCGCGCGCGCGAGCGCCGTGCGCTGCCGCTGCCCGCCCGAGAGCGTGATGCCGCGCTCGCCCACCCGGGTCTCGAGTCCCTCGGGGAAGTCCCGTACGTCCTTCTCGAGCTGGGCGATTCCCGCGGCCCACGCCACGCGAGCCTCGGGCACTTCGGCGAGCGCCACGTTCTGCCGCAGCGTCGCCGAGAACAGGAAGCTCTCCTGCGGCACGAAGCCGATCGCGGCGCGCAGCGTGGCGAGCGCAAGCCGGCGCACGTCGTGGCCGTCGACGAAGACGCTGCCGGGCGGCGGATCGACGAGCCGCGGCAGCAGCGACACCAGCGTGCTCTTGCCGCAGCCGGTCGGCCCGACGATCGCCACCGTGGTGCCGGCCGGGACCCTGAGCTCGATGTCGCGCAGCACCGGCTCGCCGTCGTGGGCGAAGCTCAAGCCGCGGAACTCGACCTCGCCGCGGATGGCGCTCACGGCGAGCGGTGCCTCGTCGCGGATCTCGGGCTGCTGGTCGAGGATCGCGTGGATGCGCCCCATCGACGCCTCGCCGCGCTCGACCAGGTTCACCACCCAGCCGAGCGCGATCATCGGCCAGTTGAGCATCGCCAGGTAGGCGCCGAAGGCGACGAACTCGCCGAGCGTCACCTCCCCCGCGACCACCATGCGCCCGCCCAGCCACAGCACCGTGAGCGAGCCCAGGCCCATCAGGAACCCGATCCCGGGGTGCAGGATGCCGGTGATGCGGATCAGGCGCTTGTTGCGCGCGACGTACTCCCGGTTCGCGAGGGCGAAGCGCTGCTCCTCCGCCGTCTCCTGCGCGTAGGCGCGCACCACGCGCGCGCCGGACAGGTTCTCCTGCACCAGCGCGTTCATCTCAGCGAGCTGCGCCTGCACCTCCTCGTAGCGATCGTGCACCTTGCGGCCGAAGTGGCGCACCAGCCACGAGACCAGCAGCAGCGGGACGAGGGCCAGCAGCGTCAGCCGGGGAGAAATCAGCAGCATCACCGCCACGGCGCCCACGAAGGTGGCGACGGTGCTGGCCGTGTACATGATCCCGGGGCCGAGCACCATGCGCACGGCCGACATGTCGTTGGTCGCCCGGCTCATCAGCTCGCCGATGCGGTTCTTCTGGTAGTAGCGCGCGTCGAGCCGCGTCAGGTGCTCGAAGACCTGGTTCCTGAGGTCGTACTCCATGTCGCGACTGAGTCCGATCAGGACCATCCGCATCTGGTAGCGGAAGACGCCCTCGACCGCGACGAGCGTCAGGATCAGCCCCGCGTACAGCCACAGCTTCTGCCGCGTGACGGCGAGCGTCATGTCGTCGATCGCGTGCCGCAGCACCCACGGGCCCGCGACGGAAAGCGCCGTGGTGAGTGCGAGCGCCAGCAGACCGAGCAGCAGCTCGCGGCGATGGCGCGCGAGGCCCGGCAGCAGCCGCCGGAGCTGCGGCAGCGCCATCGCGCCCCGGCCTAGCGCGATGCGGCGCGCGCGGCCGCCCGAGCCGCGCGGCGTTCGCGGTCGAGTGCCCGGCTCGCGCGCAGCAGGTCGGGGAGGTTCTGCTTCTCCCAGGCGAGGGCTTCCCGGTGCTGCGGGAAGCGCGCTTCGGCCTCGCGGAAAGCACGCGTGTGGTAGACGGTGCGCCCGGCCCGGTCGGAGACCCCGCCCATCTGGTGGTGCAGCATCTCGTGGTGCACGACGCTCTCGAGGAAGTAGCGCGGCACGGCCGGCCGGTCGAGCACGGGGTGGATGCGGATGAGAGCCAGCACCGGGTCGTAGCTGCCGAAGGTGAGCCCGCCGCGCCGCGCGCGGCCGACCCCGCGGCCCCAGGTGATCGGCACGAGCACGCTCCCGCCGAAGAAGCGTTCGTTGATGTCGGCGTACACCGTGTCGAGGTCGTAGACGCGGCCGCGCGTCACGAGCGGCGGCATCTCCCGCGGCGTGCGCCGCACGCGGTGCAGGTTCTGGTTCATGAAGCGGCGCCCCTCGCCGCAGGCGGCGGGGCCGCGGCGGCGGATGTTGCGCGCGAGCGCCGCGATCACCAGGGCCGGCGCGTGCAGGAACATGTGGTGCAGCCGCACCAGCGGACCGCCCGTCGTGCGCCTCACCGAGAGCAGCACCGAGCGGTTGTCGGTGAGCACGACCTGCACCTCGCGGCCCGCCTCACGCGCGAGCGCCGACTCCAGCGCGGGCGCGTCCCAGCGCGGTTGATCCTCGAATGCGAGCTCGAGCTGCCGTGCGTGGCTCATGGGCTAAGCGACGGACTTGAGGATGGCGCAGCACCGCGTCCCCGTCAAGCGCCGCTCAGGCTCGCGCGCGCGGCACGTAGTACTGCGTGCCCTTGCCCATCGCGCGGATCTGCTTCAAGAGGTCGAGAACGTCGTCCTCGCTGCGCGCGAAGTCGACGCTCTCGGTGTTCACCACCAGCAGCGGCGTCGCCTGGTAGTGGAAGAAGTAGTGGTTGTACGCGCGGTTGACCTCGGCCAGGTACTCCTCGGAGAGCTGGCTCTGCTCGGGACGTCCGCGCGCACCAACCCGGCGCATCAGCACCTCGGTCGGCGCCTGCAGGTAGACGATCAGGTCCGGGCGCGGCACGCTCTCGGACAGCAGCGAGTAGAGCTTGTCGAAGATCAGCAGCTCGCTGTCGTCCAGGTTGAGGTAGGCGAAGATCCGGCTCCGCTCGAACACGTAGTCGACGAGCGTCGACTGGGTGAACAGCTGCCGCTGCACCAGCTCCCGCTGCTGCCTGTAGCGCGAGAGCAGGAAGAACAACTCCGCCTGGAACGCGGCGCCCGGCCGGCTGTCGTAGAAGGGGCGCAGGAACGGGTTGGTGGACCAGTCCTCGATCGCCGTCTTCGCGTCGAGGAGCGAAGCGAGGCGGTCGACCACGGTCGTCTTGCCGACGCCGATCGGCCCCTCGACCGCGATGTGGTGCAGCGCGCTCACGCGCGCGCCCCGGCGAAGCGCGTGACGCTCGAGGCGTCGGCGCAGCTTCGCAGCAGCTCGGCGACGCTCTTGCCGAGGCCCGGGTGCACCAGGTCGGGGAGAATCTCGGCGAGCGGCTCGAGCACGAAGCGCCGCAGCTGCAGGCGCGGGTGCGGGATCACGGGGGCCGGCGCGTCCCGCCGCAGCGTCCCCATGAACAGGATGTCGACGTCGATCGTGCGCGGTCCGTTGGGCTCGGTGCGCACACGGCCGAGCTCGCGCTCGACGGCGAGACAGGAAGCGAGCAGCGCCTCGGGCGAGAGCTGCGTCTCTCCAGCGGCGACCGCGTTCAGGAAGTAGCCCTGCGGCGGTCCGCCCACCGGCTCGGTCAGGTAGAGCGAGCTCAGCAGCGACCTGCGGAAGCCGCGCGCCTCGAGCCGGGCGAGCGCGCTCGCGATCGCGGTCTCGCGATCGCCGAGATTGGATCCGAGACCGAGCACGGCGCCCGCCCGCACGTCCTCATTATCCATGGCGCTCGGTCCCCGGGCGAGGCGGAGTATCATTCAACGGCTCCATGGCGACCCGAACGCTCTCGGATCTCTTCTACCGGTCCGTCGACGAGTTCCGCAAGCCCGAGCACCTGCGCCACAAGCGCGACGGAGCCTGGCGGGCGACGAGCTCCGACGAGTTCCGGGCGGCCGTCGAGGAAACCGCGCTGGGGCTTCTGGGGCTCGGGATCGGCAAGGGCGATCAGGTCGCGATCCTGTCGGAGAACCGGCCGGAGTGGGCCTTCGCCGACTTCGCGACGCTCGCCGCGGGCGCCAGCGACGTGCCGATCTACCCTTCGCTCACCCCCGCCCAGATCCGCTACGTCCTGAGCGACTCGCGCGCGAAGGCGATCTTCGTCGGCTCCCGGGCGCTGCTGGCGAAGCTCGCCGAGGTGAAGGGCGAGCTTCCCGGGCTCGCCCACGTGATCAGCTTCGACGAGTTGCCGGGCGCGCTGTCGCTCGCCGGGCTGCGCGTGCAAGGACGCGCGGCGCTCGCGCGCGAGCCCGACGCCGTCCGGAAGCTGGCCGCGCGCGTCGCCCCCGACGACCTCGCCACGATCATCTACACCTCCGGCACCACCGGCGACCCCAAGGGGGTCATGCTCTCGCACGCCAACATGCTGTCGAACGTGCTGAGCGCTGCGAAGGTGTTTCCCCAGGTCGGCCCCGGCTGGACGGCGCTCAGCTTCCTGCCGCTGTGCCACAGCTTCGAGCGCACGGCCGGCCACTACTTCATGCTCCACGCCGGCGTCACGATCGCTTACGCCGAGAGCGTCGAGCGCGTGCCCGACAACATGCTCGAGGTGCGGCCGCACATCATGTGCTCGGTGCCGCGGCTCTACGAGAAGATGTTCGCGCGGGTGAACGAGAAGGTGGCGCGCGACACGGCGGCGCGGCAGGCGCTCTTCCGCTGGGCGTTCGCGGTCGGGCGCGACGGCTTCGAGGCCAGGCTCGCGCGCCGCGAGCCGGGCCTCGTGTTGCGCGCGAAGCTCGCGCTCGCCGACCGGCTCGTGTTCTCGAAGATCCGTGCGCGCGCCGGCGGCCGCCTGCAGCTGTTCATCTCGGGCGGCGCCCCGCTCGCCGGCGAGATCGCGCGATTCTTCGGCGCCGCGGGCATGCTGGTCTGCGAGGGATACGGGCTCACCGAGACGAGCCCCGTGATCACCTGCAACCGCCCCGACCGGCTGAAGCCCGGCACGGTCGGCATGCCGCTCGACGGCGTCGAGGTCAGGATCGCCGAGGACGGCGAGATCCTGTCGCGCGGGCCGCACATCATGCTGGGCTACTTCGGCAGGCCCGAGGCGACTCGCGAGGCGATCGACGCGGACGGCTTCTTCCACACCGGCGACCTCGGCCACGTCGACCCGGATGGCTTCCTGGTGATCACCGACCGCAAGAAGGACATCATCGTGACCTCGGGCGGCAAGAACATCGCTCCCCAGCCGATCGAGAACAAGCTGAAGACGAACCGCTTCTTCTCGGAGGTGGTGATGATCGGCGACCGCCGCAAGTTCGCCGTGGCGCTGGTGGTGCCCAACTACGAGGCGCTGGCGGCGTGGGCCGCCGAGCGCGACATCACCGGAACCCGCGAGGAGCTCGTACGGCGCCCGGAGGTCGTGGACCACTACCTCGGCCTCGTGTCCTCGATGACGGGCGAGCTCGCGCAGTTCGAGAAGATCAAGAAGCTGGCGCTGCTGCCGAAGGAGCTCTCGCAGGAAGCAGGCGAGCTCACGCCCACGCTCAAGGTGAAGCGGCGCGTCGTGGAGGAGCGCTACCGCTCGCTGATCGACGACATGTACCAGGGAGCCGCGTAGCCCGGTGAGCGACCGCGTCACCCGCGTGCTGTACCTCGCGACGCTCGGGCTCATTCCGTGGGCGGCGCTCGTGCCGTTCCCCTGGCTCCACGAGAACGCCCGCTGGAGCGACGTGGTGTTCGCGCTCGCGTTCCTGGCGTGGCTCCTGGGCCTCGCGCTCGAGCGCCGGCTGCCGCGCCTGCGGCCGGTCCACGCCGGCCTCGCGCTGTATCTGGCCTGGGCGGCGCTGTCGTTCCTCGCCACCGCACCGCGCGCCCCGAGCGGCCCCGCCAAGTTCCTCGGCCTCGGCATGCTGCTCGCGCTCTTCGTGGTGACGTCCGACCTGGCCGACCGGCCCGGGATGCCGGCCGGAATCGCCCGCACCATCGCCGCGACCTCGCTGCTGACGGCGCTCGCGGCGCTCGCCGGGGTCGTGCTCTCGGGCTTCGGCACGATCACTCCGCTCGTCGGCACCTGCGGCGACCTTCTGCCCGGCCCGCTCTCGCGTGCCCAGGCGGGGTTCGCGCACCCGAACCTGCTCGCGAGCTACTGCGTGTTCGCGTACGGCGTCGTGGCGCGCGAGGACGCCGGCCTCACGCGCGGCTGGCGGCGCATCCTGATCGCCGCTCTGGCCGTGACGGTGCTGCTCACGACGTCGCGCGCGATCCTGGCGTTCGGCCTGACCGCGGCGATCCGCCACGCCACGACGCCGGCTCGGCGCCGCTTCGCCTGGGGGCTGGGGGCGGCGCTCGTGGCGGCGATGGTCGGGCTCACGCTCGTGAACGTGACGTTCCAGCCGCTGCGGCCGTGGGAGCTGTCGCTGCGCGAGGGCCCTTCGGTGCGCCTGCAATCGGCCAGCACGTCGCTCGAGACGCTCGCGGCGCATCCGCTCTTCGGCTCCGGCCTCGGCAGCTCGCCCGGCCGCCGAGGCAGCCTCGCCTTCGACGCGCACCTCACCCCGCTGAACGTCGCCGCGACGCTCGGCTTGCCCGCGCTCGCCGGCCTCGCGTTCGCGATCTTCTGCCTGTGGCGCGCGCGCTCGCGACCGACCGACCTGGCACTCTGGGGCATGCTGGCGGGGCTCGCGCTCGACGGCCTCGGCCAGGACGTCGAGGACTTCCGGCACGTGTGGCTGGCGCTCG
>Ga0209342_10004430_pt1 | contig 14613 bp, 11 predicted proteins | sample RifCSP16_2_FD_184023 | JGI IMG/M metagenome (GOLD analysis project Ga0209342, IMG submission 184023) | Soil microbial communities from Rifle, Colorado - Rifle CSP2_sed 16_2 (SPAdes) (version 2) | ecosystem: Environmental > Terrestrial > Deep subsurface > Rock core/Sediment | place: Rifle... | reverse complement strand
CGGTCTACGATAAAAGTCGATAGATTGCGACAGCTGTCATTCTGACCCTGAGGTAAACGAAGGGGGAGAATCCCGTCTTTTCAAATACATAAGACGCTTCACGAGCCTGCCCTGAATAAAAACGAGGTCCTTCGCTTCACTCAGGATGACGGAAAAAGAAGGATTTAGAGTAACATGGCTAAGCTGAAGAATCTTTGGACGCAGTACGCTAACGGATCATGCTTTCCGCTATTCTGATAAGCTCAAACGGAGACGACGTAAGAAGGACCGTGTAGTGGAAACCGTTGTCCTCTCGCCAGGTCATCCTGCTGCAGGGCATCCTGTTTTCGCACGTACCGACCTGCAGGAGGACCTTTTTCCCTTTCAGCCGGTATTGCGTCTCTTCTTTCACTTCAGACATCCTGATCCTCTGGAGCTGCGCATCGCTGCCCTGCCAGGAGGATTGGATCACGATCAAGGCGGCGTCCATCGCTCTCGCTTCCTTGAATTCCATCACGACGGCCTTGTACGGTTTCTTCTGCGCAAGAATAAAGGACGGCGGCCAGGTGATGCCCTCGGGGAAATATCCGGGGACCAGGACCGTATCAAGCCCGAGCGATCGTTTCGCCTCTTCAATGCTGTCGTACTGACGCGCAAAGCCCTGCTGCATCAGGGAGGGCAGCCAGTTCGCCGCGGCCAGGAACGCGACGGCCAGCCCCGCTATGGCGAGCATCAAAAGCAGGCCGCGCAACGCTTTGCTCATCTTGAGTTCGTGTCTTTTCATTTACACCACAAAGTAGTTGATGCAGACGATCAGCGCCAGCGTCACTGCATACGGGACTCCCCAATGAGACCCGTCCCGGCTGCGCTGTCCGATCCTCAGTATCCTGCCTTTCAGAAGCGCGTCGTGGCTGTAGTGTTCAATAGACGACGCGATGCCGCTGAGCCCTTTGGCGCCCGCGCCGGGGCCGATGTCCTCGGGCTCCGGACGGAACATCTCGACCGCTTCGGAGAGGGCCCCGGGCTTGCCGGTCAGCTCCACCGCAATATCGTCGCAGACTTTTTCCTCTTCCTGGGCCAGTCTTCTGAACTCGATCATGGCGACGGGGTTGTAGAACATGAGCGCCCGGAAAATGTAGGCAAAGATAAGGACCGGCTTTCTGGTCCTCTGGATATGCCCGATCTCATGGGCAATAGCAGCCTGCAGATGCTCGGTGTTAAAAGACTTGATCAGACCCGTTGAGATATAGATCCTCGGGTTCAGGCCGGTATCGGAAAAAAGCGCGAGGTCTTCGTCGTTCAGGATCTCGACCAGCTCTTCATTGAACGGCAGGCCTTCCAGGGCTTTTGATAATTTCCGCGCCACGGCCTCATCCACCGCCTCATCAACAGGCTCTTCCGCAGAACGAACCTGCTCCCGCATGTGGAAGAATATGGGCAGGAGTTCCTGAACAACGAAGATGACGGCGCTGAGCGTCAGTATGACAATAAACACCGTGAACAGCGGGATGCCGCGCCAGAGCTCGAGGGAAAACCATTTGCTGCTGTCCAGCAGGCTCTCAAGCCTGAAATACGCGTCGCCCCGGCGCGGAACGATCAGCTGGTACAGCGGAAACGATATAAGCGGCAAAAAAATGACCATGAAGCGAAACCGCTGCTTCACGTGCGGTGTCCTTATGTCCCAGGCAATAAAGGCGCAGTCAACGAGCACGGAAGCGATTGCCGCGTGGAGCACGGTCTGAACAGCATACATTCCCCAGTACGAGGAAATGATCGTATTCATGTCCCAAAGGGTCTTCATAGACTCGCATTTTGACGGTACAATAAATTTACGAAAAAGGCAAGGAATTTACTCAACAAGAATAGCGGCGGGAGGCGATCCTTTGCCGTCATTCCCGCGTAAGCGGGAATCCAGGGTTTTCAAAATCTTGCTGGATGCCCGTTCCCTGCTTAGTACTTGCTGGGACAAGTTTCACGGGCACGACGAATCAGTCGGCCACCGGAGACTTTTTCAACAGCCGGCCTGGGCTCAATTACGATCACTTACTTCTTCGACAGCAGGTCCAGCGCTTTCGCATGAGCGCTCCTGTTCTTGCAGGCAAGGAGGGGGACCGTTCTTTCCAGCCCCACGGCAACAGCGTCGATGGCATTGCCTGCAAGATCGGTTATCACGCCGCCGGCTTCAAGGAGGATCAGCATCCCTGCCGCGTAGTCAAAAGCACGCGAAGAGGTGGCGGTCGCGAACAAACTGAGCGCTCCTGAAGCAAGGTATGAGAGATCGAGCGCCGTGGAGCCGAAACACCTCGTTCGCTTTGCCGCCTGGAGCAGGGGCAGGATGCGCGGGATGTCGGTCTTCGGCGATGAAGCCTCGTAGGCAACAATGGTTATATCTTCGGTCGAAGAAGTGTGGATCCTTTTGCCGTTCTTGTACGCGCCTTCTCCCTTGATCGCCCAGAATTCGTCGGCCACGGCAAGATGATAAACATACCCGACACTCAGGTCAGAAAGCTTGTCGCCATCCAGAAGGGCGATGGACGTGGAAAAGAACGGTATCCCGCTCTTCGCGTTGTTGCTTCCGTCTATGGGATCCGCAAGAACACGCTTCCTGCCGCTCCCGAATTGCCTGATCCCCGTCTCCTCGGAGACGAGCGTGAACGACTCGCCGCTCGCGTGGACGCGCTCGAGGGCGGAGATGATGATGTCCTCGGCCCATTTGTCCACGGGAAACGTCTTGTCCCCGCCCGCCCCGCGGCCAAGAGGGACCAGCCCGCCCTCCCTGTTGATGATTGAAGGAAGCTCATCACGCATTTTTTTGCCGATGTCTTTGAATACGTCTATCCATTGTTGGTTTGTCATAAGTTCTCCAAGAGGTTTAGGGTGCAGGGGCACTGTCCCCTGTTTTACCGGACCCCGGACCCTTGACCCTGGACCCTATTTCTATAGAACTCCACTATCTCCTCCGCTGCTTTCTTCGACATCCCCTTCACTGCCGCCAGTTCTTCCACCGTCGCCTGCCGGATTTTATCAATGCTCCCAAAGTAACGAAGTAAAGCCTTTTTTCTGACCTCTCCAATCCCCTGAATATCATCCAGCTCGGAATGTACTGCGCGTTTCTCTCGTAATTTTCTGTGATAGGCTATGGCGAACCGGTGCGCCTCGTCGCGCACACGCGCGACAAGATGCGTGGTCGCGCTCGTGGGTTCAAGGAGGACCGGTTCCTCAACGCCGGGCAAAAAAACCCGCTCGAACTCTCTCTCCGTTCCCTCTTCCCCGCTCCGCGCCTTGGCAAGGCCGAGAACATCCGGCCCTTCAATTCCGAGCTCTTTGAGCACATCGAGCGCCGCGTTGAGCTGTCCCTTGCCGCCGTCGATCAGGATAAGGTCGGGAAATATTCCCTCTTCTTTGGCCTTGGTATACCTTCTCCGGACCACTTCGGCCATGCTCGCGAAATCGTCCTGGCCTACGACGGTCCTGATCTTGAACTTCTTGTAATTTCGTTTGTCCGGCATGTTGTTCTCGAACGATACCATGCTGGCCGCGGATTCCGTGCCCTGAATGGTCGAGATGTCGAAGGCCTCGATCCGGCGCGGGAGGTTCCTGAGCCCCAGCTCTTCCTGGAGCCGCATGAGGATCCGCTCCTTGCTCTTGCGCGAAAGCAAGTGCTCCCGGAGCGACTGGGCGGCGTTGTCCGAGGCCATCTGCACAAGCTCCCGCTTCCTGCCGCGCTGCGGAACGAGAACTTCGACCTTCCCTTCGCGCTTTTCCGTGAGCCAATTCTCGAATATCTCGCGGTCAAGGATATCAAAAGGCAGCAGGACTTCGGCGGGCACGATCATCTCCTTGGCATAGAACTGGTGCACAAAGTCCGCAAGGACATCCTCATTTCCCGTGCCGTACACAGCAGCGATATAAAAATCCTTCCGTCCGATCAGCATGCCGTTCCGTATGAAGAGTACCTGAATGTCCGCGTGGCCGCCCTCGGATGCGATGCCGATCACGTCCTGGTCCTCGAACCCCGGGGAAATGACCTTCTGCTTCTCGAATGCGCCTTCGATCTTCGCGATCCGGTCACGCAGCTCGGCCGCGCGCTCGTACTCCATCTGCTCCGACGCTTCCTCCATTCGCTTCTTCAGCATATCGAGCAGATCCCGGTTCTTGCCCTCGATGAACAACCGCACCTGACCGGCCATGTCGCGGTAGGCGGACTGATCGCTTTCCGCCGAGCACGGCGCCATGCACCGGCCGATCTGGCGCTGCACACAGGGCCGTTCGGGCTTGTCCGCCCGGAACTCTTTTTTACACGTGGCGAGCGGAAAGGTGCGCCGGATGAGCGACAGCAGCTCCCACATGCCGCCCGCCGGAACATAGGGGCCGTAGTACGTCGCGCCGTCCTTCTTGAGCCGTCGAACGACATCGAGACGCGGAAACTCGGACTTCAGGTCGAACCGGAGATACGGATAGTTCTTGTCGTCGCGCAGAATGATGTTGAAGCGGGGGCGGTGCTTTTTGATGAGGGTGGCCTCCAGGATCAGCGCTTCGAGCTCCGTGTGGGTCACGATGGTCTCGAGGTCCGTTATCGTGCGCACAAGCGCTTCGGTCTTCTCGTCCTTAGCGCCCTTTTGAAAATACGAACGCACCCGGCTCTTGAGCGACACGGCCTTCCCGATGTAGACGACATGGCCCTTCGCGTCCTTCATGATATAGACCCCCGGCGCGTCCGGGAGGTTCTGGAGTTTTTCTTCGAGCGTCATTGCATGATTATTTTACCACGGAATGAATTGCGGAAACAGGGGAAAGAATCGTTGCCGTGGCTTTTCCCCGCCGGAGATCGCTTCCTTCGGCGTCGACGGCTTTCATCAAGATGTCATCGCCGTCAAAGGCCCTGCTCAAGATTTTGCCTGATCCACAGTTCTGCTGATTCGGCGAACAGATTGCGCTTCGCCTGCTTTTTGATCTTCTCCTGGGCGGCCCTGATGCTTTTTTCTATCATCGCATGCGAGATCGCCTCCCCTTCCGGCATGTTCAGCGCCGTCATGATCCGCTCGATATTCGTACCCCCGAAGTGCCGAATAAGCGCGCTGTCGAGCGAATCGTGAAAGCAGATGCGCACCGGGCAGGGAAGATTTTCCGCGAACCGCAGGACCCGGTCATCGAGGTCAGGATGCGGGTGGTGCTCGGTTACAAGCAGGTTGATCTCAAAGTCCCACTCCGGCGCGTCCTGGGCCCGCTGTTGAGTCGGCATCGGCAAAACGTCGGCCAGGGCGAGCATAACGCGCTGCGCTGATTGGTAGACGGAACGTTTTAGGAGGCCGCTTCCGTCGGTGGGGGTAAATAACTTGTCGAACGCAAAACCCTTTGATTGGAAAAAGGTCTCGACGGAGCGAAAAGCCAGGGGGAAGTGGGATATCACGATACTTCGCGCGGCCATGGGCCCGGCAGGGGCAAGAGCGGCGAGCAGGCCATCGAGCTTACGCGCCTCGTTCTTCCATATCTTGTCGGGTTCGCGTGTTACCCTGGAGCGCTTTCCGAAGAGCTTCCCGAACATATTACCTCCTTAGCCGGCAGATTAGGGCAACGTCTCTTTATCCGGAAATCCTGTTGGGCAAGGTGATTCGTTTTGCCCAGTCTCCATACCTCCGGCGCGTCCGGGAGGTTCTGGAGTTTTTCTTCGAGGATCATGCATTATTTTACCACGGATTTACGCAGCCAGCTTGCGGCCCGCCTCCCGCGCCCGGCGGAGCATCTTGTCCGGCAGGACCGCCTTTTGCTTTTGCGCGCTCAGTCCCGCAAAGAGCAAGGCGACCGGTTTTGCGCCCATCACCTCCGCAATGACGCGGAGAGCACGCGGAGCTCCGGTGAATATCCTGCCCATGATTGCCGGCATCGCGCTCGAGGTGATCAGAACGGCCTTCTTGCCTGCGGCCTTCTTTCGCAGCTTATAACCCGGCTGTCCCCACGGCCAGTAGGTGAAGCACACGAGCCGCTCCATGAATCTCCGGGTAAGTGCGTTCAGATTGAAACAGTTCACCGGCGCACCGATCACGATCCCGTCCGACATATTGTACCGGTCCAGGATTTCGGCCATGTCATCGCGATGAGCACACAGGCCCCGTTCGGTCCCGGGTTTTTGCGTGCATATTCTGCAGTTCGTGCAAAACTCGATGTGCTTGTCGAGAAGATAGATCTTTTCCGTCACAGCGCCCTGCTTCTGCGCAGCGGACAGCACCTCGGTTACAAGGGAATCGATCGTGCCGTTCCTGCGATAACTGCCGACTATGCCCAGTATTCTTTTCGCCATCGGACAGAACCTCGATATAATAATATATAAGGAGTATATAAGAAGCCACTGTTTAACGTCAAGGTGTTATTAGCCGAACAGGAATACAGCTTTTTGAAATTCAGAGCGACAGATCACCCCTCATGACGCCATCCGGCGTCATGAGGTACGACACCATTATTGCTCTACGCCGCCTTTTTCCTCATGCCGGCGGTCGTCAGGAGTTCGGCAAGACGGTCCATGCTCTCGATCACCCCTTCCTCCATCCCCGCCTTGAGCATTTCGTCGCGGTCTTCAACGGATTGGTAAACGGCTTTCGCCGTCACCTTTGTCTTGCCGCCGATCTCTTCCAAGGTCAACGTTTCGAGCGATACGTGGCCCGCCGCGCCTTCGAATTCAAAGGTCCTGACGATGCGCTCGGGTGCGACGACATCGTGAAACACGCCGTGGAACGCGTACTCGCTGCCTGCGGCGTCGCGGTTGATGAAGCGCCAGATGCCGCCCGGCCTCACGTCCATGGTGTCCACGATGGTCGTATACCGGCTCGGCCCCAACCATTGCGAAATGAGATCCGGGTCCGTGTATGCCTCGAACACGAGATTTCGGGGCGCGTCAAAGACCCGCGTGATGATGACCTCCTGTTTTCCTCGTTCGGCAATGATCCTGGTGCCGCTCGTCACGATGCTTTCAGCAAGCCTGTCGAAGGACTCGCTCCAGCCGGTTTCGGTCAGTTCGCGCATCATCCCGGCCGGTAGTCCTTCATGCCTCAAGATCATTTTTGTCTTGCCGCCGATCTCCTCGAACATCGCGGTTACGAGCAGTTCCAGCGGCCAGTCTCCGGCCATTCCGTAGTGCGAGGCCGGAACCACGTTGCCTTTTTCATCTGCGAAACTGTCGGTTAAAACAAGCCGCTCCAGGGGAACGATCTCGCGATAAACGCCAGTGCTCCAATAGTCCTTACCGTCGGGACCGCGCATGCAAAAGAGATACTTGCCGCCCACACGGAGATCGATCTTGATGAACGGCGCTGTAAAGTTCTTCGGTCCCCACCAGCTCTTGAAAAGCTCCGGCTCCGTCCATGCCTTCCAGGCGAGCTCGCGCGGAGCATCGAAAATGCGGGTGATGGTTAATTCGTCTTTGTTTTTAAGTTCCATTGCCATATTGCACCTCCTTCTCTTCAGCTGTTTCCCGGGTGCACGCTACTTTATCGGTTCGTAATAAAGTAAAACATTCCCCGACTTGAACGTCTTTGTTTTCAGCAGTTTCAGATTAAGCCTGTCTTTGATGCCGGTGAATAGCGGTTTGCCCCACCCCAAGATAACAGGATTCACCATGATCCGGTATTCATCGATCAAGCCGAGCGGCGCCAGCCCGGATACAATGCTGCCGCTGCCCAGAATGACCATATCCTTACCGGGCTGCTTTTTCATTTTCTGTATTTCTTCCGCAAGAGCGCCCTTCACCAGCCTGGTATTCTGCCATTCAGCCTTATCGAGCGTCCTTGAAAAGACGATCTTGGGTAAGGTATTCATCTTCTCAGCGACGATCGGATCATTCTTTATCGCATCAGGGGTCGGCCAGTAGTTTGCCATAAGCTCATACGTCACGCGCCCGAAGAGAAGCGTGTCCGCGGAATTGAGCATGTCGATGGCATATTCATTGAATTCCGCATCAACATTATGCCAATCTATCTCTCGGTTCAATCCTTCAAAGTAGCCGTCAAGGGTTACCAGGTTGAACATAAACACTTTTCTCATTTCCGTTCTCCGTTCATCATCCTATCCCTTGCCGTAGTGAAGTACAACTTTCCCCGATTTAAGCGTCTTTGTTCCCATCAGCTTCAACTTGTGCCTTTCCTTCACATCCTTGAACAACGGTTTTCCACCGCCCAGGACGACCGGATTTACCACAAGATGATATTCATCGATCAAGCCGAGATTCATGAACGTTGACACCAGGCCGGCGCCTCCCAATATCAGCATGTCCTTGCCTGGCTGTTGTTTCATTCTGAGAATTTCCTCAGCAATGTGATCCTTGATGATCCTGGTGGTCTTCCATTCGACCTTTTCCAGGGTCTTTGAGAAGACGATCTTTTGCGTTCTATCGGCAAGCCGCGCATATTCAATTTCGTTCTTTGTGCTTGAGGGGTTCGCAGGCGCAGCAAGCCAGTACTTCTCATACGTCGGATACATCACGCGCCCCAGTAACAGGGTGTCCACCGACCGCATGAGATCAAAATGATCTTTCCACGTTTCTTCATCCTCTTCCATGGCCCAATCCAATTCTCCGTTGGGCCCTTCAATAAAGCCGTCAAGGGTCACCTGCATTGCGAGAATTACTTTTCTCATTTTGACCTTCTTTCAGGAGGCTTCGGCTTTCAATACAGCGCCGACATTCAACTACTTTTTCACATCAACGAGTAAAAGCTCCGCATCGTGTTCGGAAACCACGTCGATCGCGCCCTCCCCGGTGATCATGGCCGAGCCCAGCGTCGGGACTCTCGTTCCGTTCACGCGTATCGGTCCTCCCTCCAGCACGTAAAGATATATTCCGCGCCCGGTCTCGAGATCATAATGCTCGGTCTTTCCGGCGTGAAGAAAGCTGGAAAGGACCCGGGCATCGGAAACGATCGGAAGGGCGCCTTTATCCCGGTCCGATACCAGCGGCAGGAATCGATCGGTCCTGTCCGCCTTTTCGACCGCTTTCTGCTCTACCGAGGGTTCCAAGTCGTGCCTGGCGGGATAGAACCACATCTGGATGAACCGCATCGGCTCGTCGGGGCGGTTGTTGATCTCCGAGTGCCACATGCCCCGGCCCACGGTCGTATGCTGCACCCATCCTTTCTTGAGAATGCCGCCTTTGCCGCGCTCGTCCGCATGCCGGAATTCCCCGCCGGCAACATAGGTGACCACTTCATTGTCCCGATGCGGGTGGAGCGGCCAGACTGCGCCGGGTGTCAGCGTATCGTCATTGAAGACGCGAAGCGTTCCGAAATCCTCGAATTGAGGGTCATAGTAATCACCGAAAGCGAAATGCCACCTGCCGTGAAAGCTTCCGTTCTCGATCTCACCGTTGATCTGGTAAATGCTCTTGGGATCGCGGACCTGTATCATGGGTCTACCTCCTTGCCTTGAATGTCGATCTTTGAATCAAACTAAAATCCGGCTTTCACGCAATGGCCACAGCCCACACCGAGTCGCAAAGACGCCGAGAAAAGCACAAGCATTTAGTGCTTCTGGTTTTCTTTGCGAGCGTTGCGCCTTTGCGCGAGATGTTTTTGCTTCCGGTTGATAGATTCTGGTTCTTCCTTCACGCTCTGAGGCCTTGCCCCGTCAACCCTTACTCATTTCATTGAATGCAAAGCCAGCCGGTTTCCCTCAGTGTCTTCAAAATGCGCTATGAACCCGTACTCTCCGATGCCCTTTTTCGGAAGCAGCGTCTTTCCCCCATTCGCGTTTATCCTCCGCAAGGTCTCATCGATATCATCGACGCTGAAATACACGACCGTTCCTGCATGTGACGGCTCATAGGATTCTCCCTTGATGAGAGTACCCGCGGCCCCCGGAACGCCCAGGGTCATGGGGAAAAAGGCCATCGTGAACGGTTCCAGCTCCTCCAGGGTCAGTTTGGTATTGAGCACCGTTTCATAGAATTTTCTGGCTCTTTCGATATCTTTTACCGGGATCTCGAACCAGTTTACTGCATTGATCTGTGTAGTAACAGCAGCCATATATGCCTCCTTTCGCCTGAATCTCCCCTGTCCGCCCCTGAAGAGGCCGATCAGGGGTTAATCAGGACAAATATAATCCTGCTTTAATCATAGTACCGGATCGGCATGCTGTCAAGGCAGCAATGGCAGGAAAAGCGCCCGGGGGCAGGATCCAGCCATGGATGCGTCAAGAGAGTGTGCGAAAACGTTAAAAGACGAGAGTCGATCCCAAGATACAACTAAAGTTGCATCAAACAAAAGGACCCGGCACTTTTCATTGCAGAGTGGGTGGAGTGATGCCCCTTCTTCCCTTGACGGGGAGGGCTTTGCCTGGATCCTTTTGTGAGACGCAGATCCGGAGCCACTCTCTCCCGTCATCAATACACTCTCCGGTATTCAGCTGACGATACCTAAAAACAGGACTTTTTGATATACTGACTTTATGCATCTGCAGATGCATAACTGCAATGCTGTGAACTATTGACCGGATCCTGCTGGAGGGGTAAATGGCAGCTAAGAAGAAGCCAACAAAAAAGGGCGGCGCTGCAGCAACGAGTGCTGCGAACAAAACCAAAGCCCGGACCCGGACCGTGAAGGGAGGCAAACCAACGTCGGGATCTCCGAAGGTGAGCAGCCGGCCCCGCAAGCGGGCGGAAGAAGAAATTTGGATGCTGAAACATTCAATCGATGTGTATTACGATGGCGCATATTGGATAGACGCCGACAACAAGTTTGTTTACGTCAACGATGCCGGCTGCAAAGCCCTTGGGTACACGCGTGAAGAACTGATCGGGACGACGATCTACGAAGTCAACCCGAAGGTAAACGCCGAGCGCATGAAAGAGGTGTGGGCTTTGCTTCGACAGGGCCGATCTTTTTCCGCTGAATCCGTACACCGCCGCAAAGACGGCAGCGAGTTTCCCGTTGAGGTCGTCAACACGTACGTCCGTTTCGGCGGTAAGGAATATGTGTACAGTTTCGCACGCGACATCACCGAGCGCAAACGGGCTGAGGAAACGCTGCGCGAATCGGAGAACAGGACGCGCAGCATCATCGAGGCCATCCCCGTGGGAATGCACATGTATCGCCTGGAACCTGACGGGCGCCTGGTCTTCATTGGTGCCAATCCTGCGGCCGACCGCATCCTCGGCGTGGATAACAGCATCTTCATCGGAAAGACGATCGAAGAGGCGTTCCCGCCGCTGAAGGAGACCGAGGTGCCTAAACGCTATCGCGAAGTGGCTGCCTCGGGAAAGACCTGGCACGATGAAAGCATCGACTATTATGAAGGCGTTATCCAGGGCGCGTTCGAGGTGCACGCCTTCCGGACCGCACCCAGCAACATGGTTGCCGCATTCGAGGATATCACCGAGCGCAAGCGCGCGGAAAAGGCGCTGGGAGCGAGCCAGAAACTCCTCGAGACGATCATTGATACGGCACCCACCTGCATCAAGCTTATTACTGCGGACGGGTCTCTGCAGAAGATGAACCGCGCGGGACTGGAAATGCTCGACGCGGAATCGTTCGACCAGGTACAGGGCAAATGCGTGTATCCGCTGGTATCCGAAGAACATCGTGAAGCGTTCAAGACCATGACACAGGAGGTCTTCAAGGGAAGATCCCAAACGCTCGAATTCAAGATGATCGGCCTCAAGGGGCGCGCGCGCTGGTTGTATACTCAGGCCATCCCGATCCGGAATGAAAAAGGAGAGGTCGTCTTGGCGCTCGCCACGACCATCGATATCACCGAGCGCAAGCGGGCGGAGGAGGCGCTCCATGAGAGTGAGCGGTCACTCAAGACCTTGATGGGCAATCTTCCGGGCATGGCTTACCGCTGCCGCAATGACCGGAACTGGACCATGGAATACGTGAGCGAGGGCGCCGCCGGCCTGACGGGTTACCAGCCCGCGGACCTGATCGGGAACGCGAAGATCGCCTATAACGACCTGATCCATCCCGACGATCAGGGGCAGGTGTGGGAAGCCGTGCAGAAGGCCGTTGGATCGAGGGACAAATACACGCTGAACTACCGGATCCGCAGAGCCGACGGGCAGGAGCGATGGGTCTGGGAGCAGGGGCAGGGGGTTTTCTCGCCAACGGGCGACCTGCTTGCCCTGGAGGGGTTCATTACCGATGTTTCGGAGCGCTGCCTCCTCGAAGAGGAACGGCTCAAGACCCAGAAGCTTGAGTCCATCGGTACGCTCGCCGGCGGCATCGCTCACGACTTCAACAACCTGCTGCAGGGCATCTTCGGCTACATTTCAATGGCCAAGATGTCCCTCGACCAGAAGGATAAATCGCTCGCCATGCTCGAACAATCCGAGAAAGCTCTTCATCAGTCGGTCAATCTCACGACCCAACTCCTGACCTTCTCGAAAGGCGGCAAGCCGGTGAAAAAGAGTTTGTCTCTCCTGCCCGTGATCGAGAACGCAGCCAGGTTCGCGCTGAGCGGGTCGCGATCCGAATATCGCATCTCAAGCGCCCCGGACCTCTGGCGCATCGAGGCGGACGAGGGACAACTGGGCCAGGTGATCCAGAACATCGTCCTGAACGCCGACCAGGCCATGCCGCTCGGCGGATGCGTCGAGATCGCCGCGCAGAATGTCTCCGCATCGGACGCGTCGGTGCCGCGGAGCATTGCCGGGCAAGATCATGTGCTGATCACGATCCAAGACAGCGGCGTCGGCATCTCTGAGCAGTATCTCGGCAAGATATTCGACCCCTATTTCACGACCAAGGAAAAAGGCAGCGGCCTGGGCCTCGCGACTTCCTACTCCATCATCAGGAACCACGGAGGGCTTATCGACGTGAGATCACAGGTCGGCAAGGGGACCGCCTTCTTCCTGTATCTCCCGGCATCGGAGGCTGTTGCTGAGGAGTCCCCGGGCGCTGCTGCTCCCGGAAAGGCCCGGAACGGCAGGGTACTCGTTATGGATGACGAACAGGTCGTCCGGGAGGTCACCGGAGAACTCCTCCGGGCTCTCGGCCATGAGGTTGAGTTCGCCGAGAGCGGCGAGGCGGCGCTCACGATGTATCGGGAGGCAATGGCAGCGGCCAGGCCCTTCGATATCGTCATTCTGGACCTTACCATCCGGGGCGGCATGGGCGGGCTGGAGACCCTCGGGAAACTGCTGGAAATCGATCCCGGGGCCAAGGCGGTCGTGTCGAGCGGGTACTCGGACGAAGCAGCGCTGTCGAACTATCGTGAGCTGGGGTTCAGGGCCTTCCTCAAGAAGCCGTATAACATGGATGAGCTTCAGAATACGTTGAGCGTCCTGTTGGGATGAGCGGTATGGACCGTCGCTGCGCCGGACAGCCATCTTCAGGGCGGATTGTGAAGAGCAGCCGGAATAAATAATCGCCTCACACGTTCCTTCTGTGACTCGGGTATGCAACCATGGAAACAACGTGCCCGGAGTGCCTTTATCATGGACATCCACAGCTGAACAGGTTAAAATTAAACTTGAATAAAAGCAGCGGCCCTCTTATGGAAACAGCTCGATTAAATCATATTTACAAAAAAGTCCGGAAGTTATTAGCTGACCCGCAAGAGCTCTTTCTCGTGGTGTCCATCGAGCAGCAAACGCTCTTCGTCTGCTCGAACAACGCCATTGTCGAACGATACAACGCCTCTACGTCCCGCTTCGGCAATGGCAATCGGGAGAACTCGCTCAAAACGCCTCTCGGCGTTCATCGGATCAAGGAGAAGTACGGGGCCAATGCGCCAGCGGGACGCATTTTCAGGGACCGCGAGGACACGGGCGAAGACTGGGACCACAAACAGAACGGCGATAATCTGATCCTGACCCGCATTCTGCGCCTCGAAGGCCTTGAGCAGGGGATCAATAAGGGCGGGGGCGTGGATTCGTATGAGCGCTACATCTATATCCACGGCACCGGCCGGGAGGACCTCATCGGCACCCCTCTCTCCCACGGGTGTGTGGTCCTGCGCAACCATGACGTGATACGCCTCTTCGACAGGGTCAAGGAGGGCACGCTCGTCTATATCGATCCTCCGCCCATGGCCATCAACGGACACCAATGCCGCAGCGTCCATTTTACCGGCATCTTCGGCAGCGGCATGAGCGCGCTCGCGCAATACCTGCGCTTTCAGGGTATCCTGGTCTCCGGTTCTGATCGTTTTCATGCCAGCGAGGATACCGCCTTTATCCGGCAGTCGCTTGAGGGGCTCGGGTGTTCCATCGTTCATCAGGACGGTTCCGGCATCGGCGCTGATACCGATATCGTCTGCGTTTCAACGGCAATAGAAGACTCGAATCCCGACATCGCTGCCGCGCGCAGCCGCGGTCTTCCCATCATCCATCGCTCCGATCTGCTGAGCGCTCTCATCGCAACAAAAAAGACCATTGCAGTCGCCGGCACGAGCGGCAAGTCCACGGTGACGGCAATGATATTCGAATTCCTGACCGCATGCGAAAAATCGCCCTCCCTTTTAAGCGGCGCCGGTTTGCGCAGGCTCGAAAAGCAGGGGCTGATCGGCAATGCCTGGAGCGGCGGCTCCGATCTTCTGGTGGTGGAAGCGGATGAAAGCGACGGAACACTGGTCAAATACCGTCCCGAAGCAGCGGTTATCCTGAATATTTCGAAAGACCACAAAACCATTGACGAGATAACAGGCTTTTTCAAA
>Ga0209342_10004427_pt1 | contig 14624 bp, 13 predicted proteins | sample RifCSP16_2_FD_184023 | JGI IMG/M metagenome (GOLD analysis project Ga0209342, IMG submission 184023) | Soil microbial communities from Rifle, Colorado - Rifle CSP2_sed 16_2 (SPAdes) (version 2) | ecosystem: Environmental > Terrestrial > Deep subsurface > Rock core/Sediment | place: Rifle... | reverse complement strand
GCCCATACCGCGCGACCCAATCGAACTGCCAGTTCAGGCCAAAGACGCTCATGAGGGGTTCCTCCTTCCGCGTGGGAACCCCTCCCTTGTACCCTAAGTTTGTCTCACATGTATCTGAACGAGTTCACTCCCCTCCACACCTCTCACCGGCCAGCGGTCAGGTGCCTCCGTCCCCTCCTCGACCGCCACGGATGGGTGGGCTCCGCTCGCGCAGTTTCGACAGATGAGGGTTGACTTTGAGAAAAGTTTCGGCATAACGTAAGGCACGAAAGAGGGAGTCGCAACGCATGCGGGATATCTTTCGCTTCGCCAAACGCCCTGAGATGACGACCCGATCGGGACGCAGCCGCTCCCGGTGGATTGTGATTCTCCTCCTCGTCGCGCTCGTCGTGGTGGCGAACCAGTCGATTCCCCTCTACATCGACTGGCTCTGGTTCGAGGCAATCGGATTCTCGTCCGTTTTGCGCACGATCCTCCTCACTCAAGGGCTCCTGGCCCTTCTCTTTGGAGGGATCTACTTCACCATCCTCTCCCTGAACCTCTTCCTGGTCCACCGCTCCCCAGCCACCGACGTCCTCATAGAGCTTGAGGATCACCTGGGACTGCCCGGCCGCTTCATCCTCGAGCGGTACACCAAGCGGTTCCTCCTCCCCGTGACCGGTGCCATCAGTCTCCTGGCAGCCCTGCAGGCCATCGACCAATGGGGGGCAGTTCTCCGCTTCCTCCACCCCACACCCTTTCAGGTGCAAGATCCCCTGTTCCACAACGACCTGAGCTTCTACATCTTCCGTCTGCCGTTCCTCAACGTCGTCTATCAGTCGCTGATGACCGTCCTGGTCCTCAGCACCCTCTTGGCGGCCCTCGCGTACATCCCCTATCGAGGCATCCAGATCACCAGCCAGGGTCTTCGCTTCAGCCGCTGGGCTCGCATCCACCTCCTCTGCCTGATCGGCGCCCTCCTCTTCCTGAAGGCCTGGGGGTATCACTTGAGCACCTACGATCTGCTCACCTCTGCCCGCGGAGTGGTCTTCGGCGCCAGCTATACCGACCAGTTCGCCACCCTGCCTGCCCTCAGAGTGCTGACCGTCCTGGCGGTCCTCTGTGGGGCCCTCGCCGTGACCCAGATCTGGCGGGAGCGCCTGACCCCCTTCCTGCTCGGCCTCGCCACCCTGATCGGGGTCGCCGTCATCGGCCAGATGGTCTACCCCAGCCTGTTGCAACGCTTTCGGGTCGCCCCCAACGAACTGGATCTGGAGACCCCGTACGTCCTCGAGAACATCCGCTTCACCCGGGCCGCGTATGGCCTCGATCGGATCGAGGAGGTCGAGTTTCCGGCCGACGAGAATCTGAGTCTTGCCGATCTCCGGAAAAACGAATTGACCGTCAGTAACATCCGCCTGTGGGACCCTCGGCCGCTCCTCGCCACCTTCGCCCAGCTTCAGGAGATCCGCACGTACTACAAATTCGTCGATGTGGACGTCGATCGCTACCGGCTGAACGGGCGCTACGAGCAGGTGATGCTGTCTCCCCGGGAGCTCTCCACCGATCATCTGCCCAGCCGGGGGATCTGGATCAATGAGCATCTGACCTTCACCCATGGGTATGGGGCGGTCCTGGCCCCCGTCAACCGCGTGAGCCCGGAGGGACTCCCGGTCCTCTATATCAAGGATATCCCGCCGGTTTCAGGCGTTCCGCTCCGGATCAGCCGCCCGGAGATCTATTACGGCGAATTGGGTAACGAGTACATCTTCGTTAACACCGGGAGTAAGGAGCTGGACTATCCGGCAGGAGGGGAGAATGTCTACACCACGTATCAGGGGAAAGGCGGGGTGCCTGTCGGATCCTTCTTCCGGAAGGCCCTCTTCGCACTCCGCTTCCGGGACATCCGCATCCTCTTTTCCCAGGAGATCGTCCCGGAGAGCCGGGTGATGTTGTACCGGCGTGTCGGCGAACGGGTCCGGAAGGTCGCCCCGTTCCTCCGCTACGAGCCAGACCCCTATCTGGTCATCGCGCAGGATGGACGACTGTTGTGGATCCTCGACGCCTACACCACAAGCGACCGGTACCCCTACTCAGAGCCGACTCGCCAGGTGGGAAACTACATCCGCAACTCGGTCAAGGTGGTGGTCGACGCCTACCACGGATCCCTGAGCTTTTATGTCAGCGACCCGAACGATCCCCTCATCCAGACCTACGGCAAGATCTTCCCCGGGCTCTTTCAGCCGCTGGAGGCCATGCCGCTAGATCTCAAGGCCCACATCCGCTATCCTGAGACCTTCTTCGCGATCCAGGCGCAGAAGTACGCCACCTACCACATGAAGAGCCCCCAGGTCTTTTACAACAAGGAGGATGTGTGGAGCGTCCCCCGGCGGCAGGGAGAGAAGGACGTCCCCATGGAGCCCTACTACACCATCATGAAGCTTCCCCGGGAAAAGACCGAGGAGTTCATCCTCCTGATCCCCTTCACCCCGGCCCGGAAGGATAACATGTCGGCCTGGATGGCGGCCCGGAGCGACCCGCCCCATTACGGCAAGCTGATCGTCTATACCATGCCCAAACAGAAACTGGTCTACGGACCGCGACAGATCGAAGCGCGACTCAACCAGGATGCCTTCATCTCTCAGCAGCTCTCTCTGTGGGGACAGCGGGGGTCGCAGGTGCTCTACGGCCCGTTACTGATCATTCCCATCGAGACCTCCCTCCTCTACGTCCAGCCGCTCTATCTGGCCGCCGAGCAGCAATCGCTGCCTGAGCTGAAACGGGTGATCGTCGCCTACGGAAACCAGATCGCCATGGAGGAGACGCTCGACCGAGCGCTCGGGAGGGTCTTCAGCAAGACACCCCTGCTTGCGACTCCCGGCGCTTCGCCGACGCCGCGCATTCCTTCCTCCATCCGCGAGTTGGCGAACAGAGCCCTCGAGCAGTATCACAAGGCCCAGGAGCTCCTACGGCAGGGTAACTTTGCGGGCTACGAGGTGGAGCAGAAGCGGCTGGCAGAGACCTTGAGGCTCCTCCGAGAGCAGGCAGGCAGCCTCCCGTAGATCCAGTCGCCCGACACCGTGCAGGCAGGCCGCCGACCCATCTTAGAGGAAGGTGAGGCCCCGGTCTGTGATGGTGTACCCGGCGATCTCGTCGCTACAAGCGCTCCCCCGGTGCTTGGCGACGTGAAGCGCCCGACCAACTTGCCCCTGTCCCATCCGCCTCCCCATAAGGAGGATGGTGTTCGCCGAGGCCCCGATATCCCCCTCCCCAACCTTCCGGGCGATCAGGTCGTCGAGCAGCGTCTCCTCCGTGGTGACCAGCAGGAGCGTCGCCACCTCTCTGTGGTCGTAACGGTGCCGGTCGATAAAGTCCCGATGGCGCCAGACGGGGATCAGGATCTCCATGCCCAGGATCTCTCCATCCTGATGGATGATCTTCCGGTAGAGCTCCTCAAAGATGTAGAGCTGCATCGACTCGTGGGGGGAGCCGGTCGGGTCCACGCCGTCCACCACAATCCTCTTCACCCCCGACGCAAAGTGGAAGTAAAAAAAGGGGAGGACCGCCTTCCACCGCTGGGCATAGGCAGCCAGCCAGTCCCGGCGGAATTCCCGATCCCCGGATCTCACCACCTGGTACTCCTCCAGGCGCCCCCCGTAGTCGAATTCGTGGCAGTACCGCATCCTCTCCAGGTGTGTGGCCGGCGGAAAGGGGTTTTGCTGGCCCGGCCGAACCGCGTGGTCCCATCGCCCAAGCTCCCAGCCAAAGAGGCGCTTCGCGTACTCGTCGTGGCGTTGAGAATCTCCCCGGGCAGTCATGTCCAGGACGAGTCCCCGCGCCCTTTCATAGCGCTCTCCAGCCCAGGTGAAGGTGAGACCCAGATGGGTTTTCCCAATCCCCGTCGCCCCATAGACAACCGTTAACGTCCCCGGGAGGAGCCCCCCGCCCAGCATCTGGTCCAGCTTCTCGATCCCAAACCTCACCCGTCCGGGCATGCGGCCGAACTCCTTCTCCTTCGCCTATCACACTTCATCGAGGGCGAGCCGGTGAGGGAAATAGATTCGGAGGAAGGCGGAAACTGGTTTGCGTCCGCCCGGGGTTCCGCCACGGCAACAGCGCCTGCAGGCCCCGAGCGACATTGGCGGAAGCGGCGGGGTCCCCTCGGCGGGCGACGGCCTGGGAAACCGAGGCGCGATCCGTGCCCGTCTTCCTTGCACGGATCGTGAACACGGAGGGACCCGGGCCGTAAGCCGCCGCACAGGGTCGCCGCGAGAGCCCCGGAGCGAGGGGCGGAGGGTGCTGTTGTAACAGAATCCGCAAACCGTAGAATTTTCCGCCGATGAAGGATGCTCTCCCGAGCCGGAGAGCACTGAACCTCAGGAGCCCATGCCGACCCAGGTTGACCCGTCGGGTGAGACCTCTTTCTTCCAGATGGGAACGATCTGCTTGAGGCGCTCAATGGCGTACGCACACGCCTCGAGGGCCGGCTGGCGGTGTGCCGCAGCAACGGCGATAACGACGCTGGCCTCGCCGATTCCCAGTCGGCCCACCCGATGATGAATGGCGATCTGTTCGATCTCCCACTTCTGCCGAATCTCCCCCTCGATCTGTCGCATCTTGGCAATGGCCATCTCCGGGTATGCCTCATACTCCAGATAGGAGATCTGCCGTCCGCGGGAGGACTCCCGGACGACGCCGACAAAACTCGCTACCGCCCCGCAGGTCCTCCTGGTGATCGCCGAGACGACCCCTTCGACCGAGAGGGGCTTCTCGGTAATCTCATACATCAGTCCCTCCGCTCACGGGGGGAATGACCCCGACTTCATCCCCGTCCCGAAGACCCACGCTCCGTTCGGCCAGCTCGCGGTTGACCGCGAACACTAAAGATCCTGCCATCCCCTTGAGACCGGGGAATCGGCTGAAAATACCCTCCATGAGGTCCCCGACCGTACTCCCCTCTTTCAGCTCTATCGCAACTTCCCCGTGTCCCACAATTTCCCGGGCCGCTGCGAAGAGCCTTACCTGTATTCGCATCCCGAAGATCCCCCGAGCGGAATCCGGTCTCGGCACTAGTAAAACGCGGATACGCTAGCATGGGCGGGTTTCTCTGTCAATTACCGCCTATAAAACTTCTTCTTGACCCGCCCCTTCACGGTATGCTACGTAAGATGGCTAAAGATTTAGCGTGGTTCTGGGTGTAATTGCATATAATCTTTATTATACAATATTTTAGCATATATATACTCAAGTATAATGTTATAGATTGTCAGCCATCCTTTGTGGGGAGGAGAAGAATAAGTGACGGCCTTAGGGCCTTTTGAGAGGATCAAGGGTGACATGGATGATTAAGGTCTTGGCCCCCTCGCGACATGAGGGGGGGCAGGCCTTTGAACGCTTTGTGCGTCAGGTCCTCGACTCGTGCGGCCTCTCCCAGTTCCGCACGCGACTCAAGGTGACCGGCGCAGGCCCCCTCATCGACATCGGGGCAAGGAACCGAAAGGACGCCACTCCGACCATCGGCGTATGCCGCGCTCTCTCCCGGGAGGTGACGGCCGACGAGGTCAAGAGCTTCTTCCGCCGATACCGCCGAGAACGGAGAAGGAACAGGAGATTACGCGGGCTGTTCCTCTCTTGCACTCCTTTCAGTCCCAAGGTCTTCGCCTGGTATCAGACCCTGGATTCCGAGGTGCGGCAAGCCTTTCAGCTCCTCGGCCCTGATGCCATTGTTGCACGCCTGGCTGGGCCCCACCGCCTGCTGGATCCGAAGGCGGTGGACGCAGAGATCGCCGCTTCATCCACCTACCCTCCCGGCCCTCGGTCCATCGCTCTCTTGGGCGGGAAGCTTTACTGGGTCCAGACGCTGCTGGTGGGTCGCCGGCCGAAGGCTTTTTGCGTCCTCGAAGGGTCGGGGGGGGCAGCACCCCGCCCCGTCTGCCAGGAGATCAAGAGGCTAGATGCCGCCCTGCGCGACAAGCGCCTGCTCGATCTCGGCCTCCGAGAGCGGACCCTCCTCGAGCTGCTCGCCCAGGAAGGACGCGCCGTCGGCGAACTAGCCCGGGCCCTAGGGGAGCAGCCTCAGGAGGTCCTCGCCCTCCTCCAGTGGCTGGGGAAGGAGGTGGTGGTGACCTCGCAGCGGGAACCCAGGAAGCCCCGCAGGTTCGATCGATACCGCCTGCAGCGCAGTTTTCAGAACTTCCTTCACGTCGCCCGTCATTTCTTGCCAGGGCCCTATCGCTTCCGCTTTCTCGCCTCCGCCTTTGCCGCTCAGATGATCACGACCGGCCTCACCTCCTATCTCGAAGAGCGTTTCCGTCTGAAGCTGCCCGCGGAAGATCTCGAGGCGGTCACGAAGCTCGCGTCGATTTCGCCCGCCGCCCTAGCCTTCGTCCTCTCCACACCACCGACCTATGTCATGACTGACCGCGAAATGAACGCCCGGTTTATCCCCAATGGAGAACGAGAGAGGCTTCGGGAGGCCGCCCGGACGCGATTCGTGAGCGACCTGACGCTCCGGGCCATCACCGATGGCCTCCACGAAGAGTTCTCGAGCCTTCTGATCGCCCGGGATGTCCGGGTGTACCTCGCGCGGATCCAGCTCAAGGCAGCCACCCTGCAGTATCCCCTCTTCTCTCTTCGGGCGCACCACGCCCATACCCTGCCGGGAAGAAAGCCGGTGGCGGACGCCGAACTTTCCCTCGAATTCGGGGCGGTGATGCGCCTCATCCAGGAGTACGATCACGCCATTCAATACCTCAACCAGGCCATCCGCGACCTGAGGGACCCCGCGCGCCTGAAGACCGCTTGGAACAACAAAGGCCTCTGCTTCTTCAGCAGACGGCGGTACCAGGAGGCGATCGAGTGCTTCAATGAGGCGATCAAGATCGATAACAATCTCAAGCAGGCGTGGTTCAATAAAGCCGTGTGCCTCCGCGAGGTGGGAGATACCCTGGGTGCCCTGCGCTGCGTCCAGAGGTCCCTGGAGATTGATCCCGCGTACAAGGAGGCGAACGATCTCCTCCGCCGCATCCAGGGTTGAGGAAGTTTCCACACCGGTCTCCTCGGCCTGAAACAGTGCAGTCTGCCATCGGTCTCGTGCGGTCCCCATGAGGCTTCTCGGGTACGGATTGGCCCCCTGGATTTCCCTTGCCGGAGGCGCGTCGATTCGAGTATCGTGGGTACCGGTGGAGGCACGGTCATGGGATCAGAAAAACGGGTAGCGATCGGAGCCGATCACGCGGCCTATCACATGAAGGAGGAGCTGAAACTCTTTCTCAAGGAGCTCGGGTACGAGTGCGTCGATTTCGGCACCCACTCGGCCGAGGCTGTCGATTATCCCGATATCGTGTTCCCGGTCGCGAGGGCCGTCGCCAGTGCGGAGGTGCCGCGGGGGATCGTACTCTGCGGTACCGGGATCGGGAGCGCCATTGTGGCGAATAAGGTCCCGGGCGTCCGTGCCTCCTTGTGTCACGACACCTTTTCGGCCAAGCACGCACGCGCCCACAATGACGCCAATGTGTTAGCCATGGGGGCCCGAGTCATCGGCATGGGCCTTGCCCGCGAGATCGTTCGGGAATGGCTTGCCGCCGAGTTTGAAGGGGGGCGGCATGCCCGGCGGGTGGACAAGATCGTACGGCTGGAAGGGCAGCTCTTTACCGGTGAGGTCAGGCGGGGACCGACCTCGCCGCCGAGGGCGAAGGAGCATCCACCACGGGGAAACCAGGAGGGGTAATGGGATGACACCGACGACTGCCTATGTCCTCATCGAGGCCGCATCCGACAAGGCTAAGAATGCACTGAAGGCCATCAGCAAGACCCCCGGTGTGAAGATGGCCCACGCCGTAACCGGCCCCTACGACATCATCGCCTTTGTCGAGGCAGCCGACGTCGACGCCTTGGGTCGGGTGGTCCTGTCGAAGATCAGAACAATCTCCGGTGTGACCAAGACCTTGACCTGCGTTGCCATCGAAGTGCGATAAGAGGGCTAGAACGCTGGGAGGCTGGGATGCTAGGATGCACCAGCCTACGAGCATTCTAGCGTCCTAGCTTACTAGCCTTTTTTCTGCGCAAGGTCGCCGGCAAGACGGATCAGGGTTCGGACGGGAACTCCTGTGGCTCCCTTGGGGCTATCGCCCCTTTCTTTCTCGGCCTGGGTCGTCCCGGCGATGTCCAGATGGACCCAGGGGGTCTCGCCCACGAAGCGGGCCAGAAACTTGGCGGCGGTAACGGCACCGGCCTTGCGCCCACCCACGTTCTTGACGTCGGCCACATCGCTCTTGATCTGCTCGTCGTACTCCCCATCCATCGGCATCTGCCAGACCTTCTCCCCCACCGCTTCGGCCGCAGACCGCACCTGATCCATCCATCCCTGATTATTGGTGAAAGCCCCGCTCCGGATTGATCCCAAGGCCACGACACAGGCCCCCGTGAGCGTCGCCGCATCCACCAGGCGCTGGCAGTCAAGTCTCCGGGCGTAGCAGAGGGCATCGGCAAGGATCAGGCGGCCTTCGGCATCGGTGTTCACCACCTCGATCGTCTTGCCATCCATGGCCCGGACCACATCCCCCGGTTTCAGCGCTGATCCCGAGGGGAGATTCTCACAGGCCGGGACAATGGCGGTCACATTAATGGCCGGTTTGAGCTGCCCGATCGCCGCCATGGTCGCGATGACGGCTGCCCCGCCAGCCATGTCCCCCTTCATCTGCTCCATGCCCTCGCTCGGCTTGATGGAAATCCCCCCAGAATCGAACGTGATCCCCTTGCCCACGAGCCCCAAGTCCGGCTGCTTCCCACGTCCGCCTCGATACGAGAGAACGATCAAGACCGGCGGCCGGCTGCTTCCCTGCGCCACCCCCAGGAGAGCTCCCATCCCCAGACGCTGAAGCTCCCGCTTTCCGAAGACCTGGCAGGAGAGCCTCTGGGCCTTGGCCACGGCGCGGGCCTGCGCCGCGAGATCCTGCGGGGTGAGGTAATTGGAGGGTTCGTTCACCAGATCCCGGGCCAGGTTGACCGCGCGAGCGACGATCTGCCCGGTGGTGCTCGAGGCCCTGACCTCGGCCATCTGAGCCCGGTCCCGCAGGAGCAGGGAGACCTCATCGATCGCCCTGTGATCGTCATCGTCTGTCTTCCGCTTATACCGGTCGAAGGTATAGAGCCCCAGGAGAGCCCCTTCGGTGATGGCCTGAGCCACCTCCGCAACGTCGAGACCCCCAGTCCCCGTCCCATGGAGGATCGTCCCGACCTGCCGGCATCCGTGGCGGCGGAGGAGTCTCAGGGCCTCCCCGGTCGCCGACCGGACCGCGTCGCGCCCAAACTGTGCCTGCTTCCCCAGACCGGCGACGAGGACCCGCTCGGCCTTGAGCTTTCCCTGGGTATGCAGGAGCAGGTGTGTCCCCGCCTTTCCCTGAAACTCTCCCTGCGCGATCGCCTGGGAGATCAGGCCCCCCAAAGCCTGATCCACTGCGGCCGTCGCTCCGCCCGGCTTGGTGACCCCCTCGAAGAGATTGACGATGAGAGCGTCACCCTTATAGGCGAGAATGTCCTGGACGCGTACTTCGACGTTCACCAGCCCCCTCCCTTTCCGTCCAAGCCCCCCCTCTGGCTCCCATGCGCTGATCGCAAAAAAATCGGGCGGCCCTCCCGAGCCACCCGGAACGGGATCTCGGCCTTTCCACCTCAATAATAGGAGGAGGCGATCATCTCCTCTACCCTGGCATCCCTCGACTGGAACGGGTCCTTACAGAGAATGGTCCGCTGGTACCGGTCATTGAGCTTGAGATAGCTCCATCCCACGTCGTATGACTTATTCCGCTCCATCGCGTACTTGATGAAGTCGCTCCGGATCTTTGCCCGCGTCGTCTGCGGAGGCTCCACCATCGCCCCTTCGATCTGCCCATCGGTGCACAGGCGATCGATCAGATCCTCCCGGGCCATGAGATAGTAGAGCCCGCGGCTCCGCTTGATATCGTGATACTGCAGATCCAGCATCGAAATCCGCTGGTCCTCGAACCCCACCTTGCGCCGCTCCATGTAGGACCGGATGAGCTCCATCTTGATCACCCAGTCGAGATGTTGCTGGAGCTGCCATGGGTCCTCCGCCAGCTTGTCCAGGACCCACGCCCATTTCTCCAGGATGTCAAGGATCTGGGGGGCGGCCTCGCGCCCCTGGTAGTAGGCCCACGCCATCTCGAGATACTCCCGCTGGATCTCGACCCCGCTCAGCTCCACTCCCCGCTTGAGCCGCACCTTCCGCCGGCAGGTAACATCGTGGGAGATCTCCTTGATGGCCCGGACCGGGTCCTCGAGGGCAAGATCCTTCCGGAGCCACCCATCCTCCACCATGCTGAGGACGATCGCCGTCGCCCCGACCTTCAGATAGGTGGCGAACTCCGACATGTTGCTGTCGCCGACGATGACGTGCAACCGGCGGTACTTCTCCTCGTCGGCGTGGGGTTCGTCACGGGTGTTGATGATGCCGCGGGAGCTCGTGGTAGCCCCCGAGATCTCCTGGTAGATGTGCTGCGCCCGCTGGGAGATGTAGTAGTGGTTCCCCGCCCTGGTCCGCAGGACCTTGCCCGCCCCCGCGTAGACCTGGCGGGTGACAAAAAAGGGAATCAGGAGCTCGGCCAGTTTGTGGAAGTTGACCGATCGCTCCACCAGGTAGTTCTCGTGACAGCCGTAGGTGTTCCCCACCGAGTCGGTGTTGTTCTTGAAGATATAGATCTCGCAATAAATCCCGTTCTCCCGGAGCTTCCGCTCCGCGGCGTACAGGAGCTCCTCCACGATCCGCTCCCCGGCCTTGTCGTGAATCACCAGGTCCAGCGGGTTGTCGCACTCGGGGGTCGCATACTCCGGGTGGCAGCCGGTGTCCTGATACAGGCGCGCCCCGTTCCGGAGGAAGTCATTCGTCCCCCGCTGACGGGAGACCACCTTTTCAAACAGGTACCCGAGGGCACTCTCGACCGAGAGGTTCAGCTTCCCGCCGAGCGACGAGGAGATGAGGCCGTATTCATTTTCCAGTCCGAAGATCCTCGTCTGCATAACACGCTGTCCGGTGTCCCGCGCCGCCCGTGAGGCACATGACGGGGCCGCTCCCTACGACTCCAGGTCGCCCGCCAGGCCGACCAGCTCGGCGGCGGTGAACCGGCGGAACCTCCGGCCGGGATGGTGCCGATCCAGGATCGCCACCTCGAGATTGTTGGCCCGGACCGTCTGATTCGCCGAGGCCTCCAGGGCCTTCACCGCCAGCCCGAGTGAGGCCTCGAGGGTGGTCCCCTCCTCGTACTTGTCCTTCAGATACAGCCGCAGCTCATCCGCCTGCCCGCCGATGGCGGCGTATCCCCGTTCGTCGGCGATGGCCCCATCGAACGAGATCCGGTACATCTCGTCCTGAGCCGCCGCCTCCCCCACCTCCACCACGAGGATCTCCACCTCGAGCGGCTTGATCTCCTGGCTGAAGATGTTCCCGATGGTCTGGGAGTAGGCATTGGCCAGAGACTTGGCGGTGACATCCTCGCGGCCGTAGGCGTACCCCTTGAGATCGGCATAGCGGATGCCCGCCTTGCGCAGATTCTCAAACTCACTATATTTGCCGGCGCCGGCAAACGCGATCCGATCATAGACCTCCGAGATCTTGTTCAGCGACGAACTCGGGTTCTCCGCCACCAGGAGCATCCCCTGCTTTCCGGCCAGCGCGATGATCGACTTCCCCTTCGTGATGCCTTTCCGGGCATACTCCGCCTTGTCCTGCATCATCTGTTCGGGGGAGACGTAGAAGGGAAGGGGCATCTCAGTGGCTCCTCGGCCTCGCCTCGATGATCGTCTGGCAGACCGCCCGCACCTGGTCTTCCTGCACGTCGAGGATCCCCCCGGCGGTCACCGTCTTGATGGTGGGGAAGATCCCGCGGACAAAATCGGGTCCTGCCGTGCCAACATCCTCCTCGGCCGCGTCGTACAGGGCCTCGAGCGCGGTGTGGATCGCCGCCCCCTCGTCCATATCCTCGCGATGCCGCTTCTTCATGCTGGCGCGGGCGTGCGTCCCCCCGGACCCCGTGGCATGGTATTCCGCCTCGTCGTATCTCCCACCGGTCACGTCGTACTTATAGATCTTCCCCTCGCCCCGCCGGCGGTCGTAGCCCACAAAGATCGGGATGACCACCAGCCCCTGCAGGGCCATTGGAAAATTCATCTTGACCATCTGGGCCAACTTGTTCGCCTTTCCCTCGGTGCTCAGCTCAACCCCCTCCAGCTTCTCGTAGTGCTCCAGCTCTGTCTGGAAGAGGCGGGCCAACTCGAGGCACGGCCCCGCCACGCCGGCAATGGCAATGGCCGAATGCCCGTCCGCCTTGAAGACCTTTTCGATCCGACGGGCCGCGATCTGGGTCCCCTCGGTCGCCTGGCGGTCCCCGGCGATGGCCACTCCATCCCGGTACTTCAGCGCCAGCACGGTGGTCCCTTTGGGGAGGGGCGCCAGCTCGTCGGGGGAAAGGTGCAGATGCTCCCACCGGGTCAGGAGGAAGGGGAGACGCCCCATGACGAGGTCACAAAAACTCGAGCCGCTATGCGACAGATCCAGGAACACCCCTATTCGCCCCCTCGCTGGACATAGTTCCTGACGAACTCCTCCGAATTCTCCTCGAGGACCTCGTCGATCTCGTCAATGACCTCGTCCATGCGCTCCTTGAGCTTCTTCCCCCGGTCCGTCACAGACGCCTTCGGCTGGGCGTCATCACTCTTCGGGGGTTCCTTGGGCCGCTTCACCTTTCGTTCTTGCTCGCTCATGCGCACACCCCCTCAACCCGTGAGGTTATTAAAGAGTTCCCTCACGGTGTCGGATCGGTCTAAGATTTCTTGGACCAGCTTGCGCGTCCCCCGGGTCGGCTCGGCCATGGGGATCTTCTTCACGGCGACCTCCCCGGTGTCGAACAAGAGGGAACTCCAGCTGGCTCCGTAGATCTGATCCCGATACTTCCGAAGACACGTCCCCCGGAAGTAGGCCCGGGTATCAGGCGGCGGAAATTCGACCGCCTCCGCGATCTCCGCGTCGGTCACGATCCGTTCCACCAGCCCCTGCCGCTCGAGGAGGTAGAAGAGCCCTTTCTCCTGTCGGATATCGTGATACTGCAGATCCAGCATCGAAATCCGCTGGTCCTTGAACCCCACCTTGCGCCGCTCCATGTAGGACCGGATGAGCTCCATCTTGATCACCCAGTCGAGATGTTGCTGGAGCTGCCATGGGTCCTCCGCCAGCTTGTCCAGGACCCACGCCCATTTCTCCAGGATGTCAAGGATCTGGGGGGCGGCCTCGCGCCCCTGGTAGTAGGCCCACGCCATCTCGAGATACTCCCGCTGGATCTCGACCCCGCTCAGCTCCACTCCCCGCTTGAGCCGCACCTTCCGCCGGCAGGTAACATCGTGGGAGATCTCCTTGATGGCCCGGACCGGGTCCTCGAGGGCAAGATCCTTCCGGAGCCACCCATCCTCCACCATGCTGAGGACGATCGCCGTCGCCCCGACCTTCAGATAGGTGGCGAACTCCGACATGTTGCTGTCGCCGACGATGACGTGCAACCGGCGGTACTTCTCCTCGTCGGCGTGGGGTTCGTCACGGGTGTTGATGATGGGCCGCTTGGCCATGGTGTCGAGGCCGATCCATGCCTCAAAGAAATCGGCCCGCTGGGACATCTGATAGTCCACGGCCTCCGTCTGATTTTCCGCCCCCACCTTGCCCGCCCCCGCGTAGACCTGGCGGGTGACCAGGAAGGGGGTGAGGCCTTCGACGATCTTCTCGAAGGGCACAGCCCGAGCCACGAGGTAATTCTCGTGGGAGCCGTAACTGTTTCCCTTCCCGTCGGTGTTGTTCTTGTAAATGTAGAGCTGCGCATCGGGCGGGAGGATCCGGTTGGCGGCCTGCCGGCTGGCCTCCAGAATCCGCTCGCCCGCCTTCTCATAGAGCACCAGGTCCCGGGCGTTCGTCACCTCGGGTGAGGAGTACTCCGGATGCGCCCCGTCCACGTACAGGCGCCCCCCGTTGAGCAGGACCTTGTTAATTGCCCGGTTGTCCTGCTGGCTGGGGCGCTCCCGCTCGCCACTCACCTCGAATCCACGCGCATCCAACAACGGGTTCTCACCCGCATAGTCCCAGATCGCCTTGACGGCCTGGACCCCCTCGTGGCTGTTGATGATGAGGATAGAGTTCCCCACCGGGTCGAACCCTTGCGCATTCCGGGCGGTGATGCCGAACTCGGTCTCGATGCCTACGATCTTTTCAACCGCCATCATCTCCCTCTCGAGGACTGGCTGACTCTCCTCCGTACGACCCCAGCGCTCCGTGCATGCACATTATATACCGAAAGGCGTCCACAATGCCACTACGGACTTTCTACCGGGAGGCTCTCGTGCGAGGATAAATCCCTTCCGGGATCAGAAGGGAGGAGGGATCACGGGAAGGCCGCGCCGATCGGCACAGACTACAGATAATGCCCTGGAGTGACGGTTTCAACCCTGCGCTGCTTGTCTCTGATCCGCGGCAGCGGCCGGACGGCGACGATGCGCTCGGAGCGGCGCCCGGCGATCTTGGCCCAGTCATCGGGGTTGGTCGTGTTGGGGAGATCCTCGTTCTCCTGGAACTCCTCCCGGACGGCCTGCAC
>Ga0209342_10004426_pt1 | contig 14628 bp, 20 predicted proteins | sample RifCSP16_2_FD_184023 | JGI IMG/M metagenome (GOLD analysis project Ga0209342, IMG submission 184023) | Soil microbial communities from Rifle, Colorado - Rifle CSP2_sed 16_2 (SPAdes) (version 2) | ecosystem: Environmental > Terrestrial > Deep subsurface > Rock core/Sediment | place: Rifle... | reverse complement strand
TGCCCGTCGACATCACAGACGCACATGTGTTCACCGACCCGATCGTCCGGCCTGCGGACTCGGATGCGGCGGACCTGACGTACATCGTGACGCTCACGCAGGGTCTCGCGAACCGCACGCGGTGGCTCTACGACGTGATCGGCGGCGTCGCCTACCCGTACCAGAGGTACATCGTATTCGCGCCGCTCGTCTGCGCGGCCGACTCGCCAGGCACGGCGTTTGGATGGGGCCAGGCGAACGGAGCGCCTGGGTATGCACAGAGTCTCGTCGACAGCGCGTACCTCCCGATCGATCTCGGGCCGTATCTGCCGTACGGATGCACGCTCGACGACGTGCATGTGCTCCTGACGCCAGGCGCTGCACGCAGCGGAGCAAGCCGCATGTCAGCGACGCTGCACCGCGGGCTCTACGTGTTCACGGGGACCGAGACGAAAACGCTGGAGGCAATCGGGTCTGCCGTGTCGGATGACACGACGAGCACCATTCAGTCGCTCGCGTGGACGGCGCTCGCCGAGGCTATCCTACCCACGCGCAGCTACCAGCTCGTCGTCAGGGCAGGCAACGACGGAGGCACGCACACCTATCCGGACGCGCTGTGGGCTGTGCGTCTCACCGTCACCGTGCCGGGGCCGGGGTAGGCGTGGCCGTGATCCTCGCACTGCCGGCCTTGTTCACCGCGGTCGTCGCGCGCTTCGCGGCCGAGGCGGCCACTGTGACGCCGGGCACTGTCTCTGCGCTCGACGACCACACGGTCGGCACGAGCTCGCCGTCGGTGCACACGGGCGCGGCGCCGACGGGCGCGATGAGCGTCGTGCTACGGGTCGTCGCCAGCGGCACCATCGGCACGGCCGGCATCACGTACGAGTACTCGCTCGATGGCGGGCTCACGTGGTCGACGACGACGGCGCTCGGCACGGCCGCCTACGTCACGATCCCGGGCACGGGCGTGCGCATCGACTTCTCCGCGGGGACGCTCATCGCCGCCGACCGCGTGGCGTTCACGACGACCGCGCCAGTGCTCGCCGTCGTGCCGCAGGTGTTCGGCTGGCGCCCGCCCGCGCAGCGCACGGGGCAGCCGCGGCGCATCTGTTGGGTGCCCGGCAAGGACGGCGACGTCGGCAAGCTCGCGCCTGCGCGCAACCCCGGCCGCAACCCGCGCCCGCTCGCGACGCTGCTCGAGCTGTTCACGGTCTACATCGAGGCGCAGGACCCGAGCGCGCCCGAGGACGAGCTCGCGCAGTACCAGGTGGCGCGTGAGTTGTTCGACGCGTGGCTGCGTGCGGTGCATCTCGCGGCGCGCGGCACGTACACCGTCGAGTCGCTCGCGTGGGTCGACGAGAAGAAGGAGCGGCGGTTCGGCGCGACGCTCCGCGCCGTCTGCACCGTGCAGGCGATGGTGCCGGACGCCGAGTTCGACTCCGCGCCGGTCGACACCGAGGCGGACGTCACGACGAGCCTGCTCGACGTCGACGAACACACGGAGACGGCATGACGAACGTACGAATCAAGGATCTTCCGAGCGACGCGACGCCCGTCGACGCCGATCTGCTCGCGATCGACAGCCTCGCCGACGGCACGCGGCGTTCGACGTTCGAGGTCATGCGCAAGGCCGTGCTGTCGCTCGCGCTCGGAGCGGACTCGTTCACGGGCCACCTCACGCGCTCTGCTGCGGACACGTACGTCACCGTGCGCGACAACCTCTCCTCGATCACCGACCCCGCCGTCACCGACGACTCCGACGACGGCTACAGCATCGGCTCGATCTGGCGAAAAACGGTTGTTGGCGACGGTGTGGGGACGTTCACCGGCCTCGTCTGGATCTGCGTGCGCGACAACGTGGACAACGCGGTTTGGAAGCGCATCTGGCCCGCGCTCGCAACGGACATCAGCGCCGCGTCGGACACGGCGGTCGGCGTCGTGGAGCTTGCAACCTCCGCCGAGACGATCACCGGCACGGACGCCACGCGTGCAGTGACCCCCGCGGGTCTCCAGGCCAAGACCACGTCCGAGACCGTGCTCGGGTTGGTGGAGCTTGCCACCGTCGCCGAGGCTGTCACCGGCACCGACACCGCGCGCGCGATCACGGCGGCCGGTCTCGCGGCGCATGTCGCGCAGCCGAAGGCGCGCGTGGTCTCGGGCACGACGGACACCGCGCTCGCAGCGGACATTGGCAACGTGGTGTTTGTCTCGCAGGCCGCGGGGTGTGAGGTCGCGCTCAACGACATGTCCGGCTCGCTCACGTCGGGACGCATGCAGATCTTCACGTGGCAGTGCGAGGGCGCGGCGACGGTCCTCGCGATCAACCCCGGGACCTCGGTCACGATCGACGGAAGCGCGAGCAACTACGTCGCGCCCACGGGCCGCGCGCGCGTGAGCCTGTTTTCGCGCGATGGGTTGGCGTTCTTCTCGGGGACGCCATGAGCAGGACTCTCCTAGCGGCGGGGGGCCTGTCCGCGCGCCAGCGTCGCCTCGCCCTGATGCAGTCGCTCGGCTTCTACGCGTCGTGGCCGATGTACGCGGACCTGCTGACCGTGGGCTCGGGCGTGATCTCGCAGGCGCTCGACGAGATCGCGGCGCGCGCACTGACGTTCGCCTCGGGGCAGCGGCCGGCGTATGACACAAGCGATCCGACGAAACCGTGCGCGGTGTTTGCGGGCGCGTCGGTCGGGTCGGATGCAGCGGGGCTCTTGAATGGCCGGACCGGCGTGACGGTTATCGCGGTAGTGAAAGACTCCGGGTACGTCGGCAACTACGCATTTCTCTACGTGTACGGACCTAGCAGTGGCACCGCATGGCTGGCCGCCGGTGGTTTCTCGTTTGAAAAGCTCGTTACAGATGGAGTCATGCGCGCGCCGCAGGTCGGCAACTTGGATCTCTGGAACTCGACTTCCGGCATGTCAACGGCTTGGGGCGTATACGTGGAGCGCGTGTTAGCCGCGAATGGCGCGGCCGGGTCCAACCAATCGCGGCTCGATGGCACCAACGTGCCGGGGACTTGGGGCGGCGGGAACGTGACCGCGTGGGTTGGAGGTAACTACTCTCTCTCAGTCGGCGCGGAGTTTCCGTCCGCCCCTAGCTACCTGTGGCGCGGCAACCTCTGCCACCTCGCGATCGGCCCCTACCTCTCGGACGCCGACGCGGACCGCGTGCAGGTCGCGCTTCGTGCGGAATGGGGTACGCCGTGACCTCGCCCCTCGACTCCACGCCCCCGCGCGGCCACGAGCGCCCGTCGAGCCCGAGCGATCCACCGGATCCCGACGAGGACACGCAGGTGCTCGCGACGTTCGACCCGGCGTCGCTCACGGTGGAGCAGCGCGCGCGCGTGCGCCGACTCGCGCGGGCCGACGCGAGAGAGCGCGTGCGCGAACAGGCCTTCGAGGCGACCCTGCTGAGGCTCTTGCGCCGCTACGGCAAGTGGATCCTCGGCGCCATCGTGGCTGCGGCGGCGGGGCCGATCATCGAGCGCGTGCTCGCATGGGTGCTACGGTGAGCGAGCACCTCGTACTCGCTCTGCTGCTTGTCGTGGTTGGCGGGCTCGGCGTGCTCACTTACGGGCTCGGCGTGCTCAATGTCTATTTGCTGCTCACGGTGCGGCAACTGAAGTCGAGCATCGCGGAGATGCGGAACCGCCCGTGCGCGACGCCGTGCAACGACTACCTCCAGATCCAGCGGAGCGGCGATGAGGCGCAGAAAACATTTCGCTCCCTCGCGCGGCGGATCGAGAAGCTAGAGGACGCGCTCGCGGCGACGCTCGCCGCGGGCATGAGAGAGATCGTCGACGAGATCACGCCGACGGGAAAGAAGACCTGATGCTCATCGATCTTTTCCGCAGACTGAACTGGCCGCAGGCTGCGGTCGCTCTCGGCATGCTCGCGCTCGCGGGCTTCGCTGTCTCGCAGATGCCGCCGGAGCTGTGGGCCAAGATCCCCGCGGGCGTCTACTGGGCGCTCGGCGGCGCGACGTCGGGCGCGGTGGCGCAGGCGTTCCTCGGCAAGCTGCTGCACCCGACGCCCGAGGCCGCGCGCGTCGAGGCCGAGAAGGTCCTATCGACACCGCCTCCCGCAGGCGGGGCCGGAGGTGCGTCGTGACGATCACCGCCATCCACCGCGACCAGCTCCCTGGCTGCATCCTCGCGCTCGCCGGCATCGCGATCGCGCTCCTCGTGCTGCTCGTCGCGACGTCGGGGTGCGGCGCGTCCGCTCTCTCGACCGCGCAGGACGCGACCTACCGCGCGGGCACGGCGCTGCACGAGGCCGACGCCGCCGTCGCTCCGCGCATCGCGGCCGCGGCCGAGCACGTGGGCGACAGCCCCGAGGCCGGCGCGGCGTGGCTCGCCACCGGACGCGCGACCTGGGCGGCTGTGACCGATGCGCTCGACGTCGCGCGGCTCTCGTGGCTCGCGCTCGACCGCGCGCTCTCGGCCTGGCAGGCGGGCGACGAGGGCGGGCAGATCGGCTGGATGAAGGCCGCCGCGTGCTCGGTCGGCTCGCTCTCGGCCGCCACACAGGCGCTCTCGGCCGCCGGCGTACCGGTGCTGGACGAGCTCGCCGAGGTGGCCGAGTCGATTAGCGCGATCGCTGGGTCGCTCTGCGCCGAGGGCGGGTCGCAGGGCGAGAGCGAAGTGCACCACTCACCGGAGGCGACGACACCATGACGACAAGAGTCACGATCACGAACGCGGACACGGGCCACGGCAAGAGCGTCGTGGTGAAGGTCTTCGATCGCGCGACGCCGCGGCCCGAGGGCGAGTGCTCCTGCGAGCCCAGGGAGGTCATCACGATCCCCGAGGGCGAATCGCGCGAGTGCTGGGTCTACAGCGGCCGCGACCTCGAAGTCACGGAGAGCGAGTGAGCGCCCTCGACGACATCCGCGCCGGCCTCGAGCTCGGCAAGCTCGCCCTCGACATCGGCGCGAAGGTGCTCCGCGCGCTCATGACAGACGGCGCCTCCCCCGCGGCGATGGCCGAGCTGCGGCACACGCTCGGCAACGAGCTGCTCTCGCGAGTCGAGCTCGCCAAGGCCGACGCCAAGGCGCGCGCGGCGGAGGCACGCGCAGCGGGAGGCTGATTCGTGCCCCAGTCCGACACCATCGACGTCCGCTTCGTGCACTTCCGCTCGACCGCCGGCTTCGTCGTGCGCGGCGGCCGCCGCTTCGACAAGCCGCTCGACGTCGACCTGCACATGCAACGCGCGGCGTGGCTCACGGCACAGACCGAGGCCGCGAGCTGGGGCACGGTGCAGAGCTACGACGGCGTCGGGATGTCGTGCGGCGTCATCCACATGATCGCGGTGAACCGCGGCCACGACGGTCAGCCCGCGACGCAGGGCGCGCCGTTCTGGCGGCTCGTGCGGGCGTGCCTCGATGCGACCGCCGACGTCGGAGGCCTGCAGGTGCTGCTCGACGAGATCGGCTGGACGCTCGGGCCGGACGGGGTCGTCGTCGGCCCACGCACCATCGCGGCGGCGGGGGGAGGCGCTCTCGGCCCCGTCGTCACCGGCGAGGCGCTCCGCACCGAGCTCAGCGGACCGAAGGGCGTCACGCCCGAGAGCGGCCCGAAGCACGAGCGCGCGCGCGACTACGCGATCGCGTGCAACGCGCTCATGCGTGACCCGCGGACGTTCCGCGTCCAGGTCGACGCCGCGATCCGCTGGCTCGTGCTCGGACACGCCGCCGAGGAGCGCGCGATGTACGGGCGGTTTGCTCAGCCCGCCGCGTCGACGCCCGACCTCGCGACGTTGCGCTCAGACGTGTTGCCGCCGGCGGCCGACCTGGCGATGTGCGTCTACCACTCGTTCAGCGTGAACGCGCCGAGCGAGGCGCTGCGGCAGGCGCGCCAGTCCCTCGCGTTCTCGACCGCGCACCACGACCCGATCGCGGTCGCGCGGAGCCTCTGCGTCGCGCTCGGCACCGACCACTACGCCCGGTGGCCCACGCGCTACGAGCACATCCGCCGGGTCGCCCGCGGGTGCGGCCTGTGGGCGCCCGAGCTCGTCGACCGGGTCATGCCGCGGCTGCAGGGCGTCGGGGCGTAGGCTGTCTCCGACGCTGTCTCCGCGGGCCGGGGGATTCAGTCGGCCGGCGGACCGTCGCCGCCGCGCTCGATCCATGCGCTGAGCTTGTCGATCGCCAGCCGGAGCTCGCCGTCGACTTCACCGGCGCCCAGGCGTTCGGCGACATCATGCGCGGTCTTGCGGTTCACCTTGAGAAGCCGCTCCAGGTCGGGCTCGGTGACATAGCCGGTTCGCTCCTTTGCGTGTGCGACCTGGGCGAGCACCCTGGGCGAGGGGTGGAACCACTCTCCTCGGATTCGGTGGGACCGCAGGTCTCGATGAAGCCGGGTCTCGAGACCGCTCCCGCCCTCCATCACGGCGAGCAGCCGTAGCGGCCAGGGGCTTGCGCACTGCAGGCCGACGAGCCTCTTCTCGACGTCGATCGCGGTGCCGATCTTGATCGGCCCGTCCTCGCCGTCCTCACCGACTTGGACGAAGTACACCCACGCCATCTCAGCCTCCATCTGTGCCGGAGTCCGCACGCTGCGGAATCCGCGGTACATTCCCGAGCGATGTCGCGTGCCGATCACGGTTTTGAAAACCGCCGTACGGGAAACCGTACCAGGGGTTCGAATCCCTTCTCCTCCGCTAAATCACTGACGTTTCGAGCGCCGCCGCGAGGTCTCACGGACGGCACGGGTGGACAGGGATGGACCAGCGTGGACTGCAGGAATCCGCAAACAGTCTGCAAGCGCCGCGGGCAGGGGCGCGCGCACCGCGGCGTCGCTCCGGTAGTCGGCGATGTAGCGCTCGGTCGTGCTCACGAGGCGGTGGCCGAGCCAGCGCGACACGATGACGAGCTCGACGCCGGCGCGCACGGCGCCCGTCGCGAACGCGCGCCGTAGATCGTGCGGCGTGCAGCGCTCGACGCCAGCGTCCGCGCACCCGCGGCGCAGCCAGTCGAGCAGCCAGCGCTCCGAGCACCGACCTCCGGTGCGCGCCTTCGCGCCCGACTGCCACGCGATCCACGTGCGCGCGATCTTGAGCACCTCCTCGTGCACCGGCACGACGCGCTCCGCGTAGCCCTTCGTCGGGTCGGCGAGCTCGGCGGCGCCGCCCTCGGGCCGCACGTGCACGCCGTCTGCGCGGACGTCGAAGGCGGTCAGGCGCCGGAGCTCGTCCGCGCGCATGCCCGTGCCGTAGACGGTGGCGAGCGCCCTGGCGGCTCCCTCGTGGCGCCGGGCGACGGCGTCGAGGACACGTCGCATCTCGGCGGGGTCGGGCACCACGTGGCGCCTGGGGCGGCTCGGCTCGCGGATGTCGCGCCGCTCGAGCACTGCGACGGCGCGCGCTGCGTACCCGCGCTCAGCCGCCCAGCGCAGCAGCACGCGCACGCACCGCAGGTCTCGGTTCATCGTCGAGCGCGCGACCGCCTTCATGCGCTCGCTCATCCACGCGTCCATGAGCTCGCTCGTGACCTCGCTCGGCAGTGTCGCGCCGTGCGCGCCCATCCACTCGCCCCACGCGAGGAGTCGGTTTCGGAAGCTCCGGAGCGAGCGGCGCGTGTAGCCGTGGGGCGCTTCGAGGAACGCCCCGACGAGCACCGTCAGCGGGTGCTCTTTCGGACGTCCGCCCAGCTCGGGCTTGCCGACGGCGGTGAGCAGCTCGCGGAACCGGCGCTCGGCCTCGAGCCGGTCTCGGGTGCGGAGCGCCGTGCCCTTCGGGCGCTCGGCCGTGTACGCGTAGAACCATCCGCCGCGCTGGTAGAGGTGGCTCCCTCGACGGTACGGGCGACGTGCTTTCGGGCTCGACACAGGTACGCCTCCACGCTCGCGAGATCGATCCGGACCCGCGAGGCGACCGAGTAGGCCACGAGCTCGCCGCGGGCGACAAGACGGCGCACCGTGCGCTCGTCGACGTCGAGCAGCTCGGCCACGCGCTCGAGCGCGGCGAGCTGCGGGACACCGTCGCCGGCGCGCGCCGCGGTCACTGCCTCGCTCCCAGCCTGAACGCGACGCCCGTCCCGTTGCAGATCGGGCAGTCGTCGTCGCAGAACGGCAGCGGCCGCGGGCACGTCTCGGCGATGAGCACGCCCTCGGCGACCGCACGGTCGAGTCGCTCCATCTCCGAGAGCGCGGCGATCTCCGGCTGCTCGGCCCAGGCGCGCAGGGTGGCGCGGGTGATCGTCACCAGAGATCCCACGTGCTGTCGTCGTCCATCGAGTAAAAGGCGCCCGAGCCCGTGCGCGGCTGCGTGTACTCGAACATGCCCCACCGCTTGTCGGCCGCCGCGATGCAGAGCCGCGGACGCCCGCGCTCGTCGACGCCCGTCGCGCGGAACGCCGCGCGCAGGTCGATGAGTTCCGCGCCCCTCGCGAGCGCCGTGTACCCGCGCCTGAGCGCCTCGTCCTCGGGCGTCAGGTCCACCGCGAGCCTGTCGTACGCCCGAGCCTTCTCGCGCGCCTTCCACGACTCCATCTTGATCGTCTCGACGTTCATGGTGTCCTCTTCTCGAACAGCGGCCCCGCCAACTTCGCGTGCGGCGGGCAGTAGTCGCGGTCGGGCCCGACGTGCACCGCGCAGGTCGCGCACATCTTGCGGTCGCACGTCTGTCCCGCTCGCCGTCCCTGCAGCGGGTAGTCGCAGAGCTTCGTGTGCGGCCTCTTGCCGCAGCAGTCGCACATCGCCTGGCGAACGCGGCCGCGGCCGCGGTGGCAAAGGATGACGGTGATGCCGTCCGCGGCGCGCTTGGTTTCGCAGGGCATCAGCCGACCTCCTCTCGTGCGCAGCGGCTGCAGAGGTCCGCCGCCGCCCAGATGCAGCCGCCGGGGCAGGCGTTGTCGTCGGTGCAGCCGCAGACGCGGCAGCGCGGCTCGAGGTCGTCGAGGCCCTGGGTCTCGTCCGAGACGATCAGGTCGTCGCGAAGACCGAGGATGTCGAGCTCGTCGGGCATCACTTGCTCCGCTTCGCCTTCTTCACGGCCTTGGTCTTCTTGTCGCGGTCGTGCGCCTCGAGCCCTTTGAGCGTCTCGCGCTTGTGTCGATCCGCGAGCTTCTTCAGGTCGACGTCGACGTCGCCGAAGAGCACGCCGAGCTCGGTTTTCGCGAAGCTACCGAGGTCACCGTCGTCGCGGGGAAACTCGGTGTCGCGTCGGATGACGACCTCGACGACCAGGCTCCGGAGCTGCTCGAGCCGCATCGACCGCGACGCGCGCACGAGCAGCTCGAGGTCGCCGATCTTCTTGTCGGCGTCTGGCGTGCGGAGGGCGCGCCGTTTGACGATGCGCTGCGCGTGCTCGCCCCACAGACCACACAGCACGAGGCCCGCGAGCGAGCGCCAGAACTCCACGCTCTGCCCGGCCTTGCCCGTCTCGACCGCCGCGACGACCTGGCCGAGCGCCTCCTCGACGGCCGCGGTGAACGAGTGCTCGAGCGCCTTGCGCTTCGCCTTCGCCTTCGGCGACTCGCGCTCACTCGGCGTGCGACCGACCCCGCTGCTCGATCTCGACGCGGTCTCGAGCTTGCGGCACGCCGCGTCGACGACTGACTTGTCGACGAGCTCGACGACGGCGCCGCTCGGCGTGCGCGCGACGTGGACCGTCGGGGGCTTCTCCTCTTTCGCGAGGAGTGCCTTGATCGAGATGTCACGGTAGGTCGTCGGGTGGGTGATCGTGTCGTCGAGGCGCTTGAAGGGGGCATCGTAGGCGAGCTCCTCGGTGGGCCCACGGCCACCGCGATGCTGGAAGAGTTGGGCCGCTTTCTTCTCTGGGATGATCCGCACGTAGCCGTCTGGATTCGCTCGCGCCTGGTCCGCGCGGCTCGCGAAGTCCGCCTGCTCCTTCTGCGACCAGCACGAGGGATCCGTGCACACGTCGTCCTCGGGGATCTCGGCGGCGTCGAAGAGCTCGCGCTGCGCGCCCGTGCGCTTCGGACAGGTCGTGCAGGCGCCGGCCTTGCCGACGAGCAGCACGTCGGTCGTCGAGAACGTCGCGGTCGTGAGCCGGCGGAGAAAGCGCTCTCGCAGCTCGCGCGTGAGCTCGGCGAGCGGGAGGACCGGCGCCGCCGCAGAGTCGGGCGTCACGTTCTTGAAGTGGCCCTTCGAGTCGCGAGCCTCGTAGGTGTAGTCCTCGAGCAGCTTCGTCACGTACTCGAGCGCCTTGTCCTGCACCGACCTCGGCAGCCGGCCGATGCGGTAGGCGTGTTCGGCCGTGATCTTGCCGCCGTCGAGCGCCTTGCGGGCGTTCGCCGTCAGTCCCGCCAGGATGAGCCGCCCGCGCACGTGCGCGATGGGCTTGCCCACGCGACGCGCCACGTCCTCGAGGGGCATGCGTTTCGCGAGCGCGAAGAGCGAGTCGGCCTCCTCGAGCGGCGTGAGGTCCTCGCGCTGCGTGTTCTCGATGTGCTGCAGCTCCTCGACCTCGTCGTCGGCGATGGTCTTCACCTCGACGGGCACCGTCGCGAGCTTCGCGAGCTTCGCTGCGCGGTAGCGCCGCGCGCCGAAGACGATCTCGTAGCCCTCGACCCCGTGCGCCGGCGGCCGCACGAGCAGCGGCACGAGCACGCCCTTCTCCTTGATCGACGCGATGAGCTCGTCGAGCTTCGCGAAGGTCGTGCGCGGGCTGGTCTTGCTCTCCTGCAGCCGGTGCAGGGGCAAGTGCGTGACGGTGGCCTGGTCGTTCATCTGGGGTCGCTCCTCTCGTGGCGTTCGGTCGTGACGTGGTACTCGCCGCAGAAGTCGCGGCAGAGATAGACGCGGATGCGCTTGCCCGACTTCGCGTGGGCCTGCTTCGCGGCGCGCTCGGACGGGTAGCGGCGCTTGCCCGTCGCGTCGCAGAGGGGGCGCGCGGTCACGGCACGCGGCACACCGCGCCGTCCTCGACGAGCAGGCGAGCGTCACAGAGCGCGGCGAGCTCGGCGGAGTGGCTGACCAGAAGGCAGCGCTTCGCGCCCACCAGCGCGCTCGCACGCCGGAGCATCGCGATGTAGTTGCGCCCGTTGCTCGCGTCGAGCGCCGCGCCGCTCTCGTCACGCACGAGCGTCGGGGCGTCGACGCCGGCGCGCTGGCAGGCGAGCACCGTGAGCGCGAGCGAGATGGCCTCGCCGACGATCACGCGCTCGCCGCCGGACAGGCGCTTGGCCGGCCCGTCGGTGCCGCGCTCGGTGTCGAGCACGCACACGCGAAACGCCTCGAGCTGCTCGCCCGTCGCGCCAACGCGCGTCGTCTCGAAGCTCACCGTCCAGCGCGAGCCGAAGGCCTCGTGCAAGAGCGACGTCGCGAGTTGCGAGAGCTCGGGCCCGACGGCGTCGATCTCGTAGGCCTGCACGCCGTTACGCCCGAGCGCCTCGGCGATGAGCTTCGACTCGGAGAGCACCGAGGCCGCCTTCGCCGCGACGACCTCGAGGCGCTCTCCCTCGTCGACGCCGGCGCGGGCCTGCTCGAGCGCGAGCTCGGCGCGCGTGAGCGCTCCGGCGGCCACCCGCGCCTCGGTCTCGACCTCGCCCACGTGCTTCTCGGCGAGCTGCTCGTCGGCCTCGGGGCCGGGCGCCTCGACGTCGGCGAGCTCCTCGACGCGCTTGCCGGCCTCGACGACCCGCTCGCGCTGCGCCGAGACGGCCGCCTCGAGGGCGACGGTGCGCTCGGTAGCGGCCCGCAGATCGACGAGCAGCTTCGCCTCGCGCGCGAGCTCGTCGATCTCGGTCGTGAGCTGCCAGGTCTGGGCCTTGAGCGCGTCGACGTGTCGGCCGGCGGCCGCGATGGCCTCGTGCGCAGCCTCGAGGCCGAGCTCGGCGAGCGCGGTGCGGCCCTCGCCGATGAGCGTCTTGTGCGCCGCGAGCTCGTCGACGGCCTTCGCGACGTCGTCAGCCCGCTCGGCCGCGGCCTCGGCGTGACGCACGTCCTCCGCCGCATCGGCCGCGTAGCGCTTGGCTGCCGCGAGCGCGGCCTCCGCCTGGCGCTTGGTCTCGGGGTACGTCTTGGCCACGACGACCAGGGCGTCGTCAGCGTCGAGCGTAGCGATCGCGACGAGCTTCGCGTGCGCAAGTGTGGCGGCCGTGCTCTCGCGGTCCTCCGAGGCGATCTCGTCCAGGCCCTCGCGCAGCCCTTCGATGCGCTCGTCGGCGCCGGCGAGGCGCTGCTCTCCGAGCTTCGCGAGCTCCTCCTCGACCGTGGTGAGCTCGGCCTGGCGCACGACCAGATCCTCGCGGAGCTTCGGCAGGGCTCGTGTCAGAGCGACGACACGCTCGAACTGCGCGGCCTTCGTGGCGAGCGCACCGGCGTCCTTCTCGAGGCGCTCGAGGTCCTTCTTCGCGACGGCCGCCTCTCGCTCGATCGCCACCGCCTTCGCGCGCGCGCCGGCCTGCGCGACCTTCGCCTCGGTGAGCGACTGCTCGATGGGCGCGAGCTCGGCCCGGGCGGCCTCGAGGCGCACGCTCGCGGCCTCGGCCCGCTCGACGTCGCCGGCGGGCTTGGCCCCCTCGAGCTGCCGCACGAGCTCATCGTACCGAGCGCGCTCCCGGTCGACCGTCGCGGTAACCTCGGCGCGCGCGCGTTTCCACGCCTCATAGCGCTCGGCCTGCGCGCGGCGCGCGGCGTTCTGCTGCTCGCAGGAGCGGAGATGCCCGCGGCGGTCCTCGAGCGTGCCGCGCGCAAGGGCCTCGGCCGACCGCGCTTGCTCGAGCACGCCCTCGGCCGCGAAGACCGGCTGCACCTTCGCGCGGTGGCCGGCGAGCGCCATCGCGTGGGCCTCGTGTTCGGCGGCCACCCGGCGCTCGACCTCGCGCGCGAGCTCGCAGGCGGCCTCGATGCGCTCGATCCCGAGTACTCGGAGCAGCACCGCCTTGGCCTGCGCCGGGTCGAGGTCGAGAAACCCGCCCGAGCCCTGCGCGCAGAACTCGCTCGCGAGTAGCACCTCGACCGGCGGCACGTGCACCGCGAGCCACGCGTCGGCCGCGCGGAGCTTCGCGCTCTCGACCACGGGCCGACCGCTCGCGTCGGTGATGAGCGTCTCGCCCTTGCCGCTCACCGCGTCGACCGTCTGGCGCACGGTGAAGCGCTCGCCGGCGACGTCGTCGATGAGGACCTCGACAAACGCATCGCGCGTCGTGGCGAGATCCGAGAGCGAGCCGCGCGTCGGGCAGCGCCGGTAGATCGCGCCGAGGAGCAGCTCGAGCATGGTGGACTTCCCCGAGCCGTTCGCGCCCGTGAGCGCGACGAGCCCGTCGAGCTCTGCGAGGTCGACGTCGACGAGCTCAGCGAACGGGCCGAGCCCGCGGACCTTGATGCCGTGCCACCTCATCGCACTTGCCTTTCGAGCTCGTCGATCGCGGCGAGCATCCGTGCGCGCGCCGGCGGCTCGAGCTCGCGGCCCGTCGCTGTCCAATACGCGTCGGTCTTCGCCGAGAGCGAGCGGGCGGCCGCGATCGCGGCGTCACGCTGGCGCACGACGGGGACGACCTGCTCCTCGACCTTCACCACGCTCGCGCCGGCGGCGAGCAGCTCGGCCCTGAACGCGCCCGCGGCGAGCGCGGCGGTAGCGCGGTAGTCAGCGGCAACCGTGTAGCGAAAGCGGCACTCGGCCCCTGCGCGCACGGCGGCCTCGTCGCCGCCCGACACCCCGAACCACCCGGGCTCGAGGCCCTCGCCGGCGCTCGCCCACGTCGATTCGATAAGCAGCATCGGCGTCGTCGAGAGCTCGACCGTCTCAATGCTCGTGACGCCGGCGAGCTTCTCGAGCTGGACGATCACCGCGCCCTTCGCCTCGAGCTCGCCGAACGCGGTGCGCCTGGGCGAGCCCGGGTAGATGACGGGCGCCCCGTTCGAGAGCGTCCACTCCTGCCCGCAGTGGATGTGCCCGAGCAGCACGACGTCGGCGCCCGCGAGCTCGAGGTCGGAGAGCGAAATGCTCAGCTCGAGTCCGACCAGCGGTTGGCCCGCGCTCGTGCGCGAGCCGTCGACCATCGCGTGCGCGAGCAGCACGCGCGGCCCATCGTGCGCGGCGAGCCGCTCGCCGAGCCCACGCAGGACGTCGCGCAAGAGCTCGCTCGCGATCGCGCCGGTCTCCTCGACGCCGGCGGGGCGGTCGAGCGCGGCGAGGAGCTGCGCCTTCTGCGGCCACGGCAGACAAGCGACGGCGGTGCCGGCGACGACGTGCACCGCCGGGCGCGCCGCGAAGATGATGCGGTGCTTCGCCTCGATGCGTTGGAAGATGTCGAGGTCGAGCGGACTGTCGTGGTTCCCGTACACGCCCACGACGGGCGCGAACGTCGCGAGGTCCTCGAGCCAGGCCGCGACGGCGTTGCGCTCCTCGGGCGTCGACTGCCGCTCGAAGATGTCGCCTCCGATCGTGATGAGCCCGACGGCCTCGCGCTCGGCGATCTCGACGATCTCCTGCGTGAGCCGGAGCGTCTCTTCCCACCTGGACGTGCGATCGAAGTGCACGTCCGCCACATGCAGCAGCCGCATCGGTAGACCTCTCTCGTGAGCGAGTTACTGCTGGGGGCCCGGCTCGGGCTTCGCGCCGCCGAGCGGGAGCTGCGCGCCCGGGGGCGCGGCGGGATCGGAAGACGCCGCGACGACGGCCCTGCGTCGGTCGACCTCGAACTCGATCGCGGCGAGCAACGGCGTGTCGAGCTCGGGAAACT
>Ga0209342_10004425_pt1 | contig 14629 bp, 13 predicted proteins | sample RifCSP16_2_FD_184023 | JGI IMG/M metagenome (GOLD analysis project Ga0209342, IMG submission 184023) | Soil microbial communities from Rifle, Colorado - Rifle CSP2_sed 16_2 (SPAdes) (version 2) | ecosystem: Environmental > Terrestrial > Deep subsurface > Rock core/Sediment | place: Rifle... | reverse complement strand
TGCCCTCGCCAGTCCGGTGGAAGGTGTTGTTCATCGATCCATGCTCGCCCGGCCATGTGCCAGTAGCGAGCGTGTACCAACCTACACCGGTGTTCGGCGGGAAACCCTGCAAGAGGCCGTTGTCGCCGCGGACGCCGTCACGCATCAACTGATCGTAGGTGGGCATTGCGCCTTCGGCGGCGTAGCGTTCCATCAGATCCGGCCGCATACCGTCGGAGGCGAAGAAGATCACTTTGGCGGCCAGAGGGGCGGCAGTGGGAACAGAAGTGACTGAGGCAGCTGTGGCTGGCACGTGGGCTACACTAAACATCAGGGCAAGTGCCAGGGCAGCATGAAGGACTCTGGTTTTCACGGTATTCCTCCGCTTCGGACGGCAAGGTCAGGCCGGAGAGTCGTTTCATCTCCAGACTGACCCTGCCGCCTTACTTGTCCATGGCTACGGCTTGAGCTTGAGAATGTAGAGACCGAAGTTCCGGTCGCTCACTAACAGCAAGTCGCCGTGCGGCACAACACTCCACACGTTCACCGGCGGCGCTATGGCCCGGTGCGGCGGAAAATCCACAACCCGCTGTCGCGGTCGCTTCCGAGGATGATCGTCTGCCCATTGCGGACGAACGCCTCGACCCCCCAGAAGTTGTTGCCAAGAGGATCGAGGTAGCCGCCAACCTCGACGAGACTGCATTTACCGCTATTGCCCTGGCAGCGGATTTCGAGCGATCGGAGGCCGCCAGCGTAGTACGAAAGGTAGGCGTGGCTCGGGCTCTGCGGATCGGTCGCAACCTCGTGGACGGTCAAATCGCCGGAGCCAAACGCAAAGGCCGGGATGTGCGCCTCATCGATCGCGTACGTATCGAGCTCGGGGAACTTGTTGTTGGCGTCCTTCGTGTTGCTGAAGAGGTGGACGTAGCCCCACCCGTCGAACTTGCCGGTGGCCATGACGTCCGCGCCGATCGCCCCGATCGCGGGGGCGGCCTCCGGGTACGCATAGCTCTCGGTTGTATTGAAGATCCGGTGGAACGGCCGGTGGCCGAGGCAAACGCCGGGGATCGTGACCACGAAGTCGTGCCCCTTGCCCCCGCATAGGGTCGCGTCCGGGGAGGCCCCGCCGCCGGCGCCCGTGTGGTGGTTGGCAATGATGACCGCGTCGTATCCCGCGTTCTGTGCCGCCTCCACTTTCAGTGAGAAGAAGCAGGCCGGGAAGTTGGCGTTCGGGTCACCAACCGGCCCGCGCTGGAGGACCAGGATCGCCTCCTCGCCCTGCGCAAGCGTCCCGAGCACCGATGGCGGCGGGATGCTGCTCGCGTCCTGCGGACAGCCGTAGCCGCCGTACACGGTTGGGCCGTTCAGCACCCCATCTGATAACTCGACGATCGGAACCGTCCAGCCGAACGCGCCCGCGGGCGGCGTCTGATTTATGAACGGTCCGCTGGTGATCGTGAAGACGTCAACGGTGTGGGCACTGAAGTCCTCGTCGGTGCCGATGAAGAACTTGTTGTCGGAGGTGAACTCGTTCTGGTGCCCGTTCCCCTCCGGCGGCTCGCTTAGACCCGCGGACTCGAGCAACTCCGGGTCGGGGTTGTTGTAGTCGGTGTCGCCGATCAGGGTCGGGTTCGCAGGATCAGTCACATTGAGCTGGACGTAGCCGCCGTCCCAGTAGGAGAGCAGCAGCACGAAGTTGTTGCCGATCTTCTTCACGACCATGTCGTGCAGGAACACCTCAACCAAGTTGGGCACGGTCGAGTCCTGCCGGATACTCGGGAACTCGGTACTCAGGTTAATCTCCCGGATCAGCCGCGGCCGGCTCGGATTGGTGATGTCGAGGATGTCCACGTCGGTCGCCTCGAAGTTGTCGGTCATGACGACGTAGGCATTGTCCCCGGTATCCCAGGCGAACGCGCTGTGGATGTCGTTCGTGTCGTTGGGCGGCGCGCTCCCACCGCGGTCGCCGAAATGCTCCGAGACCTTAAACGGCTGGAGCGGGTTAGTGACATCCCAGAGCGAGACGCCGCCCTTGCCCTGCGGGCCGCATTGCTCGTTGTTCATCACCAGCAGATCGCCGTTGAAGTGCCGGGTAGTGATGTTCACGACCTGCATCCCCTCCCCGGGCCGGCTGTCTTGGCTGGACGGGATGAAGCCCACCGTCACCGGGTCGTTCAGGTTGGTGATGTCGATCACCCACGCGCCGGCATCCGGATTGTTCTGGCCGCCTGCCTCCGAGGTGAGCGGGCACTTGTTAGGATCGCTCCAGTTGGCCAGGAAGGCATAGGTCCCGGCGGGATTCACGGCCACGTCCGCGACGAGGCCGGGTGTGGTCGTCACCTCTTCCACGCTCACCAACTCAATATTCCCGTACGCGCCAGTGCCGACCAGATGATCTGTTGTAGGCCCATGTTGCGCAATCACACCGCCGGTAACAACTAGAAGCAGTGAGAGGGACAGAAACACCAACCCTGTGACTCGGATGAAAGGCTTCAGTTTTGTACGCATTTTTCCTCCTCAGGTAGTTAGCATTGGGAGCATCGCCGCAGCATGGGCCAGTGCGCGACTTAAGCTCAACGGCAAATCGTCGGCATGTCTTTAGCCTCTCTCGCCTCCTTATTTTCTTAATATTCTGGATAAACTCTACTTTATCATATTACCGCTGCTATTTCGCTTAAATTTTCGGGACTTTCCCAGATTCAATGTGTTTTCTCGACTAATTCGCAGGCTCCGCCTCAAGGGCTACGCGGGTGACTTTTATCAGCCCATCTGCCGATTGACAGCACTTCCCGCCGCCCGCCGGAAATCGCACAATAAATGCAAACAACCGCAGGATTGCGGGGAAGGAGTATGGCAATGATCAAGTTGAAAGAAGGGGAAAAATTACTGTACGACCGGGAGCGGGTGGATTTCGCGGTGTACAAATCGGCGCCCGCCATCCACGCGGCAGGCTCGATACCCGGCCTGCACAGCATCCGGCTGTACGTCACCGACCGGCGGGTGGTGATTCAGGGCGCGGTGCTGGGCGGCATCCCCATTGCCGAATTCGATCTGTGGTACCGGGGAAAAGTAAGGTCTCCGGAAGACGACATGCTGGAGAAGGTGACCACCGGCGCAAGCAAGCCGGGCGGCCCCTACGTGCACCTGGTGGCCAGGGCCAACGAGCACGGCCCGCTGCGCTCGGACGTTGCCGAACTGTACATCTACACCTCGGACGCCGAGCGCATCGCCCAGCTTCTCGAACTCAACCTCTTGCCCCAGCCCACCGAATGGCGGTAGTAATTGTAGTGACGACTTTAGTCGTTCCGTGGCCGCAGAACGACTGAAGTGCAAGCCTTCGGCCTGCCTGTGCTCGGCTTTTTGGGAAGTGGTTTGTTGTGAGGTGCGCGGCTTCCGGCGAGTCATGTCGTACTTTCCCGCTCAATCTGCCGTGATTCGACAGGCGATCACCCCTCGGGCTGCTTGTCCATTTCTCTCTGTGCCAGCCGCTTGATGTGATCCAGGATCGCCCTCATGCCGTTCAGCCGTTGGCCTTTGTATCGTTCATCATAACAATCATAGCCTGGGCGCTGCGAGTTTGGCGCACACGCTCAAATCAGGTACAATGCCGCCACTCGGAACACAAAGGAAGCTGCTATGTTATCGCCCCGCTCCACGCTGGACCGCGAGTTCAGCGCCATCCGCGACAACATCCTGCGCATGGGCAGTCTCGTGGACACTGCCATTGACCGTTCGATACAGGCCCTCAGAACGCAGGACGTGGTGCTCTCAAGGCAAATCATCGCCGACGATCAGGGCATCAACGACTTGCGTTTCACCATCGAGGAGGAATGCCTGGCCCTCATCGCCACCCAGCAGCCCGTGGCCAGCGACCTGCGCGCGGTGATTGCCGCCATGAACATCGTCAACGACATGGAGCGTATGGGCGACCACGCCACCGGCATCGCCAAGACCGTTATCCGCATGGGCGGCGAGCCGCTGCTCAAGCCGCTGGTGGACATTCCGCGCATAGCCGACCTGGCCCGCGAGATGCTCAAGAAGTCGCTCGACGCCTTCCTGGCTCGCGACGCCGAGGCTGCCCGCCGCGTGGCACAGCAGGACGACGAGATTGATCGCCTCTACAACCAGATCTTCCGCGAACTACTCTCGTTCATGATCGAAGATCCCGCAACCACTACGCGCGGCACATATCTCCTCTGGGCGGCGCACAACCTCGAACGGATCGGCGACCGCGCCACCAACATCGCCGAACGCGTGATTTTCATGACCACCGGCACGATGAAGGAATTGAACGACTGACAAGATCCCGCCTTATGGGCCACGGGTTTGGCGGTCGTCACAACACTGCGGGCGGTTTCTGGTTCAACCGAACAATTGACGTCCCCCGTTCCGCGCGCTATAATCACGGCAACTGAATAGATAAACCTTCGGGGCAGGGTGAAAATCCCGATCGGCGGTATGTCGGCCACGCGCTGATAGCACAAGACGAACCTCAGCGTCACGACGAGCCCGCGAGCCGGTTTCCCAACTGGCACGATCCGGTGAAATTCCGGAGCCGACAGTAATTCGCACTGTAGGGGCAGGTCTTGCACCTGCCTAACCATGCGATAAGTCTGGATGAAAGAAGGTGGCAGGAGTCCGTATAGTGGCACGGCCTCTGCCGTATGCGCGTCCCCGAGGGCCGCGGGTTTATGCTTGCCCGCCGTCATCGGGTTTTTGTTTTTGCGCCATACGCCAACGTAATGTAGAGCGGGCTTACCAGCCCGCCGCAGCCGCTTCGCGAAGTCTGCGCTGCTCTACGCTACATTGGCGTGCCATGCCCCGCAGGTGAATCTGACTGTGGGGCTTTTCTATGGCAATCGCAAATCCACTCAATACGTCCATTCTACCCGAACCAGCCTTCAAGTCGCGTTCATTGCGCACGCGCCAGCTTCTGCTGCTGCCGGTCTCGTTGGCGGCTCTCTTGATCGTCTGGCAGAGCGCGATCTGGATAATGGAGTACCCGGCTTTCATCCTGCCCTCGCCTGCGCGCGTGTGGGGGCGGATGCTGATCGCGCTGGCCGACGGCGCCCTGATCCGCCACACGGCCGTCACTCTCGGTGAGTCTCTCAGCGGGTTGGCGGTCGGCCTCGCCGTAGCCGGCGGGTTGGGCTACCTCCTCGCCCAGTCACGGATGCTGGAGCGGATTCTTGCTCCATACATCGTCGCCTCCCAATCGGTGCCCGTCGTGGCTATCGCGCCGCTGCTCGTCATCTGGTTCGGCTCCGGCATCACATCCAAAGTGCTCATCTGCGCTCTCATCGTGTTCTTTCCGGTGCTCATCAACGTCATCGTCGGCGTGCGCTCGGTCGAGCCTGACCTGCACGACATGATGCGCACTCTGCGCGCCAGCCGCTGGCAGACGTTTGTGCATCTCGAACTGCCGGCTGCGATGCCGATGGTGCTCGGCGGGTTGAAGATCGGCGCGACACTTTCGGTCATCGGCGCGGTGGTCGGCGAGTTCGTCGGCTCGAACAGCGGCCTCGGGTTCCTCATCACCGCCGCGCGCGGCCAGTTCGACACATCACTCGTCTTCGTCGCCGTCATCGCCCTCGTCGTAATCGCGATGGGGATGTATGGCGCCGTTGCGCTGCTGGAAAAACTGCTGCTTGCCTGGAAAGATTGACCACAGATACATTGGAGACAAACAATGCGAAGACTTCTCAGCCTCATTCTCATGCTTACCGTCCTCACCGCTTGCGGTGGAACACCGACACCGGCGCCCCTCACGCACGTCAAATTGGCGATGGGCTATATCCCCGATATACAGTTCGCGCCGTTTTACACCGCCGCGGAGAAAGGCTACTTCAAAGAGCAGGGCATCGAGATCGAATTCGTCACGATGTTCGAGAACGACTCGGTTCCGCTCGTCGGAACGAACGAGATGCAGTTCGCCCTCGTGAGCGCCGAACAGATCCTCCAGGCGCGGGCGCAGGGCCTGCCGGTGAAGTACGTGATGAAGTGGTGGGACAAGTACCCGGTTGCCATCGTGTCGAAGGCCGAACTCGGAATCAAGAGTCCTGCCGATCTGAAGGGGCGCACCGTTGGCCTCCCCGGCCTCTACGGCGCGTCGTACATTGGCTGGCAAGCGCTGCTCAATGCCGAAGGACTCCCTCAAGACACAGCGCAACTCGAGTCGATCGGCTTCACGCAGGCCGAGGCGGTCGCCGCCGGGCAGGTTGACGCTGCCGTGGTGTACGCCAACAACGAGCCGGTAAAGCTCGCCGACGCCGGAACGCAGGTGAATGTCATCTACGTCGCCGACTATGTTCAGCTGGCGAGCAACGGCCTCGCCACGAACGAACAGACGATCAAAGATCATCCTGAACTCGTGCGAGGCCTGGTGGCCGCCGCTCTCCGAGGCATGGCCGACACGATTGCCAACCTCGACGAGGCCGTCGAGATTTCCAAGAAGTACGTCGAAACCCTGGCCGCCGCCGACGAGGCCACGCAGGCCACGGCGCGCAAAGTCCTCATCGCCTCGATTGACATGTGGGAAACCGCCAACCCCGGCATCTCAGATAAAGCCCGCTGGGAAACGACGCAGTCTGTTCTGCTCAACATGGGCCTGATCACATCGCCGCTCGACGTGGAGCAGGCGTTTACCAACGAGTTTGTAAAACCGTAATGCGTGGAGCGAAGAGCGTGAAGCGATTCGACTCCCCACGCTCTTCGCTCTACGCTCCTCGCATGAACGCCATTCTCTCCATCCAGCGCGTCAGCCTCACGTATCCGAACGGGAACGGCGGGTCGCCTAACGGCGGCTTGCTCGCGCTGGACAACCTTTCATTTGATGTCGCACCCGGCGAGTTCGTGGTCGTCGTCGGCGCGTCTGGCTGCGGCAAGAGCAGTCTGCTCAAACTGCTCTCCGGCCTGCGCCGGCCCACCACCGGCCAAGTCATCTTCGAAGGCGAGCCGCTCACCCGGCCCCGCCGGCGCATCGGCGTCGTCTTCCAGAAGGCCAACCTCATGCCGTGGCGCACGGTGCTGCAAAACATCACCCTGCCGCTCGAACTTGATTCGACGCCGCGCGACAGAGCACTCGCCCGCGCGCACGAACTCATCGAGTTGGTGGGGCTGAGGGGATTCGAAAACGCACGCCCGCGCGATCTCTCCGGCGGCATGGAACAGCGCGTCGCCATCGCCCGCGCCCTTATCCACCGCCCCGACGTGCTCCTGCTCGACGAGCCGTTCGGCGCGCTCGACGCCCTCACCCGCGACCGCATGCACCTTGAACTGCTGCGCATCTGGGATCGTTACGGCAAAACGGTGATCATGGTCACCCATTCCATCTCCGAGGCCATCCTCCTCGCCGACCGCGTCCTCGCCCTCACCCCCCGCCCGGGCAGGCTCCGCGCCGATTTGCCCATCCACCTGCCTCGCCCCCGCACGCTCGAACAGGTCTTCACTCCCGAATTCGGCGCGCTGGCAGCGCAAGTGCGCGCAGCGATTGAATGACGACAGTTGTCTGTCGTCCACCGTCGATCGTCATCCCTCATTCCGTGTATAATTCTTCGACGTTGTGAAAAAACCGCGACTGATATTGTTCATCGCCGCGCTGGCGCTGGCCGCTTGCGGGGGAACGGCTACCCCGGTGGCAACGGGGGGCGGCGGGGAGACGGCGGCCCCGGCGGTGGCTCCATCCGCCACCGCCGAACCATCGGCCACCCCTGTTCCGCTGGCCGCCACTGTCAACGGTCAGCCCATCCTGCTATCTGATTACGAAACCGAAGTGGCGCGCTACGAAGCCGGGGCGGCCAGCCTCGGGCGCGATCTCTCACAGGAAGGCGATTACCGGCCGCGCGTGCTCGATGCGCTGATCGGCAAAGCGCTGATTCTGCAGGCTGCACAGGCTGCAGGTTTCGCCGTCCCCGACCCAGACGCGCAGGCGGCCTACGATCAGATCGTGAACGACCGTGGCGGGCAGGCCGAGTTCGATAAATGGCTAGCCGCCAACCTGTACACGCCCGACCAGTTCCGCGCCGAACTGCGCGACGGGATGTTGGCCAATGCCGTGCAATCGCAGGTGGCGGCCAGCGTGCCCGCCGAGGTCGAGCAGGTGCACGCCCGGCAGATCGTGGTTGCCACGCGCGAAGAAGCCGATAAAATTCTGTCTGAACTGGCGGCAGGCGCGGATTTTGCAACGTTGGCAGTGAACCAATCGCTCGACAGTTCGCGCATCAACGGCGGCGACCTCGGATGGTTCCCGTACAACGGGCTTGCACAGCCCGAAGTGGCGCAGGCCGCCTTTGCCCTGCAGCCGGAGCAGATCGGCCAGCCGGTGCAGAGCGCGCTCGGCTTTCACATCGTGCAGACTCTTGAGCGTGGCGTGCGGCCGCTCTCGCCTGCGGCGCTGGCGCTTCTGCAAAAGCAGGCGATTGAATCGTGGAAAGCCGACCTGTGGAGCAAAGCCGTCATCGAAAAGTTTGCGCCATAGGCGCGCCGGGCAAATTCCCAATTGGCCCGACAAGTGGAGTAATAGTATGACTCGACGTGGACGTGGATCCCTCATCGTAAACCTGTTGACCATGATGGTGCTGCTGGCGACATGCGGCTCGTGCTTTGGCGCCGCGGCGATTCTTATCAGGCCAGACATGGTCCCCCCGGAGTATCAACCAGCCACACTCCCTCCCATCGCCGTTCTGCCATCGCCCACGGCCACCTCAACCACATCGCTCTTTCCCACCTTCCAGCCGACGTGGACGCTCACCGCCCCGCCCACGGTTACGCGGACGCCCACCAACACAATCGATCCCGGCCTCGCCACCGCCACCAGGACTGAAACCCCAACACCCAAGATCAGCGACACGCCCACCGAAACGGCGACTCTCGACGCAACTCAGATCTTCCAACTCACGCAGAGCATCGCTACCGATACGCCCACCGCCACCAACACCTCTGCGCCCACCTTCACGCCATCCAAGACCCGCTCGGCTTTCCCGTTCACCGTTCAGGGCGGCGCGCCCACACCCATTCAGAACTTCGCCAACTCCGCCGGCTGCAACTGGATGGGTGTCGCCGGGCAGGCTTTCAATCTCGAAGGCAATCCGATCATCGGCCTCGTCGTGCATCTCGAAGGCGGCGACCTCAATCAGGACGCCATCACCGGAACCAAGACCGCGTACGGCGCGGGCGGCTACGAATTCTTTATCACCAACCGCCCGGTGCAGACCATCGGCGAATACAAGATTCAACTGCGCGATCAAAACGGCGCCACGCCTCTCTCCGATATGATCGTCGTCAACACCTTCGCCGATTGCAGCAAGAATCTGCTGCTGGTCAACTTCGTGCAGAACCACTGATGCCAAACGAAGAACGATGAACGCGGAACGATGGTTTATTCTGCGTTCATCGCTCATCGTTCATCGTTCCATTTGGGCACTCTCTACATCGTCGCCACGCCCATCGGCAACCTGGAGGACATCTCGGCCCGCGCGCTGCGCGTGCTGCGCGAGGTCAGCCTCATCGCCGCCGAGGATACGCGGCAGACTGCTAAGCTCCTCCATCACTTTGGCATCAACACTCCTGCCACCAGCTACTTCGAGCACAATAAACTGGCCAAACTTGATTTCATCCTTGACCGGCTGCAAACGGGCGACGTAGCACTTGTCTCCGATGGCGGTCTCCCCGGAATTTCCGATCCGGGATATGAATTGATCCGGGAAGCCATCGCCCGCGGGGTCACCGTCACACCGATCCCCGGCCCGTCGGCCATCCTCTCGGCCCTGGTCGTTTCCGGCCTGCCCACCGACTCGTTCGTCTTCCTCGGCTTCCTGCCGCGCAAGGCCGCCGACCGCGCCCGTGTGCTCGCCGCCAACGCCGCCGACTCGCGCACGCTGATCTGCCTCGAAGCCCCGCACCGATTGCTCGACTCGCTGGCCGACATCCGCCGCGAACTCGGCGACCGGAAGATCGCCGTGTGTCGCGAACTGACGAAGATGCACGAAGAGATCTTTAGAGGCACGGCGGCCGAGGCCATTGCGCATTTCAATCAGAGTGCAGTGAGAGGCGAGATCACGCTCGTCGTCGAGGGCCGGCGCGATGAAACGCCAACCGAGGTGTGGGATAATGCTCGCATCCGCGCTGCGCTGTCCGATCTCCTCTCGCTGGGCGTGGAGCGCAAAGAAGCCGCCAAACAGATCGCCGCCCAGAGCGGGTGGGGTCGGCGCAAGGTATATAAGATTGCTACCGAGATTTGACGTGTTAGGGGAGAGAGTTTACACTCGTTGCTAGCCCAACACATTTGGGCGATCCCTGACTCTGATGCCAAATCTTGTTGGCTCCACCCTCGGAGCGCACCACATCCTGAAGCAAATCGGCTCCGGTGGCATGTCCACCGTCTATATCGCTTATCAGCCCGGCCTCGAGCGGCTGGTGGCGCTAAAGGTGCTGCCCGAGACCTATACTCAAAACCCGAAAGCCCTCGAACGATTTGCTCGCGAGGCGCGCATCATCGCCCGCCTCGAACACCCCAACATCATCCCCATTTACGATTTCGTCAGAGAGGGCGGTATCGCCTACCTGACGATGCGCTACGTCCAGGCCGGAACAGTCAAAGAGATTCTGCGCAGCAGCGGACCGCTCTCATTAACCGATGCAGCCAAGATCGTCGGCGACATTGCTTCTGCGTTGGATCATGCCCACGCGCACGGCATCATCCATCGCGATGTGAAGCCAGCCAATATTTTGGTGGATAAAGAGGGCCGCGCTTATCTGACCGATTTCGGCATTGCCAAATTGACCGAAGGCGCAATGGATCTCACGGGGACCGGCACACCAGGCACACCGGCCTACATGGCCCCGGAGCAGACTCTCGATCAACCGCTCACCACTCAAGCCGACGTGTATACACTGGGCGTGACATTGTTTGAAATGATCACCGGGCGGCGGCCATTTGGCGGCCAGTCGTCGATGGCCACGGCATTGATGCATGTGAACAGCCCTGCGCCCTCGCCGCGCGAGTTCAATCCGGCGCTTCCCGAAGCCCTGGACGCGGTTTTACAGAAAGCGTTGGCGAAAGACCCGAATGAGCGTTACGCTACTGCCGGCGAACTGGCCGGCGCGGTTGCTGTTGTGGTCAATGCAGCAAACTTGTCGGGCGAGGCTGGCGCTGCGCCGTCTCAGCCATTGCGTGAGTTGGCTACCGATGCCGCGGCCGACAAGCATGGCGAGGAGGTCACTGACGAAGTAGTCAATCAGGTCCGTCGCTGGGAATTGTCGGCGCGACGCAAACGCCTATTTCAATGGTTGCCGTGGGTGGTCGGCAGTGCTGTTGTGCTCGGATTGATTATTGGACTATCGCGCGCACTGACCGAGGCCGCTCAAGTAAGAGTAGCGGCGGAACAAACCGGCACTGCGGTAGCGACACTGCAAGGGCTATTGGCTGACGCCGAAACTGCTCTGGCGAGCGGCGCCGGCCCCGGCGTCGAGGAAACGGCCCGCGTCGCACAGACCCAGTTGGCGGCCATCGGCATTGCCCTCTCTGCCACCAATACGCCGACACTCACGCCAACCCCCACCCGCACACCCGTTCCTTCGGCAACTCCCACCGCCACCCCAACGCGCCGCCCAACGATTACCTTCATCCCAACTGCAACCTTCACTCCGACGACCGCCCTTTCGTTTGTGCCTGGCGTTGTTCCCACTGCCGGGCCGGACGAGGCCGGAGTCGTGAGCGGGCAAGTTATTTTCCGCAGCGCCCCGGCGCCCGGTGCGACCGTCATCTTGCGCCAGGCCTCCACTGGCGCGATCTATGGCACAGCCGCCACCGATGCTAATGGCGAGTTTGTGTTTCAGGGAGTAGGGGTGGGCAGTTGGGTGATCAATGCTACAACGAGCGACGGCCTTACCAGCATGTTCTACAGCAGCAGTAATGAGCCTGAACTAAAGTGCGATTACTTTGCGGGCCGGGCCAGCACCACGCTCACATTCGCCAGCCTCAAACAGGGAACCGCCCACATTCAGATCTGCCTGGTTCGCATCGGCGGTTTTGAAATCACTGCCCCGGCGGCAGGCAGCATCTTCCCCGGCCTGATCATTTCGTGGACGCCGGTGGAGGGCGCAGCCAACTACGACCTTACCGTGCAGGACATCACCGATCCGCTCAAGCCCCCACTCTCCGAGGACTTTCTAACGCAGACGAGTTTCGACTACACCAAAAAACTGGGCGGCGATCCAACCCTATCCGGACACTGTTACCAGATTCGAGTCGTCGCTCACAGCGGCAGCGGCCCTATCGCAACTACGATCACCCAGGCGTGCAGGCAATAGAACCTCAAATGGACCTCGACACTCTCTCTCGCTTCCAACAGCTTGACCCGCAAAACATGCTCACCCACATCGACGGCCTGCCCGATCAGATCGAGGCCGCGTGGGCGCTCAGCCAGAAGCTCCCGCTACCCGATCTCGGCGGTGTGACACAAATTGTCCTGTGCGGCATGGGTGGCTCGGCCATCGGCGGCTCGCTGCTCGCCGCGCTCACGGCAAAAGAATGCCGAGTCCCTTTCACCGTCAATCGCGACTACGATTTGCCCGCCTGGGCGACCGGCCCGCACACACTCGTCATCGGCTCATCGCACTCCGGCAACACCGAAGAAACGATCTCGGCCTTCAAGCAAGCCATCGAACGCAAAACGAAGCTGATGGCGATCACCGGCGGCGGACAGATTGCGGACTTGTGCCGGGAGGCGGGTGGCACGGTGTGGACATTTGATTACAACTCCCAGCCGCGCGCGGCGGTGGGATATTCGTTTGCATTGCCACGGGCCTTGTTCTGCCGCGCAGGCTTGAGTCCGGATAAATTGGCAGACTTGGCCGGGGCGCTGGCTGCGATGCGCGAACAGCAGAAGAGCCTGCGCGCCGAGTCGCCTGTCGCGCGCAACCCCGCAAAACGTATGGCCGGCCAGTTCATGGATCGATACGTGCTGATCTTCGGGTCGGGCATAATGGCCGCGGTGGCCCGGCGATGGAAGGGGCAGGTTTCAGAGAACGCCAAAGCGTGGGCGCAGTACGAAGAACTGCCAGAGATGAATCACAACAGCGTAGTGGGACTTACCAATCCCGAATTGCTCACTACAAAATACATGGTCGTATTTCTGGAATCTGAGTTTGACCACCCGCGCAACAAAATCCGCTCAACCGTCACCCGCGAGTTGTTCATGACTGCCGGATTCAACACCGACGTCATTCGTGGGGTTGGCCCCACCCCGCTGGCGCAGATGCTCACTTGCCTGCACTACGGCGATTACGTCAGTTACTACCTTGCGATGGCCTACGGCGCTGACCCAACGCCGATTGGGGCGATCAATGTGTTGAAGGAGAGGTTAGCGAGGGCGTGAAGGGGTTTCCCCGCTTCTTCAACTCCGCCAGCGCGCCCGCCCACGGTTTGCCGATGGTATTGCTCTTTGGCAGTTTCACGGTGTTGAGTTTAGCGGCGATCTCCGGCATGAGCACGGCCAGTTCACCCCAGTCGTTGAGCAGCACCGCTTCGCGCACTTTCTGCGCTGATGCCTGCGACCACGCCCACTGCATTCGGAACTGATCGGCCTTCATCCAGTAATCGCGCTTCTCCCACGCCTTCACCGACTCGTCCACTGTATTGTAAATAGCGTTCAAAGCTAGTGATAAGAACGCGGCCATGTCGCGGGCCTCGTCGTCGATCTGTTTTTTGGCGGCCAATTCGCGGATGGTGATCATCACGGCTTTGACTAGTTGGTTGCGCTGTTTCCCGACACCGTTGGGATTGATAACACGGCTCACGAATTAAGTCTCCAGTCAGTTTAGTCTGTGCGATGCACAAGAACCTCCCGAAGGCTTGCGGCGCTTCGGGAGGTTTACGAGTACGATTGTCACCGATTGCCATGGGCCTGTCAAGGCTACTTGCGTTGAAACACCAATCTCACCGCCCCGGCATACGATTCGCTTTCGGCGTCGGTGCAGGTGGGGGCGGCGATGCCGGTGACGGGCGGTGTGCGGCTGCCCACCTGCACACTGTACGTCGTGCCGACCGTCATCAGATAGTCGCCGTAACTTGAACTGATCTCCGGCTTGAGGCCGGTGACGAATCCGTCTTCGCCCTCGGCCCACGCCACCGTCACACGCACGCCGGGGAGCGGCGCACTGTTTGCATCGACCACGTCAATAATGATGAGCGGCAGGCGCTCGACGTCGCTGCAGTACGGCTCACGAATGATCAGCGCGTAATCGTAAACGGGCGTTGCCGTGGGTGTGAGGGTGGGAAACGGAGTCAAGGAAGGGATGAGCAGGGCCGTCGGCGGTGGGGTGAACGTTTCAGTTGGAAGGATCGGCGCAGCCGTGGAAAAAGGCGTGTCGGAGACCGATGCCACGGGCTGGACGCCGCCCACCAAATCGGCGGCCAGCACTGCCGGACTCGACGCATCTTTCCCTTCGGCGGCCATCCTCTGCGCAAGGGCTGTGATCGTTCTGATCGGGTCAGGATCACGAAGCGTGGCAAGTCGTATACGAGCGCGATCAAGATTGCCATCGGCTTTGTAGGCCGAGGCAATGAGAATCAAATACTGTTCTTTGTAATCGGCGCGCAGGGAGGATGGTTCGGTATCCTTATATTTCACCGGGTCGATCACAAAGAACA